>ENA-OZZN01000075-OZZN01000075.1-human-gut-metagenome-genome-assembly--contig:-NODE-75-length-35630-cov-11.564020_pt1 | contig 35630 bp, 43 predicted proteins | sample MGYA00243646_ERZ654149 | MGnify/ENA primary metagenome ERZ654149 (study PRJEB26926, sample SAMN06164901) | human gut metagenome | biome: ENVO:00009003; feature: ENVO:2100002; material: ENVO:00002003...
GGGACAAGATCATTGCTACTTCGGAAGACACTGGCGCGAAGCTCAACAACCCCCATCGAATCCTCTTCACCTCGAAGAGCGTCCTCGGCGTAGGTGTTGATTCAATCGACAGCTTCGAGAAGATGCGGATCTGGTACGAGTACAAGGATCGCATGGTTTACGTCGAACTGATGGGACGGGCAGATGCCAAGCTCACCAACCCGGATCTGTTCTCGGTAGGTATCTAATCCTCAAAAATCTAAGAAAATGGCAGGACTTGATTGTTCTAAAATCAAAACAGGATTCATCAACCAGGTGTGTGGTAAGCCGGCAATCGCCGGCACCACCGCCAGGGTGATTCTCCTCAGCTACTCGGACGTCGACAAATCGAAGTCTGTTGTAACTGACAACGTTATCTCTTCGCTCATCCTCAAGGCCGGTGCCACTGGTTACGAAGTCGACTCACTGCCCAACGCAACTGTTGGCTCGGACACCATCAATGCTGGCACGTACCTCAAGACTCACCAGCACAACGTGGTCGTCCGAATCTTCAAGAAGTCGGAAGCAGCCAAGAAGTTCGTGAACGGCCTCACCAATGCCCGCGTCATCGCTATCGTCGAGAACAACGACACCGGAGACAACGGGGACACCAAGTATGAGGTATACGGATGGGACTCGGGGCTGGAGCTCACCGAAATCACGGTAACGACCGAAATGACTGACGGGGTAGCTTACCAGGTAACTCTGGCCAACGGCACCATCGCTCAGGAAGGTTCGCTCCCGATGAGTCTCTTCAACACGGACGAAGCCACCACCGACCTCATGGTCGACGGTCTCCTGGCTGGCGGAACAGACTGTACTGTACCGGCTATTCTGCGTTTCTATCCCGCGGAAGGTCAGGCTAAAATCGGTAACGATGTGCCACTCACTCTGCAAAGATCCTCGTGTGCAGACATAGCCGGAACGATTACCATGCCTACTGCTCCAACTTCCACCAAGCCGGCGGAGGCATTCCCGGGATGCGGTCTTCCTTCGAATTACGTATTCCTGAGTGACACTGGTCAAGCAGCTGCAAATCCTCCTGTTCTTCAGTACACGAAGGGCGCTGTCGGAACTGGAACAAGTTGGGGAGCAAGTATCGCCGACACGGATATCCGCAAGGACTATGTCAACGGGGAATACGTAGTAATTCTCACCACATACGCCGGAACGCCTAAATAGTAACGGCTATGGCTGACATGCTCGAAAAACTGAGAGCTTACCAATCCAAGTATGGGTCCCTCCGGGGCGAAGCCTACAGGGCCCATACATTGGAATTGGAAAAGAACCCCGCTCTCCATCGGGAAGTAGATGAACTTTCTCGGTACTTTTTGAATAAGTCAGTTTCCCGATGCGGCTTCTGCCTGATCGAAGCCGACTTAGCATTAAGACGAATAACAGAAGAACAAATGAAAAACGTAGCACACCCCGATTACGAACTCCGAGCAGGAACTCTGCTCCACGACCCGATCAACAAGGAGTTCAGCAAGATTCTCACTCCGAGGAACATCACGGAGGATCTCTGTCTGTACCACATCGCATTCAATAAGGATGCACTTTCGTACTTCACCCGGGTTCCCGGGGATCTGAACGAACGACTGGAGAAATTCATGTCTCGTTACGGCAAAGAAATGCCGGACAAAGACGTGGAGATCAAGAAGCGTCAGGCTCAGGTACTATCCAAGCAGATCGATTCTGTCAAAGCCGAACTCGAAGAATTGGTCAAGAAACAGAACGAACTGAACGCCAAACTCGAGGAGTACTCCAAAGCCACGGAGGCAATCCATGTCATTCTCGACTCGGCGAGTGCCGAGGAGAAGCCCGAGGAGAAGCCCGAGGAGAAGCCCGAGGAGAAGCCCGAGGAGAAGCCGGCCGACATCGACGCGGAAGTGAAGGAATTCATCGACGCCGGGATGGATCTGGAAGCCATCAAAGAAGCCTATGCAGACTCGCAAATGTCTGCTGAGGAGATCGAAGCGGCTTACAACCGGGTGGTCAATCCTGTTCAGGAGACTACCAAGAAGGTAGCCAAAAAAGGAGGGTCCAAATAGGACTGGTAATAGGACGGGGTCGCTTCCCGTCCCTCCTACTATTAAAATTACGCCAGTATGAAAGTTGCACAAATCAAATCAGCTCCCCAGTTCACATCCCGAGACTGGAAGCAGTATGGCATTCAGACATACGGAGATACCAATGACTTCCCCCAGACAGTCAGCGAGATAGTCCAGGCTTCGAAGACAGGAAATGCCTGCGTAAGTATATACAATGACTTCGTATACGGACACGGGTTTAAGGATCCGGGTATCTACAAGCTCCGGGTCAACAAGGATGGGGAGAAGCTCGATAAGATTCTCCGAATGGTCTGCAAAGACTTTACGTTATGGCATGGATTTGCTATCCATGTCAATTACAACATGAATTTTCGGGTCAGCTCCATTCACCACATTCCTTTCGAGACTCTCCGTCTGGAGAAGTCCGACGATAATGGATTCATCGGCAAGACTGCATATCACCCGGACTGGGGTCACCGAGACAAGACGAGATCCCGGTGGTCCCCGTCTGACATCGAGTGGTTTCATCTCTTCAACCCGGATCCGGAGGTTATTCTGAACCAGGTAGAAGAAGCTGGCGGGTGGGACAACTACAATGGCCAGATCCTCTACTTCTCGGGAGACTCCGAAGGCAGTCCATCTTATCCGACCCCCATCTTCATTGCTGAGATGACCGACATGAGGACGGAGGAGGGTCTTGCCAACGTAGCGGGAAGAAACACCTGCTCCAACTTTCTGACCGCTGGCATCCTGGTGGACATCAAGGACGAGACTCAAGATGAGTCTCAAGTGAATGAGACCCAAGAAGAACTTAACAAATTTCAAGGAGATGAGAACACTTCACAATTGTGGTACATCCAGTGCAAGTCAAAAGATGAAGTGCCTCAATTCATAAAGTTCTCGGGGGAGAATTACGACAAGGCATTCGAGGTAACCCAAAAGGTCATCCCGGATAATATCGGTCAATCTTTCAAGCAGCCTCCCATTCTTCGAGCTGTTGACGTGGGGGCTAATTTCGGTGCCGATCTCATGACAAATGCCTACAAGTACTACAACTCTATTACAGTACGGGAGCGTCAACAGCTGGAGGAGGCATTCGTGTCTATTTTCGAGTACTGGTGGGCCCCTCTGGATAACCCGGACTTTGCTATTCAGTCTCTCACTTACAACGCCGGGGAGTCTATAGCAGACCGAGTTGGCAAGGAGAACATGACGCAGATCCTGGAGATTATTCGGGACCAGGTTCTCTCGACTGTTCAGAAGAAAAATATGCTCAAGCTCATATATGGGCTTTACGACGAGGAGATTATAAAACTCATGCCCGATGATACTCAACTGTAACGACCTTCGGAATGTTCGGCCAATAGCCGAGAACATCAACGACCCGGCCAGACTGGAGCCGTATATCCGGGAGGCTGAGACCCTCAGACTGGTAGATGCCATAGGAGCTAACCTCTACAGATGGCTTGACGAGACGGACTTTTCCGGTCCCGGTCCTTTCCAATACGGAGACGTAACCATTACAAAAGATCAGTACACTGCCGCCATGGAAGGTGGATATTACGAAGGTGGCTGTTCCGGGGAGGGCCGAAGCGAAGGACTCAAGGTAGCCATTGCATACATTGCGTATTCCAGATTCATCGTCAACAACCCGATAAACCCCACTGCCTTTGGTGTGAGATATAAAGATGGTGAATTCAGCACCCGAGTGGAGGACAACATCATCATCCGTAGCTCGAACGAAGCGAGAAACATCGGAGAAGCATATCTCGAGAAGGCTATAAATCACCTTAAAGCTCTGCGATTGCTTACCCCGTGTACTGAATACAAGGAGTCCCCATCAAGAAAGATCATTATAGGTAGTAATAAATTGTAAATTTAACAGACATGAAGGAGACAGTGATGAGAGCGGGTAAATGGATATGCGGTGGTATCGTAGGATTTTGGGGGCTTTTAGCCCCGGTTCAGATCCTCATCCTCTGTGTCTGTGTTGCCATTACAGTTGATTTTATAACCGGGAATATTGCTGACTACAAACGCCACAAACGAGCTCATCGAAAATACGTATTCAAAAGCGAGAAAATGTGGAACACGTGCTGGAAGTTGGGGCTCAGCATTATAGGTATTGGCATGGCTTACATGCTTGACGTACACGTCCTCCCAAACTTGGGAGGCCTCAACCTTGCCAACTTCTTCGCTGCATTCATCGTCGGGACCGAATTCTGGAGCTTTTTGGAAAACTCAGCTGTAATATCCAATCATCCACTATTCCGAGCTCTCCGGGCATATATGGAGAGATCGGTCAGCAAGAAAACTCAAATCGATTTTGAAAGCCATGAAGACAAGTAAGTATTTTAAGCCCGAAGAATTCGAGCGATGCAACCCGTCCTGCTCCATCGAAGACATGGACCAGGACTTTCTCAATCTACTGGATGAGCTCCGGGAGAAGGCAGGCATACCTCTCGTCCTCAATTGTGCTTATCGTTCCAAGGAACACGATAAGGCAAAAGGTCGGTCCGGCAACAGTGCTCACACTCAAGGTTTGGCAGTTGACATCCGGTGTTCCTCGGGCCCCAATCGGATGAAGATCCTCCGGGCAGCCATTGCATTGCGGATCCGGAGGATAGGCATAGACGGTAATTTCATCCACGTAGATGCTTCTAAAACCCTCCCGCAGGACACGATATGGACTTACTAAAGAGAGTACTCTGCACAATAGTTCTTGTAGGTATCGGCTTTATAGTCGGACGTAGAACAGTCGAGGAAAAGACCGTCGTAAAATACGTTGATTTACCCCCAATTCAAGGTGAGGTCAACGTCCCGGATTTGGTTCCAAAATGGGAGGGTTTTAGGGATCCAATCAAATTAATATATATCTATAAGGGCCAGGAGGAAAAGGTTCACAAAACACTCCCCAAAATCACAAATGGAGGGGGTTTTGGGGAGGACCAAAAGGAGGTGGATACTCTGGAGAGCGTAAAAAGGACAATATTGGACTGGAATACGACCAGGAAATACGCTGGAACATTCTTCAAAGATCCCAAAATTGGCCAATTTGACTGGGAGGCTACAGTACAATACAACACTCTCCAGCATCTTACGTACAAGTATATCCCCGTCCGGGAACAAATCAAGGAGACGAGGTCCCCGAAATGGTCCCCATTTCTGAGAGCTTCAGCTAACTCATTCGGGCAGGTTGGGGCTGGGGGAGGCATATATTACAGGAATTTCGGAGTAGATATATCCTATGTGCGGGACTTGGAGCTGACCCGATCGGGGTATGAGATCGGCTTTAGCTGGAAATTTTAGGAAACTACCCCGTCCCGGGCTTAGGGGAGCCCGGGTTTTTTGTGTCTCCAAGCCGAGTGTATTGGCCCCCGTGGCAGTGACCAGCAGTAAACAATGAGAAACAATAATAAACAATGATTGTTTCTTCATAATCGATTGAACATCAATGAATTAGACCCCTGTAAACAATGTAAACAATAATATAGGAGGAAAACCTGAATAGGGAATATGTGTTCTAATATTGGATAATAGTGTTCTTAAAGAGGATAAGGGCCCCTTAAAAAGGTTATATAGAAACCATTGTTTACATTGTTTCTCGGGAGGGGGTTTTAGGATCTAACCCATTGTGTGTCAATGACTTAGGTGAGAAACAATAAAAAATTTATTGTTTCTCTGCTATTTTTCCAGCATTTTATCGTAGTATTTGTAGCAGAAGTATTATATTTGTGATACAAACAAAAACAAACTACAACATGAAAACTATCACTTACGTTAACTCCAGAGGAATCCAACTCAAAATCAGTAAATTCGAGTCCGGTCAATTTAAACACTCTTTTGAACTTACTTTCAGCAATGTAGGTCTTCGCACGATCTGTCACACGATGACCGAACTACGGTACATCCTCCTGGAAAACGGGATGACCCGGAAATGGGCAGCCAACGTAAAAGACCGATTTGACCCCCTCACGGAGGAGCACGTACTCATCAACCGTTACAGAACTCCCGGAGGATCGGAGATGGAGGTTTTCAACACGAGCAGAGGCCCATACGTAAATATGGTAAAAACAGGACTGGGTATGGGCTACATGAAACCCCAACTCCTGGAGCATAAACTCAATCACTACGGGTTCAAACAATTCTAATCCTCGGGACCCCAAAATAGGGGTCCCAACTTTTTTCTCATTTTTCAATCAAAAAATTTTTTACTTCAAAAAACTTTTCTTATATTTGTGATACAAACAAAAGGATAAGACAATGACAACTACAAATTACATTAATAGCAACGGTTTAGGACTTAAGGTTACCCAGCTTCCTTCGGGTACTTTCGACCTCTATTTCAGCAACGGGTTCATCTCCACCTGCTACACAGAAGAGGAGCTCCAGGACCTCATCCAACGAAAAGGCTTTCAGAAATGTTGACCACATACATGAATCCTCAGCTAACCAGATTGGACGTAGTAACTACGGAGGACGGGTATCTGTTAACCCTCAATCAGGTAATGGAATTAAAAAAGCAGAAAATAGAACACGTAGAAGCATTCATTAAGGAACATAAATTCAAGCCAATTATTATGAAAAAAATCGAATGGAGCACTCCGGCACGGCCGGCAATCAGAGAAGACTATTTCTCAAGTCTCATAGGTCCCGAGGTTGAACCGGACAAAGTGGTGGAGCTTATAAACAAAATGCAGGAGCGAGTTAACAGTCTTGACGATGAAACAGTCAGTCATGTTTCTTCTGTTCTGTTGGAGATGGTCAAGGTAGTAAACGAAGCCACCGGAATGAGACAACTACTGACCAAACGCGAGGCTCTTCTCGTCTGCATGGGCTTCAAGACTGGCGAAGCATACGTCTGCGGTAAGTATGGAATTAACGAATAGTAAAACATGGAAGAAAAATTCAACTGGGACCTCCCGGCAGATCCGGACCCCAAATCGGACAACTATTATAACGGAATCGTATCCAAGGAGCTGAAAGACCCCAGCAATGTGGGAGAGACCCTCCTCGGGGTTATCAACAGAGAGTCAGTCGGGAATCAGTCTGATTTTGTCAACGAAGGTATTCAGTCTATTCTTGACCAGTTAGGCATCAAAAGTGACAAACCTCTCACGAGAAAGGAGAAGCTCCTGGCATTCATCGGGTTTAAAGCTGGCTCGATGTGGGAGGGGTTGGTAGAAGACCAAAGCCCATCAGAACCAGCTTCACCAAACCCCCTCGAGATAGCATTGATGGGGATTCTTAAAACAAACGGAAAAAAATGCTGATTTTATCGTAGTATTTACCGCAGAAATGTTATATTTGTAGTGTAAACAAACAACCATGGAAAAGATTGAGAAATACGTAGTATTCAAGTACGAAGACGAGTTCGGATTCCACTACATGAAAATTGATGAGCTTCCCGGGGAGGTACCTACATATACGGAGCCCATCTCGTTTAAGAAGAAGATAAACCCCAACTGTACTCCGGGAGCTATCACTCAACAGCCGTTCTCGGATGACGGGGAATCGGCTTATGTACTCAACTCCAGATTCGTCCCCGTGGCGGGTTGGTGGCCCGATAAGGCAGACGTTCTGGAATGGCAGGAAAGGACCCGGGTCTACAGAGCCATCAAGGAGTTGAAGAAGAAAGGAGAGGACCTCAAGCTCGAGAAAGCCATCGAGCCTATACGAGAAGTATACAATCGTCTCAGTCCAAGCAGAAGGAGCACGTTTATTGCTCAGGTGGTCTACCTCCTCACCAAGTAAACATTTTTCATTAAAAAGATTGAAGAAATTTCAATATCGGGGAAAAATTGATTATATTTGGGATAAACAACATGGACAACACAATGACTATCAATCTTAAAGAATTAGTTGAACAGAGGGGTCTCCGACTTCAAGAAGTGGCAGAAATCCTGTTCCCCGATAACAGATTTCCTCGAGCAGCTCTCAACCGGGTCCTCAGCGGAAAAACCTTGTTGAACTCGGAGCAAGTCTCCCGACTGGCAGCTTGGCTTGGGGTATCGGTCGACAACCTCTACAAAGGAGCATGGAGCTCCGAGTTCAAAGGAGAGACCTGTATTCTGACAAACGGTAACTACAGAGCCGAGCTATCGATTAAGACCGGAGAGACGAAGGTGTTCCATCTGGGGTCTCTGTTTCACGAAACTGTTATACATGACCCGGCTATACCCCTCAGCAAGTACATTGAACTTCTGAACACCATAATCAAAAATCATCAAGCCAATGAAAATCGGAATTAAGTTCGAGGCAAACCTCGAAGAGAAACAGGATCTCGAAATGGTCCGCAAGATCTGTCAGGTTGTTGGAGCAAATCCTGTAACAGTCAAGACAGCTGACGTTAAGAAGCCAGCTACGGCTCCGGCTCTGGCTCCGGCTCCGGCTCCGGCTCCGGCTCCGGCTCCGAAGAAGACGGAGGAACCAGAACCCATGCCAATGGATGCGAACTCCTCTTTGGGCTCTGACCCTGCTGTCTCCATTCAGGACATCCGCACTCTCCTGGCAAGTAAGGTGGACAACAACCGGGAAGCTATCCGGGCAAAGCTCACTGAGATGGGAGCAAAGAACATGACGGGACTGGATGCTCGAAACTACGACGCGTTCTACGAATTCCTCAAAAATCTTGCGTAATGGGAACCCCGAATCACTCGTCTCGTAAGCACGCCATGCTTTCGGCATCGAAGGCAGACAGGTGGATCAATTGCACCCCCAGTGCCAGACTGGAGGAAAAAGTTGAGGAAACCGGTAAGCCTTCCAAGTATGCAGAAGAGGGTACTCTGGCTCACGAGATGGCAGAATGTTACCTCCGAGCGAGGTTCCGCATAACACCTGTCGACGTTACGTCTGCTGAACTCAGGAAGCTGAAGAAGAACGACCTCTACACTGAGGCTATGGACGAACCCGTAATGGCTTATTGCCAGTACGTAACGGACCAATATACGGAAGCTTTGCGGAAAACCAAAGATGCTCTCGTTCTTCTGGAGGAGCGACTGGACTTCTCGGCTTGGGTCGAACAAGGATTCGGCACTGGAGACGCTTGCATTATCGCTGACGGGGTCATGGAGATCATAGACCTCAAGTTTGGCACTGGCGTGCCGGTTTTCGCCGAGAACAATGCTCAGTTGATGCTGTATGCTCTCGGGGCATTGTCCAAATTTGAGATGGTCTACGACATCAACATGGTGAAGTTGACTATCGTCCAGCCCCGACAGGATCGAATCTCGACATGGGAGATTACCCCCGAAGACCTCTACAAATGGGGTGAGGAGGTAGTGAAACCCAAAGCAGCTCTCGCTTACTCCGGGGAGGGTGAACCCCAAGTCGGTCACTGGTGCAGGTGGTGTAAAGTCAAAGCTTTGTGTCGCAAGATGGCAGACCACAATCTGGACTTGGCCAAACACGAGTTCAAGGAGCCTGAACTCCTGACCACTGAGGAGCTCGCTCAGATTTTCGAACAAGCCCCCATGCTCCAAGAATGGGTAAATGCTGTATCTGAGCACCTGCTCTCCAAAGCCGTCTCGGGTGAAAAGATTCCCGGATACAAGGTAGTAGAAGGAAGGTCAATGCGGAAATGGACTGACGAGAATGCAGTTCAGGAAGTTCTCGCAGCATGCGACTACACCCCGGATCAATTCCAAGTTGTCAAACTGGCCGGGATCCCGGCTATCGAGAAGCTCCTCAAAAAAGACTTCGGCTTACTGGTTGGAGACCTCGTCATCAAGGCTCCAGGCAAACCCACTCTGGTCCCCGAGTCTGACAAGCGTCCGGCAATGGGCATCGAACAAGCAAAACTCGATTTTTCCAATAACTAAATTTCACAATCATGAGTGCAACAACCAAAGTAGTAACCGGCAAAGTCCGGTTCAGTTACGCAAACGTATGGGAACCCCGGGCAATGGAAGGTTCCGACCGAGCAAAATACTCGGTATCAATCCTCATCCCGAAGACTGACTCGGCAACTATGACTCGGGTCAAGGAAGCCATCAGCACGGCTCTGAAGGAAGGTGTCGCCAAACTGGGCGGCAAAATCCCTCCCACGTGGAAGAACCCCCTCCGGGACGGGGATGTCGAAAGGCCGGACAACCCGGAGTATGCTGGGCACATGTTCATCAATGCCAACTCGGACAATCGTCCTGGTATCGTGGACATCAACCTCAACCCCATCATCGAAAAAGAGGACTTCTATTCCGGATGCTATGGCCGGGCGTCGGTCAACTTCTATGTCTTCAACACGAATGGCAACAAAGGCGTTGCTTGCGGGCTGAACAACCTCCAGAAGTTGGCTGACGGAGAACGACTCTCCGGGGGATCTTCGGCAGAAGAAGACTTCGGCCAGAGCCCGATGGAAGACGACCTCTTGTAGGTTGGTATGCTGGGTCTTATTCGGGATTAGGGGTTCGAATCCCCGCCCAGCAACAAATTTAACAATAATCAACATGCCGAGACGTTTATATTTCGATACAGAAACATATAGTCCTGAGGACATTAAATCCACGGGCGCCTATAAATACTTAGAATCGGGGGGCTTTCAGCTCCTTATAGTATCTTTCGCCTTTGACACCTCCCCCGTTCAGGTGATAGATCTGGCCAAAGGAGAGGAACTCCCCGATTATTTCATCTCCGCTTTAACTGATCCGGGGATCGAGAAATGGGCTCATAACGCCGTATTTGAGAGACTCGTATTTAAGCGCATAGGACTACCTATCCCGGTTGATCAATTGTATTGCTCCATGACCAAAGCAGCTTATTGCGGACTGCCTTTGTCCTTGGATGAACTGTCCAAAGCATTGGATCTCGGCGAGCAAGGAAAGAAGTCTACAGGCAAAGCTCTCATACGATTTTTCTGCTCTCCATGTAAGCCCACCAAGTCCAATGGGATGAGAACTAGGAACATGCCGGACGACGACCCGGATAAGTGGAACGAGTTCAAGACGTATGCCGAATATGACGTGATTGCCGAACGTGAGATCGTGGAACAGCTGGACCAATTCTCATTTCCGGAGTTCGAACGTCGGAACTATCTCGTAGACCAGAACATCAATGACCGTGGCATCTTGATCGATCTCGACATGGCCGGAAACGCCATCTCTTTTGATGAGGTGTACACGGAGGAGATGACTGACAGAATGAAAGAGCTAACCGGCTTGGACAATCCTAACAGTTTGGCTCAGCTCAAGACGTGGCTCAAAACCAACTTCGATCTCGAGTTCCCAGCACTTGGCAAACCCGAGATCCTCGAATATTTGAAAAATACCCCCGATGCTCCCGGCTTGGTCAAAGAGGTCCTCATGGGCCGACTTGCCTTGTCTAAGACTTCCACAAAGAAATATATTGCCATGCTCAACTGCGCTGCCAAGGATCAGCGAGCTCATGGTCTATTCCAATTCTACGGAGCTAACAGAACCGGGCGTTGGTCCAGTCGAATGATCCAGTTGCAGAACCTCCCCCAGAACCACATGAAGGATCTGGACCTCGCCAGAAGCATGGTCAAGCGAGGAGACTACGATCTTTTCGAGATGTGTTACGAGAATATCCCGAATGTTCTATCCGAGCTCATCAGAACAGCATTCATAGCCCCGGAAGGAAAAGTGTTTGCAGTAGCCGACTTTAGTGCTATTGAGGCCCGGGTCCTGTCCTGGTTAGCCCAGGAGAAATGGAGACTCGACGTCTTCAACACTCATGGCAAGATATACGAGGCATCAGCATCACTCATGTTTGGGGTTCCGATTGAACAGGTTACAAAAGGATCGGATCTCAGACAACGGGGTAAGACGGCGGAATTAGCACTCGGGTATGAAGGATCGGTCAATGCAATGGAGAAGATGGACAGAGAGAAGAAGCTGTCCAAAAAAGAAATGTACTCCATCGTAGCTCTTTGGCGTCGGGCCAATCCTAAAATTGTTGAGTTTTGGGCTGAGGTGAACGAGAAGGCCATTGAGTGTGTCCAGACCCGAAAAACCAAGAAAGCAAGTTGTCTCGTTTTTGAACATGATGGGACCAATTTGACGATAGCTCTCCCGGCTGGGAGAAAACTATATTACAGAAATCCCCGTATAAGACCCAACAGGTTCGGGCAGACTGGCATTGTCTATGATGGCATGGTCCAGTCAGTAGGATGGACCGAGGTGGAGACATACGGGGGCAAACTGGTGGAGAACATAGTCCAGGCAATCTCCCGGGATCTTCTCGCTGAATCAATGTACAGACTAAGCATTATGAAAGACTTCAAAATAGTAATGCACGTCCATGATGAAGCCATTGCAGAGGTAGATGAAGATCGAGCCGGGGATTGTCTGGAAACTATGTGCAGAGTTATGGGAGAGGACCTTCCTTGGCTGAACTGCTTGCCAATGGGGTTACCTCTTAAAGCAGACGGATACGTTACTAAATTCTATAAGAAAGACTAATGACATACAATGGGGAAATCGATATTGCAATCGGGATGAGTGCAAGATCGAAAGTATGGAACAACAGTAGATTGAAATGGTCTGAATTGGTCAGTCGACTCGGGGAGGAGAACAAGACCACTGAAACATTCAAGGAGTTTGTTTCTGCAAGCAAGGAGGACCAACTCAAAATAAAGGACGTAGGCGGATACGTCGGAGGTTATCTGAGAGGGGGTAAAAGAAGCCCGGCCAACGTGGTACACAGACAATTGATAACACTCGACTTGGACTTTGCCCACAAAGACCTATGGGATGACTTCATGCTCCAGTTTGACAATGCCGCTGTTCTGCACGGAACTCACAAACATTCGGACGCATCTCCCAGATACAGATTAGTAATGCCACTGAGCAGAGAGGTCACGGCTGACGAATACGTTGCAATAAGCCGAAAAATTGCCGGGATAATCGGCATAGACCTTTTCGACAACTCAACCTTCGAAACCAACCGGCTCATGTTCTGGCCTTCTACGCCGAAGGACATGGACTACTACTTTAAGGTTCAGGACGGTCCATGGATTGATGCTGACGAGATTCTCAGCTCCTATGCCGATTGGAAAGACTCGTCACTTTGGCCGACAGCTTCGTCCCGGTTCGAAGCTGTAGACCGAGCCGTCAAGAAACAGGAGGACCCAACCATAAAGAGAGGGCTCATCGGAGCGTTTTGTAGAACGTACTCCATCTCCGAAGCAATAGAAACTTTCCTCCCCGACACTTACGTCCCGTCAGCGGTGGAAGACCGGTACACTTACACAAAAGGAAGTGCCTCGGCTGGGCTCATAGTATATGAGGACAAGTTCGCTTACTCCCACCATGGAACTGACCCGTGCGGTGGCAAACTTTGCAATGCGTTTGACTTGGTCCGCATACACAAATTCGGGCATCTTGACGACAAGGTCAAGGATCCTTCATCGAAGCTGCCGAGTTTGTCAGAAATGGAGGAGTTCGTACGTAACGACCCCGATACTAAGACAACCATTGCCAACGACCACATCAACAGTGCCAAGTACGAGTTTGCCGATCACGAGCATGACAGGACTCAGGATGAAGTCGTAGCGGAGGAGATCGACCCGGAGGCTGAGAGTGTAGAATGGATGAAGGAGTTGGAGGTCGACACTCGGGGAGCATACCTCTCATCGGATGCCAACCTCAACCTCATATTTGCAAACGACCCCCGATTCAAAAGACTGTTCAGACAGAACGATTTTGACGGGAAAAGGTACGTTTTCGGGAACCTCCCGTGGCGTCGGGTCGATAAGCCGGAGCCAGTCAAGAATGTAGACTATTCTGGGGTCCGGAACTATCTGGGTTGCGTATATGGCATAACGTCCTCGCTCAAGATTGACGATTCCCTAGCTCTGGAGTTTGAACGCAACCACTTCCATCCGATTCTGGACTACCTAAATGACCTCAAATGGGATGGAGTCCATCGGGTAGACAAACTCCTGATCGACTACATGGGAGCTGACGACAATATATACTCCCGCGAAGCTATCCGCAAGATGCTGGTCGGAGCAGTTGCCAGAGTTATGAACCCGGGGGTCAAATTCGACCTTGTGCTGATGCTCGTAGGACCCCAAGGATCCGGAAAAAGTACGTTTATCAAAAAATTGGGAAAATCCTGGTTTAGTGACACATTCCTGACAGTCCAAGGAAAAGAGGCTCTCGAGCAGATACAGGGGGCATGGCTTATTGAAATAGCTGAGCTCTCCGGTCTCCGCAAAGCGGAGGTCGAGTCAGTGAAGCATTTCATATCTAAGTCCGAAGACTCATTCCGGCCGGCTTATGCCAGAACTTCTGAGGTATACCCCCGTCAATGTGTTTTCTTCGGCACCACCAACGACAGTGAATTCCTGAGAGACCCTACTGGCAACAGACGATTCATGCCGGTAGACGTGATCCCCAACAATGCCAAAAAAGACGTATTCACGGAACTGGACAGTGAGGTAGACCAGATATGGGCTGAGGCAGTTGTCCTGTACAAGTCCAAGGAGAAACTCTACTTGAGTCATGGAGCCGAGCAGATAGCCAAAAATGAGCAAAGCTCGCACAGCGAGTCGGATGAACGGAAAGGCATCATTGAGGCGTACTTGGAACGTCAACTCCCGGACAACTGGGACTCAATGGACCTCTACCAGAGAAGAGACTTCCTGGTCGATGAGTTAAACCCCAAAGGGACCACCCCCCGAGACTACGTGTGTGTTGCTGAGATATGGTGTGAATGTCTTGGGCGGAACAGAGAGGACATGGACCGGTATAAGACTCGAGAAATCAATGACTTGTTAAAGAGCATGCCCGAATGGGAGCCATGCAAGTCTACTAAAAATTTCCCCATTTATGGAAAGCAAAAATACTACGTGCGAAAACTCGATTGAGAAACGACTCGTCACTGAGGTGGAGAGAGTTGGTGGCTGGTGTTTGAAACTCCCCGCAATTCACAATGCTGGCCTCCCCGACCGACTCTGTCTGTTCCCCGGTGGCGAAGTCGTTTTCGTTGAGTTGAAAGCATTCGGCAAAAAGCCCCGAAAGATCCAGACATTAATGCACCAAAAACTGAAAGCAATTGGCTTTCGAGTTGAGGTGATTGACACGACTATGGGTTGTAAAATGTTAGCATTGGAATATGACAGAAAATGATCTTCACCAATATCAGCTACAAGCTGTTGACCACATAATAAGCCATACGCACTGTGCTCTGTTCCTGGATATGGGATTGGGCAAAACGGTGTCTACTTTGACCGCCATCAATGAACTCATGTTTAAAGAGGTTGAGGTCCGACGGGTATTAGTCATAGCTCCCAAAAGAGTAGCCGAATCAGTCTGGACCCAGGAGATCGAGAAATGGGACCACTTGAAGCACATCAAAGTGTCTCGCATCATCGGAACAGAACGTCAACGTCGTGAGGCTCTTTCCAAGAAGGCAGACGTATACACTATCGGGAGAGACAACGTGGCTTGGCTATGCGGGCTATACGGGGGATCCTGTCTACCATTCGACATGGTGGTGATAGACGAGCTCAGCAGCTTCAAGAATCCCAAGTCCATCCGATTCAAAGCTCTTAAGCACGTTCAGGCTTCCATCTCCCGAGTGGTAGGATTGACTGGTACCCCGGCACCCAACGGGCTCATGGATCTTTGGGCCCAAATGTACCTCCTGGACCGAGGAGAGCGCTTGGGCAAATATATATCCCACTACCGAGACAACTACTTTAAGCCTGGTCGTAGAAACGGGCACATTGTGTATTCGTACGATATATCCAAAGAAAGCCAGGAGCGGATATATTCAAAGATCGGGGACATCTGCATGAGCATGAAAGCTAAGGATTACCTGGATCTCCCGGAGCGCATCGACAACATAGTCGAGATCCAGATGCCCCCGGAAATCCAAAAAGCTTATGATTCTTTCGAGGAGGAGCAAGTTCTCAGCATGATCGATCAGCTCGGAGACTCCGTGGAGATTCCGGCGGTCAATGCAGCAGCTTTGTCCACGAAACTGCTCCAGTTTGCCAATGGAGCAGTATACGACGAGAACAGAGTGGCTCATGAGGTGCACACGTTGAAGATCGAAGCCACGAAGGAACTCATTGAGGACGCCGGGGGACAGTCAGTTCTCATCGGTTGGACATTCCAGCATGACCGGGACCGACTCATGAAGGCTCTGGCCAAGTATAAGCCCCGTGAACTCAAAACGGAGAAGGACATCATTGACTGGAATGCTGGCAAAATTCAGGTTCTTTTGATGCACCCGGCTTCCGGCGGTCACGGGCTTAACCTCCAAGCCGGGGGACACCGCATCATCTGGTTTGGGCAGACCTATTCTCTCGAGCTGGAGCAGCAGTTTAATGCTCGGCTTGACCGACAAGGACAGAAGGAGGTCGTTGTAGTCAATAAACTGGTATGCTCGAAGACAGTGGACCAGGACGTCATAAGAGCCCAGAAAGCGAAGACCCGGGGGCAGGATGCTCTCATGGAAGCTGTGAAAGCGAGAGTGGAAAAATATCTGAAAAAATATCGCAAAACATCGTAGTATTTGTCGCAGAAGTATTGTATTTGTACTACAAACAAAAGGACAATGAAACGATACTACTACGAATTAATGGACGAGGACCCCCCAACATATTGGACATAATCACAGTCGAATTGGATTGAAATAATTTCAATTTTTCTGATGAAAAATTTTTTTAATTGGATCTTTTTTCTTACTTTTACACTACACTTAACAACTAAACACTATGGAAAAGTTTATCGAAAAGTACAAGAGCTACAGCTCGAAAGTTCTTCAAAAGTTGGCCAATGTCAAGACCGGTGACGAGCTTGACGCCATCCAGTCCATCCTCGCATCGAGAGGAGCATCCCAGGAGCATCCGGCAGAGGAGGGATCGGTCTACAACGCCACTGAGACGGAAGAATACAAAGCCGAGAACGGCATCAAGGAGAACGACGAAGTCGCCGAGGAGAAGCCGAAGAAGGCTCGCAAGGAGAAGACCCCGAAGGAGCCCAAGGAGCCCCGCCCGCTGAAAAAGGAGGTGTCGGCCGAGGAGGCAAATGCTAACCTCGAGAATGCCAAAGCCAACGTGGGCCGCTTCTGCAAATTCACCTGCACGAAGACCAAGGAGCAGACCGACGGCATCATCATCGGAGTTCGCCTCGACCCCCGCAACAACTTCATCCAGTACCGCATCAAGACCGACGACGGTCACGTCTGGGGCAAGGGCATCGACTCGAAGGATCTGGAGATCGGCGAGATGGCTCCGGTTCCCGAGGAGTCGGAGAAGCCCAAGCGTGGTCGGAAGAAAGCTGACAAGACAGCTCCCGAAGCAGAACAGAACGAGCCGGAGAACGCACCGGCTGAGGAGTAAGTAAGAGCTCCTCGTCCAGCGGAGCCGTCACTCCACTGGGCACCCCGGAATGGATCAGGAGGGTTCGAGTCCCTCCCCGGGGTCTAACATATATACTAAAAATTATGAGTAATATACTTAAACGCGCTGATCAAATCATCAATGAGCGGTCGGAGGAAAAGGAGAGACAGTACGGACCATTCATGGAATGCAACCAGAAGGCCGCAGAGATCGCCTCGGTCATTACCGGTAAACCTCTGACCGCTATTGATGTATCTTGGGTCCAAGTGGCAGTGAAAATGGCCCGGGAATCCAATGCACACAAGGAGGACAACCTCCTTGACATGGTAGCCACAATCGGGGCCATCAACAATGAGCTCGAGGACCCCAAGCCGTTAAAAGCTCCGGGGGTAGAACCCACTTACTTCTTAACCGTTTCGGAAGCTGTAGACTTCATCCGGATCAGTCCCATCGAGGTGCATGAGATCAAACATGTTCTCACAGAAGAGGGACTCAGAATAGCTGTATACTACTCCCACAAAAACGATCCGGAACAGTACAATCCATTCTCAAACATCAAGCCATGAACACACAAGACTTTAAACCATTCACTAAAAGCTGGAAGGAGATTTATGCTCTACAGGGGGAGCTCCAGCTCATGTACAGACCCTATTTCAAAGAACGCATCGCGAACTTTGACATCAACACTTTGGAGGATCAGGAGCTTTTCAAGAAACTCTGTTGGCAGATCGTTGAGGAGCTCGCTGAGGCAAAGGAGGCTGCTGAAGAGGAACCCGATGGCGAGCACTTTGAAGAAGAGCTGATTGACGCATTCAACTTCATGCTGGAGCTTTATCATCTTTATGGCATGACTCCTACTTTCGATTGGACGCTTCCCAAATGGGTCAAATTTCTAGAAGACGACTTCTGGGAGGCGGACATGCTCGCCTTGATCGGAGCCATCGGGATGACAGCAAACTGTCTCAAGAATCGGGAGTGGCGTCAGTCTCAGTACATGGTAGACCTCGTGGTTTTCGAGGACCGGCTCAAATCGATATGGAATGACTTCGTCATAATGTTCGGAAATTTGGGTCTCTCCGAGACTCGAGTCAAAGAGCTCTGGTCGTTGAAGTATCAAGTAAATGTGTTTCGCATTAAATCCAAATACTGATATGGGTAGAATATTCAAAGACTGTTTCGAAATGATCCGGGAGATGGATCGGGAGCTCAAGGTTTCCGGCATCACGGTCCCGGTCAACCATTACCAAAACCAGGAACTCAGCGGGGATGACCGGCTAACCAAGGAACTCATCGGGGTGAGCTTCGTCATCTCAAAGCCGTATCTCGGCAAACGTGAGATGCTCGACTTCATGTTCAAAGACGAGGCCGAGCTCATCGAGAAGTATTGCCGAGCAGAGCTCTCCGATCGGCTTGACCGGAACGGAGTCAACCCGGGTAAGAGCTGGGAAATCCGCCGGGACTTGTGGCAGAAGCTGGTGAGCAAGACTCGGCAGGAGGGTCGCTTCGACTACACCTATTCGGAGCGTCTGCACATTTTCCACAAAGGACCCGAAATTCACCAGTTGGAGAATGTCATCATGACTCTCCGGGACGACCCGCACTCCAGACGAGCAATGGTCATGATCTTCGAGCCGGAGGACACCCGGGCAACAGCCGGGGCTTTGACCCGAGTACCTTGCTCCGTCAGCTACCAGTTCCTCATCCGGAACAATCGGCTCCATGTGATATACTACATCCGGAGCAATGACTTCTTCAAGCACTTCGCAATCGACATCTGGTTGACGGAGGCTATGATGGACTACGTGTTCAATTTCCTTGCAGCCACCTATCCCTCTCTCAAGAAGGGATCTCTGCATTACTTCGCTGGGTCCCTCCATGCATACAACGAGGATCTTTCAAAATGGGTAATCTATTAAGCTATGACTATCGAAGACGCAAGAGCTAAAGCTCATCTGGACTATGATGATTGCATATTCTGTCCGGAATGCTCGGGATTCTTGTCCGGACACCACATGAACAGCAAATGCTACCTCGGCTGGATCGAAAAGAAGGCACAACAGATACTCAAAAACTCGAAAAAAGATGAGCGTAGAGATTAAGGTGGCAATTGGGTTAACTCTGGTGTCATTGGCTGGAGCAGCTATATTCTACATCACATTTCTGATCGCAGTTGACGAAGTCAGAAAGGACATAAAGCGCAAAAGACATGGCCGGAGGAAGTGAGGAGGTACTTGTCATAATAATGGCAATCCTGATAATAGTAGGAATACTCGGCATCTGTTTTGTAGATGCGATTGACGGAATTAAAAAACACAAGAAGTATGTGCGGAATAAGTATAACAAGGAGGGCTAACGCCATTGACCAGATCAAGCATCGGGGCATCGAGTCCAGACAGATCGCAGAAGGAGGATGGTTCCTGGGTCATGTCCGTTTGCCCATCCAGACTGAGCCGGGAGATGACCTGGCTCAGCCCATAAGGCTGGCAGGAGACAACGGATGTCTCCTTTATGTCGGGGAGATCTACAACTACCCCCGGAAGTATAACAGCGACGTCGAGTACCTCCGGGATCTGTTTGGGTCCTCGTGTCTCGAAGACATAATCTATGAATCCAACAAATGGGATGGCATGTGGGCAATATGCTGGTACCGAAAAGGTCAGATTATTGCCTTCACCGATCCACTCGGTAAGAAGCAGCTATACTACAACCAGTTCGGGGAGATCTGCTCGGAGATAACTCCACTGGTGTCGGACTTCAAAGACTTCGACCGGCATTACCAGTCGGAAGTGTTCAAATGGGGTTACAACTGGGATGACCGGACTCCGTGGAACAATGTTAAGCGCATTATGCCGAACACGGTCTACTCCTTCGACGACATGAAGGTGAAGCCCACCATTGTCCGGAGGGACTACTACAGATGGGGGATCGGGGAGCGGAGCCATTTCGCAAAATCCGAGTTCGCCGAAGTCCTCCGAGGTTTGGTGGAGAGGTCCGTAAAACGCCGGGCAATGTACTCTAAGATTCCGGTCGGGGCTTTGGTTTCGGGGGGACTGGATTCGTCCATAATTGCCTCTATTCTCCATCGAATGGGTCTGGGGGTTAATCTCTATATGGTGGACAATAATGAATCAAAATTTGGCATGCTATTGTCCGAATTTTTAGGGGTTTCCATAACCTCTCTTGGCCCCATGGCAGATGATAAGTGCCTGGAGAGGTGTCTCCGGTGTAACGAAACCCCGATCGACTTGGGCTCCATGATCCCCCAGTTCAGGTTGATGGAGAAAGTCCGGGAGAAGGTAATCCTGACCGGGGACGGAGCCGATGAACTCTTCGGGGGCTATCGACGAGTTGATGACTACGACTCCCAGCTCTCAGACGTGTTCCAGGAGCTTCCGTTCTACCACATGCCTCGTCTCGACCGGGCTTCCATGAGGAGCACAGTCGAACTCCGGACCCCATTCCTGGGGCATGACGTTGTTAAATTCGCTCTCAACTTGCCCCGGGAGTACAGAACCCATAAGCGCATTCTCAAAGATGCTTTCAGCGACGTTCTGCCAAAGGAGATCCTCGAACGTCCCAAAGAGCCTCTCAAGTGCCAAAGTATCCGGCAGGACCCGATGGCGTACCGCAAGAAGTGTCACGAAATATTCTATAACTTATGGCAATAGCTATTGGATACTACCGTGTATGGTTTAGAGAAGATGACACCAATACGGAGGCTCAGTGGTTCAAAATGACGCTCCGGAATGGGTCCATTAGACCTTCCATACGCTCCATAAATCGGGAAGAGGCTTTGTGGTGGATCAAGTCCCGAAAGATGAAGGACGTTACACCCGGCAATCCTGCGGGCAAGATATTCGAATCGGAGGGCCAACCGTTCAGGAAGGCATTCCAGGAGCTGCCTCTCCACACACGTTACAATTTCATAGAAGGAGCAGCTCTCTCATCAGGTACAACACACCGAGCTCGGCTCGAAAAATACTTTAAAAAATGAAAATCGTAAAAGTAAGAAACGTAAAGACCCCGACCAGAGGAACGGGTCTGTCCGCCGGACTGGACTTCTACATTCCGGAAGATTCCGAAACCAAGCAGATCTGGCCGGGAGAAAGCATCAACATCCCGTCCGGGATCAAAGCTCGAATACCCCGGGGGTGTGCTCTCATCATGTTCAACAAGAGTGGCATTGCCGCCAGGTATCAGCTCCAGGTTGGAGCTTGCGTGGTAGACGAAGACTATCAAGGAGAGATCCATCTGCACGTCATGAACGTCGGCAAGGAGCCAGTCATACTCAAGCCGGGCATGAAGCTGACCCAAGGTTTGGTGATGCCCATCGTTTATGTTGGGGTGGAAGTTCTCGAGTCGGAAGCCGAGCTTTTCCCGCAATCGACTGAAAGAGGGACAGGGGGCTTCGGATCCACGGGGGTATAGGACCCCCGGCCCCAAAAGTTGGTCAAACCATTGTTCCATTGTTTACAAACCATGGGGGCTCCCGGCCCCAAAAGTTGATGAAACCATTGTTTCATTGTTTATTGGCAAAAATCTCGACAGCCCCCGGCCCCAAAAGTTGATGAAATCATTGTTTATTGTTTATTGTTCCAATGGAAAGTATCCTAAATCATTGATAATCAATCACTTAAATTAAAACAGCAGTAAACAATGATAAACAATAATAAACAATCATTGTTTCTTCATAATCGATTGATTATCAATGAATTAAACCCCTGTAAACAATGTAAACAATAACATAGGAGGAAAACCTGAATAGGGAATATGAGGAAAATTATGACCAATTTAGGAATTGAGAAATCACAAAATAGAGTGCACAGAACCATTGTTTACATTGTTTCTCGGGAGGAGAATTGGGGACCTAATCAATTGAATATCAATCACTTAGGTGAGAAACAATAAGGATTTTTATTGTTTACTGCTGGTCAAATATCATTAATTATGGAAAAAACTGAGAAATTGGGGCTACCCCCAACTGGAAAATTCGGAGTGTTCCGGCGATGGCTTGGAATCTACTCAAAAGAGGAGCGGGAGGTCCTGGGCTACGCCCGCAAATTGAAAAAGACCACCATGCAAATAGCACGGGGTCAGCTGACTCTGTTATCCCGTCCGGAATGGATGCGGCACGAGGACTGGGTTGAGGTCCGCAAACTACAAACCAAATTAGAAAGGAGGCGTAAAAAATGATTGCGGTTTACCTGTTGGCCATCATCGGCCTGTTTGCTGTTACCGGGGGAGTTCGCCAGTGGTGGATCAACCCCAGACGAAAACTGGATCGATCCATCAAACAGATGGAGAGAGCAGAGAGACGGATTCGAAAGTTCAAAAAGTAAGTTGGTGCCAAATTGGTCAAGTAAATTGGTGTCAAATTGGTCAAGTAGAATTGGTGCCAAATTGGGCCTTCTCTCGACCCACAAATACTGGATGGCACTCGCCTGCGCGAAATTAAAAATTTTTAAAAATGAAAGCAAATCACTTTAAGCAGCTCGGGAAAAACTGGGCTTTGTACTCGGAGATCAATACCAAGTACTGTAATTGGACCCCGTTCATTGCCACGGTCCACGAAGGAATGATTTGGCCGAATGGCATTTCGGTCAAGTTCCTGTGGTTCGGCGTGACCCTCATTCGTGTAAGCGAATAAGCTAAAAAATCCCCGGGGCCAAACGCTCCGGGGATTGTCGTGCAGAAATAGATTTTTATTTTGGATAGAGTTTGATTATATTTGAGGCATGGCACGAAGCACATATAAAATGAGTCCACTCGCCTATATGGAGGAGGGACGGAAAAGGCGAGACGCCGGGGATTTTGTAAAGCCCACTGATGCGGAGGAGCTTTATTTTGCATTCATCGAGTATTGCAAATTCATGGAGGACAACTATTTCTCCCAAGCTCACAAGAATAAGAACGGCGAAGACTGCAGCGTCTACATTTCTCGCCCGATGACCATCGAGTCATTTAGGCTGTTCGCTGGACTAAATCCTGTTGAGTACGGGGAACTCACTGGAGACCCGGTAGCAGCTGCAATTGGTGGCACCATCGAGGACGCCATCAACTCCCAGCAAGTAGAAGGAGCACTGGTTGGCAAATACGCTGCCAGTCTCATCCAAGTTCTCCAAGGACGCAAGACCAATGTTAACCTGACGGGAGGCATCACTCTCGAACAGATAACTGGAATGGAGGTAAAATAGAATGGGACGCCGGCTTCAATTTGACACAAAAGGTAACGAGAAGCAGAAGGAAGTGGCTCGGTTATGGCTTGATGACTCAGTCACTGATATTCTGTATGCTGGCACGAAAGGCGCTGGCAAATCGTACCTCGGATGTTCATTGATAGCCGGCGATGCCCTCACCTACCCGGAGACCTTTTATTTTATTGCGCGTAAGACAGCCGCCGATTTGGTCCGGTACACCATCCCATCCATCTACGAGGTATTCACCCACTGGGGCATCACGGAGAACTACTACCATTTCAATGGCCAATACAACTTCTTCGAACTGTACAACAAAAGCCGCATCTACCTGATCGACGCCAAGTACAACCCCAGTGACCCCATGTACGAGAGATTCGGCTCCATGCAGATGACTCGGGGATGGATCGAAGAAGGTGGCGAGTTTATCCGCGAGGCGAAGACCAACCTCCAGGCTTCCATCGGTCGTTGGAAGAACGATGTCTATAAGCTGGCTCCCAAACTCCTCATCACTTGCAACCCGTCCAACAATTTCCTCTTTACGGACTACTACAAGCCATGGAAGGAGAACAAGCTGCCTCCTTGGCGTCGGTTCGTCAAAGCTCTGCCCCAGGACAACAAGACTCTCCCGGAAACGTACATTGAAGGACTTCTCCGGAACCTGACTCAGTCGCAGATCGAGCGACTGGTATTTGGCAACTGGGAGTATGACGACGACCCGAATTGGCTGGTCGACTATGACGCAGTGTGCGACATGTTCTGCAATGAGTTCGTACTCCCGACGGGCAACAGGTTCATCAGCACTGACCTTGCCGGAAAAGGACGAGACAATTGGGTGGTTGGAACCTGGGATGGCATGGTCTGCCGGATCCCCATAGCAAAAGGCTTCTCGGAAGGCAAGGAGATGGAGGAGAAGATCGCCAAATTGGCCACCGGTCTGAAAGTCCCCCGGTCCAGCATCGTCTCGGACGCTGACGGACTTGGGTTCTACTTGGAGAGCTACCTAAAAGGCATTCGGGAGTTCCACGGAGGACAATCAGCCATTGACTCCAAGACGTACAACAACATCAAGTCGGAGTGCGCATTCAAGCTGGCGGAGCTCATCAACAAGCGCCAGATCCACATCATCTGCTCTCCCGAAGTTCAGGAGAAAATCAAGCAGGAGATGACAGTACTCAAGTCCAAGAACACGAACTCCGCTGAGCAGAAACGGGAGCTCATTTCCAAGGACACCATGAAGCAGCTCCTCGGCAGGTCACCGGACTTCCTGGACATGCTCATCATGCGAATGATATTTGAGATAAAGCCGAAGGCGACTGGCATGAAGTCCGCCAAAATCATAATACCCGCAAAACGATGACACTGGATATTATAACTATTATCCGCAACATGATCAAGATGGTAAATCCTCTTGCCGTCTTTGAGTGTGACCAAGCTCGAATGCTGAACGTCAAAGTGGACACGATGGAGAGATTCGTGACAGACTCGGACGGCAATCGGACCTCGTCCGACTTCGTCTATGTTGAGGAGCCCACCACTGGCTACTACGATACGCCGTATCGGGGCTACCCCACTCAGCGTACCATTATGCAAGTCTACTTCTGCAAGTTCGAGCCGATGGCCAACGATGCCTACAAAGGCGACACGAAGTTCAGCAAGAACTCTCCCACCATCGGCCGACTGGAGTTGAAGAAACAAATTGAGGAGCAGATGGTCCGGCCTTTTCTCTACTTGCTCAAGAACTCCCAACTGGTCAAGCAATTCCCGGAAATCATGAGCACCGTTCGGGTACTATACCCGTCCTCCAGGTTTGATGCCAACGAGGTCAGTGTGGGACTGGAGTTCACCTTCAAACAGGACTGGTGTATCGACATGTACAAGGACAGGATCTGGCGTCCCCTCCTTGAAGTGGTAAAGCCCGGATTTGACTTGTCGGGACGCACTTTGTTCTTCGACCGCCAGGACTTGCCCATGCCGGTCTATCCTCCTGCATGGTCCCAATCTTTGTTCCACGCAGTGGGTTTGCCTCTATTGACATTCTCCATCGCGCAAACAGACAATTTTGTTGCACAACTTGCTGTTGATGGGAATGGCGACGTAGTAGTAGATTACCCATGGACCAAAGAGGATGGGTGGAAAAAGTCGAGTGTGACGTACCCCAACCCGGGCTCCGAATTTGAGCTTATAGTCAACTCGATAGAAATTGAAGACATCCCCGAACAGTATTGGAGTCTCAAACATTGCTACATAAAATGATACAGCGAATCGACATACAAGGCGGTCAGATGACATTCGGCCAACGCATAGAGCTTGGCCGGATTATCACCGACAAGGAGCTGACCGACATCGACAAGATGAAAGAAGGCATGCAATGTCTCGGGGTCAAATGGAGTCTCAGGAACACCTCAGAAATTGTCGAGTACTGGTATGATGTTCTTATGGGCATCAAACACTGGATTGAACGGGAACAGACTGAGCTCAAGTACGAGCCCAGTGCTGAGGAGAAGGCAGCCGGCATTGCTCAGTTCTCTCTGGTGGTTGGGGAGATGGCTACCATCACTGCACTGGCCAAAGACTACTCGAAGGACCCGGACGAGATACTGGAATGGAAATACGGAAAGGTGTACAACCTCCTTTTCACCAACTTGCAGAGTCACCTCTTCCGGGAGCGACTGAACAAGGAACTGGAGCGTAAGGCTCAACAGAAAGCTAATGCTCGCAAACCCAGAAACAAATGGCGGTAGAGCTGGAACAGATATTGGCTGAGGGTCTCACTCAGATGCGGGACGAGATTATACGGGCATCACAAGACGCCGGGCAGGAAGCTTCGGGCAGAACCTATGCTCAGATAACAGTTCAGACGGGTCGAGAAGGTGAAACAGTTTGGGGAACAATCGAAGCTCCGAACTACTTCTACACTCTCATCCGGGGACGAGGTCCTGGCAAGATCCCCGCCAACTTGGGACAGATCATCATGGAGTGGGCAAAGCTCAAAGGAATCACCTTCTCGGACCCAAAGGACCTGGTCCGATTCGGAAATGCCACTGCATGGAAGATAAAACGGGAAGGCTCGGAGCTTTACCGCAACCACATTTACGTTGACTTGGTAGACACACCCGCTGATAACTTCGAGGAGTATTTGGCTCAACACTTAGACCGGGCAATGGAGGTCCTCATTGAGAAGGCATTCACCCCCGACAACAATATGGACCACGGATACATAATATAACGCGATATGGCAATTACCAAACAACCGGCTGACGACTCCCTGTACTCAGCATATTCGCAAATACCAGTCGAGACTGACGACTTAACATCCGGGCTTGAGATAGAGACTCAGAACTTCAGTGAGCCCAACATGATCTCACTTAATATCCTCGACAATGAACAGGCAGAGGTATTAGACAACAGTGCCGGCACGAGTCAAAATTGGTTCAGAGAGTTCGTAATACCCCGAAGAATGGTAGCCGGGGAATGGTATGCTTTTCGTGTTGGTTTTGGCACAGTGAACAAAGCAACTTCATTGACGGTCGCACTATATCAAGGAAATGCAGAAGGACACGGGGTAGTTAAAGTTGCTACGACCGATCTCATGATTGGCTCTTCTATGACATGGCTTGCCCAAATTCCTACTACTGAAAATGTGATACACCCCAACACGGTATTAGTCGTATATGCTGGGAAGGAAGGAGCAACAGCTGGGGTGAAGGTAACACTGAACAACATGTCTTTGACCTACGGGAAGAACTTTATCGGCTATAGACCCAGTTCAGTGGAAGCAGCAAACTCACTAACTGAAAGCATCGACATCTACAGAGACTCGGGATTCGGGCCGAAGAAGAAATACGATCTCAGCTTTTTAGCTAAAGCCGGATTCCGGGACGACAAACTCAGAACATTCCCGTACATAAACTCACGCATCGGCTTTGCCATTGACTACAGTCTCATATCGGCATATGCTTACAGGGGTATCGGCGAACAAAACTTCAATGTCCGGTATGCCTCCCGAGGAGTTAGACCCCGGGGTCACAACGTCAACTTCTCCATGTCTAACATAGGACTGGCATTGACTGACCGGACTCCCGATAGCGACAGAAACCTGTACGTGAAGAAATACTACGGGTACCCGTACTTTGTTACTCTGTTCCCGAAAGGATTCCAATCACTTTCCCCCAGTACCCCAGTAGACGTCCGGGTTAAGTTGACAGGAGCTCAGAACGAAAATCAATTTGACATTTCCACACGGATCAACATACCGCTTGTGTATGAATTTGATGACGAAATCACTGACGGAGCTGACTACGTAAAACTCAGACCTTCCCGGGGAGTATATCCTGATCAAGCATGGAATATCATATTTAACGACACGGAGGTACCTTGCAACCCATTCTACATCCGATGGATAAACCAGAAAGGCGGATGGGACACGTACATGTTTGAGCAACACAAGAAATATACTCAGGAGGTTGATCGGGGAGACCAATACGTATTAGCGAATTCACGAGACCCATATGCCGCACAGACGAGAGGCGAGTTAGCTCCGGAGTTTAAGAATATGGTCCAAGCCGGAGCAGAACAGCTTGATGAGAATGACTTTAATCTGCTCAAAGGAATTGCTCTCTCGCCTTTGGTTCAAGTTTACAACTATCAACTTGTGGTATGGCAACGGGTTCTCGTAAATGACACGGACCTAACCTGGGACACCAAAGCCCCGCGGAACACTGTTAGCTACGAGTTCCAGCTTATTGACGAACAAACTCAGTGGTAATATGAACTACGAACTACTCATGAAAGGCATTGACGGCGAGGTCTGGTCACTGGACCTCCCGCTGGATGCTCCTGCGATGAATTACCAGATCAACAACCTGGCTGAGCTGAAAGACCGTAATGCCTCGTACTCCCAGCGGATCAGTCTGCCCAGGACGACCCATAACGAGCAAGCATTCCAATTCAGTTTCGGGATTGGCTCGGGGTCTTATGTGCCATACATGAGGTTTCCTTGCCAACTATTCTATGAAGGAGCACTCATATCCCCGTCGGGAGCAGTACTGAACATAGTAGACGTAACAGATACATCGATCGGGGTCCAGATCCTCGGGGCAACCGCTGACTTGTTCGACACCCTCAACAGACTAAACACTGATTCCTACAACAGTAGCATGTTCTTGCTCGAGTGGTATTACAAATCAATGGGGACTTCTAAGAGATCATTCCCCGACACTACCGGGGGAGGGAATCCAGTATCGTATTTGTGGCTGTTCTCAACTATTCAGAAGAACCCGAACAATCCCCCCGTCTCCATGGAATCTTTGGGATTTGTTGATTCGATGGAGAAGTATTATCCCCACATTAACTGGTTTGACTTGGTAAGATGGATATTCGGATCTCAAGGATACGGGTTTGAATCCGACGTGGCTTCCGAAGATGCTAATCAAATGTATCTCCCGTGTACATATCCTACATTATGCAGCATGGTAGAAACCCCAACATACCCCCCGCGACTGGATGGAGTAGGTTGGATTCAGGAACCCCCCGCCGGAACGATAGTTGGTATTAACTGGCAAGGATACCCCGGGAGAACGATAGCTGATCCCATTGATGGACGTCTGTTAATGGGCGTAGTATCCGGTCAGTTTTTTTGGAAAACACTGTTCGACTCCAGAGTGAGATTCGCATTTTCTTGGACTAATCCTTCTGCAATCTATTCGGGAACAATAGCCATGAAAGTAACCCACTACAAGAAGGACGGCACAACAGAGGTTCCCGTGGAGAGGACATGGTCCTCCGGGACTACTGGATTTGTTACCCAAGAAATAAACATGGAAGCTGGAGAGCATTTAGTTGTTTCAGGTTCCTTGACTACGAGTTCAGTTTCCGGGAATCAGTGGGATCTTCGCACTCCTGTTACCATAATTGCCTTCCCGGCTGATGGGGTATCTCCGGGGGACAAGCCAATGCCGGGATTAACATACAACTGTCTCGCCTCTACTGGATTCAAAACGCTGGGGGACATTGTTAAGGCTTTTGTCCAGCTGTTCGGTTTGATTCTCGACGTAGACAGTAGTCAGAAAGTAGTACGGGCATACTCAATGAATGAGATCTACAGACGGAGGAACAATGCTAAAGGTAGAGACTGGTCAAACAAATTAGTAGTAAGCAAAGACACTAAACTTACATTCCAGTTATCCAACTATGCTCAATCTAACGAGATTAAACTTGAGGACAATAAGGATAACAATGTTACGGACTCCTATAAATTCGATATTGTTGACGTAAATATACAGCCAAGTAGAACTCTATTCACAATAGGATTTTTAGCTGGACTCAATCAGACACTATACGATGAAGGTTCTGGTAGATCATTCACACTTGCTAACTATCCCATTTGGGAAATAGTACGGGGAACAATGCAGGAGGATGGGACAATGTCCGAGACAACTTGGGAGTATAACACATTGAGCAAGCCAATGGTTGTGCATACTGATATGACAAGCCCCCGTCTTTGCCAAGTAAACGTGGGGTACAGTATAAAGTCTATACAGCTCTATACGGCATACTTCAAAAATTTGAATTACTACGTTCCGAAGTATTACGACAAGCTCATCAATAATATGCTCAAAAGACCGAAGATCATACAGACCCAAATCCTCCTGGACTCGATTGACATCCAGAGTCTGGATCTATTCAACCCGGTATGGCTGGAGGAGCATGGGTTCTGGTTTTATGTCTCAAAGATCAACAATTTCCAAGCTGGAAAAATAACCAAAGTCGACCTAACAAGAATGTAATATGGCTGAAGAACAGAAAAGCACAATTTACAATGTCAAGGTAACAGCTGAGGATGCCCTCAAGACGTTAGCCGAATTGAAACTCCGTTCTCAGGAGCTTCGGGATCAGCAGAAGGCGCTGGGCAAAGTGACAGCGGAGAATGCTCAGGAATACTACGCGCTCGATAATCAAATTAAGGCTATCAACACTGAGTCGAACAAGTACCAGAAGCAGATCCAGAACAACATTAAGCTCCAGAACCAACAGGAGGCAAGTTTGGCAAAACTCAGAACCCAGTTGGCTTTGGACAATGCCGAGTTTGCAGAATTGGGCAATTCAATGCAGGACGTGGCTCGTAAAGCTGAGCTAGGCAAGCGTATTGCAGAGACCACTGAGGAGCTCAAAGCTCAGGAGGAGGCACTCGGGGACTACCGCCGATCGGTTGGTAACTACGAGAAAGCTACTGAGAACCTCAAGCAGGAACTCTCGGACCTCACACAGACTCTCATACAAATGGCTCAGTCCGGGGACACCAGCTCGGAGGCATTCAAGGAGATGATTAAACGAGCTGGTGAATTGAAAGGAGCTGAGGATCTGGTCAACACAGCTATAACCAATGTCGGTAAAGGAACTGAGACCATACAGGCAGTTACCAGCGCAACGTCCGCACTGACTTCTGTTTGGGGTCTTTGGACCACGGCCACTCAGGTATTGGGGAGCGAGAACGAGGAGCTCAATGCTACCATGACGAAGATGATAACCATCATCACGGCTCTCTCCTCACTTTCTTCTCTCCAAGCAGCTCTCTCCAAGACGGAGGCTACGTACCGAGCTGCAGCTAACTTGGTTCAGCTGGTTGGCATCAACCAGACTCTCGCCGAGACAAAAGCGATAGCTGCTAAGAATGCCGTTCAAGGAGCTGGCAACATAATCACCAAAGCAGCAGCAGCTGCTACATGGCTTTGGAACGCTGCTTTGGCTGCCAATCCCGTTGTATTGGTGGCAGCGGCAGTGGGCGGATTGGTGGCTGGGGTGGTTGCTCTTACTAACGCGTTTAACAGTAATACGGAAGCTCAGGAGAGAGCAACCCGGGCAATGGAGGCATACAATCGAGCTGCCGAAGCCTCTACATACGTACTGGACCAGATCGAGACCAAGCGGAACAGTCTGTCCAAAGCCGAGGAGATCCGGGGCAAACGGGAAATCGAGAACCTCAAAGCCAATCATGCCACGTCTGAACAGATCGCCGAAGCTCAGCTCAAGACAGCCAACAAGCTCCGTGAGATTGAGATGAGTGCAGCTCGTCAAAGACAGATGGCTGCAATGGATGAGTTTGACTCCTTGAAGAAGGTGATTGCAGCCAAAGAGGAGGAGCTCAACACGTGGTCAGGAAGCTTGGACAAATACAAGGAGGCCAAAAAGGAACTCGACGACTTGAAAGGTCGATACCAAGAACTGTTCCGGACAATCGAGAATGAAGGAGCCGCAGTTGCTAACTTGGCTCTCGAGACTGCAATAGCCAATCGGGAGGCTCAGCAGTCCATTGCTGATAAGGCTTTGGAGGTTGCTTTGAAGAACTCGGAAGCCATGCAGAAGATCCGGGAGGACGATCTTAGGTTCCAGTCCACATTCCAGTCCACGAGCATCGCAATCCGGATGGAGTATGAAAGGAAGCTTTACAAAGCAGCTCAGGATGGAGCCCGGGAACGTCTTGCTCTCCAGAAGGCTCATGGCAAAATCACTAACAAGGAATATCAGACTGCACTGAATGCCATGGCTCGGTCAGACAAGCAGTTCTACGAAGACCAAGCCAAACAGCTCAATGACTACCTTGCCGGGGTGAGAGCCAACATATTGGCTGTAGCTTCGGGAGGCACAGTCGATATGCAGATTGCCCAGGTGACTCAGAAGTACCAGGACGCCATGAAGGAGCTGGCCAATATACAGCCTCCCCAGTTCGTGAGAGGTATGAGCGAGGAGGAGTACCAGAAGGAGTATGCCGCTTACGAACAGTTTCTGGTCAACAGAGCCGAGCTCGAGAAACAGATCCAGCAAAACCTCCAGGATGAAATCAAAAAGATCCGCGAGGACACTACCAAACAGCAGCTTGACCGGTTCAACCAAGCTCTTGATGAGCAGTATGCGGGGGATCTTTCAAAGGCAGCGGACAACGAGAGAAAGAAGCTGGAGCTCGAGAACGAAATGCTCCAGAAACAAATTGAAGCCCGGAAAGCTGCCGGGGAGAAAACCTATGAGCAGGAGGCCCAGCTCCGAGCCAACAATCTCCGTCTCCAGCAAATGGACCTCGACAAGGAACTCGCTCAAACCGAGTTGAACCACAAGTCCAAGTACGAGATCCGGAAAAGGTATCTGGAGGCTGAATTGGCAGCAGCTCAAGGAAACGAGGACGCCATTGCTCAGATTCAACTCGCGATGGCGGAGAATGAGGAGTCTTTATGGGAGGAGCGGATCGAGAAACTCCGGGAGTATGCAGAAATGGCCTCCGGCTTCGCCAATGCTTTCAACGACTTGGCCAGTGCTTTGGGGGAGCGTCGGGCTCAGGAGGTAGAAGAACAATACAGCCGGGAGGAGCAGGCATTGGCAAACATGTACGCTAATGGCCAAATCACGGAGGCCCAGTACAATGCGAAGAAAATCAAGATGGAAAAGCAGAAGGAAAAAGAACTCGCCAAGATAGAACGGGAGAAGGCTATCAGACAGCGGGCAATGGGCTCCTTCGAAATCGGTATCAATACTGCTATCTCAATCATGGCATCTGCTAAATTGGGCTTCCCGATGGCTATACCATTCATTGCAGCAGCTGCAGCTTTGGGAGCAGTACAGCTGGCAGCTCTCTGGGCAGCTCCACTGCCGAAAGCCGCAAAAGGAAAATATATAGAAGGACCCAGTCATGCTGCTGGGGGAGTACATATAGAAGCAGAAGGAGGTGAGACCATCATCAACAAGAAGTCGAGCCGCATGTTCCTCCCTCTCCTGTCAGCCATAAACGAACTCGGGGGTGGGGTTCCTTTCACGAAAGTTGGATCCGACGGGGGGTATGCTCTCCGGTCATTTGCTGAGACATCAGATCCCATGAATCGACTTGACATGGAGAGAGCAATTCAGAAAGCATTTGGTCAGGTGAGAGTTATTGCTACAATTGAAGACATCCGGAGAGAGGATGCTAACTACGTGCAGATTCAGGATCGGGCTAATTTTTAATTGATCCAGCACAAATAGTATTTTAACATCTATCAGGAATAATTATATTTGTATCGAAATAATTTGGCACATGATATTCATCAACTTAAAAGGCGCAATCGATTCCGAAGAGAATCGGGTCATGATGGAACTTTGGGGCGGTACCTCGGAGATCTGTTCAGTGGAGACATTCCGTAGAGTACTTGATGAACACCCCGACGAACAGGAGGTGTGCATAAACATCGACTGTGATGGAGGCTCTGTCGAGGAGGGCTTCAAGATTTACGATCTTCTCCGCATGAGTGGGAGGACGATATATACAAATATCGTCGGGGGATGCCACTCGATGGCAGTGTGTATCTTGCTGGCAGCTCCAACAGAGAACCGGTCGGCAAACAGGAATTGCCGGGCACTCATCCACCGGGTATATATGCCGGTCGGGGATTGGCTCACTTCGGACGATGCTCGCAGCATTGCCGAGGAGCTTGCTCTGGAGGAGGAGGCTATTCTTGACGTGTACGTCGAGAGAACAGGTCAGGATCGGGAACGGCTCCGCAATGTCATGCATGAGGAGCGCATCCACGATGCCAGATCACTTCTTGAATTGGGATTCATTTCCAAAATCAATTCATACAACACAAACCAAATTTTTAATGCTATGGCAAAAAACGAAAAAACCGCTTATGAAAAATTCATGAGCAAGGTCAAAGCATTCCGGAATGGCAAGAAAGGCGCTCCCGCCAACTTCGACTATCTGGATGCTGAGGGACAGGTAGTTCTCCAGACCGTTGGGGAGGAGGACAATCTGGCCGAAGGCGTGGAGGCAACTCTCGCAAACGGCGAAACTTCCGGAACGGTCGTCCTGGAAGACGGCCGGGTGGTTACCGTCGAGGACAACATCGTCACCGACATCGAGACGGAGGAGACCGAGTCTCTTGAGGACCGCGTTGCAGAACTGGAGGCGATGCTCGACGAGGCAACGAACCTCATCGAGGAGCAGGAGAACGAACTCCGCAACCTCCGTGGTAGCAACTACCGCCCGAAGAATCGCAAGACGATTCTGCCCGGGACCAAGAAGGCCGATCCTTCGGCAGCTGATCTGAAAAACGAAGCTCGGGAGAAGCTCCAGAAGGTCAACGCTGCCAAAAAGATTCTCAAGTAGTCAAACTCAAAAACTTTAAGAATTATGTCAGCTAAAAACGGCGGATTCCTTGATATGGACAAGTTCACTTTCTGTGGACGTGTCATTCAGGCAATCTCGGAGATGATCATGGAGGACACCATTCAGGGTCCTGACATCAACTCAATTCACACAGTCTTCCCCGACATCGTCACGAACACCGAAGTTGGATTCATCGGTGAAGGTGGCATGGTCGGCGTGGTTAACACAGGATGTAACCCGACTCCTCAGCCATGGAACGTCAACACCCGCAAGTTGAAGTGGGAACCGGGCATCTGGGAAATTCTCCTGGCCCAGTGTTACACCGACCTCCAGCAGTCGGCAACTATTTACTCTCTCCGCACCGGCGTCGACATCCCGGACTTTACGGACACCGACTACATGAACATCGTCATCGAGGTTCTGGAACGCTCCGTTATGGACTTCTGGTATCGCCTGTTCTGGTTCAATGACAAGAACGCCAAGAACGTCGCTGACAGTGGTGTCATTACGGATGGTCTCGACCTGAAATTCTTCACCATTATTAACGGCTTCTGGAAACAGATTACAGAGCAGGTGACAGCCAATCCGTCCCAGCGCGGAGCAAACATTACGGAAAATGCCGGGGCATCTTACGCAGCTCAGAAGCTTTCTCCGGACAAGGCCAAGGAGTACATCCAGTCGGTCGTGTTCAGTGCCCCGCTTCTGCTCCGTCAGCAGTCTGACAAGTTTATCCTCGTTACACAGTCGGTCTACGATGCCTATCAGCAGTCTCTCATGGACGCTTGCTGTCTCGAGTCGGCTCGCTTGGCTCTGCTGAATGGCATGGAGGCTCTCAGCTTCAATGGCATCCCGGTCATCGCAATGCCCATCTGGGACAAGATCATTGCTACTTCGGAAGACACTGGCGCGAAGCTCAACAACCCCCA
>ENA-OZZN01000085-OZZN01000085.1-human-gut-metagenome-genome-assembly--contig:-NODE-85-length-33322-cov-15.793128_pt1 | contig 33322 bp, 20 predicted proteins | sample MGYA00243646_ERZ654149 | MGnify/ENA primary metagenome ERZ654149 (study PRJEB26926, sample SAMN06164901) | human gut metagenome | biome: ENVO:00009003; feature: ENVO:2100002; material: ENVO:00002003...
TATGTACTATCTTTGGCTAGGATGGGATTATTCCACGGAACTTTTAAACTGCTTCTATATCAAGGTTATCTCAGGACTGGAGCATGAGGCCATTGATTCCATACCCCGTATAAATGGAGTGTCAGAGGGTTATCAAGGCGAAGAGCTGGTCTTTTCGGCAGAAGGCTATGGCATGGACACATGGCTATGGGAATTTGGCGAAAGCGGTACTGTGGACGCATACGAGCAGCAAGTCGTATATTCGTATGATATTCCGGGAGAATACACCATCTCATTACAAACCAATACGACGAAATATCCGGTAAAGCACCGTATAACCATTCTCCCACGCTTTGAAAAAGCAGAGGAACTGGTCACGGTAGATTCGTTGGCACTGGTACAGAATGATATAAAAAAACACCTGCAAGCCATAGCTGACGCCAAAGTCTCACAAAAGTCGGTCTATTACGAACATACAAATTATATCCGTAAAAAATATTTTTGCATTGATGCAGACCAGGTAGTGGTCATCATCAATGATGAAAAATACAATGACTTCAACGGCTATTGCCAAGGACTGCATTTTCTTGAGAGCAACAGGAAAAAGCGTGTGAGTATTGATGATGTGAAGATTGACGATTTGAATTGCGTCAAGTCCATCCATGTGACACAAAGTTATATTGAAAAATGAAACAACTGAATCTCATACGAAATCTGTTTTCTGTGGCCGTGATGATGACTCTTGCGTGCAACGTATCTGCCCAAGTGTCCATCCGCGACAGGATACAAATAATGGATAGGGATATATTCAATTATCCGGAATCCACGGAAGCACCTGTCAAAACAAAGAAAAGCAAGACAAACAGAATTGTCTATTCGGACAGGACCGGAAATCAAAGTTATGAAGACCCGTATTTCCAGCGTAAGCGGTCTTCACACGGGATTGGTACACCCTATTACATAGTAGGTGAAAAGAACGGAACCTACAAACTCGTTCAGGCCGACCCTGACATTACAGGCAAGCCCAAGTCGATTATAGGTTTCCTGTATAACAGCAAGAGGCACTTTAAAGAACCCCGTAAAGTCAATTATGCCGGATGGATACCATCGGAAAATATACTGATGTACGACCATGCCTATATCAATCCCCGCAACAACCAGCCAATAAGGTACCGTATAGGCATAAACAGCATTAACAAGCTGTTCGATATCCATCAATTCTTCAATGGAGATACCCTGAAAATATACGGAGAGCCGTTTCTGAAAACAACAACGGATGCGGTAGTTGTCAGCGGAGAGGTTGTTTACCTATATAAGCTGGACAAGAGCGGCAAATCCGCATTGATTTCCAATGCACCCGCATTGTCAGACAGTACCAAACGCTTCTTAGGATGGATTCCCGCTGACCTTCTTGCAGAAGTCGGCCAGAATGAAGTGTATCATGTTGATTATTCACGATACCGTGATTCTTTGTTATGTGCCGTCAACCTGATGTATCCCGATACGTTGGCACTACATAATGCGAATATTCAGGGTACGATATTGTTCAACTTGGATGGAAATCCGGCAGGGCCTATAACGGACGGGAATATCCGGCTGAACTATCCTCTATCCGTCTGGGACAAGAACTGGAATAAGATTATCAATATCAAAGGTGGAGACATCATGGTTTCCGATGTCCGAAAGATGGAAGCGGAAAACAAAAACGTGAACATACATGTACTGTTCAATGATGCCGACCTACCTTATCTATCCCCATATATCAATGTACTACAGAACCTAAAGCTGAAAATGAAGCCCGGATATGACTACACATTTTCGGCAACTTGCATATCCTTCAACGGAGAAAACAGACATTTGGCCCCCACCAAGGACTTTTCAGCCTGGCTCGACTATATCAAACAATCCATTTCTTCCAAGCGAAAGAACGAGCAAGAGGAACAATCATCGTTTTACGGTTTTGGCGGGGCTATCAAACAAATCTCCTGCTATGATAACGAAAGCCGTTTCAGCAACAATGTATTCATCATTTTAGGGTCAAAGCAAACTTTATCCTTGCACGAACAACAACTCTCGTGGCTGGCAACCCAACCGGCAAGGCTTCTGTTTGCCCAGATAGACAGAGCGTCAGGTACTGCGTATCAGGACTTCCTATTGCAGGCCAAATCCATTCTGGACAGCCATTCTACGAAATACATAGACCATATATCCAATTATATCGCAGACAACAGACTGGTAAAGACGGAACTGTTCAAGAACATAGAAGCTACGGATGCCAACTTATACCTGTATGATGCCCCATACAACAGCCTTACGGTAGGAGGAATCTTGTTCCCTAAAGGTCGAAACAGGCTGGAAAGCAACGCTTTGGAAACAGCCTTGGATTCCGTGTTTCAGCAATCTTTCGAGACGGACAGCCTACTGTTGTACTCGCTTAAAGATTATGAGCGAAATATAGGTGTCTTAAGAAGCCGTCCCACATCCGAATTGACGCATATATTCTATCATACGGAAAATCCTGACAGTACGAGCCTTGACGATATAGATAGAAATAGCGTGAATGACACCTACTATATAAAGGCCTCCGTAGCGGACAGTATAATGAACGGGTACGAATATGGGTATCTACTCGATGACAGGGAAGTGATGGGACTGCTGCAAAGCTACAGGGGACTGCTCCCGGAGTTTTCAGATAACATAGGGAAAAAGGAGTTAAGAGTGCTTCGCAAGCAATTCAAGCGGCAAAAGAAAAGCATAAACAGAAGTTTCTATCGAAAAGTATTGCCCAGAAATCCATATCTGGCTCAAATCTTCTATTATAAGACGGGAGTCATGGCCAATGACAGCCTTTTAAATTCAACAAAGGTGAAGAAACTGAAGAAAAGAAAGGTTGAGCTGACGGACTTTAACAGTGGCTATACAGCCCTGATTTCAAAGATGAAAAGACTGGAAGATATGTATCAACGCAACCTTTTCAGGCCCGTATTCATAGCCGGCAAGAAATATTATTTTATTCCGAAACAATTAATACTGTAAATAAATGGAACCAACAAGAGAACAACTACAGGCAGAGATACTTGAAATCTTGTATCAGAAGTGCCTCCAGAAACCAATATGGGTATCTTGTGCAGAGATATTTTGGAGCATCAGCAACCTCAAGGTATCAGAACGGAGTGTCAAGGACGTTCTTGACTGGCTGGTAAAAAACGACCTTGTCATTTATCAAGCAGATAAATACCAGATTGCCAAGCGCGAATTTATGGATATATCAAGACGCAAGGCCCTTGAGAAAAAAGAGACCGAAGAAAATGCCGAAGTCCGGACTGTGGAGTATGAAACATCCATACCGCCTCACACGATGAACCATCATCCATGGCTTGAACGAGAGTACCAACCACCTGTTGCGAAACCGTCAAACACAATATTTGCCATCATAGCGTTAATAGCCTTTCTGATTAGCGGCACACTCGTCGGCATACTCCTGTTCAACAGCTTCGCAACAGAGCGGCGCAATAATGCAGAACTGACATACCTTCCGGACAGCATACAGGTTCCGTCGTTACAGGTAAGCACACCCGGATATATCCGCGACGCATATACGACCAACCGTAACTTCAAGAACATCCAAACTTCGCTGGAAACACAGCAACGGATTAATGCTGAACTTATGGATATCTGCAAGGCACAACAATCCCAGATTAATATACTGACAACTTGCTCCAAACAACAAGCGGCGGACATCGAACATTTGGAAAAGGAACGGAAAATCTACACATGGATGATTGCCCTTGCACTCCTGGTATTAAGTTCATTGCTCATCTGCCGATATGGGCGCAAGAATTAGGATATACGCAAAGATTCAGACTACATAGTCAATCTGCCAACGGTATCTGCCACTTTCATGCGGTGGATACCGTTTTTTCCGCATTCCGGCAGTAGTTTTCGTTCCGACGGGTACGTCCATCCCTGATGAAACGTCTTCTGAAAGTGCCATTACAATACTGGGAATCAATTCAATAGAGACACATCATCAACGGGGTACATTCCTAATCATATAGGACAGTGGCTTTATACACGAATATTAGTTTAAAACGTGTTAAAATGAAAACAACAGCCAAAAAAACGCGCTAAAAAATTTGGAGAAATGAAGATAAGCACTTATATTTGCTCACATCAAAGATGATGTTTTATTTTCTTCTCTTTTTCCCACAATAAAACTGAGTCATCCGGAGGCTGAGAGGAAATTTCAAAAAATCGTTTTTGAGGTTTTCTCTTTTTTGCATCTATACCGGTTAGGGCGCAAGGACGGAGAGACCGCAGTAAAAATTAAGTTTAACTCATTAAATCCAACGAATTATGGCATTTAGAGCATCATTAGAACTTAACAACAAGGAATTTGACGTCCTTTATTCAAACTATGAGTTCAGTCGTAACACGGACTCTAAAGGTATGCCCTCTTCAAGCGTATTGGGCGGTAGAGTAAAAGTAACTATCGAATCAACAGAAGACACTTCTGTTATCGAGTCAATGCTGAACAGTGCTTTCAAACCCGTAGAAGGTAAGATTATCTATAAGAAAACGGAGGAGGACGCCAAGATGAAGGAAATCCAGTTCAAGAACGCATACATCGTTCACTACTCGGAAACTCTGGACGCGAATAACGATGTGCCTATGACAATCACCATCACGTTCTCCGCTGAAGAAATCACTGTCGGCAGCGCAGCTCTTGACAACCGTTGGCCGAAGAAATAAATCGGCGTACATAGGTAAATCCTAAAATCAAAACATTTGTCAGGCCGTCCGACGGACTTCCGCCGGGCGGCTTTGGCAATTTGGATATAAACCGTCAAATATAATGCCGCCATGCTGGAACAAAAAAAAGTCACATTGGAAATAGCCGGCATCCCCATGCCGTCGTTTGTAAAACTGATGCTTAAACAGAGCATTAATGAGCACCACTATTTTGAGATAACGCTGGATATCCAGGCCGTAGAAATTTATGGTGTGGAAATACCGAATGTGTCAAAGGACTGGATTGGGAAAAAAGTAATCATGGACTTCGGCGGCACTATTTTCATCGGCATCGCCACCATGGTAGGACTTCATCGTGCTGGTGGGACACACGGAAATATAAAAGTGACGGGATATTCGTCAACATTCCTACTGGAGTCGGACCACACTTGTGCCTCATGGTGCAACAAGTCCTTGTCTGACATCGTTAAGGAACTTACAGATAAGGCAGGAGTGCAAGCTCTTGTCAATCCGGAAACGAAATCGAAGTTGGAATACGAATGCCAGTACGAGGAAACCAACTTCGGATTCATACAACGGCTTGCCCGCCAATATCAGGAATGGCTCTATTACGACGGACAGAACCTTGTTTTCGGGAAGCCACAGCCCGGCTCAACGACCAAGCTGATATACGGCGAGGAACTATCCGTGCTCGACGTCTGCTCGCAGGCACTTGCCCGACCAATAAAGGGAAGTTCTTACCATTCGGTGAACGACCAGACCTATAACGGCCAGTCCCCTGATGCCGCAGCCGGACAGAACACATTGGGACAAGCGGCCTTTGACTCGTCATTGGCACTGTTTACCGCTCCCGCCGTACAACGTTCGGAACCACGCATCACCAACAAGGGTGAGCTTGATGCCTACTTCCAGCGCAAGCAGCAAGGCGACACCGCCGCATCCTGTTTTGTCACCGGAGAGAGCGACTGCTATACCCTCACGGTGGGCAGTATCATAGATATCCACACCGCTATTCATTCCGGAATCAAAATATTCGTCAAGAACAGTATCGGCACCTATATCATTACGGAAATAACCCACGTAGCCGGCATGGGTGACAGTTACCAGAACTATTTCACCGCACTTCCGTCCTCTATTCCCACCCTTCCATGCCCAGATGTGCCTCTGCCTGTCGCGCATACACAGCAGGCCGTAGTTGTCAGCAACGAGGACCCGAAAAAGTTAGGTCGTGTCCAAGTCAAGATGAACTGGCAGACCGGTCCGATGCAAACCTCGTGGATACGGGTACTCACTCCTGACGCAGGCACAAGCGACAAGGTGGCCACAAACAGAGGATTTGTATTCATACCCGAAAAGGGAGACCAAGTCATGGTGGCATTCAGATATGACGACCCGAACCGTCCGTTTGTGCTTGGCAGCTTATTCCATGGAAAGTCAGGTACCGGTGGCGGCAGTTCAAACAAAACAAAAAGTCTGACTACCCGCAGCGGTTGTACCATAACGCTTGATGATGAAAAAGGAAGCGTTATGATGAAAGACAAGGAAGGCAACAGCTATACGGCAGACGGAGAAGGAAATATCACAATATCTGCCTCTAAAAGCATCACCTTGTGTGTTGGAGAAAACAAAATAATGATTGATAGCGAAGGCAATATATCATCTAATGCGGAAAAGGACATAACAGAGTCCGCCGGTGCCAATATTGCGCAGTCAGCAGAAAATATTGATTGTACAGCAAGCAGTAATTATAATATCTCCAGTACAGATTTTACAGCATCCGGCAGTAGCAGTGCTACAGTCAGCGGTACAACAAAGGCTACGATAGATTCTTCCGGAACCACAGCCGTAGCCGGAACAATTGTCAAATTGAATTAACAGCATATGAGCAATGCCATACAACAAATAGCAGATAAGATGCTCTACCAATGGGAAGATGCAGTCAGGAAACCGGTTAAGTTGATTCGTATCGTCATCAATCCGGGAGACGAAAGTATGCTTGATGCTTTCTATGACTATATGCTTGCCCTTGATAGCGAAGAGGAAGATATGGTGTTCGTCATAGAACTTCCGTTCAGTTCCAGAACCGATTTCTCAAAAGATGTTGTAGGGTATATTGCACAACAGGTAGAATATTGGAACAATTCAAAGAAACCCGAAGAAATTGTTTTTGAACGTGTTGATTGGATAGCTGATTATAAACCGGAAGTAGCGGAAAACGATGCCTCCGTCGCAGTTGCCAACTTCAACAAGCTGACAGAATCCCTTGTAAAAGGGACTGATATGAAATGCAGTTTTGTCTTTAACCTAAAGAACACATACGACTATGACGGATGTCGTGAATGGTTTGAAAAGGCTCTTGCCCTGCCATTCCACAAGCAAATGGTATGGGGTATATCCGACATAAAAGACCATGAACAGTTTGGCAAACTAATGGCCAAACATTCCAATGACGCGGTGTCTATTTATCCGCCAATAGATTTGGACGGAGCAATGGAGCAACTTGCGGAACAAGCGGCAAATGAGGATAAGAACGACCCGGCAGCCTCAAATTTCAGGCTGGCATTAATCAAACTGATGAACAGTGTGAAAAAAGGGAACGCAACGCAAACAGAGGAATTTGCGAAGAAATGCCTCGACATTGCCCTCGAAAATGTGAAGAAAAACATTAACTGGATTAGCCAATTTGTAACCGTATATACAATTCTATATACCGACCAGATTTCCCATAAGGACTATAAGACAGCCATGTACTTTGCCGACAAAGCCGTAGAAGCCGCTGAAATCGGGGAAGAAAAATTAGACCCCTCTTTGGCCTGCCGATTGCTCGGAAACACCTTATTGGGAAAGGCCTCCATCTATGTACGAGAGTCACTTTGGAAAGAAGCGGCAGAGACGTACTATCGCGGTGCTGAAGCATACTCCAGATGCAACGATTACCTAATGCAAAGTGAAGCGTTGAGACTGTGTGGTTGGTGCCGGGAAAATAATTATGAGAAATCGTTAGCTGCGGAATGTTATGTGGAAGGTTTCAGACTTTCAGACAAACTTTCCATAGACCTGATAAAGAACTCCTCTTATCCTCTCCTGCTATTAAGCCTGTTAAACAGTTCGGCACGCTCTAAGCTGGTCAGTGACGATGAAATAAATGAAGTTCTGACCAAAGTGTTAGGAGATGACTGGGAGAATTATTTGTATGAGTATAAAAGAAATTTAGGAAAATACAATGGAATGGCTGAACAACATATTGCGAAATCTTGAAGGGCTGTTCACTGATGCAACCGAATATGCCTATGCGAACCCCAAAGTGGGGTACTTAGTAGTAATCTTTCTGCTATTGGTTTGGCTTGTCGGACTGATATTCGACTGGAAATGGACATACGCCAGACCCGGAAGCTGGGGAGGAAACTTCTTTCTTGACTTATTGGGTCCAACCGGATTCCGATTTTGGCTCGGTGTAATCATTGTGATTGCCATTGTTGCATCTGCCTATTTGTATTTTCGAGTTAAATAACGATAAAGACTGACAGTTATGGCGGACACAGGTTATTTCGACAGCGTAAGTGCCAACCTAAAGACCGGCGTAGGCGCACAGGTCAAGGGTATCTCGGAAGGCGTCAAGGCGAACTCCGACGCCGGCGTGTCACCGTCCGTCAATGCCCTCGACACGGGCGTCAAGGCGGCAGCCGCCATCGGCGGCCTTGCCGACGGCCTGAGCGAGGCCGCGATGCTCCCCGTGCTGGGTGCCATGGGCATGAAGGGCATGGCCTGCCTGCCCATCTCCAAGCAGCTCGACCCGGTCATCGGTGTGGACATCCACCTCGTGACGATACCCCCGTCCCCCGTCGTGCCCATGCCTCACCCTTATGTCGGGGTTCTCCTTCGTCCGCAGGACTTCATCGCGGCGGCGGTCTCTTCGTTCATCCCCCCGCCTCCGACAGCGGAACAGACGGGCGACGCCGACAGCGCGAAGCTCGCCGAGGTGGGCCATACCGTGCTGACGATGGTCGTCGGGATGCTGGGTGCCACCGTCAAGATAGGCGGCTTCATCCCGCGCGCGGTTGCATCCACACCCACGCGGAGCATCCCGCACATCCCCATGGGCGCAGGCTGGGCGGCCCCTTCAGCGGCGATACCCAAGAACAACGGCCACGCCTTCATGGGCAGCCTGACGGTGCTCGCCGACGGGATGCCCTTCTCGGGCGGCGGCGCGCACCTGCACCTCGACTGCAACGACGTGGGCATACCGAGCGTGCACAAGGTTCCGGGAATGTTCCTGCCCACGGGTGTCATCAACCCGATACCTCCCGCCAGGCAGATACTCACCAGCCCGGTTCCCGTCCCTCTCAACCCCATGGCGGCACTCGCCCGCAAGTGCACGGGGGCGTTCGGGCGTTTCTACAAGAAAAAGACCAAGAAGCTGGCGGACAAGCTGCACAGCAAGGTCAACAAGACGATAAAGAGCGAATCCCTCAAGAACATGCTCCACAAGGCCATCTGTACGGTCACTGGCCACCCCGTGGACGTGGCCAGCGGCACGTTCTTCACCGACGAGGAGGACTTCTGGCTCGACGGCCCGGTGCCTCTGTCATGGGAGCGCACATGGTACAGCCGCAGCGACTACCGGGGGCCTCTGGGCAACGGGTGGCACCACGCCTACGACATGGGCGTCGTCGCGGACACGGAAGAAGGCACCCTGACGCTCCGCATGAGTGACGGCATCCCGGTGGCCTTCCCACTGCCGACAGCGGAAGACCCCTCGTTCATCCTCTCCGAGCGCAAGGAAGCCCGTCTGGAACAGGACGGCTGCTACTGCGTGTGGGACATGGCCGAGGACCTCTACTACCGCTTCACCCGCAAGGAGTACGATTCCGTGCGCCTGCTTGAGAGCGTGACCGACTACAACGGCCTCGGCATCCGCTTCGAGTACACGAAAGAGGGATTGCTACACTCCATTACAGACAGTGCGGGCCGCCGTCTGAGGGTGGAACACGACACGAGGAACGGACGCATCCTTGAGATATACGGCCCGCATCCGGAAGATCCGGAGAAAGAGATTACCCTCGCCTCCTACGAGTACGACGCCGACGGCAACATGACCCTCCAGCGCAACGCGGCAGGAGATGTGATGACATACGAGTATGCCGGAAGGCTCATCGTGAAGGAGACATGGCGCAACGGCCTTGCGTGGTACTTCGAGTACGACGGTACGGGCGTGGGTTCGCGCTGCGTACACACGTGGGGCGACGGCGGCATATACGACCATAAGCTCACGTTCCGAGAGGGAGTGACCGAGGTACTCGACAGCCATGGCGGGCTGACGGTGTACCACCACCGTGGCGGCCTTGTGTGGAAGAAGGTCGATGCCAACGGCGGGGAGCACCTGTGGCGTTATGATGACAGCCGCCAGCTCCTCGCACAGACAGACCCGCTCGGTAACAGCACCCTGTACAAATATGACCGCTGGGGGAACTGCACCGACAGCTCCGACCCGTGCGGCGGCAGCGTGTCCGCCGTGTACCCCGGCAAGGGGGGCCTGCGCAACCGTCCCGTATCCGTGACCACACCGGACGGCGGCACGTGGGAGTTCGGCTATGACCGCTCCGGCAATCTGGTGAGCCGCACCAACCCCGAAGGTGCCGTCACGAGGATGACCTACCGCGACGGTGCGGTGGCATCGGTGAAAGACCCCTACGGTGTGGTGACGAAGCTCGCCTATGACCGTTTCCGCAACCTCACGGAGGCATCCGACAGCCGGGGGAACACCTCGCTGTACGGCTACGACCTGCTGGGCAGGTGCGTGAGCGTCACCAACCCCAAGGGTGCGGTGCAGAAAAGGGAATACGACCCTGTGGGCCGTGTGGTGCACGTGCTCGACTTCGACGGCAACGACATACGCCTGTCCTACGACGGGATAGACAACCTCACGGAATACCGTGACAACGTCCAGCACGTGGAGTACGGCTACTCCGGCATGTGGAAGCTGACAAGGCGTCGCGACCACCGGGGCGTGGTGAACTTCCGCTATGACCGGGAGGAACGCCTGCGCCGTGTGACAAACGAGAAGCTCCAGAGCTACGAGTTCACCCTCGACGCTGTGGGAAACGTCACCGCCGAGAAGGGTTTCGACGGGGCCGTCCGTCATTACCTGCGTGACAGGGGCGGACGTGTCGTCAGGGAGACACTGCCATCGGGAACGGAAAGGGAATACGGCTATGACGCCTGCTCGCGCGTGACGCGCGTCTCATACCCCACGGCTGGCGACCCCGACCAGACCTACGCCTACGGGCTGTCCGGCAGGCTGGTGCAGGCATCGAGGGGGGAAAGCACGGTGGAATTCGCGTACAACTCCCTGGGACTTCCCGTCCGGGAGACGGCTGACGGCAACACCATACTCCGCACCTACGACCATACCGGCAGGATACTCACGCTCGACAGCACTATGGGGGCCTCGCTGCGCTACACCCGCAACGGATACGGGGAGCTTGAGGGGTTCACGGCCACCGGCGGCAGCGACGCCGACGGCGCGGGCGCGTGGGAATCCTCACACCGCCACGACACGCTGGGCTTCGAGGTGGAGCGCATCCTTCCGGGAGGCGTCGTCCGCTCGTTCGCCTACGACGACATAGGCCGTCTGGTGGATGCCCGCACACGCAAGGACTCGCGCACACGGCATATGCGCCGCTACCGCTGGGGAGTCGCCGACAGGCTGTTGTCCGTGGAGGACAGCAGGCGTGGCGAGACCCGCTACTCCTACACCCCGACGGGGCAGCTCGACAGGGCGGAATACCCCGACGGCAGGGAGCAGTGGAGAAAGAGCGACCCGGTGGGGAACCTGTATCCCGACCCGGACATGAAGCTGCGCCGCTACCTCAGTGGCGGACGGCTGGAGCAGGACGGTGAATGGCACTGCGAGTACGATGCTGACGGCAACCTGACGGAACGCTACCTCGGCACGGGAAAGTGGCTTGACGGCAAGAAGGACCGCTGGAGATACCGGTGGAACGCCGACGGCTCCCTGGCAAAGGTGGTGCGGCCCGACAAGAGGGAGGTGGAGTTCACATACGACGCGCTCGGGCGCAGGCTCTCCAAGAGCTTCGAAACGACTGTGACGCGGTGGGTGTGGAACGGCAACGTGCCGCTGCACCAGTGGAAGCAGCGCAGGGAATACTCCGTCATGGAGGACAGGTGGAACACGGACACGGAACGCCGTGACATGACGGTATGGCTCTTCGACGAGGAGTCGTTCGTACCGATGGCAATGCTCAGGGAGGGCAGGTCCTACTCGATACTGACCGACCAGCTCGGAACACCGACGGAGGCATACGATGCCGAGGGCAACGAGGTGTGGAGCCGGGTACTCGACATGGACGGGAACGTCATCGAGGAAACGGGCAACAAGGGAATGGTACCGTTCCTGTTCCAGGGACAGTATTATGATCGGGAGACAGGGCTGGCATATAACAGGTTCAGGTACTATGACCCGAAGATGGGGATGTACGTCTCGCAAGACCCGATTGGACTTGGTGGTGGAATACTCAATTTATATGGGTATGTCGATGATACAAATGCGTGGAGTGATGTTCTTGGTTTAGCTACACGCCCCAATAATGGAAAGTATCACATCTTTTTTGAGCATACAGTGAATGCGAAAGACCAATACGCAAGTGATGCTGTCCAATTTAATAGAGCAAATCAAGAATTTCTAAATAAAATCAATTCTGATGCAATCTTTAAGCATGATATGTTAAAAAGGCATCCAGAACTACATGCATGGATTAAAAATCCAAACATGACATCAAGCCCGTCTGGTTTTACATGGCATCATCATGAAGAAACAAGGAGACTGGTCTTGGTGGACAGAAGAGATCATTCACTCAATCATAAACTTTATCATCCATCAGGTAAAGGTGGGCGAGATTTATGGGGTGGTGGTAATGATGGTCGTAAAGGACGATTAAATGGTTCCACAGGTTATAAACAAAAAAAATAATAAATATATGGATAATTTAAAATCAGAAAAGCCTTATACTTTAGGTTTTATAATCAAACAAGTATCCCAGCAGATACAGGTACATGGATTCTCAAATGAGAATTATTGTATATATTCTAAAAGTGAAAATATACAGTGGGATCAACTATGCTTCATTGATAAATATCCTGAAATTAAAAATGATGAAGAAGTTTATCCCGATTTTGTACAGAAAGAAAATTTGGAATTATTGTATTATGGCGAACAATTTGAAGATATATTATTAAATGTAATGGATCAAATTGGCATACCATCAGAAAAAGATTATATAGAAGCCTTAATCTTTTTTATGGAAAACGATGAATTTAAAGACTTTTGATAAATTTAGATGTTCCGAATGGTAACAGCTTAATGCAAGCACATAGTTATGGCGGACACAGGTTATTTCGACAGCGTGAGTGCTAACCTAAAGACCGGCGTAGGCGCGCAGGTCAAGGGTATCTCGGAAGGCGTCAAGGCGAACTCCGACGCCGGCGTGTCACCGTCCGTCAATGCCCTCGACACGGGCGTCAAGGCGGCAGCCGCCATCGGCGGCCTTGCCGACGGCCTGAGCGAGGCCGCGATGCTCCCCGTGCTGGGTGCCATGGGCATGAAGGGCATGGCCTGCCTGCCCATCTCCAAGCAGCTCGACCCGGTCATCGGTGTGGACATCCACCTCGTGACGATACCCCCGTCCCCCGTCGTGCCCATGCCTCACCCTTATGTCGGGGTTCTCCTTCGTCCGCAGGACTTCATCGCGGCGGCGGTCTCTTCGTTCATCCCCCCGCCTCCGACAGCGGAACAGACGGGCGACGCCGACAGCGCGAAGCTCGCCGAGGTGGGCCATACCGTGCTGACGATGGTCGTCGGGATGCTGGGTGCCACCGTCAAGATAGGCGGCTTCATCCCGCGCGCGGTTGCATCCACACCCACGCGGAGCATCCCGCACATCCCCATGGGCGCAGGCTGGGCGGCCCCTTCAGCGGCGATACCCAAGAACAACGGCCACGCCTTCATGGGCAGCCTGACGGTGCTCGCCGACGGGATGCCCTTCTCGGGCGGCGGCGCGCACCTGCACCTCGACTGCAACGACGTGGGCATACCGAGCGTGCACAAGGTTCCGGGAATGTTCCTGCCCACGGGTGTCATCAACCCGATACCTCCCGCCAGGCAGATACTCACCAGCCCGGTTCCCGTCCCTCTCAACCCCATGGCGGCACTCGCCCGCAAGTGCACGGGGGCGTTCGGGCGTTTCTACAAGAAAAAGACCAAGAAGCTGGCGGACAAGCTGCACAGCAAGGTCAACAAGACGATAAAGAGCGAATCCCTCAAGAACATGCTCCACAAGGCCATCTGTACGGTCACTGGCCACCCCGTGGACGTGGCCAGCGGCACGTTCTTCACCGACGAGGAGGACTTCTGGCTCGACGGCCCGGTGCCTCTGTCATGGGAGCGCACATGGTACAGCCGCAGCGACTACCGGGGGCCTCTGGGCAACGGGTGGCACCACGCCTACGACATGGGCGTCGTCGCGGACACGGAAGAAGGCACCCTGACGCTCCGCATGAGTGACGGCATCCCGGTGGCCTTCCCACTGCCGACAGCGGAAGACCCCTCGTTCATCCTCTCCGAGCGCAAGGAAGCCCGTCTGGAACAGGACGGCTGCTACTGCGTGTGGGACATGGCCGAGGACCTCTACTACCGCTTCACCCGCAAGGAGTACGATTCCGTGCGCCTGCTTGAGAGCGTGACCGACTACAACGGCCTCGGCATCCGCTTCGAGTACACGAAAGAGGGATTGCTACACTCCATTACAGACAGTGCGGGCCGCCGTCTGAGGGTGGAACACGACACGAGGAACGGACGCATCCTTGAGATATACGGCCCGCATCCGGAAGATCCGGAGAAAGAGATTACCCTCGCCTCCTACGAGTACGACGCCGACGGCAACATGACCCTCCAGCGCAACGCGGCAGGAGATGTGATGACATACGAGTATGCCGGAAGGCTCATCGTGAAGGAGACATGGCGCAACGGCCTTGCGTGGTACTTCGAGTACGACGGTACGGGCGTGGGTTCGCGCTGCGTACACACGTGGGGCGACGGCGGCATATACGACCATAAGCTCACGTTCCGAGAGGGAGTGACCGAGGTACTCGACAGCCATGGCGGGCTGACGGTGTACCACCACCGTGGCGGCCTTGTGTGGAAGAAGGTCGATGCCAACGGCGGGGAGCACCTGTGGCGTTATGATGACAGCCGCCAGCTCCTCGCACAGACAGACCCGCTCGGTAACAGCACCCTGTACAAATATGACCGCTGGGGGAACTGCACCGACAGCTCCGACCCGTGCGGCGGCAGCGTGTCCGCCGTGTACCCCGGCAAGGGGGGCCTGCGCAACCGTCCCGTATCCGTGACCACACCGGACGGCGGCACGTGGGAGTTCGGCTATGACCGCTCCGGCAATCTGGTGAGCCGCACCAACCCCGAAGGTGCCGTCACGAGGATGACCTACCGCGACGGTGCGGTGGCATCGGTGAAAGACCCCTACGGTGTGGTGACGAAGCTCGCCTATGACCGTTTCCGCAACCTCACGGAGGCATCCGACAGCCGGGGGAACACCTCGCTGTACGGCTACGACCTGCTGGGCAGGTGCGTGAGCGTCACCAACCCCAAGGGTGCGGTGCAGAAAAGGGAATACGACCCTGTGGGCCGTGTGGTGCACGTGCTCGACTTCGACGGCAACGACATACGCCTGTCCTACGACGGGATAGACAACCTCACGGAATACCGTGACAACGTCCAGCACGTGGAGTACGGCTACTCCGGCATGTGGAAGCTGACAAGGCGTCGCGACCACCGGGGCGTGGTGAACTTCCGCTATGACCGGGAGGAACGCCTGCGCCGTGTGACAAACGAGAAGCTCCAGAGCTACGAGTTCACCCTCGACGCTGTGGGAAACGTCACCGCCGAGAAGGGTTTCGACGGGGCCGTCCGTCATTACCTGCGTGACAGGGGCGGACGTGTCGTCAGGGAGACACTGCCATCGGGAACGGAAAGGGAATACGGCTATGACGCCTGCTCGCGCGTGACGCGCGTCTCATACCCCACGGCTGGCGACCCCGACCAGACCTACGCCTACGGGCTGTCCGGCAGGCTGGTGCAGGCATCGAGGGGGGAAAGCACGGTGGAATTCGCGTACAACTCCCTGGGACTTCCCGTCCGGGAGACGGCTGACGGCAACACCATACTCCGCACCTACGACCATACCGGCAGGATACTCACGCTCGACAGCACTATGGGGGCCTCGCTGCGCTACACCCGCAACGGATACGGGGAGCTTGAGGGGTTCACGGCCACCGGCGGCAGCGACGCCGACGGCGCGGGCGCGTGGGAATCCTCACACCGCCACGACACGCTGGGCTTCGAGGTGGAGCGCATCCTTCCGGGAGGCGTCGTCCGCTCGTTCGCCTACGACGACATAGGCCGTCTGGTGGATGCCCGCACACGCAAGGACTCGCGCACACGGCATATGCGCCGCTACCGCTGGGGAGTCGCCGACAGGCTGTTGTCCGTGGAGGACAGCAGGCGTGGCGAGACCCGCTACTCCTACACCCCGACGGGGCAGCTCGACAGGGCGGAATACCCCGACGGCAGGGAGCAGTGGAGAAAGAGCGACCCGGTGGGGAACCTGTATCCCGACCCGGACATGAAGCTGCGCCGCTACCTCAGTGGCGGACGGCTGGAGCAGGACGGTGAATGGCACTGCGAGTACGATGCTGACGGCAACCTGACGGAACGCTACCTCGGCACGGGAAAGTGGCTTGACGGCAAGAAGGACCGCTGGAGATACCGGTGGAACGCCGACGGCTCCCTGGCAAAGGTGGTGCGGCCCGACAAGAGGGAGGTGGAGTTCACATACGACGCGCTCGGGCGCAGGCTCTCCAAGAGCTTCGAAACGACTGTGACGCGGTGGGTGTGGAACGGCAACGTGCCGCTGCACCAGTGGAAGCAGCGCAGGGAATACTCCGTCATGGAGGACAGGTGGAACACGGACACGGAACGCCGTGACATGACGGTATGGCTCTTCGACGAGGAGTCGTTCGTACCGATGGCAATGCTCAGGGAGGGCAGGTCCTACTCGATACTGACCGACCAGCTCGGAACGCCGACGGAGGCATACGATGCCGAGGGCAACGAGGTGTGGAGCCGGGTGCTCGACATGGACGGGAACGTCATCGAGGAGACAGGCAACAAGGGAATGGTGCCGTTCCTGTTCCAGGGACAGTATTATGACTGTGAGACAGGACTGGCATACAACAGGTTCAGGTACTACTCGCCGAAGATGGGTATGTATGTGTCACAAGATCCAATCAGATTGACTGGCAGAATCCTAAATTTGTATGGGTATGTTTGTAATACAACCTATCTTTGTGATCCATTTGGCTTAGTTTACCAGAGTCATAATCATGGAGATGTAAATGATAGTGTAACAATTTTACGTCGCCAAAATATAAGAAATTATCAAATAGAAGTGCATGTTGACAGTCATGGTCCACATATACATCTTGATAGAGGAACTCGGCAAGAACGATATATAAATATATCAGGAATGTCTAACGAGCAAGCACTTAGAGAACTACCCAATAAATTAAGACGTGAATCTTCTGTAAGTGCTGCTATTAATAATGCATTAAATTATTAGCTATGACTATAACTGAAAAAATATCAATCAATTATAATAAATGGGGCTGTCCTATTTTAGAAAAAAACAGCAAGTGCTATCTTTCATTTACCAGTGATAACGCAAATAATATTACAATCAAAGGAAATGAAGAAGGTTTAAGACTCTTAGCAAAGGCCATTATTGGCTTAATTAACTCTCAATCTAATAATGGCTTTCACATTCATTTAGATGAAATTTATGATATCAATAAGGAAAACAAGAATTTCATTATTGATTTAGTAAGTGAAAATACGGATTTTTTTTGAATTTATTCAAGAGAGGAAAACCTTGTTGTTCGTTTTTTAATTCAATACTTATAATATACTCCAAGGTTAGTATATTTCAACTTATTGATAGTGCAGAAATGACATTATTAGTCTAATAGTTGGAATTGTCACGTATTAATGTGTGATAGCTTGGTATTAGTAGGATTATCTATGATAGTTTAAATTCACTCAATTTAAAGGATATGGAAACTAAATTTACATGGATACCATTCTATAAAGAATTATCCGACTGGCTATTTGGAAAACAGAATAGACAGTCAGAACTTATATCTACACTAAAAGAAATCGGTATTACCGGTTTTCGAGATGGTACAGAAAAAGGCAAAGAGATTGTTTTGGAAGAGATAGACCCGTTTACATTCTTTTCGTATCTCAACAAGTTTCATTCCGATGAAAGAAGAGTAGAAATCCTACAGGATTTAAAGCATAAGCTACATTTTAGATGTCCAGAACCAACAGATGTATCCGGTATCCCGACAATACATCCGATGAAAGTGCATCTGTTTCCACATAAATCGACAAGGAACAAGTATGATATAAATGTATTATGGGAATTGTTCGGACAGGTAAAAGAAGGGAAAGTAGATGAACGACTTTTTCAAACGGCATTGAACATTAAAAGTGTCGGAAAGAAAAAGCTCAGTATTGTTCTGTTCTACGTTAATCCGGAAAAATATGTTCCTTTGGATTCCAACACTTCATCGTATCTAAGAAGTAAGAAACTGGGCTACACTTATGATAGCTTTGCATCATATAATGAGTTGTCAGAAAAAATAGTCAAGACCTTTGGAAAACATCCGTGGGAGATTTCATACGAGGCATATAATTATACTCCGGAGAGTGATTCATCAAGTATCGGTAGTATCAGAACTCTATTCGAAAAACTTGAAGACGAATTAGAGGACGATATGGATTACCATATCTTTTATCGAGGACAATCAGATAAGAGTTTCGGATTAATTCCCTCCATCTATCGAGAGAAACTTTTAATCCAGAATGAAAATAGAATATTTAGAGATATTATCGCTCAAAGTCCGGCTGATTTCAAAGGATGCACATCTACTTTTGAAAAGTTGGTCAAGATGCAGCATTATTCTTTGCCGACACGCCTCTTGGATATTACTACAAATCCTTTGGTAGCTCTGTATTTTGCGTGCGAGAATGATGCCGTTGACGGAAAATTGTTCCGATTCGAAGTTCAAACGTCAGATATTAAATATTTTGATAGCGATGCTGTCAGTGTCGTTTCTAATATCGCCAAACGCCCAATAGATTTCAGTATTGAATCCCTTCGGGATTTGGAGTGTGAAGATTTTAATAATGAACCAGACATAGCCTATCTTCTGCATGAAATTAAGTACGAGAAACCCCATTTTCAGAATGTGATTGACTCAAAGGATATTGAGAGAGTCTTTTGTGTAAAACCGATGTTTGACAATCCTCGCATAATCCGGCAGTCCGGGGCATTCTTCCTTTATGGTATCAATGGCAATAAAAGCCAACCTGCATCACTCAACTTCAGCTACAAAGTGTACATCATCAATAAAGCGCAGAAGCAGAAGATCAGGAAGCAGCTTGAAGCCCTCGGCATAGACAAATCAACGTTGTTCCCGGAAGTCGAACACGTGGCCGAGCATATAAAGGACAAATATCATCTACCTAAATAACCTTTCCCTCATTTAAAAAACAAGCCGAGCTATTACGCAGATAGCTCGGCTCTCAACTTGAAAAGATTGCATCAAGTCTTAATCTTGTGGTACATCTTGAACTTGCAGGCATTTCTCTACTTTGTATAAATAATACCTACATTTCATTGTTACAAATGTTACTATTATACGAGAAATTACGATATGCCCTATGAATAGAATGAGGGGAAAGAGCAATACAATCAGACTTATAACAACAAACGGGAACTCAAATTCAGAGAAAAATTTATAAGTCCAATCAAAGCTAACAATTGCAACTACAAATAGCGTAATAAAAAATATAAATCTAATGTTTGACCATAGATTTCTACTATATTTCCTACAATCTTCTTGATAAAGGTTATAGCCCGATATAAATAGCTCTATAGCTAAAACTATCTGAGAAGTTACTAAAATATAAGTTTTTACAAGTGCTTCATGTTGAGACCCAAACATCCCGATACAAAACAAGCATAAAAAACCGTATAATCCAGCATATAATCCGATGAAACCGCAACCTTCCAAATCAAGTTGGTTTTCATCAGTCAGATATTTTAAACGGTGATATGCCTTTTCTAAATAGGCACTATTTAATATACATTCATTATCCTCACTTTTTAGACTCTCTGTTCTAATATCATTAGCACGAGACAATACCTCCCGTACCGATAACTTCAAATCTTTCTGATATTTACGATAAATTTCAGTCAGCACATGCTTGTTATCAAGATAGTATAATCCAAAGTCAAAAGCAATTATAAATTGTATGAATGCAAGTAGATTAATACATTCTATTCCAGACATTTTTCTATTCAAGTTTTTTAGCTCTCCATTCTTCTCCGTTATGTTTTAATACATATTCAGCAACGTACTGTATTAAATCAACCGGATGGAAAGAATAACGCAAATTCCCTTTACGATAAGTAACCGATAACATAAGTTCTTTCTTGTCTTTATAAAACCCAATAGCCTCATTATACTTGATTTCTAAGTTCTTTTGGTTTTCTTCCAAAAAGATACTATTGGTTATCTTTTTCAAAGAGTCTATCAACTGCTCAATAGAGATTCCTACAGGAACTCTAAATAAGGTATGACGCAACTTATAATCAAACTTCAACTCTTTGTTTTTAGATTCATAGTATTTCTTATCAACAGCAATAACCACAAATTTTCCTTTCCCGATTAATTTTGCTACATCGGTATCTACTTTTCTGCATAGTAATTTATCCCCATTAGAGATGTCTTCGGGTGACATAGAGGAGCCTTCAACAGTAAATATTAAGGGATTCTCAGATTGTTTATACTCAGAAATGTCTAACATTGAATTTTCACACGGAATCCTATCTGGTAACATTTCAAGACCTTTCAACGGAGTTACACTCAACGTAGGATCTCCAGCCGCCACACTCATAGTACCATCGGCATTCATACCGTTGGTATGCACTTCTCTCCCAAAGGCAAAGTGATAAAGATTAGACACTAACTGTTTCAATTTCAATATATTAATTAATAGTATGCGTCTAAGCGCATATTTGTGATTCGCAAAATTAGCGTTTTTTCTCATAACTCGCAAGTTTATAGGGGTTAAACATCAATAATGCCATCGCATAAGGCTCTTGCCTGAACTGTAACAAGAGGATTACACAACAGCCTCACTCACTAATAAAACATTCCACCATAAGAACAAAAAGAATGCAATGAATGATTACGATTTAACCTCTTTTGTTCAAAAGCCGGTTTGCTTTGCCTGTGGTGAATTGAATAGCAGGACGAGAAAAGAGACCATGTAGGATAATATTTCAGAAGAGAGGATAGCCTGTAAACAGATTTTCTTCTATTTAGTCGGTTAATAAATTTAATTGATTGTTTGTTATGTTCAAGGGAAAACACTATTTTTGCGAAATATGATATCCTCCTTCTTGTCTTGAAAGCGGTCTGACTGCTTTAACCAAGGCGAAATGTCTTGGTTTTATAATAAATAATAAGATCAGCATGGCAGAATTAAAGGCAACCGTGTGCTTGCAAGGAAAGGACATAGAAGTGATTTCATCACATATTGAATTTAACCGCAAGACAGATAATAAAGGAAGGCCGGTGACAAATGTTATTGGCGGACGTATTACTATAACCGTTGAATCTACCAGAGAAACTACTATTCTTGAAGCAATGGTAAACAGCCCTTTCAAAGCGATAAGCGGCAAGGTGATTTATTATAACACTAAGGATAATTCAATCTTTCGTGTCGTGGAGTTCAAATATGCGTATATCGTGTATTATAAAGAGATTTACAATGTTGACAGGAAACGCCAAATGTATTCCACCATCACATTTTCTGCGGATATTATTATGATAGGAGACGCATATTTAAGCAATCAATGGTAAGAAGAAACATGAAATTTAGTTGTTTGGATATTATCGTATCAAAGAAATATCACTAACTTTGTTCATTGTGGATGTGGTGATAATGGATTTGCAGCGTCTTTTACTAATTTCATATTTAATGTTCTTATTGCTACATTCCTGTTTCCCAATGGAGTTAAAATGGCTCAGTTGTAATTCTTGGGGGATTAAGTTTAGTCAATTCCCTTCATGCATATACCTTTGCTAGCCTAAAAAGGAAGAAGCTCATATCCACTACTCCTCTAAATGATGCCCTAAATGCTTTGATTTTAGCATTAAATGCTTCCGCTGCTGCATTTGTACTCCTGTTCACAAAGAAGTTCAGAATCCTTTCATAATGATTCTCAATAGAGTTTGCTACTGTTGTGAATGTATCGTATCCATATTCTTCAATCTTATTATACCATAGTGCCAGCTTTGCTCTTGCTACATCCTTGTCATAGTTTGTGGAAAAGATCTTTCCCAACTCCAATGAGTAGTAATATACGTGCTTAATATCTTCAAACTGCTTGAAAAGTAATTCTGCCCTGATTTTCTGACTCTTGGTCCATTTATCAGGTGATTTAAATAATAAATATCTGCTTCTGGCCAATAATTGCCTGAGTGTATCTCCGTTTTCGAGTTCTTCTGCTTTATATACTTCCCCCTTCTCTTTTGCCGCTTTCATAGCTTTATTCTCCTCTTTTATCACTTGCCATCTATATGTAATGCGCAACTCTTGTACAGCTTCGTATACAAGTTTTTGTACATGAAACCTATCAATCACCTGCATGGCACGTGGAAAGCACGTTTTGGCAATCTTTTGCATGCTCCCTGCCATATCCAGTGTAATTTCTTTGACCTGATTACGCAGCTCCTGTGGCATCTTTGTAAGTACCGCAATGATATCATCGGTTTTAGTGCCCTGAATTACAGCTATAATAGAACCTTTCCTACCTCGCTTATCTCTATTTATTAAGATGGTATAAAGATCTCCCTTACTTAAAGCCGTTTCGTCAATACATAGGTGATAACCCATATTCTTTGGATAAAGGATATACTCTTGGGCATGTGCTCTCTGATCCCAATTCTGGAAGTCACTCAGGTGGTCTTTATATTGGCTTTGAAGCTGTTTGCCATCCATACAGTAATGCTCAGCTACACTTTGGCAGCTAACGGCGTGATTATCTAAGTAATTCTTTTAAAAAAGCACCGAACTCAGCGGTTATGCGAGTACCGGTGGCTACCAAACTCCAGTCACGACTATATGTCTGCCCAGTGGATGGATCTTCCCAGCGACGACGCTTGATACGTAAATAAACGGCTTTACCACGGATAGGGAAGTCCTGAACTTCAATCTCAGGGAGGAAACCTTTTGAGTGAAGATGGAGATCAGAGTACTCAGCAGGAATAGTGGCTTTCTCCTCTAAATAAAGAATAAAGCAAGTATCCTGAGAAACATGATTGACTAGGGTAAAGTAATCAAGGATTCCTGAAGGCAAGAACAAGCTTAAAGAAGCAACAGGATCAATCGTTTGGGAAGAGGATGTTTTCATGATGCAAAAATAAGAATTTTAACGCAATCCCCCAAGGTTTCAGACTGAGCCGTTAAAATAGAATCATGTTAATAACAAAGGTATGAACACTTTAATTCTTGATTTTTTAAACAGCTATGCTGACAATCCTAATCCTCAGTATGCCGTGATGCTGAAAGGAAAATGGGGATGTGGCAAAACTCATCTTATAAAACAATGGAAGAAGAGGTTTGACGAGACCGCAGATACCGACGAGGAAATTACGCTAAAGCCCATCTATATTTCGACCTATGGAATGGATAGCGTGAATGACATCAAGACAACTATAGATAGGGAATTAAATCCCTTCTTCTATTCGAAAACCGGGCGTTTCATAAAGGGTATTTTGAAATTAGCCGGTAAGGTAGTCTTCAAGACGAGTATGGATTTGAATGACAACTCTAAAGAGGATGGTTCATTTTCCGCAACACTGGATTCATTGTCGTTACTACAAGTGGAAGACGACAGTATAAAAGGTGTAAAGTTTCTGATATTCGATGACATCGAAAGGTGTCTGATAGAAATGAAGGAATTGTTAGGCTTCATCAACTATTTTGTAGAGCACTGTAATTGTCATGTTGTCGTAATTGGGGATGAAAACCACCTTGAAGAACTTCCCAAGGCTGTCTTGGGTGAGTTTAAGGAAAAGACCATAGGCAAGGAATTTGAAATACAACCCGATATAGAAGAAGCCATCGAATACTTTCTTGACGAAGTACCGGTATCCGATTATTTGAAAGAAATGCGTGATTTCATTATTGCCTGTTTTATGTGTACAAAATCCGATAATTTACGGATTTTGAGACAATGCTTGTATGATTTTAAAAGCCACTTAAACAAACTTCCTTCCGAACTGATTGAAAAGGATAATATCTTTCTTAAAAATATTCTTGGGTCATTTATTGCTGTGTATGCAGAGTATAATAATAGTGAGAACAAAGAGTTAATTTGTAATTGGAGTAGAGATTGTCAGATTTCACTACTCCAAGATGATAATGAGGATAAGCAAAGGATACAGCATCTAAGGGAAAAATATCACTCTTTGAACAAGGGGTTAATTTATAATGTCTTAAATCCGGAGTATGTTACGGCTATTATACAATATATTATCACAGGTGCTCCACTTGTAGAATTTATTGTTACGGAAATAAAGGATAAGCAAGAAGAGTTGAAGCCTTGGGAAATGCTATCCGGCTTTTTCGACATGGAACAGCAAAAACTTGAAAGTATTTGCCAGGCTACTATAAAAGCCATATTGGATAAAGAGATAAAAGACGCTTATCAACTTGGTTATAGTATCGCGTATCTATCGTATTTTGATGCTATTGGCATTTTTTCTGATATAAAGCCTCATATCTCTTCAATAAAAGAGAGAATAGCAGAAATGATTAATAGTCAAACCAGTTTAGAGGAACTTTATCAGCTAAGGGGTCTTTTTATTAGTGGATGTAATTATGTAACCACAGATGTCAAGACTCCAATAACAGATGATATTGTGGGCTATTTCTTGCAGCAGATGAAATCAAAGATAAATGAGTTGCCGGATCAAATGCAAAAAGCACTGCGTAATTTGACTGAAGGAACAGTAGAGGAACTTATAATTATAGACAGATTGCCTTATCCAGATAAAAGTTGTACATACGAACTTCGTGCGATATTTGCATCTGAAGATGCCAATGCTCTTTTTGATGCTATCTGCAAACTAAGCAATAAAGGCAGAAATGCTTTTACGCAATTTCTTGCTTATCATTATAATTTTGGCTATGACCAACAAGATGTGGGAGACAGATATAAGGCAGATATTCCTTGTTTACTCAAACTGAAAGATTTGGTCGATAATGAAATCAGTATATCAAAAGGAGTGGATAAACTTGCCTTCATAAGGTTAAAAGATGTCTTGATTGAAGCTATTAGGAGGTGTGAAGGCTAAAGTGATACATTGATGCCAATGTAGAAGCTAAAAATGGCGTATTGTAAAAAACGGATACGCTATGAAAGGCCATTATTCCTATTGGGCTAAAATAGAGGATATAAGGACTATAAATGGAAACGGGTGGCGGCGGGGAATCGGGAGGCTATAAAGGGAGGAAGGATGCCATAAAAGAGTAGAGCCGTCGGCAGACCGGAGCGCAAAAATCCCTCTGCCCGGTCATCACGACCATGCAGAGGGAACGGTTGAAATTATGATTATGTCAAGCAGCTTCGGCAATAGCTTCGTGTTTGGCTGCCTGCGGTTGTCCGGTCTCTTTCAGGCTTTCATCAATCCTGTGTTGAAGTTCCTTACACTCCTGTTTGAGCCTTGACAGTTCATCGGCTTTACTCCACTGGCGACAAATGATGTCCTGCAATGTAGGAATTTCGCTTTCTATCCGCTCTACCGCCTTTTGTTGCTTCTCGATAAGAGAGGGCAATTTGCTTAATGCTCCATGCGGATATTGTGCCGACTCAACGAAACCAAGCGGCAGTGCACCACTCAGGCCGCATCGGTATTTCAATCCACTTATACCCTCTACAAAGAATGTATTGCGGTCAAACGTACCGTCTATGCTGTACTCGCTACGCACCAACAAGTTCAGCCCTGCATACGTGCCAACTGTGCCATACGCTTCGTTGCGGTAGGTCTTGGCGATACGGTGCAACTCCCGGCCTACTTCCTCGGTAGTGGCTTGCGGCAAGCTCAAAAGCAGGGTTGCCTTTGTCCCATTATACGAGTTGATGTATTCCAAATCCCTCATGAGATTGGCCTCTGTACGCTTTGCCTTTTCGATTTCTCCCTGACCGGCAGCTATTTTACGCTCGGCACGGATGCGTTCTTTCTTGAAAATAGCCTGTTCCTTTTCAAGCTGCATAATCTTGTTGTCGAGCTTCGTCTTGTTCAGCAAGTCGTTATTGCCTGACAGAATAGCCACGAACTCGGCAAAGTTCATACCGCTGTCCTCATCCATGCCTCCCTCGTCAATACGGCGCACGGCGATTGTGCCGTTGTTAATTTGGTTGATAAACATCTGCTTGTTTTTCAACAGATTAAATTTATAGGCGTCGAGGGTCTTTTCCGTACCATAAATTACGACATCTACCACATTGCTACCCCACAGCTTTACGGTGTTGCCTTTGCGTATTGCCCTGCCGTTTCGTTGCTCCATGTCAGCAGGTCGCCAAGGTATTTCAAGGTGATGCACCGCCACAGCCCTTTGCTGGGCGTTCACACCTGTGCCTAACATGGTCGTGCTTCCAAAAAGAACTCGCACCTTTCCGTTGTTCATTTCTTCAAACAGCTTTTTTCTTGCCCTCTCGGTAGTGGCGCATTGGATAAACTGTATTTCATCAGCAGGAATACCGAGCCGTACCAACTTCTCTTTGATGTCGGTATATACGTTCCATTCGTTCGGTTTGTATGTACCAAGGTCGCTGAACACGAACTGTGTACCCCGATTGTCATTCGAGCGTATATAGTAGTCATAGATTGTCCTCGCACAGATAGAAGCCTTGTTATCGGCATCATCCTTGAACTTGCAACCCAACAAGCGCATATCAAGAGCCATTTTTCGGGCTACATTGGTCGCAACCAACATTTTCGCCTTGTCGAGGTTGTCGGGTTGCGGAACGTCAAGCCCCAAGTCCTCCCACTGGCCGCTACCGGCGAAAGATACCAAGCGTCCTATCATTTCCTCCTGCTCGATTGTCGGGGGATAAGAGAGGAAACGCACGTTCTTCTCAGGTACATCAAGATTTATCATGTCGGCTGTACGGTAATCCGTAATCTCACGCAGAAACATTGCCAGCTCCGGCACTTTGATGTAAGTACGAAAACGCTCTTTGCGCTTCACCGAGCCTGTCACGTTCAATTCATAATCTGCCGTTTTCTTTGTGAATATGGCTGCCCACGCATCGAAACAGCTAATCCGTTGCCGTTGAAGCTCCTGCGGACGCAAATACTTGAACATCACATATAGTTCGGTCAGTGCATTTACCACCACTGTACCCGACAGAAACGTAGCCCCAAGGTCACGACCTGTCCGGCGCTGAATGTCACGGATGGCAAACAGCAGGTTCATCGCCCTTTGCGAGCCTTTGGTATTGCCGATACCTGCAACCCTCGTGTGGCGTGTCTGAAACATTAAATTTTTCATTACATGGCTCTCATCGACAAATATGTGGTCTATGCCCATTGTGTGAAAGTCCACCGCATCGTCTTTCCGATTATTGATTTTCATGCGCAGTTCTTGTAGTTTAGCTGCAAGGTTCTGTTTGCGCTTCTCCAGTCCGTCCTGCATTTTTCCGCTACGGTAACGCATGGTGGACTGCTCCAAAAATTCGAGGTTACGCTCCACATCGGCAAGCTCTTCCGTGAATATATCTATCATGGTCTCTTCTGACTGCGGTATCTTGGCGAACTGGTCGTGCGTGAGTATGATGCAGTCCCAGTTATTATTCTTGATTTTTGAAAAGACCTCTTGCCTGTTGGCAGGGGTAAAATCTTCCTTGCCCGGATAGAGAACTTTGGCCGTAGGGTATGCCTTGCGGAACGTATCGGCGATTTCGTGTACATTGGCTTTCAGCCCGATAATAAGCGGCTTGTGTGCCAATCCGAGACGTTTCATTTCGTAGGCGGCAACACACATTATCATCGTCTTGCCTGTGCCTACCTCGTGCCAACAGATACCGCCTCCGTTCTGCTTAATCATCCAGATAGCATCTTTCTGTGAGGGATAGAGGCTGTCGTATGGAAATTGCTCGAAAGAGAGCTGCGGAAAGGTCTGTGCCGAACCGTCATAATGCGGCCTGACATAGCAGTTGAAACGCTCGTTATACACCCTCACCAGCTCGTCCCGAACCTCTATCGGCTGCCTGTCAAGCCAGCGGTTGAAACGGTCTCTAATCTCCTGTATCTTGGTGGCTGCCTCTTGTATGGCTTCCTCGTCCGGCACACGCACCTTATCACCGTTGCGACATATCTCTTTCGTGATTTCAGGTACAGTATCATGCAGGGCATGAACAAACAAATCCCCACCGTCATAGTTACGAACGGAATAGGTGTTGTAAGCCACCGGAGAGTAACTTTGCAGGCGTACTATGTAGGTATCGTTTACATCGAAATACATTACGCTTGTCTCGGTCTCAAAAAGTTCAGTTGCAAAATCGGCATATAACTTTGTGTCAATCCAACGCTCACCCATGTTAATGTCAAGTTCCTCGTAGGGTATCGCTTCGGGTGTCGCATCTGCCAAAGCCTTTACAGCAGTTTCCGTCCAATCTTTTTCCCTGTCCGTGAGGTCGGACAAGTAAGAACCTATTTCCTTGCATTTGGCAATGACATTGCCTGAAAGGAACTTGCCTTTGTGCTCCCACTCCCCGATAACAGGATTGTAAAATATCTCACCTTTGAGGTCGCCGATGATTTCTTCCTCGGCACTATCCGTGGACTGCATCAGGTAGTCCATATCAACCCTGCCGTAGAAATTCAAGCTACTTGCCAACGCTTCAATCGGTGTCAGCCGTTTGTTCGGGTCTATCTTCTTGAACGCCACAGGCTCACGCATGATGTCGGACTTGACTAAATCCTTTCCAAGCTGCATTTCTATTGTAAAGACTTCCACACCGAGGCTGTCAAGCATGATAAACTCCTTGTTGTCGTTCTCGTGGAAACAACCCCATTTGGCAACAAAGGTATCGTATCGGGCGTTCAGCTCTCCACGCAATCCGTTATCCTCTTTTTGTTCTTCCCTCTCTTTGATTGACAATTCAAAGTATGCCTTGCGTATAGGGAAATAGTCTTTTGCCCTATCTGCATTGACCTTACCCTCGTCCACCGGTACAAAATCAATGGCTACCTCTTGATAAAGACTTGATTTTCGGTATTGGATAGTACCCACCTGCCCCTCAAACAGCACCATTGTGCCGTCTTTCATCCATGCTTCCACCCCGTCCGTGTAGGCTCGTTTGCCTTTTGCGACTTGTTTCATGGCTACACTCCCGAAAAGAGACATCTGCATATCTTCGCTACCTTGTCCTTCCCCCATGAAAAGACTTTTGCGGAAGTATCGGCCAAAGTCAAGTTTCAGCAGTGCGGCGAGATATTGTGACATGGCATTTTCATTGCCCTGCCATTGGTATTTGCGTACATATTTTCCGTATTGGTTCTGTACAATGCGGCTACCTGTCGCAAGGGTGGTTTTCGGTATGGTGAACAATTTGTTGGCGTATTCGGTCATTGTGCCTGTGGCGTCCGCCTTTTCCCTGCCTACTTGTAAAAACAGTTGTTCCCGCTGTGAGAGTGCCGCCTTGCGCGTGTGCTTTTGGAATATCAGCAGGTCGCTGCCTACCTCTATACCGCTTGTCTGCATGAAAAGCATATCGGGCAGACGGATTGCACTTATCAGGTCGGCATGATTTACAAGATATTCACGCACGAACTTATTACCGGGCGTGTCGGCTATGCCCCTCGATGTGATGAAAGCTAACAAACCACCCTCGTTCAACAACTCCATTGCTTTGACAAAAAAGTAGTTGTGTATGGTCTTGGTGGCCTGTTCGTACATACCGCCTTTCTTCCATAGTTCCGCATCGAACACCCTGAAATTGCCAAATGGAATGTTGGAGGCTATGACATCGAAAGTTGTATGTTCAAAACCTTGTTCTCCGATTTCTTCAAACCCAATCGTCCGTGTAAGCGTGTTTTCATGGAGCAGGGAAAGTATCATCCCCGAAATGAGGTCTTTCTCAATAGCATAATCATACGTGCCGGACATGGCTATGGGTAGAAAGCCGCCTATACCAGCACTTGGTTCGAGAAATGAACGCATTTTGAGACCGTTTTCGCCGAACGTGGCATGTATCTGCCGCACCACTGCATCAACAAGGAATTTCGGCGTGTAAAATGCTGTCAGTACAGATGCTTTGATGCCCTCTATGACATTGTGCCGCATGGGTTCTGTGAAATGAGGGTAAGCATTGATTAACTCCTGTAATCTTTGTATCGGTTCTTTCATATCACCACCTATGGGTTTGTCCGTACCTATATTCAATACTTCTTTGATACCCCCGAAACCAGAATATCGGGATAAAATTTCTTTTTCTTCCGCAGTGGCCTGCCTGCCTTGAACTTGGATTTTCATTGCCGTTTCTATGGCTTCCACGTTCGCTACCAATGATTTCAATTTGTTGTAACTCATAATTTAACCTTTCTTTTTTTTCCCTTTGTTCGGCCTGTTTGCGACCTCTGGGATTTATTTTTCTGCCTCCAAAAGGTGGCGGAAACAATCGGGACAAGGCTGATGCGGAAAAATACGCTCGGCAGACGGAGAGGAAGATTTTTGCGGCTCACTCGCGGCGGAACGCCGGCATTGGCAAGATTGGAGCAGCCTATTACCTTTGCGGGAAAATAAGTCCACGAGAAGTCGCACGGCAGCAGCAAAACGATAATAAATGACAATCAAATAGAAAGGGATGAATAAAACTGTAAAACAGGGGTGTTAAAACAGGGTAACGGACAACCGGAACGGATTGCCCGTACTATAATCGGGGGGAAGGTGAACTATAAAAGGAGGTAGAAGCGTATGGATTGGCCCATCTCTTGATAATTGCAGAATGACGACTGTATTAAATGTCGTGAAAAAAAATGCAACGGGCTATTTTTTTGTATCATGAGCGTATTATTCAGCAAATTAGTTGTATCTTTGTAATCGCATAGATTTTTTTGAAATGAAAACAGCTATACAGATTGCCAAAATAAGAGCGGTGGTACTCTACATCATGCAGAGTTTCACTCAAGGAGTGGACTATATAAAGTTATTTAAAATACTTTATTTTGCCCAACAGGACCATCTTGTCAAATATGGCAAAGTGATTGTTGAAGACTCTTTCAGAGCATTGAAACATGGCCCGGTGCCAGCCTATACCTACAAGGCACTGCAAATTGCAGAAGGCAAACCCTTGGATGGGAATTTTGACGAGTTCCTTTCAGACATAGAGGTTCGTGACAAGAAAGTATATACTTCTGCTGTACCCGATATGGACTATATATCAGGTGCCAACAAACGTTGTCTTGACGCTGCTATCGCTAAATATAAGGATACAGACCCTTATGACTTGTCCGATTTGTCGCATGACTCGGCATGGGAAGAAGCGATGACACGCATTCAGGATGATCCTCAAAAGAACTTCATTACCATTATAGATATAGCCCGAGCAGGAAAAGCTACCGAGGACATGGTAGATTATATCCGAGAAAAGCAGATTGTCAAGAACGCTTTATCTTAAATCAAATGGACGACAAAACCGGTGCATTGGAAAGGCTGAAAGCTATAATGGCCAAAGCTGAGCAAGTAGATATGTCATCAGTCAAAATTGGTGACATTATTTATGTTCCCTTGGACGAAGAGGACGGACTGATACTAAAAGACGGATATAAAGACCGCAATAAATATATTGTTATTATCGGCTTTACTCCGGAAGGTGTCGCTATCGGTGCCTTACTGATAAATTCGGAAATAGACTCTTCCAAGAGGTCGGAAGAGCTACTGAACTGCCAATATCCTTTGATGGTTCGGAACTATCGTGATATTCTGGACTATGACAGTTGGCTGGATTGTTCCGATATATTCGAGCTTTCAAAATTGAAAATCACGGAAAAGAACGGTAAACTGAAAGGTTGCTTGATTTCCGAAGACAGGGAACGGGTTATACAGTTTCTAAGAGAGACAGAGGTGTTCGATAATGCAACTAAAAGGCGTTATGGCATTATTAAATAATGGCGTTAAATCATACAATCCGAATACATTAACCCCACCAGTTATTTAAAAGGTGAGAAAATCGGTTGTTTGAGTAAAAATGTGAATCTTACAAATCGTGTAGATCCGGACGTGCTTAATGACTGGATGATAAGTCAGCGATTATTTGATTAGTTTTCCATACAGAAAAATACATAAGTCTCCAGTCGTAAATTGGGAACTTATGTATTTAGTGGGTCAAATGCTGATGCCGTCCTGTAAAACGACTGGAGTTATCGTTGTAAGTGATAACTTCTTCAGACATCATTAATCTCTACTTTCCAATCTTATACATATTATCACGGGAGTCAAACCGCACACCGCAAAAAATGTAGTCAGGTGTACGTACTGCTCTTGCCGTGTATATATCTTTGCAGTTGCATTCTTCAAGGTATCCTGCCAAACTATCCACCATAATAGCGCAACTTAATTCCGCTGTTTGATGCTTGAACCGCCTGCCGTTTATTTCGACTAACACATAAGGGGCGAAAAAATCAAATGGGCTATTGCTTTCGGGGGATAAGATGCCGATGTCTATCAGTCTGACAGGATTTAACTTTTCGTCCTTTGCCTTGTCGTTGTCCTTTTCAATTTGTTCACGTAGCAAGCGGAGATAGCAATCTTTCTTCGCCTCAAAAGTATGTATCGACTTAATCCACTCACGAATCCGTTTCTTAAAGTATGCCATACTATTGGAAACAAAGAGCGTTATCCGTCCGTCTATGACAAAACCGTAATTGGTCATACCACTCCATTTACCCATACATTTATGGCGTACAGGCTCCCATGTCTTGCCTCCTACAAGGGCGACAAATTCATCTACTGCTGCTTTCTCTTTCCTTTTCATTATATATAGTTTTTAAAATTCAGAAATAGTTCCTTTCTCAATCAAAACGTTATCGGCATAATACTCAATCGCACCAGTCGTAACACCAATATCCTGACAAACTGTTCTGAGATAGTTTTGATAGTCGTCTCCAGAAAAGTTCTTACCACATAAGTTTTTGAAAATCATCGGAATGGATATATCGTCTGTACTTGATAGTATCACTTTGCCATTCTGCCTAATCTCTGTTTTCATAATGCTGTTTTTGTTTTTATTGTTACTATTTCCCTTTGTTCGGCCTGTTTGCGACCTCTGGGATTTATTTTTCTGCCTCCAAA
>ENA-OZZN01000141-OZZN01000141.1-human-gut-metagenome-genome-assembly--contig:-NODE-141-length-25393-cov-11.548544_pt1 | contig 25393 bp, 21 predicted proteins | sample MGYA00243646_ERZ654149 | MGnify/ENA primary metagenome ERZ654149 (study PRJEB26926, sample SAMN06164901) | human gut metagenome | biome: ENVO:00009003; feature: ENVO:2100002; material: ENVO:00002003...
GTCTCGTGGGCTCGGAGATGTGTATAAGAGACAGATAATATATTAAATATCAATTTATTACAAATCAAAAAATGATACAAAACATTTTTGCATCGGTAAGTAGTATAATTTATTGATAATCAATCAGTTAAACAGGAACTAAATAAGCTGATTCGAGAACCATATTTTCTCTTTTTAGCTTATGTTTTCCACATTTTTGTCCCCTGTTGTCCCCTAGAATGGCATCGGGGGACAAAATTTTGTCCCTTGATGTATTTTTGAGACTTTCCCTCTATAAAATCAGTCAAAATCACAGATAATTGATGTCTGAATACTATTTTTTATTTCCCAGCCTCAAATACATTCAAATATTATATCGCTGATAAACAGATATATACATTGGGGTATGCGGAGTAAGAATTACGACAGATGATATTCTGCCATAAATACAAATAACATTTTTATTGAATATTAATCTTAGAATTCCTACTGGTTGGTACCTACAATATTGTCATGGACTTGGTGGGTCTGAACCAACTTTATTTTATTGTGGAACTTTTTAATATTGTCCATATTTTTAGTGGACAGCAAGATTATTAGTTATACAATACAAAGAACATTACGAATCTCGCATTCTCTATTACACAAAATGCTGGTGTCTCATCACCAGCAACATCGTCACTCCGAGCCGAACATTTTTCTAAATTCTACAGAATAATCAGATGTCCTGTCATAATCATACATCACAGCAGCATTCTCATCATTCTTGTTCTCAGCATTCTCCGACCAATTGTAAGAACCTGTTATTACAATCTGATTGTCAATGACACAATACTTATTGTGCATTAATCCTCCTCGTGAACCACGAATTGTCTTAAATGGTATTCCATCTATGTTAACTCCAAACTTTGAATTCGTATAATCATCATAGAAAATAACCTTCACATCAATCCCTTGCTTATGCTTTTCCACTAATTTGTCTGCTATACTTTGATTTGTAAACCACGCTATACATACATGAATTGACACCCGAGCCTTATCAAGCTCCTTGATTATTTTATCCGCAATATCATTGAAGTAAGCATCATTTCTTACGGGTTTCCTGTCTGCAAGAACACTTCGTAAAAAAAATCTATTCAAGGCTTCTACCATTTCTTTTTCACAATCTTCAGCTTATACCATCGACTTTGGACAAACAGTCAGTGTATTTCCAGGATGATCCTTACTATTGCTTGGAGTAATACTAACTGTTTTTACAACATTCAACCTTTCAACAACCTCCTTTGCATCCTTAGCAATAGAATCATCTAAAAAGTAAACCTTTACATATGGTTTACTGAATGCCTCTCGGATTTCAGTACTAAAATATCTTCTTTTATGCATATCAATTCCTATTATAATTGTTCCTTTATTATTCTCAACATATAGTGATTTATCCTCGTTTTGAATAATTGTACGATTTTCGCTATTTTCTCATCATTATTTTAATATTTCCAGAAGTTGTCATCAATAGTTCCGAGTCTAGCGAAATTATCCTTGATGCGCTAAAATCTTGCGATACTGCCATATAATTTATTGTTTCGTAATTGAAAGCTATATCCTGTTCACACACTGATGGCACTAATGGAAAGGTTCTTTTCCCTCTAATTGAAAAATCAGGAACTCTGCTGTGCTATTTCGTATTTCTATATTTTTTGCCATAAAAATCATTTAATATATTGTGGTAATGGTTCACAAAACATTTTGTTAACGACTCTATCACGCATTAGCTTCATGTCAGTAAAATTACGACATATATTTTGTGCTATTTCCAGATAGTTATCTGAACCATCATCTTTTTGATAATAGTATGGCTTTATTGAAACACAGTTTTTATGTTCAAACAAGGTGTTTAGCAAAGTTCGGTCCGAGTTACCACAAGAATGCCCCATGATATAAACTTGATATGGAGCAGATTCAATGAACTGAAGCAAATTACGATATTTCCCCGACTCTAAATACTTTATAGATTTGATGTTTCTTAAACACTCATTATCTGATTGTTTAAGGAAATCTCTATAATCCTCATCAAGCTCATCACCATAGCCAAATATTATGCTATCTGGATTATTCAAGTCTCCATGAATATGGTTTGTAGATGCAACTTTCAAACACCCATATTTGTCAGCTACTTCTGTATAATTAAAATTAAGTAGCACAATATTCTCAGGAAATATTAAATCCTTTAGGTAAATTTCTTCTATCTCTGACGAACCTACAAACTGCTTTCTGAGCTGTTTGATATCCTCTGCCATAAAGTGCCTATCGGAACTTTCATAACCATATCTACAGAGTAACTGTTGGTACACATTGTCTTGTTGGATTAAATGATCTACGTAGTCATAGTAAACTTGTAACTGTGAAATACTAACATCATCTTTACGAATATTTCCATAAATTTGACGTTGTATCTCCTTATTGCACTTTATATTATCAGTTGTGATAGAAGAAAGATATTGAGCTAAAAGCCCTTGAATATAATGTAACTGTTTGTTGATTTCTGAAATTGTATAATTACAGTTGTCCGGATTTATAATCGCATTTCGCAATAAATCATAATATTCCTTTTCTATGTCAACCCACCCTTTGGTCTCAATACAAGTGCATATATTAAAAAAAAATGGAGACAATGAAAGTTCAAAAGACTTAGAGTCATTGGCAATACTATCAATAATCTCTTTACCGGACGGTTTGTTAAAAAACTTAGGAAGACAAAATGCAAAGACATTCCAACAGCGATTGTAATTGTCTGAAGTAATTTTGATAGAACAAAGACAATCCTCCGATATAGGCGTAAGATTTCCTATAAAAGAATCAACTCGTTTCTCCCAATACCAGTTTATAAAATCTTCATATCTAGTAGGAAGCCCATGTGCCAAGTCAAAACCATTGCCGATTAGTATTATTCGATTCATATGTTGCATTATTCTTTGTATGGTAGTGCCACAAATGTATTCAGTTTTTGACGCAGAGTTCGCCAATTTGGAAGACGTTTGTTCATCAACATCTCAAAAATCTTGTTATGAGTATCAACTTTAAAATGACAAAACTCATGTACAATCACAAACTCAATGCACTCACGTGGTACTCGGGCAAGTTCAAGATTAAAGATAAGCAGACGCTTTGAGGGAATGCAACTGCCCCATTCAGTCTTCATCTGCTTGACCTGCCATTTAAAAGGATTCTCTTTAAGTTTATTAGCCCAGCATTGGAGCATTGATTCCAATTCCTTTTTAAGATGATACCTATACCAAGTACGCATTAGTTCTGCTCTTGTTTCAATAGAAGTGCCAGGTTTCAAAAACATATAAAGTTTGTTACCTTTAAGTTCCATATTATTTGCATAGTGAGGCAACTCTTCTACAATTAGTTGATACCGTTGACCAAATAAATAATGGCTCTCGCCCGATACGAATTGCCGTTTCGTTTGTCGAGGTTGGGCAAGCACTTCCTCTATCTGAGTACGAAGCCATTCCAGTTTTTGCAAGACAAAATTTCTGGCATCATCATCTGCCAGATAATCAGGCATAGAAATATGTACCCTCGCATCTGGAGGATAGACAGCTAAATGCAAATTTTTAATGGATTTGCGTTCAACCTCAATTTCAATATCTGCTACTTTTATGATATGCATTAAAACTCAGGATTATTTATTACAATACGGAGAATGTCATCTACATCAAATGGTTTAGATGCAGTGAATGATTCTAAGGCCCTACGAAGCTTAGCTTTCTTTACATCATTCGTCCTAAATCCTTGCTTAGCATTAACTTTGATAAGTTGATAGACCTCCAGAGTTAATGCCACATCTTCGCCTAGATTATCAAATAATGCTTGTTTGCCTTGAGTGTCGAGTCTAGGGTCGAATGTACGATTCCCAAGTTCACGAGCCAACTCAGCTATTACTTTGAGATATTCCTTATAGTCAAGAACTCCTTGGCGATACTCTGCAAGCAGTCGATTTATGCGTTCTGAGAATTTTCTATATTCTTCTGGATTACTCTCACGTTTACGGTTAACTACACGACGAACATTGGCAGTAATCGTTGAAGCGACACCATCCTTTCCTCCAAGTGCTTCCTCAGCCTCATGTTCTGCTTCCTCTGAGTTACCGTCAAGCACAAGGTCAAGAAATGAAAAGTCTTCAAGCATGGCAAGTACCTTTGAGGACTTGGCATCTATATACATATCAAGTATGTTTCTCATCTGCTGATCATACAGTTTCATGTCAACAATATCTCCGGCACGGCGCATTATGGCATTCCGAATATTATCAAAATTCTTGATACGCTCAAATATAGTCTGCGCCTCTTCAGTCGTATAACCAGCTCTCTCCATTTCAAGCGCAATTGCAGAATAACGGGTCACAAGAATTTTTACAGCATTATAGAAGGCTTCGCGTATGGGGGCACTTCGGATAGTTGCAGCTTCTTCTTCATCAGGCTCCGTGCTGCGTTGGTCGAATACAAAGTAATCAAAAAATTCGTTGGTCGTTTTTGGATGAGCAACAGGCTCACAAAGATGCTCTACACGTTCAAGTGCCGTGTCCAAATCGCGCTTGGCATTCTCAAATCGATCCGTTAACAATCCTTCCACATCTTCCTTGTCGTAATCTGAAAATGCTCCAGTAGTGTAATCATTGACCGCATCTTCAATATTCTTAAAAAGCTGTTTGTAGTCGACTATATACCCGAACTCTTTTTCTTCATGCTCGTTGTTTGTACGGTTTACGCGACAGATAGCTTGAAACAAATCATGCCCCTCCATTTTCTTATCAAGATAGAGATAGGTAGCCGATGGAGCATCAAAACCAGTAAGTAGTTTACTTACCACAATCAGTAGTTTCATGTCACCTGGATGGTCGACAAATTGAGTCTTAGCCCATTCCTCAAATTCTTCGGGAGTGCGGTCCTTAAACATCTTTTTAGCCATCTCTGCTTTATATTCAGCCTCGCTTTGTGTTTCGCCCGAAGATGATTCTTCCGGACTCGCATCTTTACCGTTAAAACTTGAAACGACTGCACAATGTCCTTTAAGTTGTGTTTCCTGAAAGATCTCCCAACAACGATAAGCCTGATAAATGCTATCGCAAACCAGCATTGCATTACCCCAACCTTCCCGAAGGCATGATATGAGTTGCATATCCTTTACAATGTCGGCTACAATCTTACGCACGCGGTCACGACTCGAAAAAAGATTCTTCATCACAGCCCATCTGCTTTTTAACTCCTCTTTTGCTTTCGAACTAAGATTGCGCGTAATGTGTTCAAAAAGTTGGTCAACGGCCTGCTCGTTTTCAAGATTCTGCTCTATTTCGCGAGCTTCATAACGTAGGTCGAGAATCACCTGATCCTTAACCGCCTCATTAAATTTATATGTATGAATATAATTGCCAAAGTTTTCTCTCGATGTAAGTTTACTCTTTTGTTGTTTCAGCAATGGAGTACCGGTAAAACCGATGAGCATGACATCATCACCCATAATTTTTTTCATGGCCTTGTTGAGTATACCACCTTGTGTACGATGACATTCATCAACAAAGACAAATATATTGCCTTTAGCCTTGAAACCTTGGGGCAGTTTTTCGGCAAGTGCAGCCATATACTGTTCAGGAGAGCGCTTTCCTCGGAGTTTCTTCTCCCCTGGAGAAAAAGCAGATTCCTCCTGTCCTGCAATACCGAATTTATGGATAAGGGTACAAATCAAATTAGGTTCAACTTCTGACAGCATCGAAAGAAGATGATTTCCGCTTTTGGCACGAATTGGTTTATGACCGGCATCTTTGAATCCATTCTCAATTTGTTTGTCGAGTTCATCACGGTCGGTGATAATAACAACACGCGGGTCATTTGGCATATTCTCCAATATCCATTGAGCCAACCATACCATCATCAAACTTTTGCCGGCACCTTGCGAGTGCCAGATAATACCACTTTGCTTATTGCGGATGCGTGGTTTTGCTGCCTCGAATGCAAAATATTGGTTTGGACGACAAACTTTTTTAACACCTCCGTCATATACAACGCAGTCATGGATAAGACACAAAATTCTTTTCGGTTCAAGCATCTGAAGCAATGAACGATCAAGCTCATTAGGAAATTCTGTTCTTGGAAATAGCTCAGGAATTGGTTCGGGAGTGGACGTATCATTGGGATAACTTTGACCCGTTGGTTCCTTCCAACGTAACCAAAACTTTTCCGGAGTCAGTATTGTACCATAATGCACTCCTTCACTATCGTTTCCGGCAAAAAGAAATTGAGCAGGTACAAAAAAATGGCATATTTCATTATCTCTACCATTATTACGAATCTGTTGGCGCACACCGTCTTTAACACTAACAGTTGATTTCTTCAATTCAATAACTCCAAGTGCCATTCCATTGACATATACTACTATGTCAGGACGCCGTGTATGGTATTCTTCTATATTACGGCGAACTGTCACCTCCTCTGCCAAAGAAAATATATTGTCGGCCACATTATCCTCGGACCATTCAATAATCTTAACAGTTTTGCATTGCCCGTCATCTCCTTGAATATTTACTCCGTAGCGCAGATAGCTATAAAAGTTCAGATTGCTCTGAAACAACGTGTCCTTATCATGACATCGGCTTATTTCCAAATCAAGCAAGCGAAGAACTTTATCAATCTCCGTATTTGAGGCGTGTTGTGTATCTTTTATAAACTTTCCGAGAATTTCAGGAATAATTGGAAGGTTATCGGCATCTTGCTTATATCCAAGATACTGATAACCACAGTAATTGTGGAGGAGATTAACAACACGGTTTTGGGTTGCGCGTTCTGAATCTACTAATGGTATCATGTTCATATCAAACGAATTTTTCCTGTTAATAACTGCTGCATCATACCTTGACGGACTGCAATATATTTATCCCTTTTCACCTCAATTTTTTCAATTTCGTCATTCATATCAGAGAGAACTGATGCTATTTCATTCTGCTCATGTATATCTTTAGGAAGTCGAATTTTCGAAGTTAAAAATCTTCGTTTAGGAAGATTGTATCGAGTAGATCCTTGTGCTAATTCCATCATTAAATCTCTCCCAATTTTGCTGCGAAGAAGAAATGTTAGAAATCTTGGATTGATATTGGGCTTATAAAATCTTAAGCCAAAACAGAAACTATTAAGATACAAATCATCATATTCTTCCGTTACACATGAACACATACCGACCTCATCAGGGGTCTCAGAAGACGTGTTAAATATAAGGTCATTTTTTTGAACCTTATTTTGTTTTTCGCCTTTGGAAACATTGACATGCTCAAAATAATTTGGAGATATAGTATCTTTATAAATTACATTTACGAACATAATGAATTTAGAATCGCCATGTCCGAAATCAAAACCAGTTTTCCCTGAAAGTCCGTTATAAGTATATCCCAAATCCTTAAACGCCATTTCTTCCCATGGCTCATCGAAACCGGAAAGTCGACGACGAGCGGTTAGAAGATCTTGCATAGTCCCCTGCATTACAGCCCGTTTCTTTTCAATCAAAGTATCGAGTTCACGAATTAACTTATCCACATCGCTCAATGCTTCTGCAATTTTCTCTTGCTCTTTATATTTCGGCGCATATAATGGAAGACGTTTTACTATCTCTGCCGTAAAGCTTTGTTGTTTTGAACCTTGGCTAAAATTGAATGCAAGAAAATCGCTCCATTGACGATAAAACCAAAACAAATATTTCACAGTCATCTTGTCAGTGCTATTGATTGCAAGACATGACTGATTAGTCGTTGCGGGAGTTTTAACAAAGGCACATCGCCCTCTAGTCCCCGCAGCTTCAAGCCCTGTAATTGCAATAAGGAATGTTCCCGGTTTATGCAACGTAAGATGAGTATTCTTTTGAGCGTCTGAAGATATGTGCTCACGAGTATTTTCAATTTCATAATAATTTAGCTCTCCGCTTGAAATCCATGGGATTGTACCAACAAAGTTATCAGGGATACCTCGATAAGGGGTAGCTCCCGCAGAAAAGGTTATTAAGAAATCAGCAAAGGTGCCTATATCCCAATCCTCTGGTATTCGGCACAACTCTGTTTGTTTGAATTTAGTTTCAATCATAATTCAAATCCCATTTTGGCGAGGTGAGCATTTACTTTTTCTTCAAGTTCTCGTACTGAAGCGTCGATGTCGGATAAGCGGCGAGCATAACGATCAACAAGAGCAGTCACTTGTTGTTCAATATCCACGGTTACATCGAAAGCCGCACTAATGGCTCCTCCAACTATAGCAGTATGCCATTTGTCGTTAACAACCATACCCTTAATTTCCGATTCTTGTAAAGTAGGATATTTTGCAACAACAAGTTTGGTCAACTTTGATATCTTTTGTTTAACATCTGTCTTAGCATCAGCCAACTCTCTGTTCAAGTCAATATATTGTTTATATAACTTAATGGTATCATCCGGCAATGCCGCATAATTGACAACTTCCTTCAACCGATATTTAATTGCACTTACACTTATGTCGCTAAGACGATCGAATACATTCCGATTTTCGGCGATAATAGCTTCGCGTTTCTCTTTACCAATCTTTCCTTTTTCGTTAATAGCAAGATACACCTCTAAAACATCTTTTTCTCCCTCCAAAGGTTTAGGACATATAGCGTAGATATATTTACTTATGATTTCGGTAACAGTATCGTTAAGTTCCTCGGGGTATTCCTCCTCCATCTGTTCTATCTCTCCTTTGAGTTGTGACACACGCTCTTCAGCTTCATTGACCGCATCGTTCTCTTCTTTGAAATATTGATTGATAACGATATGAACCGGCAACAAATCGCAATTGTAATCCCTGAAGGTGGGATTCTTTTTAGGGACAAACTTTACCTCTTTAGATTTTTTATCGGTTGTAAGAACATCACACGACAATTCTACCGTCCAACCATAGCGAGAAATCAGATAACAATCATCTTGCATGGCTGAGTTCCAATAGTTGAGCAATATGTCATATATCGTGTATTTGTCAACAAGCCCATCAATTTCAGAGAGCATCTCAAGGAGTGACTCACTCCAGTCTGCTATAAGTTTTTTAGGCTGGCATCCGGGAACAAGCGCAAACATCTGTTGTGACACAAGTTTATACCATTCTTCTATTGCATCAGAGAAGAATCCACTTAAAGTACAGAATTCCTTATTGTGTGTAATAGCGTCTGGAATTTCATTACGCCCAACACAAAGTTTATAATAGCCTTTCTCCAAAGGTTCAAACAGCTCGTCTTTAAGTGTCGGGCAGTGTCGCCAAAGATAAGAAAAACCTTCTTCTACATCCTTAGCAGGCAATCCACCATTTAGTTTGAGGTGAGCATAAAGGTCTTGTTGTATTTCAGTATCGACTGGCGTTATATAACGTGACACATTGAGATTACAGTCATTTCGCTCGTTGGTAATTTCGGTGTAAGGTACGAATCGAGCAAAATGAGGTATGATTTCCTCTTTATCATCAAGGTTACCATTTGCTTCGAGATTTTCAAGAGTTTCCCATGCATCAAATACACGACGAATATCCTGTTCACGAAGTCGATTCTTTGCTCCATCTTTTGCGAATCCAGAGCGAGCATCAATCATAAAAATGCCTTTTGATGTCGAAGTCTTAGCTTTGTCAATAATGATAATACAAGCTGGAATTCCAGTACCAAAAAACAAGTTTGTAGGCAGACTTATGATACCTCTAATATACCGTTTCTCAATAATTTTCCGCCTAACAGCCTCCTCTTCATTGCCACGAAACAGAACTCCGTTTGGCAATATACAAGCTCCCCGTCCTTGGGAATTGATAGACTTGATAATGTGGAGCAAAAATGCGTAATCTTCGTAACCGACTGGTGGAATGGGAGGTAGGTTGTCAGAATCTCCCCATCGGCCAAAAGTGTCATTAATCTTAATCTCTCCCTTTATCCATCCTTTCTGAGAGAATGGAGGATTGGCAACGACATAGTTGAATGTTTCCAGTTGATTTGGTGTTGATTTGAAGAACGGTTTTTCAATTGTATCTCCAACTTCTAATTCCGGGTCGTCATAACCATGAAGATACATATTCATAACCGCCATACCTCGTGTTGCCCCATCAAGTTCTTGGCCAAATATAGAAACGCCATCACGATGCTTGGTATATTCCGCAGCAGCACGAAGCAACAATGATCCCGAGCCGCAAGTCGGGTCATATATAGAAATCTGTGGCCGATTATCTTTATGTATGCCTATCAGACGAGCCATTAAGCGAGAAACCTCGGCAGGAGTATAAAACTGACCTTTCTTTTTACCACTCTCTGCCGCAAAATTTTTCATCAGATATTCATACGCATCTCCGATAAGATCGTCATCGCCAGCACGGTTCTTACTAAAATCAAGGAAATCCCGCTGAAAAACAGAAATGAGGCTTGTCAATGTATCAACCTTAGCTTTCCCTGTTCCAAGTTTAGTTGAGTCATCAAAATCAGCTTCGTTGATAATGTGATCCAATCGAGGATTCGCTCGGGCTATGGTATGGAGCTTTTTCTGAATCTCCTCACCTATATTGGGTTTCCCCTTAAGAGCAACGATGTCATTAAAAGAGCATCCTTCAGGAAGGTCAAAGAATATGTCTGAATCGGATTGTACCTTGTCACTGATGTACTTCAAGAATAACATAGTCAACACATAGTTTTTGTATTGACTTGCATCCATACTTCCACGGAGGATATTGCAACTCTCCCAGAGTATGCTATATAATTGAGTCTTCTTTATTGCCATAACTAAATTTTTGTCTCACCATTTATAAGTTGACGAGGGTCAACATTAAGTAATTCTGCAACTTTAACCAACATATCAAGGGATGGTTGTGACTTATTGGAACACCATCTTGAAATTGTATTTTCGGACTTACCCATTTGCTCTGCCAACCATCTATTGGTTCTTTGCTTTTCTGCAAGTACCACTTTTATTCTATTCAGCATCATTTGTTGATTATTCAACATTAGTATTTAAATTATCCTCGTTAAATTGCAAACAAAAATACGTCAAATTCCCCATATAGCCAAGTATATAAGCGACAAAAACATCATTTAAAGGAATGGCTACAGTTGTCATAAAGCTATGCAAAAAGAACACATGTGCCGTTTTTATCTATTCCATCAATGAATTTCACCTTATCAAAAATATTACTCAATCACATACAAATCAACCCTATACCTCATTCTAATTGGCAATTTAGCGCATTTTTGCTTGGTAATTAATTTGGCACGCAGAAACAGTTATTCCTTACATCGTTTATTCAACACTCCGGCAAACATATCCATACCTCTCTTGGAAATCCCTAATCTTGTCGCCAGTTCTCGCCACTCTTTTATGGTTCCAATTACCTCAGAAATAATTTTCTTTGCAGCTTTTCGGTTAAGCATATAATCTTCGCAAGCAGCAAGCAAAATGTTTAAGTCAGCTTTGTTGGAAGTGGATGAAATAAGCAGACTTTGATATTCATTCAGAGTGGGATTCATATCGTATGCAGGAGAAAGCGTCCAACCTTTTGCAGTCAAAAGAAAACCGTGATTGCGGAAATGGTCATCGCTATTGCCGATGCAGATATTGAAAGCTGCACGGCGATAGAGTTCCTGCAGATTATCTTCCACATTCGTACAGTTCTGGATTATGAAATCGACTATATCCAGATAACCGTGTCCCGTAGTTGCGTTGTCGCTGTCATTGAGTCCTAATAAAGTCATGGCAGAAGCAAAGTGAATCCGTTTCCCTTCTTGGGTTCTGTCAAAGCGTTGCGAAAGCAAGGTGTGATATTTCTCACCTGTTGCCAGTACTTTGGTTTTCGCAGCATTTATACCGGCTTTTATCGCAAGAAGATGGCTGAAATGCTCCCAAAGTCCGGCATCGTAATCATCCTTGCGAGAAGGGAACTTGGCGACATAAAGCGTTTTATCCGTGTCAATCACACTGGCTTTGGGTCTTGCTCCACCTAGTGAAGAACCCGGTTGCACGAGTTGGGCAACCCATTTCTTATCAGGCAGGACATTCCCCTCTTCGCTTTTCTCGATTTCCGCACTGGCTGCAATCAACTCCCTTATATCAGTCAGAGGTGGGATTTTCAACGACTCACTTACATTTATAAATCCCCCGTCTTTTGACTCCTTGAAACGGAAAGCACCCATTCGGGAAAAGTCATCGATACCGGTCAAAAAATCGAAAGATGACAGTCTCCGTACCGATCGTTTCTCTTCCATCGCAGTAATCTGCTCACGTTGCAACAACAATGTTCGTCCCCAACGATCCGGCAATAAATCCGAGAAACATCCGAATATATCTTTCTCCGGTTGCGTATATTGCTGTCCCGGATAATTATTCAGGTCATCACTCAAAAACAAATCTCCGTGTTTTTTCAACCATTCATCGCTGAAGGTAAAGCAATAACTGTCCGAACCACGAAGAAATTCATAGCCTAACTCACCAACAAATTCTGTTTCCTTAAGCCAATCAAAATCGGCATATACATATAATGTTTTCATCGTTTATTCCTTTTTTGAGGCACGTTCCCTAGTCTTCAGACTCAAATCCTGCAATGTTTTCCCCAATTTATCTTCTTTGGCCAGCCACAGAATATCATCATCAAGCTGTAAAGCATACAGCACTCGCAAATAGATTCCGATTGCAACTGTCGGTGCACCTTTTTCTATTCGGGACACGGTCAACGGAGAACAGGTGGCACGTTCCGCCACCTGAGCCACACTCAAATTCCTGCGTAAGCGAGCCAGTTTAATCTGTTCTCCCACAACCGCCATCTTTTGTTCTAATTTCCGGGGCAACTTAGTCCCCATTGTATTTTTAGTCATATTCAACTCATCATATAATAAGCAAAGATATTATTTTTTATCTATTTAATGATGTATTGCAGATAAAAAATCGCAAGATTAAAAGACATGGCTATGCAAATACAGATTTCTCCACCAAGTTTTGAAGAGGTCGACTCTTAGCCTTTGTCAATGACTATGATTAAGGCAAGAGCCAGCCTCCTCAATTTAAGCGTCAAGCGACTGGATTCACCAACTTTTCATCCTGCCATTCTGCAAGAGAAACAATCGAATTGTATTGCTCCAAAGTCAACACCGATTCACCATCGTCCGAACATTCGTATTTCCACGGCAGTTCGTAAACAGTATCTTCCTCCTGATAGCCCATATAGTTATGATACGAATTGGGAATCAGCCGCACATAACCTTCTTCACGCAGAATCCTCAAGAGTTTTTCGGCATCGTGAATCAACAGCGGTACTCCGGTCTTATATAAAGCAGTGGCAACCTCAATGGCTAGTCCGACATTTGCTGAATAGCTATTAGAGACAACTATCATCCAACCCTGCTGCGATACCTTCGATGCAATGACATTCAGGCGCGAAAGTCCCAGCTCGCTATAATGGTCTGTTGCAAACCGTATAAAATCCTCTGGGCTGTCAATGTCATATAGTCCATCTACATCTACGAACTTTACTCGCGTGTAGTAGGCTATATCTCGCAGCTCTTCCGGAACATTCGACTGTTCTTTGTAGATACGATTTCCAACACCTCGTTTCCGGTAGTATGCTTTATACACCTCGTTAGCGATGCGGTAATACATACAATATTGCCGGATGGTCATAGTCTTCAGATGAGTTCTGAAATGTTCCTTCACTGAATCCTCCAAAGCCTTTATAGCAGTCTCCCGATCTTCCACCTCAATTTTGAACTTCGGTGCTATCCTATTGAGTTCCTTTCGTGCAATCCGTCCAGTCCGTTGCTGGTACGGCAGATTGTGCGCCACATAGTCGTTGAACCCATCGGGATTTGCAACAATAACATCAACCAGCCTCTGCAAATAGTCGAAGAATCGGGCAAGGGAATCACAATACCATGCGTTATCTGATTCTCCGCCGGCACAAGAGGAGCGATTCATAATGACGAAATGCGTATGCTTTCGGTCTGTAACGCAAATCGACCGGAACTCTTCGTATCTATAAGAGGCAACATGAAACCACTGCGTTTCCGTTGGATTGAATGCGAGCCAGTCCGCAAGGAACGCTTCTTTGCTTTGATACTCTCCCGAAGCAATTAGTTTCTCAATATCACCCCACTCCTCAGGAGTAGGGCGTGGCACCTCTATGTAGAAACCACGATGCTCATCATCCCCCATTACGGCAAGTCGCTCGAACTGACGCTGAATTTCAACCAGACGTTTCAGAATATTGCCACTAACGGTGATTTCACAATGGCGCATTTCACCCATTGCTTCTATATGCGAAGCGTTCAAGTCAACCTCCTTCGCCAAATCGACAAAGAGTTTTCTATCTATTATTCTTTCATTCATTGCTTTATGTTTATTAAATTTCAACATACTTTTCCGGATTAAATCCATTCACAAGGTGCTCATTCGCAAAAACATATCCCATCTGGTTACAGATTACCCTAGTGCTACCAATCTCTGTGTCGATATTGCTATGCGAGTGTCCATAAATCCAAGCATCTATCCGGCTGTGGGCAATCCAATCCCCATATTCGCTGGCAAATGCACTGTTCAGTACGGAGTTCTTGTGTTGTGGCGCAACCACCTTAAAAGTAGGCAAATGATGAGTAACCACCACAATATGACTCGTCGTACTCTCTTCGACGCTTTTCTGGATAAAATCCATACAGATTTCGTGCATCCGATTGAACTCCTCCACCTGTAGTAATTTTTCGTCAAACTTGATTTGGAGAAAGTCGTTCATACCTTTCCACACGAAATACTTGTCATTCGGGTTAATCCGCGACCATAGCATACTCAGAACAAAGTCGGTATCATCGATACGGATTACTTGATTCTGATAGTACCCTACATTCTTCCGGAACATCCACTTCCATTGCAGCCCTCGTTCCATCACGTCTGAATAATTGTAATATTCGTGATTACCTGGAACTATCAGAACCTGCTTGTAATTATCTGAAGCCCATTTCCAAAATTTCACCATAGGAGCAATCCTATCCCTAAGATAGAATATATCTCCAGCCAAAACCAGCATATCACCGGTAGCAGGTAATTCATTATGCTTTAAATATCTGCTATTCTCCCCGAACTCCAGATGTAAATCGCTCATATATTGTATCTTCATTACTCTTCCATTTTTGATTGTTTAATCTGTTTTTCAATAATTGTCTTCACCTGTGCAAATGAAACTGGCATAAAGTTGTTGTTATCAACCCCGACATCATACTGTGTCGGATAGAGGTGTTGAAGTCGTGTGGCATCAATTCCGGTGTTATTATTCCTTGTATGCACATGACCGAACAGTTGCCATACATCTTTATATCCGCCATCAAAGCATAGAAACGGATAGTGATTCAAATATATCTTCTGCTTGTTCACCTCTATGTGCATCTGCATAGCCAAATGCTCAAATCTATCGACATACCCCTGTCTCAAGTTCTTCAAATCGTGGTTGCCGAGAATCAGATATATCTTGCCGTTCAATCTATCAAGTATTTTAGTCCATTCGGCTGAACCGCCAAGACAGAAATCACCCAAGTGAAAAACAATATCGTCCAAGCCAACTGTATTATTCCAATTGGAAATAATCGTTTCATTCATCATTCCCACATCCTTAAAAGGTCTGTTGCAGAAACGAATGATATTTCCGTGATAAAAGTGAGTATCAGATGTAAAGAACACCTTGCTGCCTTCAAATTTACAATTCATCTCTTCTCAATTTATGTGCATCACTGCACGTTAATAATCTGTTTGCCAATCACCCATCAGACGGAAATGACAGAAAAGCATCGTAAGATGACTGTCACAAATGGGTATAAAACAAAATAGTTGAAAAGTTCGGTAAAACTCTCCAACTATTCAGTTTATATTTTCAATCAGGGGTAGAATAAACTACACCATGCTATGTTCTTCGTTGGAAAGTATTTCTAATACAAGGTTCAATGCCAAAGACATGAACACACGACACAGATTCAGGGCGTTTGTTACCCCAAATTGTGACCTTCGATAATATGTTCATTCTATTTCTCTGCATTGTTAGTTTTTATATCGTTTCAGAATTGGTGCAAAATTAGCAATTAAATTCTATATCACATATTACTTTCTGAAAAAAATACACGTAACTTCTTTGCCTATATGCTGCACATAATAAAAACTGCACCCATGCAATTAATGCACAGATTCAGTTCCTTATCATTTAGCTCATTCCATTGATTCCCAAATAATCCGCCGAGTCTCTTCCTTATACTCCTTGCGATCATATTCAAATCCTCTACACATCCAACAGCTACACGGAGTACCTGTAGTTTTGTAAACTTGCGTCCATTTTTCTTTTGCTAATTCAAACCAATGAGGGTGTTCATAATAACTTCCATCCTCACGAATGATGCAATGACCATAAGCGGCATAAAGAATCATGCGAGCCTTAAACACACGAGCCATTTGTTGGCGTCTCCAAAATTTGTTTCTTTTGTCCATCGTCTCTTTCTATTAAAGTTAGGATGAACAACGATGTTACTTTGGTGAGACTTAATATATCCATAGAATTTTATATTTTCAAATGTTATTCAGTTTGATGACGTAGAATCTCTTTGTACCTTTTCGGGTACAAAGTTAGTACAAATATATGACATTATATCAGTATGGGTGTAGATACTAATTGAAAACTGCGCCAAGCTTTATTTTACACTACCGTACATTTAATGATATTTTACAACTATGAGTCGTCTATTTCCCTGGAAATTCATAGATTTCTATCAACTTATTCACCAAGTCAGTAGTACGAGCCTTAATATCCTCAATCGTCCATATATCTTTAGTTGCTATCTCACGATTTATTTCAAGCCCGTTCTTATAACCTATAAAACGTTTACCATCCTTACTCTTCCGATCGCGCTTTTCTTCAAACGACTTGTTGCCAAGTGTACTATTATAGCCCGTAATAGTAAGATTCCCAATTTTATGGGTGTATTCCTCCAGATACTTTTGAGCCAAATTCTTATCACCATTAGCGATCATATCCACCCAACATTGCGGGATATTTTCTCCTTCGGGGAAGATGTGTTCGATAGTCCACACGAACACTTTTTTATCAGTGCGCCTCCATAAATCAGTCCATGTTTCCTGTGTCATGGCATACTCTGCAAGTTTACAGAGTATGTAGCGCGTTACACCTACATTATCTTTATATACATCACCCTCCAAACTGCGGCGAAATTGTTCATCTGAAGCACAATTGGCAGGTGTACTCAGCATGTCTACAATCAGCGTCATTACATCGTTCCCAACTGAGTTAGACTCTTCTATTTTACTGATAATATCCATGAAAATCCGCGTCAAATCACGTGTATTCGGATAGTCTGTAATATTTCGGCGAACGAAATACTTTGTAAGTAATCTGATGAGCTGGTTGATGTGATTCTCTGTAATAGCAAGTTCTTTCTTATTCCTCATCAAGTACATGAGAAGAAGGTAAGAAGGTGCGCCTTGGATATGGTCGAGGTCTTCCAGCGCTTTACGGTAGATCGTTTCTGTGGAATCTTGTAGAATGAGCCAAGAATAAATTTGCCCACAATGCAAAATATCATCAAGAAACGATGGCAAATCTTTATTGATGAGGTTCTCGAATATATTTAGCAAATTAGAGCGAGTGGCCACGACACCCAATGGGTCTTTTTTGCGGTCGTTGTCACTTTGGAATGGCTCATTCAAACGATGTTTGAAGGCATTATAATAATGACGGAAAAAACGTTCCTGTATCCCATAGTCATCGGATAGATTACCGAGTAACATCTGCCAACGGTTGAAGCAATCATCAATAGTCAGATTGTTACTCTCTGCCCGTGCCATAATAAGATTCTTCATCAGATCGATCGCAGTCAATGGTGTTCCTCGGTTGTTCAGAGATTCGAACAAAACGTAAGCGTCAGAATGAGTAGAAACCTCTATCTTAACCAGCATGGCCTGCTTCACTTTATTATATTTGTCCAACAAGAAATTTACTGCACCATCACCATCCATACCCTCTATCTCTTTATCGAGACGCTTTAAGAAATAGGTGTAGCAACGAGCAATTTTTCTCATGGAGTAATAAGCATGCTTTGGTGCAGTAGCTTTTCGCAAGCCCACCTCGTTCAACAGGTAATCATAGTCATCCTTATTGAAATTTTGTACCTGTGGCACCAGCTTCATTTCGTTCGGAGAGTTTTTGCTTTTCAGCGACTTCCTTAATGACGGCAGCACGTCACCGTCATCCTCGCTCAAATAGTCTGCATGTTCCTTCAAGCGAGTGTAGATGGCAGTTAGAAATAGGCTTACGGTAGTCAGTCGCTGCTGACCATCTATCACCTCCAAATAAGGATTAATGGCATCTCCCAAAGGAATGCATATGATAGACCCTATGAAATACTCATCGTTGTTTTCACTGATGTCATCGTAAAGAGCTTCCCATTCACGATAACTCCATGTATATTCACGTTGATACTTTGGGATGGTATAGTAGAAATTACCATCAGATGAAAAAATCTCGTAGATATGATATTTATTAACGCTTTGTATCATGATGTTATACTTTATATTGTTTCAATTGCGATTGTATATCTTGAAAAATTCTCATTCATGTCTATTTTTCCCAATTACTCATTCGTCTTCCTCAAATCCTTCCGAGGCATTTTCCACTAACGCTTTTCCTATCTCCAATTGCAAGAATTTAGGCAATTGAAGCAGTTTTGTCATAAGTTGGCTGTAAGTAAACTCAACCTTGATATCCAGTATTGGTTCCTCTACAATGCTCATGTCAATCCTTTCTACAGACTCGGAGCCTTCGATAAAATCGGAATAGTCTGGATTCTCAGGCCAATTTTCTATCATACCGTCATACTTGATTCTTAGACGGATATAATCCCCACAATCAGCCGCCTCCGGAATTAAACCATTGGGTACATAATCTGCAATTTTACATATCACCTTTTTGTCTTTGTCAAGCAAGATATAGGTTCCGCTATCACATACCTTGGCTTGAAAATATAAATCTCCATATTCCGGCTTCCAATCAAGAAGTTTATGAGTTTTCAAATCAATTATGCCTGACCACATCCCTTTAGAAACCAATGGATACTTGTTTTCATATAGTTCACCAAGCCAATCATTGGCATAGCTACACATCTCCTCATTGTATGGGAAGTATATCATAAGGTAGTGAGCCACCTCATTCAAACTCTGTTTTTTGATTCCAACTAATATCTGTTTTGCCATAATCTATAAAATTAAATAGTAGTCAATAGACTCACATCAACATCAGGAATGATAACGTCCGCAAGTTTGTCTTCAACAAGGAATCCCATGTACAACGGAATGGTCAATATATCCCCCTCACGTCCTACATTGTATTGGCCGAGCTTGATTGCGTTGTTGACATGATATACATCCTTGTTCTTAAGAACCGTAGTCATGCTTTTTGCCTTACCGGTCTTTGCCTTTACTTCAAGTATAACGCATTCACCCTTGAATCTTACCAAGAAGTCCAACTCAAGGCCGCTATCCTTATGAAAATAGTATAACTTTTGCCCGGACTTACATAAAAAATCAGCCATGAGATTCTCGAAGATTGCTCCCTTGTATCCCAGAAGATTACCCTTTAAAATATCTGCCTGAGTACCATAATCCAACATTGCCATAAGGATACCTATATCTGTGGCGTACACCTTGAAACTGTCTTTGATAGAATTACCCTCTAATGGTAGTTCCGTAATCTGCATGTTATAGCATCTACGTACTATTCCTGCATCCTCCAACCATTGAATGCTACCTATATATTGTGAGGCCCGTCCACCTTTCTTGACTACAGAATACTGGAATTTCTTGTTCTCTTTAGCTAATTGTTTTGGGATAGACTCAAAACATTCACGGATACGAGGTTTGTCTGGATCATCCGCATATTTAACCATATCCTCTTCGTATTCAGCTATAAGGTTGCGCTGCACCTTATATATAAGCTCAATATTCTTAGTTTCAAGGAAGCAGTTCACTACTTCCGGGAGACCGCCGACAATGACATATCTGTACAACAGTTCCATCATTGCCTTATGAATCCCATCAGGAACAGTACTTTCGTTCTCAAAACAGGATTTGACGGAATCAATAACCATATCGCTAATTCCGTTTGCCCATAAAAATTCCTCAAAGTCCAATGGATACATATCAATCATGGTCTCATATCCTACGGGAACAGAATCTTGCCCTTCCTCCTCTTCCTTTTTCTTCTTACTCTTACCGTATCCTTTCACGCCTAAAAGAGAGCCTGTGGCAATGACATCAAAGCGACCGTCTATATGAAATGACTTCAAGGCTGTCCTTGCCTCCTTGCATTCTTGAATCTCATCAAGGATAATGCACGTTTTCCCATTGATGAAACGACTGCCTTGAATCAAAGCAGAGAGGTTGAGAATGATAGTATCAACATCTATATTGCCAGTAAAAGCAGACTTCTTGTCGGGTTCGAGAATGAAGTTCATATAAACCACACTCTCGTAGTTCTCCTTTGCGAATTTTTGGACAATATATGTCTTCCCACATTGGCGGATGCCTTTTATCACAAGTGGCTTTCTGTCTTCAGACTTCTTCCACTTGGCTAAAAATGTTTCTATTTTTCTTTTAAGCATAATTAAATCTTATTCTTTCGGTTGTAAAGTTACATTTTTTTCAGCGAATATGCCATAGAACACACATTTTTTCCAGCGAATACCACCTTTAATAGCACACTTTTTCCAACGAATCATATCCTTTCACACCAAAAACATAATGATACCAAAGAAATTCCAAGAAAGCCACAATCTTTGGTTTCAACAAACATTCTGTAACATCCATGCGGAAACGCCCTATCACTCAGTGCGTTGTATCTGACAGCAGATATTTTGCAAAAAGGCTGGAAAGAGGCAGTACAACACGTATATGCAAAACAATGAGATACAACAACTTGCATTTATCCCTACATTCTGTGTACTTGTAAAAACAGAGGTTGTACATAAGCAATCTATGCGATTCTATATTGCTAGCCGTTTTTAGTCTGCATATCTTTGCATAGTAGAAGGTGAAGATTTGGTTGTGAACTCAAAGGCTATGACCTTGCAGACAAGAAAGGCGTGACAAATACCTTTGCCACACAATTCACATCAGGTAGCCCGAAAGGGATATGCGGAATAATGGAGGAAGTAAGAAAAAGGCTAAAACAGGGAAAGGTAAAACCGAGGATATGCCGCCAAAGCACATAGCCCAAACAACGACTGGTGAAAAGAGACAGAACTGAAAGGGCAAAGTAATGTCTCCTTTAACAATTTTGCTGGCCAAAAGAAAAATAGGTATGGCTTTGGGAGCTTATAAAAGCCGTTTAGTTTAGAACTTGAAGAGATATACAAAAAACAAACTAAACTTTATTATATTTGCAGTGTGCTTCGAATATCATCGTATGATGAGAACGGGATTGTTTTTCTTTCCGAGGGACAAAAAATTGGCCTAAAAAACATCAAGGGATAGACCTTATATTTGCTCTTTTTATCTTTTGGACAGCAAATCTTTGTCCCCAGTTTGTCCCCCGAAGCATTTCATAAAAACATAATATATTAAATATCAATTTATTACAAGTCAAAAATGATACAAAACATTTTCTGCATCGGCAAATAGTTGCATATAACTAATTGATTATCAACATATTGCACAATATACAATAGAAAGTAAAAGAAGAAACAGTCCAACTTAGATAACATTGATAATCAACACATTAAATGCAAAGGAATAATAAAGTATTGTATCAATTTTTCATAATTTTGTCCCCCGTTTGTTCCCTGAACGGATACAAGGGACAAAATTCTGTCCCTCATACAATTTAACAGTGATAAATAGGCAAATTTTATCAGTACCACTAAAACTTATCCAAATTACAGATAATATTCGAATAGAACTGAATTGTTTTTTCAGCCAAAATAGATTCTGATAATCAATCGATTGGTATATTTGAATATAACAGCAGAAATCATCACCAATGAGATTTCATATAATACATTTGATAAATATTCCCAACCATTATTGCGAAGTATTCGAATCATGGCATATTGAACATCCTCTTAAGTCTCACAGTGATTTTTATAGGGTGATTTGAAGAATTCACTGAAAAATATTTGGAGTATTGCGAAATTATTCTGTACATTTGCGCCTCTTTTGAAAATTTACAATGCAGCAAAATAGAATGAACATATTATCCCAAACGACAATTCGAGGCAACAAATGCTTCGAAGTTCAGTCGTATGTTCTTCATGTTTGGAGCATTGAAACGCCAGAGAATATCATAAATACTTTCCAACGAACAGATATAGGAGATAAGATGCGATAGATGCTCGTATCTTGATCTTAAAATAAACAACAGAATAGTTGGAGAGTCCTTACCGAACTTTCCAACTATTTTGTTTTATGCCCATTGGTGACTGTTTGCTCCGTGCAATTCCTCCCCCGTCATTTCCGTACAATGAGCACAAGAACAACCAATTTTAATTAACCGCACAGCAATGTGCACAAAAGAGAGCAAAATGAATTACAAGTTTGACGGAAGCAAGGTGTATTTTACATCGGACACGCACTTTTATCATTCGAATATCATTGGCTTTTGCAAGAGGCCATTCAAGAATGTAGAAGATATGAATGAAACGCTGATCGAAAATTGGAACCGGGTAGTTGGTCAAGATGATATCGTGTTTCATCTGGGGGATTTTTGCCTGGGAGGATCCCATGAATGGACCAAGATTCTTAACAGACTGAATGGAAAAATCTATCTCATTCTCGGTAATCATGATCTAAAAAATATCAGGCAAGGGTACGCCAGCAGGTTTGAATTGACAAGCATGCAAATGCACATAGAGGTCGACAAGCAGAAAATCTACCTGAACCACTATCCGTTCCTCTGCTATGGAGGTGCTTACAGGAATATGTGGCAACTGTTCGGGCATGTGCATACGAGCAAGAATAATACGGGAAAAGACGCTTCACGGCTGGATATGATTTTCCCGACGCAATATGATGTGGGAGTGGATAATAATGACTTTATTCCGGTCTCATTTGAGCAGGTAAAGAGGATAATCCAAAAACAGGTTGAACAAACAAATAAAAATAAGTAATATGAGAATACAATATATGAGCGATCTGCATTTTGAGTTCAGGGAGAACAGCAGGTACATAAAACAAAACAGATTTCCGGTAACGGGCGATATACTCATATTGGCCGGAGATATTTTCTATCTGAGAGACAGAGTAGCTCCTTTGGGGAATTTCTGGGAATGGGCATCTAAAAACTATAGGCAGGTTCTTATTGTTCCCGGGAACCATGAATATTACAATTATTGCGATGCGATGGAACGGGGATTACAATGGCGATGGATGTTCAAAGAGAATGTCGGTTATTATCAAAATCAAGTATTGAGAATAGACGATACCGATTTCATAATGAGCACATTTTGGTCGCATATCGAACCGGCAGACGAATATTTCGTTTGGAAAGGACTTAACGATTTCCGTCAGGCCATGTATAAAGGGAAACTGCTCCAAACGGAAGCATATAATCAGATGCATGACTTCTGTTTAGGGCATATCAAAAAAAGTCTTGCCGAAAGTACGGCAGAACACATAGTGGTCGTGACTCACCACCTGCCTACTTTGCAGGTTGTTGCTCCTCAGCATAAAGGTTCCGTATTGAACAGTGCCTTTGCCAGTGAATACGGAGACCTGATCGGTAACAGCCGGATCAATGCTTGGATTTACGGACATTCGCATACCAATATCGACACAGAAATCGGGAGTACAAAAGTGATTTGCAACCAGATGGGATATGCATTTGAAAATGAGCATGTAATCAATGGATTTGATCCGGGGAAATTTTTAACGATTGAAAACGAATGAGATATGGAACGACATAAGAAGACAATCTTTACCAGGCATCTTTTCATAGACTTGGCAAAAGAATGCGGATTGAATGCTGCGATATTCGAACAGCTCGGAAGCGGGCGCGATACAGAAATCGTGGTTGATAACGATACATTGAAGATGTTAGTTAAACTTCAGGAGCAATTTGCTCAACTGGAAGAGATGAGTGACGATGAATACAGAGGATTTTATACCGAATTGCCCCGCCCTACTCCGGAAGAATGGGGAGATTGCGAAGCGTCGATTGCAGACGGAGAATATGAGAGCAAGGAAGAATACCTCCGGGATTGGGAATTGTCAAATCCCAGGGAAATGGTATGGTATCATGTTAGCTCCGCCAGATATAAAGAAAATCGTACCATACAATTCTCGGACAGGAAACACTCGTATTTTACTATTGCGAATTATTCCCGATATGGAGACAGAATAGGTGATTGTTTTTATCCCGAATGGCAAAGGGATTTCTTTGTAAAGTTGGCCTTATATCTTCAGAAGCTAATCGATGCTATTATACAAGATCCGGAGGGGTTCAATGATTATGTGGCGAATCATCTTCCTTACCAGCAGCGAAACGGAAGAATTGCGAGAAAGGAGTTCAACAGAATCGAACCGAGATTTAAAATTGAAGTCGAAGACGAGGAGACTGCAATAAAAGCACTGGAGGATTCCGTCTGCAAGAATTTCGGGCGACTGTTAGATACAATGACGATATGTTCGTATTGCAAATACTATCGGATCGCTCATGAAGCCTATGACTGGTATTTTGAAAGGTTTGATACTACACGAAAGAAGCGGACCTTCCTGAATGGAGTACCATTGGAATTACAAGATGTCGCATATTACAACATGGTTAAATTCTGCGATTTGCAAGATGAATACGATCTCGACAGTGAAACGGATTTCAACAAATTCGCCTCAGACCATTATGGGGAACTGGGATTGTCGCGGCTGAATGTACTCGCATCGGATTTTGACAGCCCCGGTTGGAGAATCATTGTTTCCAACAGCTACTCAGCGTATGCGGATGTCGCGATAGAAGTCGCCACTGCGCTTTACAAGACTGGCGCTCCTTTGGAAATACACGACGCTGCCAAACTTTTACGAATACTCAAGGAGAAGGATCATGTGAAATTGATTCCGTACACATTTCACGACTACATGGGCCATCATGAAGAAGGAACCGTTTATCAACTTCCATGGGAATACGAATGTATGGATAGCGAGGAGAATGTTTTATCATTGAAACAATACCATGACATTATCTCTCTGGCAGAATGGGATGAAATAGAAAAAGTAAACATTGACAAAAACGGGATATAATCCCATAATTATTAGCAACATATTTGGCAGACAATGATAGTCTGCCAAATATGTTATAATTAACTATATAATTAAAAACAAGAGGAATTAATT
>ENA-OZZN01000186-OZZN01000186.1-human-gut-metagenome-genome-assembly--contig:-NODE-186-length-22461-cov-7.574935_pt1 | contig 22461 bp, 31 predicted proteins | sample MGYA00243646_ERZ654149 | MGnify/ENA primary metagenome ERZ654149 (study PRJEB26926, sample SAMN06164901) | human gut metagenome | biome: ENVO:00009003; feature: ENVO:2100002; material: ENVO:00002003...
TCATGAGCGTCTCGTGGGCTCGGAGATGTGTATAAGAGACAGTATTTACATATTTTAAGACTAAAGAATGCGAAAACAATCATAATGACTTAATACAGAATATACTTAAAAAGGCATATAACGATGCGACTATGATGGGCGCTTATAATACTTTGCTAAATAAAGAGTTATCCGATAAATCATATTCAGCTTATTGCAAAGCAACGAAATTGATAATGGGAGAAATTTACAACGTAAAAGTCAATCGTTCAACGCAGGAAAGTTTTGACAAATGGCACAAAAAAACTTGCGGGAAAATTATAGACTGTTATGATGGAGTGAACAGCAATAAAAGCATCTTTACATACGGAAATGCGCAGAAATGGCTCAATATGGCACTCAAATATTTATGGCTGCTTGGGGCTTTGCCGAATGATATAAAAGAGAATCGGCTTCACGCCCCGATTGACAGTTATATATTGCAGAAGCTGTGGAATTTAAAGGCGGAAGGAGTAACCTGCTCAGCAGATACGTTTTATTACAAAGGAAATAGTTGGAGTAAAATAAGCGATTACGATGATTATTTCGATTTGCAGAAAGTTATAAGAGATATGGCAAAGCAAGGCGGGAAAACCGTTATAGAGCAGGAAAATGAGGCGTGGATCGAGATGGCAATCGAGAGGAAAAGGAGCTTGGCTCATAAGCGTGAAACGAAAGGAGTAAAGTATGAAACGTGAACCCGATTACAAGCTGAAAAAGCGTCTGGAGCGTATGGAACACGAGAAGAAGATGAACCGGACCTATAACAGAAACTGGATAATTTGCATAGGTTCGCTCGCAATTATCATATTGGCGATTTTTGTGTTCGGCGGGAAGTGAGGTAGAAAGACGGCAAATCCAATAGGTTAAGAAATAAAGGCACGGTCTGCGTAAACTGCCGTGTCTTTTGTTGTTGCATAATATGTAGATGGGAAAGAGAATATATGGGGAAGCGGTAAGCAGTGATGGCGATAAGGCGGCATAATGATGCATAAACAGTGAGCCGATGGCTTGACAATCGACTTTATCAATGATATACTTAAGATAAATTATTACAGCTTAATTTACAGTGTTCGTGAGAGATGTTCAGACAAATATCAACCGGCGAATAAGAAATAATTGATATTTTGGCACAGCTCTTTTGCGAGGGGCTGTGCCTGTTTGTATATTGCGAAATTTCAGGAGGAGATAGTATGAGAATCAGAAAAACTGCTTCGGGAATTACGGCGGCTATAATGCTTGCTACAGTCGTTTGTTCTCCGCTTTGCGATAATCTTCCGTTAGCAAGCGGAGGGGTCGCTGTTGTTGCCGGCGCAGAAAAAGTGAATAGCGCATCTGCCCAAAAGAGCGTTACCGATTACAGTTATACGGTAACTCCGCTCCTTGAGCCGTTCAACGAATATTTCTTTGTAAAGACGGATAATCCCGATCCCTGCTCGTTCAGATTTATTGATAAATCGTCAATCTACGGCGATAGCGGAAATATCAGTCCGAACCGTGATTATTGTTATTTGACAAGCAGAATCAGAATTTTTGACACGCAAAATACAAAATCAGAATAATTCTCATAAATATTAAAATCTCTTTGCTTTATCAGTTTTTCTCAACATAAACAATAACGATTGTTGAAAAACGGCTGATTTTTCAAAGAGATTTTTGTTTTTCGTTTTTTATATGGAGAAAATTCACTTTAACAGCTTCTATTTTATTGATGTTTAAACAGTGTTTTTTTGGTCAGGTCTATTTTATTTACGGAGATAATGGAGCAATGTAGTATTATCATCGTAAAGAAAATAGTGCTGTATATCAGTAGTTTCTTATCAACAGTTCTTTAAAACTGCCTGAAGACAAATTGTTGTTCCTTGAAACTGAAACAATGTCGTAATCCCTATAAAGATCTCGAATAAACATATCATCATTATAAGAAAGCAGAAATTTTCCTTGAATTTGCGAAAGCTGTGACGCAAGACGTTTATGATCATCTTCCGTAAATTCAATATCATAGTATTTTTCTGTTGTGTGATATGGCGGATCAAGATAGAAAAAGGAACTCGTTCGGTCATAAACCTTAATCAAATTCTCAAAGTCTTTGTTCTCTATTAAAACGTTTTTTAAACGGTCTGAAATAACCGATAGATAATCTTTTGAACGGTAGAGTGGCTTTTTACTGCATCCGAAAGATCTGCCATCGGCACCAAAGGATAAGCGCATTTTTATAAAATAGCGTGCCGCTCTTTGTATATCGGTAAAGCCTCGACAGTTCAACTGTTGGATACATCATAAAAAATTTCCCTACTGTTATAAAAACCGTCTATTTCACGCTGAAGCTCTGAGCAATGATATTTAATACAACGCATTAAATTAACGAGATTGCCGTCTGCATCGTTGTAAATCTCTAAATCCGCCTGCTTTTCTTTAGAAAAAAGTACCCAACCGCCACCGCCGAATACTTCAATATAACGATTGAATCGTTCACCGCTTGGGAACGAATCACATATTTTAGTGCGCAAAAGACGTTTTCCGCCTATGCGTGGAATCGGACTATTTATCATCATAAGCCTCCTATAAAAAAATAATGGTGGGGCACTTTCGCCCCACCGATGTAATGTTAAACTTTTTTAAGATCTTTAATATTAAATGCTGTATTTATTGCAAGCACTGTGCTATCCGGAGATTTGTTAAGTACTACACGTTTACCATTTACGCTTGAAACATAAAAACGTTTGAAATAAACCCAGTCATCAACGCTTGAACCGTCATAGGTTTTGCTTCCGCTCTTTATTCGAACGATATCTCCGACATTTATACTCGAAGAATCAGAAGCTGTGTTGCTTTCGGAAACGGCTTTTTTCGATGAAAGCATAAGATCTTTGCAGAACATCCATCCGGTATCCAGTTCTGCTATTCCGATGCAGGCTTCTGTACCGTCTTTCGATAATCGCTGAATAACAAATTCAGTCGTATAAACAGCTGATATAGGTTTTACACCGTTTGAGAAAACCGCACCCGATTTAACCTTAACCTTATCTCCGGGTTTAAAACTCGATATTTTATTTTCGGCTTTATCTTCTTTATTTACGGTATTATTTGATGTAGTGTGTTCTTTGTACCATTTTGCTGTAATTGTAGGGTAGTCCACAAAGCAGATGTTGCTATCAACTTTTCGGTCATCAACAAGCTCTGTTCCCCACTGCCATATTTTCTGACCATAGTTAAACTTGCTCGGAACATCAGGATTATTTGTCCAGTGTGCAAGCCATATATCTATGTCAGTCAAACGTTCTCTGTCATAGTAATTCTGCATCCATGAGGGATTTGCATATACACCCGAAGGCAGCCCGATTTCTGTCATTTTCTTGCAGAATTTCAGCGCCATATCGGTTCTTTCTTTGATTGTGAGATTGTCGATCTGACGCTGTTCCTCCATGTCGAAAAAAACGGGATATTCAGGTTTTAATCCCTTTACAATCTTCACACAAGCGGCAAGTTCTTTGTCAAACGCTTCGTCCGAAGTTGCTTCGAAATACCAAAACAGCCCGTAAGGCAGTTTTCTTTTTATGCACTCATCTAAGTAATACTGAAAATATGTATCAGTATCGGTGCGTATACCGGCACGAAGTATAACAAATTTAGCCCCGGATTTCTCAATTTTATCAAAATTTATGTTTTCCTGAGCACGATTGATATCAAGACCTTTGATTCTCATCTGTGTTGCCCTCCTTGTTATTGCTGTCGGCAAGTCCTTCGCCGATAGTATAAGCCAGTACAGCTGCACCCGACATCAGGCATCCTGATACAGTGGTAGCTGTTTCGTCCGATCCACCAAAAGCGATTATTAAACCGGTTATAAAACCAGTTAATGATAACCACCATTTACGGCTTGTTAATTTGCGTTTCCAATCAATTTTATTCATAATTTAGTCCTTTCTGCCGATTATTCGACATTTGTTATTTCAATCGGTTCTACACCGATTTTTTCCTTTTCTGCCTTCATCTTTGCCTCATACTCATTCATCTCCTCATCAAACCTCGCAATATCCTCCGCCGTTATCCTGTCACGGCTGTAATGATTGCCGAGCTGCATAGCCGCCCAAGCCCTGTCAAAACTGCCGCTTTTAACGCCGTTCACAGCAACCTCGACTATCCATCTGCCAAAATCCAACATTATACCTCACCTCCCGATACCGCCATAGCCTCAAGCGCCGCCACTCTTGCTTCAAGGCTTGCGATACGCTCTGTATCCTCTTCGACCGCAGGCGACCAGTCTGTAGCCTTAGTGCCTTTTTCGAGCTTGATGTTGCAAGCCTTGATCATGCCGTTTTTATCAAGTGCAAGCGCTACGCATTCGAGCTTCGCTATGTCGCTGTCGTCTATCGTCCAAGTCTTTTCGCAGTAGAGCCACTCGTCCTTTTTGGATTTGTTGTTGACGGTAAGCGGTAAAATATGCAGCTTCGTATTATCAGCGGAACGGAATCTTGCCATTACATAGCCGCTTGCGTCAAGCTCGACATCGCTTCTGACCTTTATCCACGCCGAAAGCGTGTAGCTTGTGCCGACCTCGAAATCCGTCAGAAAGTGCCTCTTGCTCGTGCCAAAATATCGTGCATTGCCGGAATAGCCGGTTCTGGATATTGCAAGGCTATTTCCTGATATTCCGCCATCAACCGTTATTATAGTGTTACCGCTCCAGCCGTTTTTGATGTTCCCCGTGCTGTCATACAGCAGATTTCTTCCGCCGATCCCGACAGCATTCACCGCCGCAGTAATATCTGCCGCTGTCGCCGCTCCGACCTCGCTTGCCGTATAAGCAGGCTTATTTTCAGCCTTCGCCCAGTCCGATATTTCGTCTGATTTCAGATACGCCGACAAGTCATAAATATTGACATATAAAAGTTCTGACCATGGAGTATTACCATCGCCTATTTTAATGCCGTGCTGACCGCCTTCAAAGTCAGTTATACACATATATCCTTTCGGGGGAACAAAGGAAGCGTGAAGAGTCCATTCTGTCGGCGAACGCATATCCTGAAGTAACTGAGCTTCAAGAATTTCAGCGTCTGATGAATTTGGATCAGCTACAGAGTGGATCTGCTTTATCGAAAAATAATCTCTGCCTACGCAATAGTAAGCAGAGATTTTTGACGACCATTTATATGCCGAATTATCGGTACTGTCAATATAAAGCACATCGTTTTCGCCGAGTTCCGGAAAATCAGCCGTTCCGCCGGCTTCGACTATTTTGGATACGGTTTGATTTACATCTTTCTTTTGCAGAGTTGATCGTGTCAATCGAATTGCAGCATTATATTCCGCTATTGACGAAAAAGAAACTCCTGCGTTGTTTGCCATTGTAAACGTATACACATCTGGATTACTCGACCTGTTGTCGTGGAAATTTAACCCATAGTATATTACTGCATAACCGTTAGGATAAGCGTTAGACGGAGGGATAATTTCCTGCCACTTTAACGCTGGTGAAAAATTGCCGTGCCTTGCTTGTACACTCGATTCGACTTTTTTGTTGTCTTTCCGTCTTTTGTCGTGTACTCCGATATTAGATTTATGTAATACACAGTGTATTCTGTGTACTGGATAACTCGTGTTATTTCCAAATAAAAATTGAGCTTTGTAAACGGAGTGGCATAAATCATTCGGACACCGTAAATTCCATCAACAACATTAAAATTGCCACATAGTGCGCCTATTCCGCTAGGGTCATACGTTGCCTTGTAACCTTGCACGATAATATCGGGATTTCCTCCATCTAAGCCATATGTAATTTTATCGTCTACGCTGTATCCGATTATGCTGTAATCGTATTTCAGATATTCTTTTGTCCTTTCGGAAATTATAACGGGATCATTTATAATAGTAGTGCTGTTATATTTTCCTGCTCCCGCATTAGATGTATGATCCGCTGCGGCACTATACCTGTTTGACGACTGTTTGGTGCTTTCGGCTGTAGATGTAATGTGTTCTGAAAAGCCGCTGTCTTTACTGAGTGAGTAAGATATAGCTGTTATGGTAGCTTTTTTTAGTTGCACCATTACTCTGTATGGATATTACATCATCCGGCAACAGCCACCCTCTGCCTCGTCTTGATATATCAGCGGCATAGTAATGATAGCCTCCGAGCTTATTCCAGACATATTCCATAATCTCTACTGTTGCAAGAGGATTAACTGCTTCAAGCACTCCCGGCAGAGTCTCGTCATAAGTAGTACCGTTTGCATCAATATAGAACGCTGTATCGGTGCCGATTGTAAAGCGTATGCCTTTTACAGTAAATCCGCTGTCCTGAGCGACTGATAAGCTTTCGCAAGCACCTTCTTCAATTGTTTCAACGCTGTTTGAAGGACGTGTAAATATCAGTTTATCGTTCGCATCAAATTGAGCACTACAACCGTTGCAGGCGGCAATAAAGCCGATTATTTCACGGTATGTGTAATATTTATTTGTCGGATTTGTTGCCTCGCTGTTATAAATCGGTTTCGTTTTTACTTTTGCAAAAGCTTCACAGGTTACGCTCAGGGAAAAGCCGTTAATTTTACTGATATATTTGAGCATTTCCTGATGAGTTGCAGGAAAAGATAAAGATTCGATCTTCCCGTCAGCACTGCCGTTAAAGCTACACGGCTTATCAAGATAATAAAATCGATCATATGCTTCTATTGTCACATATCCCTTTTCTTGAGTTAAATCTGTAATAAAAAATGTTCCGATTTGTGCCAATGCGGTAAATCCGATAAATACAGTCACTTTATAATCATCCATGGTCGGTAACATCGTTGCACGGATTGTTGCAGTCAGTCGTGCTGCCGCTGTTCCACCTACACTAAGACCGCCATCAGACGTGGAACGGGAAATATCTAAAGATACTATATCTTCTATTCCGTAATCTACAGATCCGATTGAAATTTTTGCATTGATATTTCTTACAGGCTTGGTAGCGTTGGTCTTATAATTTGATGATACCGAAATCATATTTCTTCCACCTCCACTGACACATCTTTATAACAATCTCCGAGCTTTACATCGGTAAAAGCATACGGCGCAGATATATCACCTTTTGCATGAACGGTATAAGAATCACTGTTTACCTCAAGCGTGAAACTACTGCTTTTTAATATAGCGAAAACAGACGTCCATTTTGCCGCAGGAATTATGCCAAAAACGACAGAACCGGAGATTTTAAAATCTCCGAATCTGTCCGTATAAGCCGTTCCATTCAGACTATACGAAGTGCTTTCACCACGGCAAGAATGACGGAGATCGCATTCGGTAATGTATTCCGATAAGTCTATATTGTTAATTTTCACCGTCATATCTGTTCCTCCTATAATGGTGATTTTCCTGTTTGCTTCTGTATCTTCTTAATGCCTTTAACAGTAGCTTTCGCTAATGTATACTCATTCGTTTTAAGCGTTACATCAAGTGTATATTGCATCTTTTCCTGTGCGGTTTTCAGCTTTTTCAGTTCCGACACTACATCATTAAGTGTTGCATCTGCTTTTTCTGCTGAAGCGGACACCTTAGAAGCAGCTGATAATCCACTTATAAGCTTACTCGATTTGCTGTTACCGACCTTGCTCGCTCCGATTCCGGCGGCGAGTTTTGCATTAGAAGTGCTAACATCATCCCATACAGTCGGAATGTAGGATGTTATATTAATATTCTGAGTACCACTTGATGAACTGCTACTCGAATTTGTCTTTTTGGAAGACGAGATGGAAGAGCTTTTTTTCTTTGCACTCGATGAACTTGTTTTCTTTGTGCTTGACGAGCTTGACGTTTTCTTTTCTCCTTTTGCTTCAGGTACATAAGCATAGTCAGATGCACTGTAGGTTGATGGCGTATAAGAATATGTAGGTGCTTTATACGATGTTTTTCCCGCACTGCTATATGAATAATTTGTTCCGGCACCGGTATATCCTAAAGCTGCTTTTCCTTTACGCTCCTCTTCTTCAGCAATGCTTTGACTATAAGAAAAATTACCTTCCTCCTCTGAATAACCCTGAGAATAAAGTCCGTTATTATTTCTGACGTTGTTATACCACTCTTTAACCTTATCCTCATTGACATAATCCTTTAACTGAGAATTGAAATATTCTTTCTTTTCCGCTGTATCAAGGAATTTGTTTTTGGCATTTGATAATGCCTCATCGGCTGATTTGCCGCTTCGCAGTTCTTTAACGATATATGAATTCATATCGCTTTGCAAATCGTTATATTTCGTACTCAGCTCATTCGCTCTGATTTCTTCCTGATGCGTTGCAGCATACATTTCCTCACCGATTTTTTGGCAAGCCTCCTTGACTTCATTGTACCAATTTGTGAGATTAGTACCGAAAATAGAATCAATTGTGCTTAATACACCGTCAAACAGATTAACAAGACCGTTTCCGAAAGATTCAAAGCCGCCCATAATATCACCGGATAAGAAATTTGTAACGCCGGAAAAAACATCTGCAAGTGAATTAACAAGCCCCGCAACAATATCAAGAGCCGGACCGAGTATCTGTAACAGCACATCTGCAAGCGATGATATTACAGGCATAATAGGCGATAATGCGCCATCAATAAGACCGATAACAGCTGATAGCAACTTCCCGACTGCTGAGATAACAGTACCGAGCGGTTCGGCAAGCTCAGCCACCAGTTCCAGAATCGGAGTAAGCAGTTCGATTACAACATCAAGTATCGGCAGTAATGCTTCGATCACTTCAATAAGCGGCGGAAGCAAGGTGTCTACAATCTTGATTATCGGCGGTAACAGCTTATCAAAAAGCTTAATCAATGTCGGAACAAGCTTCTGAATAATGCGTGTAACGCTTTCGAGTATAGGCTTAAGCAATTCCATAAACTGTGGCAGTATTCCGGTGATCAACTCAATGAGCGGCGGAATAAGCTCGGAAACGCTGTCAAGTATCGGCTTAACCTGCTCAATTATCTGTGGCAGAAGCTCCGAAATAATCGGTTCGATAAGCTCAATAATATCCTTAAGTACGGGAATAATCTGTTCGCCGAGCGGAATCAGAAGCAGTTCAATTGTACGGGAAAGTCCGTTGCACATATCGGATAAGCTGTTGTATTTAACTGATTCCATCTCACCGAGCTTATCACGGGTTTTGTCAATGCTGTTCCCCATGTGTGCCATAGCGAGAACGGCATCTTCTCCGAGGTCTTCCCACTTTGTTCCGTACAAAGCAACACCTGCGGCGTTGCGATCTACATCACTTTTACATTCGGCAAGCTTTTCATTGACAAGCTTGAATGCTTGATACGCACGGTCACCCCCTGCGGCAAATTCTTCGCCGAGCTTTGTTGCATCAAGACCGAGTAAAGCCATACCGTCAGCTGTAGTCTGACTGCCATCCTTTGCTCTGATAGAAAACTCTTTAAAAGCATCATTCAGAAAATCAACTTGAAACGCACCGTTTTTTGCGCCTTCTGCCATCATAGACATGGCTTCTTCGGCAGTAAAGCCCATATCAGCATAGTAAGTGCTATACTCGGCAAGCTGATCGGCTATGTCACCGTTCTGATTTAAGCCTTTTTCTGCACCCTGAGCAAGGAGACTATACGCTTCCTCGGCTGTAATGCCAAACTGCTTCATCAGAGCATTTGCTCCACGGATACCCTCAGAAACGTCTATATCGTATGTATCTGATAAAAGATATGTGCTTTCAATAACCTTTTGAAGCTCATCGTCTGTGACGTCTTTCATCTGCTGCTTGATGAGAGCGAGCATGTTGGATATATCATCAAAGCTTTCGCCATAATTATCACCGTAAACTTTCTTGATGATGTCACCGTATTTTTCGGCTTCTTCCGCCGTAAGACTGAGTGATGCGGTTAGTTGCTTATTTGCTTTATCAAGATCGTTTGCTGCGGATATAGCTTTTCCTGTTGCCGCTACAGCTACCGTGCCTGCTGCAGCAAGTCCGGCACCAACAGCAACGCCGATGCCTTTTCCGACGCCTTTAAGACCTGTGCCGATTTTTGAGCCTATGCCGGAAGTCTTCTTTTCAATTTCTGAAGAAAGCGTATCGGTACTGTTGATAATTTCTTGCGTATCCTTTTTATAGTTATCAACTACTTTGTCGCCTTCTTTTTTTGCAGTCTGCGTTACAGCTTCCTTGTTTTTCTTTTCGGTCTGCACTACTTTGTCAGACTGCTTCTTTGCTGTGTCTGTTATATTCTTCTGCGTCTTGGAATTGTCGTTCTCTATTTCATCGTTTGCTTTTTTCACAGCCTGCGAAATGTTTTCCTGCGCCTTTTCAACGACTTCTTCCTGTTTTTTTGCACCTTTTTGAGCCGCTTCGGAAACCTTTTTTCCGGCTTCCACCATATCAGCGTCTATTTTACTTAAGTCCGCACGGACTTCAAATTCTACTCTTCCGTCGCTTTCCGGCATAATCTCACCTCTCTTCTGCCTGTTTTTCGAGAATACCCCATAACCGTTCCCAACCGTCCTGAGCCGATTGTTTGTTTACGGGATTTTTAATCGCATACTGTGCTTTGAGTTTTAACAGTGCCGATATCTGTTCCTGATTTTTACCGTTAGGTACAGGGACAGGGCGTGTGCGTATGTCGATAATATCACACATCCGTGTATCGGACGGCAAAGCTCCAAGAAGGGAAACAAATTCCCACCACTGTAGCTTTCCTTGTTCTTTGAATAAGTCGATACCGTAGGCTTGCCTAAATGCGGCATAAATATAAGGTGCATCCTGATCGAAGCTTATCGTTTCTGCTTCCGTGTCAGAGGCATTTTTATCAAAATTGATAAATTTAATCGAAAATTTCATTAACCACATCGACTCTTGTCGAAAGGTTTTTGACTTTCGGAGCAATTACAAACCAATCGAAGATAACATCAAATGAATCTATGCCTTCCAGCTCATCACTGCTCAGTAGTTCAAATGCCGATAAAACACGGTCAAAACTCAAATTTAATGTATAACAAATGCCCCCGACTTCTATACTGCGGGGGCATGACTGTGACAATGAATATATACTCATTAGCGGTACTTGTGTAACGCTCTGATCTGAGCCTTACGATTACGAAGCGTTTCATTTATTTTCGGTACAATAACAGCATTGATAAACGGCACTACCTGTATACCCATTTCAATGTAATTGTCCTCGAAAAATTCAAGCAACTTTTTTGTACCGTCTTCGCCGAATATCAGCTCAAAAATTGCAATTACCGCATTTCCATACGCCTCATAAGCGCATTCAAGATCTGTTTCAACACCGTTTTTTCTTATTTCTTTAAGACGTCTTTCCGCATCAATTACTTCCGTCTGTTTCTTTCGGAAAGCTGTGCAGACGGCATCTGCATCTATGTCTATATCAATGCTGTCGATGACGTTTCCGTTTTTATCAGACAGCTCAAGAGTTTCCGTGATTTTCTGTGTTCGTGTGATTTTGTATGCCATTGTTATCCTCCTGACAAAAATTCAGCAGTGTGCCTGTCGGCACACTGACTGTATTTCTCAACTATTCTCAGCTGCTTGAAACGGACGCAGCCTTTATAGTAGGCTTGCCGTTAAACGCAATTGTACAGCTTATGGTATTCGGTGCTGTAGATTCGCCTCCGCCTATACCGGCTGCGGTAACCGTAACGGGACAGGTAAGTTCCTTGCCATTACGGGTTATTTTGATGTCTGTTACTCGCTTAGAGCCGATCTCATACTGAATTTCATCAAGAAAAGTACAAACAGGATCATCTTTGATGAAGTCGCCCGCAAGCACTACTGTAGGAGCTGCGCCAACAACCGCAGAGCTTGCAAAGCCGCCGTCTGCAAGATATGTCGCACTGTATACGACCTCGTTTATTGCGGTTGTTACCGACTTAAATGCCTTTCGCATATCCGAATATGTAGCCGCTTCTCCTGTAGGAGTAGTATTGATTTCAACCTTTATCTCACTGTTCAGCTCGGCTTTGCCGACAGTAGGTATTACCTGTTCATTTGCCATATTAGTACCTCCTAAAATGCTATCCTGACATCAACAATCATAGAATATATCCAAAAGTCCCCGACCTTACCGACAGGAGCGGCATCGGTTGAAACCGAAGCACTTAACAATTGAACGCTGTCATCTTGCGGCAGTTTGGTCGCTTTCGAGATAAGATTGCCAATATTAAATAGCTGTTCCATAGCTACACCCTGTATCTTGTTCTTGGATAAAATAAGCAACGGCAAGGTTCTGTCCTGCCGCTGTCTGTCAAGTGTAGTACCGTTATACTTTGCCGCTTGCGCTTCGGCGGAAAGTCCTCCGCCGACCGGCAAGCCTGCTGTTTCGATTGTATATCCGAGCTTATCTTCTATAAAATTGAGAATAAGCTCGATTGCTTTTTTCTGAGGTGACATTATTTATCACTTCCTGTTAAAAGTTTCTGCAGTTGTCTTCGCCACTGTTCCCCTTTAACCGATTCCGCTTTATGCGCCCACATTTTGCAGGCTTTTGGGTTTTCATCATGTGAATATGATATAGGGTTACCTTTTTTAGATACGCCATAGTACAATGTTCTTGCATAAGGTGTTTCCCAACGAAGAACCATAGCAATACTATCGTTTCTTATTTCAACTTCACTGCCTTTAGCACGGGCAAGTGCTTGTAACTGTTCTGAAGTCACTTTTTTTCCGAGCGGTGGTACCCAATCGGCAGAGATTCCTGTATGGATTATACTGCTGTTTATGAGAACGCTCTGATCTTGAGGAGCGTAATCGTTGCAATCCTTAAGGAAATTTGACATAAGAAGTTTCATAGCATCATGTGTTTTTTCCGTCATTCTCGCCTTGACTGCCACACTGTTAATGTTTATTTTCACATTCATAACGATAACCCTATCTCATAATGATGTGGAGCATTTGTGTCATACCGCTTTATGCTTGCAATCCTGTATTCCGTTTTTTCAAAAATCACCTTTGCGCCCGGCACAAATTTGAAATTTGACGGAGAGGAATTACGGCAATCGTAATACATGACTGCATCAACCTTTACTTGATTGTTTTGCTTATCGCTTGTATAACTTTCTGTCGGTTCTATGCGGACATATTTCAATGTTTCCGTAGACGTTTCGGAGATTTCGCCCCATCTGTCGGTTTTTTCGGCAACAACAGCGGCAGTGTGTATCAAAAGACTGCGTGGTATAGGTTTCATCATAACGCATCAAGTCCTTTGTACATAAGACCTGTCGGTAAAAGCAAGCCGTATGACGCATTACATATAGGCAGTTTCCCATCCGATACGCTGCTGTTGCCGCCTGTCGAATAGCTGAAGCTGCCGAGCGAGATGTTACTGAAACTGCCGTCATGCACAAACGAAAGTCCACCGTTTGCTGATATATAATCAACCTGCCAACAGATAGCATCTTTAACAACCGTCTGAACCTTTTTATCCAGACTGTCGAACTGAGCTATTCTGCCGCAGGTCTCGTTATATATAATAATGTAAGCAATTTCAAGGAGCTTAGCAAGCTCCTTGTCATTGCCGTCAAACTCTCCGCAGAAAACGTCTTTGTAGTAGTCAGGTGTAACTATCTGCTGCATCGGATACCTCCGCCGGCTTCTTTGACTGCTTAGACTGATTTTTGTTTGCCGAAGTTGTTTTCTGCTCCTGCTGAACTGTGTTATCCGCCAGATCTTCGGCTGTAAATCCTACTCTTGTCATGGAAACCTCCTTAAGTCAGCGCCGTTGTATCACGATTGAGGTAGATGCCCTTTACCTTGTTTTCATATGTTTCTGCGATGCTGTAGGCACGGTAGAAGAACATATAACCATCATCTGTCTGGTTCTCTTCGGGCGAAACTACCTTATTGACCGTGTGCTTACCGAACTGGATAACGGCATCACGGTTGATAATCATAAAGTTGATTTTATATCCGCCTGTTGCTCCTGCATAACCGCCTGCGGTTTCGTTGCTTGAGGTGCCGTCCTTCATGTCAATCGCCGTGTAAAATCTCGTCTGCGGAACGGTTATAATCTTTTCAAAACGATCGAGAATAGCTTTACTCTTTGTGGTATCAACGTTCTTGGCGAGCGTAAGAAGTGTGGGAGTAATATAGAGTATCTTGCCGTCAACGTTTATTTCCGCCTCATCCTGAGCATTGACAGCAATCTGAAGAGCCGTCAGGACAGCTGTACCGGCGGTAGGAGTAGCTTCTGCGGCAGAGAGAATGCCTGTAGCACTTGCGTATTTTGCAAAACGGAAAGCGTCCATTTCGGGAACGACCTTCGTCCTGATGAACTCGCTTGCGAGCTTGCCGAACGCAATACCTGCGGTTTCTTCGTTATCCATTGCGTCAACAGAGAACTTACGACCTCTGTCATAGTTGCAGGACTTTGTTTCATAAGTAATTGTAACATCACCCTTGACATAGCCGCTTGAACGTGAGTAATCTGCAAGACCGTCCATGCTCATCTTAGGAATGAGAAACTCTCCTGCCTTTGCTCCCATTCTCACCGTATCCGCATCAGCATCAAGAATAGATGTGGCGGAAGCCTGCTGATAGACTGTATCGAGCTTGTCGATATACGCCTTGAATTTTGTAATTGAATTTGCCATAGTGATTTTCCTTTCCGGGCTTACTTAATACCCATTATCTTGTTGATTCTTGCTTCATCAGCTGTCTTCTGTTCATCGTTTACTGTCGCAACAGCTGATGTAATTATTGCCTTGGGAGGCTTTTCTCCCTTGAAGCTGGGATATTTTTCGATCACACTGTCAATAGCCTTATCAAGTGTAACATCTCCGCCGACCTTTGCCTTTGCAAGCGCAAGCACATCCTCAATGCAATCTGCCGCAACGCCGACAGAAAGTGCGTGAACCTTGCCCTTAAGCTCGGCTATCTCCTGCTTGTTTTCCTCCTGAGAGTTGTCGCGGTCGACGGGGGATTCCGCACCGCCTGATTTTCCGTCGTCAGCCTTTCCTGTTTCTGAATTTCCGGAAGGCTCGGCTTTCTGCTCAGCGTGCGGTTCGGACTGCGCAACAGTTTCCGTGGCAGTGCCGTTCTGTGCGCCGCTCTGAGCAGAGGCAGCTGCCTGTTCCGCCTGAACTGTGCTTTCGGCATTCTCAGCTGCCGATGTTGTGATTTTTTCATCCATAATGATTTTCCTTTCTGTAAAATGGGTAATATAAAAACAGCACCATGAAAGTGCTGTTTTAATCATATAATTTGTCATAAGAAAAACACCCTCGAAAGGGTGCTTAAACGTTGTATTTATCTCTTATGGTTTTAATTCGTTTGCGAAAAGCTATGGTTAAATCCATAAGTTCTTTTGCTGATCTGTCATCTCGTCCGTGAAAACCTTTATACTTAGATTCAATATTGGCGTATTGTGACTGATATTCTTTTTTTAGCTTTTCTAATTCTTCATAACAACCGTCAGGGTAGTTTTGAGCGTTTATATGCAATTCCGAGTTTTTCACAGGCTCTTTTAATTCTTTCATGTTGTTCATCTCCTAACGGTATGAGTTCTGGATTATGAAATAGAATATCGTCAACTTCAAGTCTTGCTTCTTCATAAAGTTGTTCAGCTAAATCAGTAGGTGTCTTATTTTTAATAATCATCGTGTAAAGATATTTCTCGTCACAAGCATACGAAATGTATGAACCGTCTCGAATGCTTTCGATAAGGTCTTCCTTACTAAAGGAATACTGACTTTGTCCCTTAACGTGATTATGGATATTGATACTGCCATCCATTTCATCACCAAGAAGCCCGGTATTGACAGTATATTCATCACCGTAAACAGTATACATTTTTCCTCTTTTGTTTATTACACGACATTTTTCAATAGGACTTTCCGATTCTTCCGTGATAAATTTCTTTAATTCAGAAGAAACAGCTTTTCCATCATTGATATCAACTTCTCCGTAATTTTCATAATGATGTTCAGACCTGTTAACAGATTTACCTTTGCCGCTTGACCTTATTATATCATCAACAGCAGAATTGTCAATATCAATAAGTTTTATTTGATCCTCCTCAGTCTTAACCGCCGCCTTATAGCTTGCAGTAGTCTTTGCCGCCTGACTGCGTCCGTAACCGGGAGTAGCGGTGCGGTCGGGCTTGTATGCAAGCCCGTTTTTCTCACAGTAGCTTTTAAGCTGCTGTTCCTGCTGCTTCAGCTTATATGCCGCCTTGTCAAAGCCTTCTTTGTCGCCGAGAGTGTCAAGAGAGGTACATTCCCGTTTGGAAGCTCTGACCTTACGTTCAAGAGCACGTTGGTTGCAGATTTTTTCGTACTGTTCGGCATTCTCCTTTTCGTCATACGGGAAGTAGGTCTGAACGCTGATACCGGGCAGGAACGGATAGATCTGATGACCGCAGTTTATACCGAGAAGCCCGGCAGGCTTGCCGTAGGAACTTGACCGCCAAGCATAGAATTTAATGCGCTTGCCGTCAAGGTCGGTAGTATAACCTCCGCCACCGTTGCGGTTGAATATTTTTCCCTGATCTTTCGCACACAGCGGTCTTGCACCGCTGTGACTGCTGACCTCCACCAAATCAAGCCCATACTCATCCATAAGCGAAAACTGTGTTTCTTTCGCAACGCTTCCGACAGTGGAGCGTATACACATATTAGTATATGCTTCCGGTGTCCAGTTTCGACCGGTCTTATCTACAAAAGCCGGGATACCTTTCTGCGTCATTTCGCCGATACATTCCCGCATAGCACTCTGACGTGCCTCTATGCCGGTAACGACCTTTCCTGCAGCCTTATTAAGACTGTCTATGTATTCCTGCTTGTTTGCAAGCTCGGCGGTACGGTTGATCACCTGCATAGCGGCGTTCTTCGCCTTGTACTTCATCGTTGTATTTGTAAGATTCAAGTCTTTCTTTGCCTGTTTTTGAAGCATTTTAAGGCTGTTTAACATATTGCCGGACATTGACGGTGTGGCTCGTTTGTCGATAAGCCCTTCCTGCACCATACGTTTTAATCCCGGTGCAAGCTCCTGAATAGCGGAATTTGCCGCTCTTTGAAGTGTAAGCTCCAGAAGCTCGGGTGTTTTACCTGCGTATTCGGATATTGTTTTAGCGTTCTGCTTTGTCAGCTTGCCAAGCTCGGCGAGCTTTTTCATTTTCCACTTTGCCGTATCTTCTTCGATTCTTCCTGCGGCAAGGTATGCCGCTATGTTTGCTATAAGGTCGGTTTCAAGACCGACTATAAGATCGGTTATGCCCTGCGACAGCTGTAGGGAAGTCAGCTTATTCATAACTGTCACCGTCCAGTATGCCGCCGTCTATGTCGTTTTCTTTTGCAATACGCTGAAGCTCTTCTTTAGCTTCGGCTTCATCTATATTCTGTGCTTCCATAATAGCACGAATTTTTGATTTAAGCCCTGCCTGAACAAGCTTGATATTGTTATCTATACGGGTGTTGTCATCGCCGATAATGTTATCCTGCCAATTGACAGAAACCGTATAATCTTTGCTGACCTCTTCTGAAGCCTGTGTTATTTCTATAATCGCCGTTGCAAGACTTTCAAGCACCTCGGATATGATATTCTTGTTATTCTGCACGGTGCGAAGTGTGTCCTTTTCATCGGCGGCAACTTCTGTCGCCGTTTTTACGCCGGAATTACTGTCAAAAGAAAGCGTTCCCGGAGAGAAACCAAGCTGAGTGCTGAGTATATTCAGCTGAAGCTTCAGGGCTTCGACGTGTTCGGTTACTCTGAGTGACTGGGTATTGTCGGATATATTCAACTTCGGCGCATCATCGGCATTGAACGCCTGATAAACTTCGTCATCGGTGTCGAAGTATTTTACTTCGTTGCCGTCACTGTCATAGGTTGATTTGACACATTCAGACGGAATAATGATACGCTTTTTGCCAAGGATAAACTCCCGCTCCAAACTGTCGAATATTACATCTATTTCCCGTAGCGTGTCTATTGAATTTGCAAAAACAGGCAAACCGAGCGGTAAATCGAAAACCATATTGTTTCCAACTGCCGGCTTAAAATAGCAGAATAACGGCGTTTGAACGCCTTTGAACACTCTTTCGTATTCAAGCTTCGGGAACAGCTCGGAAACCGGTACTGATTGACCAAGATAGCTTCGTGAATCACTGCGCCGCAGTATATGATAGATATGAACGCCGTCCGACTGCAATGTATGATACTCGAACAGTTTATAGAAATAACCGTTCTGAACATAGTCGTTGCAGAAAATACCTTCTGTGATCTGCCTGTTATTCCATTTTGTCGGAAAGAAACGATCGGCATTTATGTAATTCAGACGTATCACATTATCTTCAAGATACACCTTTATTACTCCTCCGCCGAGTGCGTATGACCGAGAAAGAAATTCGGGAAAACGCTCCCAGAAACAGTTATTTTCAAGGACTTTGCTTACCGTATCATTGTACTTTTCGTCATCAATCGATATGTCGCACTGTTCCGAAAACGTCATTGTTGCAAGCTTGTCACAGATTACCTTTGCCATATTCGTCATAGCTCTGGGACGGCTTTTCTTCTTTATTCCGCTGTTTGTAACCGTCCTCCAAGGAGGTTTACCCTGATAGATGCGTTTTGCAGGCTCGATGTGCCGTGTATAATAGTCGGATATATCGACTATCGGCACGTTCGGAAATGCCTGCTTTATATAAGAGTATATCGACATCAATTTTTCCTTTCTGCGTCGAAGACGTTACTCATGTAAGCTTCGGTGCTGTATTCCTGTGCGTCAAGGCTATCAATATTTATGCTTCCGTCATCAAGACGTATTTCGGTCGCCGCATTTGGCTTCCATATAGCAGTTTGAAATGCCTCTATCGTATGTTTGCAGTGCGACATTATTTTATATCTGTCAGCCGCAATCAGACGGTTATAGAACAATATACGGTTGTTGATAGAACCTTTCCGGGCATTGTGAATATTGACCTTTAACTTTCTTCTCTGAGCGGCAAGGCGCACACCTTTGATCAGTATTTGTTCTGCTGAATCGAGATAAACCTCTGTACATTTCCACCTGCGGCATACACCTTCGATAAAAGTGCAGAAGTCGTTTTCAAGCTCATACGGTGATATTGTTTCTTTACGATAGTATTCGTCAAGCGTTACGATCGACTGAAAGCCTTTAGTGAATCCCGTTGCATTAAGCGTGTGAGCCGAACCGTTCCCGCCGAAGTCGCCGCCGATCGTTACAAACATCAGATTATCCGGAGGTGTATCAATGATGTATCTTGACGGTTTGTCTGCAAACAGCGGGTAAATAACACCCTCCGCCGCTACCCAGTTGCCTCTGATAAAGCGTTCAAAATAAACACCCGTGTATTCCTTTTTGATTTCCCGGACATATTCTTCAGGAAGCGTTGTGTTATCATCAATCAGGAATCGCAATACAAGCATATCGACTTTCGGATTGTCGATGTATTCTTTTTTCAGCCAATGTGTCGGTACGTCCGGGTTCGTTGTTGCAATAAGTTTTGCTCCCTTGACTGACAATCGGGAGAGAAGCATCGAAAAGAAGTCTTTCGGGAACAGCGTCAACTCATCGCAATAAGCTCCGCCAAGCGTCATGCCTCGTATCTTATTCTCGGACTTTGCATCATTAGCACCTTCAAGGAGTATCTTTCTTCCGAACAACTTACCCTCTTTTGTTGACAGCGAATACTTGAAGTTGTCTTCTCCGACAAGCTCCTGCAATAGCATAAGACAGTTACGCTTTAATGTCTGTAACGTTTTTGCCGACATCAGATAGGCATAATCTGTCGGACGGTCGGCTATCCAGAATGCCCAAAGGATAAGCGATATCCATGTCTTGCCGCTACGGACAGAGCCTTCAAGCAGATTAAGTCGATGGAGCTTATTGTGTTTGAGCAAGCTCATCAGCTCCTGCTGTTTGGCTGTGAAGATCAAATCATTTGACATTTTTCACAGCCTCCAGTATAGCGTCAAGCTTGCCTGCACCGTCATCTGACATAGCAACGGGAGTTTTGCTGTAGGCATCACCGGCTTTATTTGTAAGGAAGAATTCTACTGCCGATTGATTCGGCGGTACTTCTCGGGTGATTATCTCAACGGTTTTTCTGCCGCCGACAATGCGTTCCCTGCGTTCCGTAACGGTGTAACCGGTAGCGGCACGGATCAGTGCCTGTTCAACATCTGCCCGAACAAGCTCAGGGTTGTCGGCTATTAACTGCCTGACTTCTTCAGAGCGGTCGATAATCTGTTGTATTGCCTTTTGCCGCTTGCTTTCGGATGTATTCAGATAGCATTCAACAAGGCTCTGAACGGCATTCACTCGCTGTTCGGTATCAGCTTTTTTGTATTTGTCGAGATCGGTTGCAATGCTGTTTATTGCCCTTTTGCGATTGCTTTTTCTCACAGTTTGCTCACTCCTTTCGGGCAAAAAGAAAAGAGCCTTATAAAAGCCCTTATTCTGCGTTTGATTATGTTGACGTGAAATTATCCCACTTTGATTTTTGAAACGGTTTAAACGGCAATTAAAACGCTTTTATCGGTAAATATCCCGTTGGGATTATATCGGGATATGCTTCGCCATTCCGATTTTGAAAAAAATCAGATTACTTTGCGTATGTATACAGCCGTTCCGGTGGGGAGCGTATCGACCAACACCTTAGTTGCTGCACTTGTCTATATCGACCGCACAAGTTATCCTGTGTGACTCACCGTAAAGAGTGATCTCTATAACGGCTTTATGCTGTCTTCGGGAAAATTTCACTATTTTGTGCTCGTAGCGTTTGAGATAGCCGCTGTCTATCTTTAAAGTACCGTTCTCTATATGTCCTGTGCTGACCTTGAGTATATCGGGATTACGACATAATCCTATGATATATTCTTCTTCTGTACAGGACAGGCATGTTGTTTTGCTCACAAAGTTTCCGACACCGTGTATTTTGCGAATGGTATAATAATCATCGGCTGTCAGACGGTCGGTCTGAAAGAATATGTAACCGTCGAACAGCGGTCTAATCTCTTCGTGCCATACACCTTTTTTGCGATACTTGTACAACTCTCTCGGCACATACGCTGTATAACCGAGTTCACGCATCGAGTACATAACAGCCGTTTCAGAGCCTGACTGTACATATATTACATATATCATTCGCCGTCACCCTCTTTCTGCTTACCTTTGATATATGTGGCAAGCTGAGAATACAACTGAGGGTTATCCTTAGCCATAGCGGTAAATATATCCTCTTTGAACACATCATACGCCGCATCCATTGAAGAGCGGTTCTTAGCGTCTGTGTCCCGCTTGTATGTTGCCGCTTTTATCAGCGATGGCACTGCGGCAATCAGCTTTTCGGGCGGGACATTTTTTAGACGGTCATCGCTTAAATTCTGGATTGCTTCCATTACTTTATGGTTTGTTAATCGGGCAAGAGCCTCGGAAACATCAAGATCCGGATATTTGGCAAGCTCCTCGTTTATAAGGCGGAAGTTGTTGCTTATAAGCATTACCTGTTCAAGAGAAGCGTTTAACGCCTGTGCATAACGTGCCACCGAAGATTTTGATACTTCATAACCGTTTTCCCGAATGAAGTCTACAATGTCACTGTAGCGATATTCTGACGGGTTATTTATCATCATATCAACTGTTTCCCTGATGTCGCACGGCAGCTTATCGACTTTTCCTCTTTTACGGTTACGTTTCTTCATATATACCTCCTTACAGACTTACAGATCTATGCAAGGATCATCGATCGCACCGTTAACAAGCTGAATGCCCTTAGCGGTAAGTTTACCCGCAAGCTGTGTATAATCATCCCCGATGCAGTCCACAGCCTGCTCAGAACGTATCTTGACAAGGCGGACATATCCGCCTTCAAGCAAATAATTTAAGCTGTCAAGTGCTTCATTCTCAGCGATCTGAGGCTCAAGAGCGGCAGTTACATCTACGAGATTGACATAATCGGTACGGAGCAGATTGATTGCTCTGATCACAGCCCCATTGTTTTTAATAAACTTGTTTTTCCTGAGCTGATTCTTAATGTTCATCAGTTGCCCCTCCTGTCCTTATCGGCAAGATTATCTATCTTTGTTTCCAGACGTGTCATAACACGGATAAACTCGGAATTTTTGACTGACGTATCCTTAAGTTCATCAATTGCACTGTCAATCTTGTCTATAGTGTGCTTGATTTCTTCGACTTCTGCCTTTGTGGCATATCTGTCGTTCAGGCTTTTGATATCACTCTTACATTCCTTTATCATATCAATATGGCTTTCGAGATCAGATCTGGTAACGCATTCGTCCTGTCTGTCTATTGTACGTTTGACGAAATACGATATAATGCCGATTGCAGCTGTGATTATTATGTTAATAGCTGTTGATAATATTGCTCCGATTTCCATTATATAAAATCCTTTCAAATGGCTTTATAATGCGTAATTTTTATGTACTATATCTGTCTCTTATACACATCTCCGAGCCCACGAGACGCTCATGAATCTCG
>ENA-OZZN01000204-OZZN01000204.1-human-gut-metagenome-genome-assembly--contig:-NODE-204-length-21041-cov-4.783951_pt1 | contig 21041 bp, 19 predicted proteins | sample MGYA00243646_ERZ654149 | MGnify/ENA primary metagenome ERZ654149 (study PRJEB26926, sample SAMN06164901) | human gut metagenome | biome: ENVO:00009003; feature: ENVO:2100002; material: ENVO:00002003...
GATTCATGAGCGTCTCGTGGGCTCGGAGATGTGTATAAGAGACAGCTTCTGACCAAGCTCAAGCTCGAACTTGTCGTTCTTTACATACATATAGGACAGACCGCTGTCCTTCATAATACCGATAAATTCCTTTACGGCATCGGTAAGCGAATTAGTTTCAAACTGCATATTGTGTCAACCTTTCTCTTAGTCCTCTACGGGAGCAAATGCTATACAAGCGTTATGACCGCCGAAGCCGAGCGAATTGCTGAGTGCGCCTGTAATCTTCATATCTCTCGTGCCGTCAGCCGCATAGTCAAGATCGCATTCGGGATCTGCCACCTTAAGACCTAATGTGCGGTGCACCTTGCTGTTCTTTATCTGAAGGGCGCAGGCTACCGCTTCTACACCGCCTGCCGCACCTAAGAGGTGACCTGTCATTGACTTTGTGGAGTTGATGACCATATTCTTTGCGTGTTCGCCGAATACCAGCTTTACAGCGGCTGTTTCGGTCTTATCGTTCATAGGTGTGGATGTGCCGTGTGCGTTTACATAGTTGAAGGTTTCGGGCGCTCTGCCTGATTCCTTTACAGCAAACTCCATAGCCTTTGCGCCGCCCTTGCCCTCGGGGTCTGGACTTGTTTCGTGATAAGCGTCGCAGGTAGCACCGTAGCCGATGACCTCAGCATAGATGTTTGCGCCTCTTGCCTTTGCGTGCTCGTATTCTTCAAGAATTACGATACCGCTTCCGTCACCGAGAACGAAGCCGCTTCTCTCTGCGTCAAAGGGGATACTTGCTCTGTCAACATCGGTGGACTTTGTTACAGCGTGCATATTGTTGAAGCCTGCATAGGCAAAGCCTATCGAGCATTTCTCTGTACCGCCTGCTATGGCAACGTCCATATAGCCGTTCTTTATAGCGTGGAATGCCTCGCCTATAGCGTGTGTACCGCTGGCGCAGGCAGATACTGTGCAGTAGTTTATGCCCTTGAAGCCTGTACGGATAGCAACCGTACCTGCCGCCATATTGCCTATCATCTTGGGGATAGTGAATACTGAAACTCTCTTGTTGCCCTTGTTGTGATATGCGAGAAGCTCTTCCTGCGTTGTTTCCATACCGCCTATACCCGAGCCGATTATTACGCCGCATCTGTAAGGATCGAGATCCTTGAAGTCGCTTCCTGCGTCCTTTATAGCCTTGTCAGCCGCATATACGGCATACTGTGTGATTATATCTGTACGGCGAAGCTCTTTCTTGTCAAAAAGACCGTCTGCGCTGAAATCCTTTACGGAAGCCTTTACGTTAAGTTCTTCGCTCTGACCGGGGAACCACTGCTCTAATGTAAAGCCGTGCTTGCCCTCCATAAGACTGTTCCAGAATTCTTCCTTGGTGTTTCCTATGGGGCTTACTACGCCCACACCGGTAATTACAACTCTGCTCATTTTTTGTATTTCCTTTCGTGGCTTGTCTTTACATTGATAAGCCGCCGCTTATCTCTATTACCTGACCTGTTACATAGCTTGCATCCTTTGAAGCGAGGAATGATACAACGCCTGCTATCTCTTCAACTTCGCCGCATCTGCCCATAGCTATCTGCTTTACCATTGCCGCTCTCAGCTCTTCCGAAAGAGCGTCTGTCATTGCTGTGTGGATAAATCCGGGCGCTACTGCGTTACAGGTGATGTTTCTCGGGCCAAGCTCCTTTGCGGTGGTCTTTGTCATACCGATTATAGCCGCCTTTGTAGCGGAGTAGTTCATCTGACCGGGGTTGCCGTAAAGACCTGCTACGCTTGCAAGGTTGATAATTCTGCCGCTGCGCTGTTTCATCATAACAGAGCCTGCGAACTTTGTCATATTGAATACGCTTTTCTGGTTTACCGCAACAACGAGGTCGTAGTTTTCTTCGCTCATTCTTACAAGCAGACCGTCACGGGTTATACCTGCGTTGTTAACGAGTACGTCAATACTGCCGAAATCGGCTTTTACGCTCTTTACGAATGCTTCACACTGATCGTACTTTGATACGTCAGCGATGTACTTTTCGCACTTTACGCCTTCTGCTTTTATCTTGTCGATTATATCGTTGTTTTCAAAGCAGCTCTCGGCGATGTCGTTTAATGCGATGTCATATCCGTCCTTTGCAAGACGGAGAGCTATTGCCGCACCTATTCCTCTTGCAGAGCCTGTGATGATTGCAGTTGCCATTGATTTTCTCCTTTTTTTATCATTTTATCGTTTTATAGTTTTATCTTACTTGTTCAGCAGTTTTTCAGCCTCTGCGAACATTTCTTCCACAATTTCCTTTGCAGGCTGTACCTTCTTTACCATACCTGCGATAGCGCCGCATAAGAACGAGCCTTCCTCAAGGTTGCCGTCCTGTACTGCCTTACGCAGTGAGCCGAGCGTTATCTGCTCGAATTCGTCGGGTGTTATCGTTCCGTTCATCTCGCCGCTTGCGAGCTTCTTCGAGAACTTTGTCTTTACGTTACGGCAGGGGTGACCTGTCGTTCTGCCTGTTACTATGCTGTCTGTATCCTTTGCGTCAACAACGAGCTGTTTATATGTAGGATGAATCTGGCACTCCTCTGCGGCAAGGAATCTTGTTCCTACCTGTACGCCCTCTGCGCCGAGCATAAAGCTGGCGGCAATTCCTCTGCCGTCTGCGATACCGCCTGCGGCGATAACGGGGATGGATACAGCGTCAACTACCTGCGGAACAAGGCACATAGTGGTATTTTCGCCTATGTGACCGCCCGATTCTGTTCCCTCTGCGATTACTGCGGACGCACCGCTTCTTTCCATTCTCTTTGCGAGTGCAACACTGGGTACTACGGGGATAACCTTGATACCTGCGTTGTTCCACGCCTCCATAAACTTGCCGGGGTTGCCCGCACCGGTCGTTATCATCGGAACCTTTTCATCTATAACGAGCTGTGCAAGATCCTCTGCGTTGGGGCTCATAAGCATTATATTAACGCCGAATGGCTTATCTGTCAGCGACTTTGCTCTTCTTATCTGATCTCTCAGATAGTCAATAGGAGCAGAACCGCCTGCGATTATACCTACTCCGCCAGCGTTTGAAACAGCCGACGCAAGTGTGCTTTCGGCTATCCATGCCATACCGCCCTGAAATATGGGGTACTTTATACCGAGTAATTTTGTGATCCTTGTTTCCATTGTTTTTATCCTTTCAGCTGTGGATTAATATTCGAAAATAGTTGCGCCGTAGGTAAGTCCCGCACCGAAGCCGACAAGGCATATCTTCATGCCACGCTTAAGCCTGCCCTGGCGGTCAAGCTCCGCAAGGCACATAGGAATACACGAGCTTGATGTGTTGCCGTGTGTTTCAAGGTTTGTGAACACCTTGTCAAGATCAACGTTCATCTTCTTGAGTGCGGACTGGATTATTCTTATATTCGCCTGATGGGGAATAACAAGATCTATATCATCAAGAGATACACCGGAATGTTCGCATACATATTCTACCGCATTTGCCATAGCGTCAACGGCGAACTTGTATACCGCCTTTCCGTCCATCTGTAAATAACGCTCCTTGTTCGGAGTGTCTATTATATCCTTAAGGCAGTCGTCACCCTTGAAATAGGGGTTGTTCCTGTCGTAGAAATTCTTGCAGTAAAGGCTCTGGAGCATATCGCCCTCTGCGCCGGAGTGGCTGTAGTATTCCTTGCCCTCTCCCTTTTCGATAACTACCGCACCTGCGCCGTCACCGAAAAGTATACAGCTTGCTCTGTCCGTATAGTCTATCTGACTTGTCAGACGCTCGCTGGCTACTATAAGCACCGTCTTATAGGTATCGTTTGCAAGGAAGTTTCTTGCAATGTCAACCGCTGTTATAAAGCCTGTGCAGGCGGTATTTACGTCCATGCAGGCACAGGGCTGTGCGCCGATCAGATTCTGTACAAGGCAGGCTGTGTTAGGATAATAGAAATCGGGCGAGCAGGTCGAAACGATGATGCAGTCTATATCCTTCGCCGTCTTTCCTGCGCTTGCAAGTGCGGCCTTTGCCGCCTCGGCAGCCATCATAAAATTGGGCTTGTCGGGGCTCATACGTCTTTCACGGATACCAGTCCTTGTGGTTATCCATTCATCTGTAGTATCAATGAACTTTGTGAACATTTCATTGGTGACTACGGTTTCGGGAGTGTATTCTCCCGTACCCAGTATCGTTATACCGTTCATATCCTTTTCCTTCCGTGCGGCGTTCCTGACTGCCGTATATTATATATTAATTGTTGATTTTATTCTCTTTTTGTTGTATAATAAATCAGTAACTGCGGATTTTATCGTCCGCAAGGCATAGTTACCCCATAAGGCAAACGTGCTTATATTTCATTTTACTCTATTTCGGTACTGTTTGTCAACAATTATTTGCATAATTGTATCGCAACAGAGTAAACAGTGACATTATATTTCAGAATTTCTGCAATATATGACAAATTATACCGTTAAAATAATTAAACTACAAGGAGAAACAGAAAAATGGCAGATAAGACAAAAACCATATTCCTTTTTTCAGGACAAGGCTCGCAGTACAAAGATATGGGTAAGGAATTTTACGATACCATACCCGAATGCAAAAAGGTAATCGAGCTTGGCAGTGACATTCTCGGCTTTGACCTTGCCGCTAAGATATTCGGCGGAGATGAAAAGGAGCTTTCACGCACGATAATCTCACAGCCTGCTATACTCGCAATGTCGCTTATGGCGCTTGAAGCGGCTAAATCAAAGGGCATTGAGGCATCGGCTGTTGCGGGACACTCTCTCGGTGAATATGCGGCAATGGCGGCAAGCGGTATGCTGACATACGAGAACGCATTCAGAGCGATAAAGTACCGTAGCGAAGCTATGGACAAGGCGGCTCAGGCTAACCCCGGAGGCATGGCGGCTGTTCTCGGTCTTAAAGCTGACGTTATCGAGCAGACTTGCAAGGAGATTGAGGACGGCGGAGAATATGTTACTCCCGTAAACTACAATTCGCCCGTACAGACCGTTATCGCAGGTACTGCGGCAGGTATTGAAAAGGCTAAGGAAGCGCTTTCGGCAAAGGGCGCAAAGCGTATAGTTCCTCTTGCCGTTTCAGCCGCCTTCCACTCAAGGCTCATGGCAGGCGCATCGGAGGAATTTGCGGTAAAGGTAAAGGATATTCCCTTCAGCTCACCCTCGATGAAGTTCTACTGCAACGTATACGGAAACGAGCTTACAGACTTCTCGGATATGCCCGCTTATCTTGCAAAGCATATCTGCTCGCCAGTAAGATTTACCTCAGAGCTTGACGTTATCTCAAAGGACGGTTACGATACCTATATCGAGCTTGGTCCGGGCAAGGTGCTGACAGGTCTTGTAAAGAAAACTCTTGACGGCGTTACGGCTGTAAACGTTGAAAACATTGATACGCTTGAAAAGGCGGCGGCTCTCTGATGATTGAGAGTATAACGGCGCTTGACCTGTCGATACTCGACTTTATCCGTAACACGCTTTCAAGTCCGGTTGCGGATATTATAATGAAGTGCCTCACATACAGCATAGAGTACGGCGCAATGGCTATCCTCGTGTTCATCGTTATGATGTTTGTTAAGAAAATGCGTAAGACTGGCTTTGCGGTAATGGGAGCGACACTTTCCGTACTGCTGTTCGGCGAACTTATCCTGAAGCATATAGTCTGCCGCCCACGCCCGTTTGCCGTAAACAGTGCCATTAACATTATCATAAAAGCACCGTCGGGATTTTCGTTCCCGTCAAGCCACACGGCGACCTGCTTTGCTATGGCGACGGCAATATATCTGTTTCACAAAAGGCTCGGCATTATCGCATATATCTATGCATCGCTGGTCGCATTTTCGAGAATGTACCTTTATGTACACTATCCGTCGGACATTTTCGGCGGAGTAATACTCGGTATATGCTGCGGCATAGGTGTGACAGCGCTTGTAAAGCTGATATACAAAAAGACAGAAAATCAAAGAGAATCCGAAGCAGAACAAAAGGAGCAATAAATATGACGGAAAACAAAAACATATTCGGCATTCTGGGACACCCTCTCGGTCACACCCTTTCGCCTCAGATACACACAAAGCTTTTTGAAATATCGGGCGAGCAGGCGGAATATAAAATTCTCGACACTCCCCCCGAAAAGCTGACAGACAGTTTTGAATATTTCAAAAGTCTGACAGGCTTCAACATTACAATTCCCTATAAGATAGATATAATAAAGATGTGCGATACGCTTGACGATACAGCCAAGCGTTACAACAGCGTAAACTGTATAGCAAACGTAAACGGCGTTTCTACGGGATACAACACCGACTGCACAGGCTTTACAAAGGCTGTCGGCGCAATGGGCATGACCCTTACAAACAAAGTATTACTGCTCGGCTGCGGCGGCGTAGGCAGAATGATGGCTATTGAAGCTGTCCGTGAGGGCGGCGAGCTGACTATAGCGGTAAGAGATGCCGACATTCCCGTTGCAAAGGCTTTATGCGAAGAAATAAAGCAGAATTATAACAGCGCAAAGGTCGGATTTTGCCTGCTGAGCGAAGTAAAGGGCGACTTTGACCTTATGGTAAACGCTACTCCCGTAGGTATGTATCCGAATACAGACGCAAGCCCGCTTACCGAGGAAGCACTGGGCAGAATAACGCTGAACGGCTTCTTTGACGCTATATACAATCCCCGTGAAACAAAGCTGATGAAGATGGTTTCCGACAAGGGCGTGAAGAAGGTCAGCGGCGGTATGCAGATGCTTGTATGGCAGGCGGCTGTGGCTCATACTATATGGAGCGGCGCAGAATACACAGCAGAACAGGTGCAGGCTATCTCGGACGAAATGATGAGGCTTGTTTAATGCGCCCCGTGTATCTATGCGGCTTTATGGGCTGCGGTAAAAGCCATATAGGAAGAATGCTCGCAAGAGAATGTACGGCTGTCTTCATCGACCTTGACAGATACATAGTCGATAATCAGAAAATGACCATCCCTGAAATATTCGCTCAGAAGGGCGAACCGTATTTCAGGGATCTTGAGGCGCAGTATATAAGAAACTTCAGAGGAAGAACGATAGTCGCTACAGGCGGCGGAGCAATACTCCGTGACGAAACGGCAGAGTTTGCAAGGAAGCAGGGCGTTGTGATTTTTCTCAACGCAGGCTTTGACACCTGCTATGAACGTATAAAGAACGATTTGAACCGTCCTCTTGTAGTGAACAACACGAAAGAACAGCTTAAGGCAATCTATGATTCAAGACTGCCCGTTTACAGAAAAAACAGCACCTTTGAAGTGAATGCAAACGCATCGGACAGAATAATCGCAGGCGAGATCATAAAGTTGATTGAGCTTGACGCAAAAAGGCACAGGAAAACGAAAGGATAAATATGTACATTTACAATGCGAACGTCATAACTATAGCGGAGAAAAACTACGAAAACGGATTTATCCTTATAGAAAACGATAAAATCAAGGCTGTCGGCGATATGTCACAATTAAAGGACTTTTCGCCGTCCGACAGTGATATAGACGCAAAGGGCAGAACCGCATATCCCGGCTTTGTAGACGCTCACACGCATATTGGTGCGTGGGAGGACGGGCTTGCATTCGAGGGCGACGACGGAAACGAAGATACAGACCCCTCTACCCCGAACCTTCGTGCGATAGATATGATAAATCCGCTCGACCACTGCTTCGAAGAAGCGGCGCAGGCAGGCGTTACCTCGGTGGTATGCGGAATGGGAAGCGCAAATCCCATCGGCGGAACTTTTCTTGCTATGAAAACGGCAGGCTCAAAGAGGATAGACAAGAGGATAATAAAAAATCCCGTTGCGGTAAAATTTGCACTCGGAGAAAATCCCAAGAACGTATATAAGGATAAGGATACCGCTCCGGTCACCCGTATGGCTACCGCCGCCATAATCCGTGAACAGCTTTTCAAGGCAAGACGTTATCTTGACGATATGATAGACTATGAAAGCTCGGCCGGTACCGATGACGAGGGTGACCGCCCCGAATATGACGCAAAGTGCGAGGCGCTTATGCCGCTTTTAAAGCACGAGATACCCGCACATTTCCACGCCCACAGGGCAGACGATATATTCACGGCGATAAGGCTTGCCAAGGAGTTTGACATAGATTATGTCATCATCCACGCAACAGAGGGCCACCTTATAGCCGACGAGCTTCTTGAGGATAACGCACGGACGATAGTAGGACCTGTCATCAGCGAGCGCTGTAAGCCTGAGCTTCGTAATCATACGATAGAAACGGCAGGCATACTGAATAAGGCAGGCGTGCCTATGTGTATATGCACCGACCACCCCGTTGTCCCCGAGCAGTATCTGCCGCTCTCGGCAGGGCTTGCGGTAAGAGGCGGTCTTGACAGGAACGAAGCGCTGAAGGCGATTACGATATATCCTGCACAGATAACGGGAATTGCAGACAGGGTAGGCAGTATAGAAGTCGGCAAGGACGCAGATATAGTTATCTTTTCGGGCGATCCGTTATCCGTATGCGATACTCCGGATATGGTCATCGTAAACGGTACGGTAATATAATCTTAATACAGACAGTAATATCAAAAGTAATATAAACGGAGGGAATATTCATGCGTGAAATAAGCGTTGAGCTTGTTAAAAAGACAGTTGAAGAACTTTGCGTAAAGGCAAACCTTTATCTGCCCGACGGAATGAAAGAGAAGATAAATTCATGTATCGGCTGTGAAAAAAGTCCGCTGTCAAAGCAGGTGCTTGGCGATATTGTAAGGAATATCGACTGTGCGAAGGAGCTTGAAGTGCCGATATGTCAGGATACGGGAATGGCTGTGATATTCCTTGAAGTCGGACAGGACGTGCATTTCACGGGAGGAAATCTCACAGATGCAATAAACGAGGGCGTTGCAAGCGGATATGTGAACGGCAAGCTGCGTTTGTCGGTGGTCGAAGATCCGCTTGAGCGTAAGAACACAAACAACAATACCCCCGCCATAGTACATACAAGCATTGTGCCGGGCGACAAGGTGCATATAATGGTAGCGCCGAAAGGCTTCGGCAGTGAGAATATGAGTGCGCTTAAAATGTTCACTCCCTCTGCAACAAGAGAGGATATAGTGAACTTTGTCGTTGAAACGGTATCAAAGGCAGGAAGCAATCCGTGTCCTCCTATAACGGTGGGCGTCGGTATCGGCGGCGACTTTGAGCTGTCTGCCATACTTGCGAAAAAGGCGCTTTGCAGGGATCTTAAAATAAGAAACCCCAAGCCGCTTTATGCGGATATGGAGAGCGAAATGCTCGAAAAGATAAACAAACTCGGAATAGGCCCTCAGGGCTTCGGCGGTACTGTGACGGCGCTGTATGTAAACATCGAACAGCACCCGACGCATATTGCAGGGCTTCCTGTTGCAGTCAATATAGGCTGTCACGTTACACGTCACGCAGAGGCTGAACTGTAATGGGCAAGGGTAAGGTCATAGGCACTGTAGCGGCGGCGGTCGTGATACCTGCCGCAGCAGTTGTCGGTGCGATATACATACTTCCGCTGCTCGATATAACGTCAAGCAACACGCTGTATTACTTCGGCAATGATGCTTCTGTTGCCGCAGACGGTACAATATCGCTCGGCAAGGAGGAAGTGCTTGGCTACAGCTCGAAATACTCCGACACTATGACGGGATATTTCAAGGCACAGCTTAACGAGAACGAAACATATATCTACAATGCGGTTATGTACGCAAGCGAAAACGGCTACAGCGATATATTTCTGCCTGAAGATGTATTCGACGGCGGTTATGACAAGCTGCAGGAGCTTGAATATGTTATAACCTTTTTAAGCTGTGACAGTCCGTTCGTTGCACATAATTACACGACAAACAGCAAGCTGACCGGAAACGTTGAACAGTTCGCAGGAAAAAGCTATCATCATATACAGCTTGAAACGCTCGGAGAGGAATATACCTCCCGCCGTGAAGCCGCCTATGAAAAGGCAAAATCGGTAGTAGCGTCAATTCCGCAGGAGTGTAATACTGACAGAAAGAAAGCGCAGTATCTGTATAATTACGTTGCGGAGAACTCGGTATATGTTACTGACGGCTACAGCACAAGAAATGTTCCGATAGCCGACCTGCTTATTGACGGCAAGGCGATATGTGACGGATATGCGGATACGGTCACTATGCTCTTCAATATGGCAGGTATAGAAACAGCTTCGGCAAACGGCACAAATAACAGCAAAAACGAGGGACACACAGTAAATTTTGCAAAGCTGGACGGCGAATACTACTACTTTGACGCAAGCGCAGACAGCATAATAAACGAAAAGGGCTTCAAGCCTGCCTTCTATTTCGGTATGTCGTGGGCGGAGGCTTCCGACAGCTTTACATTTGCCGATGAATTTGCAAACAGATGTCCGAAAGCCGAAAAAAGCCTTCTGTCTGACAGCATAGACATAGTTATAAGCGACAATTCCGAAGAAACGGTCAAAAAGGCGGCAGAGCTTATAAGATCGGGCGGCGACACGGGCATAATCGTAAGGCTTGACGAAAGCATAACCGACGAAGAGCGTAAAAGCATAACAAACGATACAGCGGAAAAAGTCGGAGAACCGCTTGCTTCTTTATCTGCGGCAAACAGGCTGTACGGCTTAAAAATCTATAAGGAATGATTTTTCGATGGAACTGAATATTGTACTTGTCGAACCGCAGATACCGCAGAACACGGGTAATATAGCCCGTACCTGTGCGGTTACGGGGGCAAGACTGCATATAGTGAAGCCTATGGGCTTTCAGATAGACGATAAAAAGCTGAAGCACGCAGGGCTTGACTACTGGCATTATCTTGATATAACCTATTATGACGGGCTTGACGATTTCTTTGAGAGAAATAAGGACGGTGAATTCTTCTACTTCACCACAAAAGGCAGAAATACTTACTGCGATGCAGAGTATAAAGATAAAACTTATATAGTGTTCGGCAGAGAGGACAAGGGACTTCCCGAGGAGCTGTTATTTCACAATAAACAGCACTGCGTAAGGATACCTATGGGCAGTAATATGAGAAGTCTTAATCTTTCCAACAGTGTGGCGATAGGCGCATACGAGGTGCTGAGGCAATGGGGCTTCCCTGAGCTTCAGAACTACGGTTCGCTTACAAAATACGACTGGAGCAAAGCCGAATAAAGCAGACAAACCGAAAGGAAAACAAAACGATGAAAGTAAAACTTATCACCGACAGCGCAAGCGACATTACCCCCGAGGACGAAAAGAAATACGGCATTGACATTATGCCGTTCGACATTACACTTGGCGACGAAAGCCTTAGGGAACGTGTTGATTTTACCGCTCCCGAATTTCTTGAGATGATAGACAAGTCGGAATTTCTCCCCAAGACCTCACAGATAACTGAGATACGCTTTGCGGAAAAATTTGAGCATTACTATAACGAGGGCTATGACGCTGTCATTATGGTGCTTATAAATTCGACAGGCTCAAAGACTTATGAAAACGCACTGCTTGCAAGGAAGAATCTGCTTGAGGAGCATCCCGAAATGGCAAAGATGCGTATTGAGATAATCGACAGCCACTGTTATTCTCTCGGCTACGGTTATCCTGTAATCGAAGCGGCAAAAAAGCTGATTGCAGGACAGAGCGTTGACAACGTTGTGGCATATCTTACCGATATGTTCAACAATTGTGAAATTTACATAATCGGCTTCAATCTGCGCCATATGAAGAAGTCAGGAAGAATAAACGCCGCAGCGGCTTTCTTAGGCGAGCTTATGGGGCTTAAACCGCTCATTTCGCTTATAGACGGCGAAAGCGAGGTAGTAAAAAAGAGCCGTGGCGAAAAGAATGCAATAGCAGACGCAGTCCAGTATATTTCAGGCAGAGCCGTTCCCGAAACACCGTGGGAAATACTGCGTACCAGCGTCACAGCACTTGAGGACGAATTTATAAAGCAGTACAGCGCAAAGGTCGGCAGACCTCCCGAAATGCAGAGCATAGCAGGTGCGGCTGTTGCCAGCAACACAGGTCCTTATATCATAGGCGTTATCATAAGAGGTAATGCAAGAAGATAAAGATAACAGAAAATGCGGTCACGTTCCAAAGCGAATCGTGACCGCATTATTTATTCAGCTTTTGGTATCGTTTTTTTCCGCTGTCGCAGATGATGACGGGAATCTGTTTTTAAGTATCTTCACAGAATGGAAGAATGCAGGGAATAGGAACAAATCGGCAAGCACCCATGCCGCAGGGCTGGCAAGACATACGGCGACATATCCGAAAGCGGGTACAAGTCCCAGTGCCACACCGCCTCTCGCTATCATCTCGAATACTCCGGCAAAAACGGCAAGCTGGCTGTTGCCAAGTCCCTGTATCGAAAAGCGGATAATGTTTACGAATGCAAGCGGAATGTAGAACAACACGTTAAGCCACAGAAACTGCTTTGCAAGGTCGAGTATCTCGGCCTGTGTGCCGTCTATAAACAGCTTTGAAAATTCTCCGCCGAACGGTATTATCACGATAAGGGCGATTATCGCATAGGCTATGCCGAGCATCGAGCATTTCTTAACGCCGCTTTCAATACGGTCGACCCTGCCAGCGCCTACGTTCTGACCGCAGTAGGTAGCCATTGTAGAACCCATTGCGTCAAACGGACAGCACAGGAACTGTGTTACCTTGCTTCCTGCGGTGACAGCCGCCATATAGGTTTCACCGAGCGAGTTTACCGCCGACTGTAAAAGAATACTTCCGATAGCGGTAATGGAATACTGAAGTCCCATAGGCACGCCCATAGCGCAAAGCCTGCTCATTGAATAAGCATCGGGTTTTAAATCCTTCCTCGATAAGTGCAGAATATCAAAGCGCTTTATCATATATACAAGGCAGGCGATACCGGATATAAGCTGTGCAAGGACGGTAGCCCAGCCTGCGCCGGCTACGCCCATATCAAACACCAGAATGAACAGCAAATCAAAGCCGACATTGAGTATGCTCGAAATAATCAGAATGACAACGGGTGACTTTGAATCGCCGAGCGAGCGGATAAATCCCGAAAGGATATTGTAGAGGAACGTTACGGGGATGCCTAAGAAAATCACGAAGATATAGTCATACGCCTCTTTAAAAACCGTGTCGGGAGTATTCATCCAGTGGAGGATATTTCCGCAAAGCAGGCAGGTCGCTGTTGTCATTACTGCGGCGAAGCCTATGCCAAGCCATATCGTATTGCCGGCAAACTTACGCAGGCCGTCAAAATCCTTCTCTCCGAATTTCTGCGCAACGGGTATTGCAAAGCCTGCGCATACACCCATGCAGAAGCCGAGAACAAGGAAGTTCACCGAGCCTGTCGAGCCTACTCCTGCAAGTGCGTTTACACCGAGGAACTGTCCGACGACTATTGTATCGACCATATTGTAGAACTGCTGAAAGAGAAGCCCTAACAGCATAGGGAGCATAAATCCGAGTATGAGCTTCATAGGTGAGCCTTTTGTAAGGTCTTTTACTGCTGACATATAAACATTTTCCTCCTTTTACCGACTTTGTTTTAAGGGAATCGTTTGCGTAACGGCGGGCGGGCGGCAATGTGCCGCTCCATATTCCGCCTTTAATCAACTTTCTGATATTGGAATCGTTTGCGTAACGGCGGGAATAAAAGATAGTGTGCCTTGTATGTTATAACTATAATTTTATGCGATACCGCCGCATCTCTGAATGTGACTTCTTATTAATTTATTGCTAAGCAATTATACTATATTGCCCGTCCTGTTTCAATCGGTAAAATGCACAAGGTATTTAAGGTTATCAAGGCGGTTTAGTCTATTATGCAACGCTGTATTGCTTTATTTCATAACGGGCTATTCAACATAGTAATATCGGAGGATTCGAAAAAATTTATGGAAATTTCAAAAAAACACTTGACAAACGGTTTTACAGCGGATATAATGAACACAGAATATGTTAAACCTATGAGTGAGAGTAGTAGCACCCGTCACTGTATGACAGAGAGTTGCCGGTCGGTGTAAAGGCAATGATACATACGCTTGTGAATGGACTCACGAGGGCAAACCGAGAGTATCAGTTTATGATATTTTAGGGGAGACGGATACCTCCGTTACAGGTCGCACATATGATAGTATGTGTAGCGAGTGACCGTGTTTTATTATACGGTAATTTGGGTGGTACCGCAGGTAAACTATACTCCTGTCCCAATTGGGACGGGAGTTTTTTGTTTTCCCGGACATTCAATCTCTACGTTGAAGCTATCATCATGGCATATGGCATGACAGCAGGGCATAGCCGACATAATGCGTTGCTGAATAAGATACAGGCTGTCGGACAGTGGAATGTTCCACGAAGAACTTAAGCACTCCGCCAAAACAGCTTTCGGGAAGGCTAAACGGCACGGTAAAGCACACAATGTTTTGTTATCCTCGTTATGCGGATTATTTTATAACAACAAAACAAAACGTTCAAAACACACCATGTTTTATCCCCGCCGTTACAAAAGCAATTTCCATAGCAGAAAGCAAATCAAAGGCGGAATATGAAGCGGCACATTGCCGCCGCTGCGTAGAAAGGAAAATTATTATGGCAAACAGAGAGATCCCGTACAAAATTTATCTTGAAGAAAACGAGCTTCCCCGTCAGTGGTACAACGTAAGAGCGGATATGAAGAACAAGCCTGCTCCGCTGTTAAACCCTGCAACACATCAGCCCTGTACGCTCGAGGAACTGAGCCACGTATTCTGTACAGAGCTTGCAAAGCAGGAGCTTGACGATACAACTCCCTACATCGGCATTCCCCAGGAGATAATCGACTTCTACAAGATGTACAGACCTGCTCCCTTAGTAAGAGCATATTGTCTGGAAAAGGCACTCGGTACACCTGCCAAGATATACTACAAATTCGAGGGCAACAACACAAGCGGTTCGCACAAGCTGAACAGTGCGATAGCTCAGGCTTATTACGCCAAGAACCAGGGCTTGAAGGGTGTTACAACAGAAACAGGTGCAGGTCAGTGGGGCACAGCGCTTTCAATGGCTTGTGCATATCTCGGACTTGACTGCAAGGTATTTATGGTTAAATGCTCATACGAGCAGAAGCCCTTCAGACGTGAGGTTATGAGAACCTACGGCGCAAACGTTACTCCCTCTCCCTCAATGGAAACAGAGGTAGGAAAGAAGATAAACGCTGAATTCCCCGGCACGACAGGCTCGCTCGGCTGTGCGATTTCCGAAGCAGTTGAATGTGCAACAACGCACGAGGGCTACAGATATGTTCTCGGCTCGGTACTGTCGCAGGTACTTCTGCACCAGTCGATCATCGGTCTTGAAACAAAGACTGCCTGCGAAAAGTACGACATAAAGCCCGATATGATCATCGGCTGTGCAGGCGGCGGATCTAACCTCGGCGGTCTTATCTCTCCCTTTATGGGCGAAAAGCTCCGTGGCGAAGCCGACTATGAGTTCATCGCCGTTGAGCCTGCGTCCTGCCCCTCGCTCACAAGAGGCGTTTATGCTTACGACTTCTGCGACACAGGCGCTGTTTGCCCGCTCGCTAAGATGTACACGCTCGGCAGTACGTTCATTCCCTCCGCAAACCACGCAGGCGGTCTGCGCTACCACGGCATGAGCAGTGTTCTTTCACAGCTCTACCACGACGGATATATCACAGCACGCTCAGCTGAGCAGACAAGCGTATTCGCCGCCGCAGAACAGTTCGCAAGAACAGAGGGTATCCTCCCCGCTCCCGAGAGCAGCCACGCAATCAGAGTTGCGATAGACGAGGCTATGAAGTGCAAGGAAACAGGCGAAGAAAAGACTATCCTCTTCGGCCTTACAGGCACAGGCTACTTTGATATGGTCGCATACCAGAAGTTCAACGATCACGAAATGAGCGACTACATTCCCACAGACGAGGAGCTTAAAGTCAGCATGGATCGTATGCCTAAGGTTGACTGATTGTATAATACTATTGTCCTTCATAAAACTTGATATATGAAAATACCGCCGGGATGTGATGTTCCGGCGGTGTTTTTTATTTGGTCGATCTTTTAGTCTTTCAGGGCGGTGATTGGGACGACGTATACGCCGTCGGGGCGCTTGTAGGCGGCGTTTGACAGGCCGCATACGACGCATAATGCTTTCGGTGCTCTGCCATTTTCGCTTTTTATGGCATTGCTTATTGATATAAGATTTTCGGCGGCGGCATCTATCTGATTTGCGCCGAGCTTGATTTCTATTGCGAGCCACTCACCGTCCGGATATTCTATAACGGCATCAATTTCCTTGCCCGAATAGTCCTGATAGTGATACAGCACACCATCGTTTACATCGGCATATATCCTCAGGTCACGCTCACACAGCGCCTCAAACATAAAGCCGGCGCATTCAAGATCGCCAAGCAATCTTTCGGGAGTAGCGCCAAGCAATGCACACGCAAGCGACGGATCGACAAAATGCCGCTTTACCGCCTGTTTTACCCGAACCGATGAGCGTATATTTGACGAAAACGGCAACTGATTATCGGTAATGAAAAGCCGCTCGAATATATCAAGATATTCGGCTACCGTGTCAACGCTGATGTCCTCGTTATCCGTCTGAGATATATCGTTTTTCAGCTTTTTATTCGTTGCGGTCGTGCTTTCATTTCTCGCAAGCGATTTAAGCAAAAGTCGCATTTTCTGAGTATTCCGCTTCACGCCGTCTATGCGGAACGCATCGTCATCTATAACCGCATTCAGATATTCATCGGGAATCAGCATTGCTTGTTTCAGCGGAATGCCTATATTACCCGGCCAGCCGCCTCTGACTATAAGGCGGAAAAGCTCCATAAGCTCCACTTCTCCGGTCATTTCAGCCTGCATTGTGCCGTCCGCTATACTTTTAAGAGATATTTTACCCGACGAATCACCCGATTCATACAGCGACATCGGACGCATTCTTATCTTGGCTATCCTGCCTGCGCCGCTGTGCATAATGCCCTTGTGGTTAGGCGTTGCCGAGCCTGTTAATATGAACTGTCCCTTTTCGGCACGTTTGTCAACCTCATAACGCACTGCGTCCCATATCGGCGGCACTTCCTGCCATTCGTCTATAAGTCGGGGAGTTTCACCGCTGAGTATGAGTTCGGGCGACATTTCGGCAAGCTTTCTGTTCTGAAAGTTATTTTCGGGGTTGCCTATCAATATCTGACTTTCAGCGTGAAACGCCGATGTCCACGTCTTGCCGCACCACTTAGCGCCCTCAACGCACACCGCTCCGAACGCCTTAAGGTATTCGTCTATTTTCTTATCTATCAGTCTGGGCCTGTATTTATCGTTACGCATATTCCGCTCCTTTCGTAAGCTATATAAATAATATAACATATTACGAGAGATTTTGCAATATCATTACGAGAGATTTTAAGTTTTAAACACGTGAGATTTCGACTTTTCAACCCGTGAGATTTTGAGTTTTCATTACGAGAGATTTTGTTTTTGCGATAAAGGCTGACTTTATATCAGTATGTCACGAAATGAGCAACTGCATTCTTACCGATTGGGAGATGATAGGGAAATACCGCCGGGACGTGATGTTCCGGCGGTGTTTCTTATTCGGTCGGTATTTTAATCTTTCAGGGCAATTGTAGGAGGCGCTTGATAAGCCACATATAACAAACGGTGCTATCAACTATATATTATCTTTCAAAAACTAAATTAGTTATTTTTTCGTATCTTTCATATCTGGGTATCGCCCGGATTTTAGAATTTCCATCCATTTCTTCAACGTCGATTTTTTTAGAATCATACGAGAACGAACTTCAAATTTTCCTTTTTTCTTTACGCCGTCTTCCAAAGCAAAAACAATATCACTACCATTTTTGTAGCCATACATCGCAAGTCTGCCATGTGCGAACGCATTTCTGATATGATAACAAATACTCAAAAATTCATTATAACGCCCCTTATAGATAGCAATTCGTTCTTTGCCTCGGTTTTTATGAAAATCTTTTTTAAGTGATGTCTTCTCACAGATAGCTTTCATTTCATCTGTTTTACTTGCAACCGCAAACGAAGAATTGCGTTCTAAGCCAGCTATGCTAAACAGATAGTTTTTTAGTCTATCGTTTTTCCAAACATCTTTTCCCCAACCGTACTCAGTTAATTTAATACCACTACTGCTTAAGTCATCACAAGGTGTATTGATAACATAAAACATTATCAAATCTTTTAAAACGTCATCTGCATAATTATCCGGTACTCGTTTTTTTATCCACCCTGGGGTAAGAGATGCTATTACATAACCATTATTATTTGCCATATAAGCTCCTTATCCACTATTATCTATTTAATATTTACCACTCATTTCACCCTTTGTCAAGCAAGACTAATCCACATTGCAGGACGAACAGCGCCTATAGCGCCGACTCCACCGCCCTTTGTATAAATCTCACCGGTACTAAACACTTCAGTAGCATAACTCTGATAAGCACCAGGTGACCTAAGCCACCAACTACAGTAGTTGCCTTTTGCTCCATTGGCAACGGCGTAATCTGTAGATTTGCACCGCCTTTTACTATTTGAACTGAGATACTTATTCATTTCCTTTACACTGAGCAAAAACAGCCTATCTTGTGTTGCTTTACCGGAAGATGTGCTATAGTCCGGATTCTTATCCGCAGATACCTTCACTGAAGGAATCATAGTTTTTTCAGTGGCAGAAAACGCAGAGTTTATAAAATCATTATTTAGCCAATTGCGTAAAGAGCATGTTTCCCAAGTAACATTTGTACTGGAAGTATTATACGGTTTACAATCCAAGGCGTATTTGCTAATGACTAACGCTTTTCCGTCTTTCACTTCAAGCACCAACCACTCTATCTTTTCCTTGCCGTTTGATGTGTTATTATCTTGCTCATATTTGCCAAATGACACATAATGACCGACTTTTTTATCAAAAGAATGCTGCTTTTTGTAAATGTCTTTTGCTTTGTCTGCGCTGTCACTGTATTCCCCAAGTTCCTCAAAAACAGCTATCGCACCGTCATAATCACCGTTCTGAGACATAAACATAGCTTTGTTATACTTGGTTTCATTTATTTTGTCAGCACTGTCATTATAATCCCCTAGCTCACCAAATATCTCTATCGCCGTATCAAACTCCTTATTTGATACTAAATTCTCTGCTTTTTTGTACTTAGTTTCCGGTATCTTATCAGCACTGTCACTATAATCCCCAAGTTCCTCAAAAATCGCAATCGCTTCATCATAGTTCTTGTTCTCAACCGCTGTAACAGCCATATTATACCTTATCGCCGGTATAATAACATAAACACAAAGCAAAGCTAAAACCACACAGATAGCTGTAGTTGAAGGTAAAATTATTGCAATATTTCTGTTTCTTTTCTTCGCTTTTGCCTTTCTCTCTTTTTCAGCCTTTTCCCTCTCGGCTTTTATTCTTTCTTCCTCTGTCCTTATCTCCTCAGCCTTATCCCTGCACTGCTGTACTCTCTCGGCTGAATCCTTGTAAGTACCAAGCTCTTCAAACTGTTTCGCGGCTCTGAGTTGATTATCCTCGCTTTGTACAGTCTGAATTTTCAAAGCGGAATTATAAAGACTTTCAAGTTTGCATTCCTCCGCCTTTTCCTCGCACTCTTTCTTTTTTTCGTCAGCGTCCTTGTAGCCGGGTATTTCGGCTAAATCTTCTATAATGATTTTGTAAGATATCTCATCACGGGCATATCCCATATCATAGACAGCCTTTTTATATATACTCTCAATACGCTTTTTCTCATTCCTGTCCTTTATATACGCATTATATTCTTCCAGCGTATTTTTGAGTTCTTCAGCTGCAAAGCGGACGGTCTTACGGTACATATCCTCGCTGTCAAACGGCTGTGCCTGATTTCTGAGGTCTTCCGTTTTGCGTACCTCCATCTTCGCCATAAGCTTATACAGATAAGCCTGTGCGTTCTCGGGGTCGCTGTCAAGCACACGCTCGCAGTATTCGTCTGCTTCCTGCCAGTTTCCGTCCTCTAAGAAAAGTGAAATACGCTTGAGTAACGGAGCAACACCCGAATTTACCGTCTGACCCGCAGCAGCGGTTTCCTTTGCGGCAGACTTTGGCTCGTCCTTATTTATAACCTTCTTTATGCCACGCACTATATCGTTGATAAAGCCTATCTTGCCCATATCCTGTGCCTGTAAATGTGCAAATTCTTCCGGCAGTTCATAAGCGTCCATATCCTTGTAGCAGGGGATAAGCAGTTTTGAGCGGTCGGCTTTCATAAGCTTAAGATAACGTGACCGCTCGTTCTTTACCCATACCGCCGTGAAATATTCCGGCTTTGAGCCGATGACAAGCATAACCTTTGCGCTGTTCAGTGCGGCGAATATGTAAGGCTCATATTCCTGCCCGAGCTTGTCCTCAAGAGTTATCGCCGCATAAAATACCTTAAAGCCCTCCTGCGTCAGCTGGTGATATATGTCGTTCGCAAGCACGCTGTCCTGTGTGCGCTTTCCGCTTTCATCGGTTTCCTTATAGCAGATAAATACATCGTAAGGCTTTTCATTCTGCGAGATAGTGAGAATACCTTTCTGTATCTCGTCTATCGCCTTTGCCTCCGCCTCATAGATAATTTTCTGACTTATATCGGCATACTGAATAGCGAGCTTGTAGTCCTCATCGGCAGTGATAGCATCATAGGACGTTCTGTGACAGGTGGGTACACGCTTATAGGTCGTGGGGTCTTCAACGTATTCAATGCCGTATTTGCACAGAATTATGCCCCAGTAAGCCTCAGACTGCGTGTTGTCAAGTCCGACAATTTTATTATATATCTCCTCCGCCTTGTCAAACTCGGACTTTAAACGGAGCGTATTCGCACGGTTGAAAAGATTGCCGACCACATCGTCGGTTATCTTCGGTATTGTCTGCTCCGTACCGCAGTATTCGCAGGTTGCGGTCGTTTCGTTTTCGTTTATTTCCAGTGTGCCGCCGCACATTTTGCATTTCAATGTTGACATTTTAATTTTTCCCTTCATTTTTGCCGTAGCTGTACGGCTATTTTTACTTCAGTGC
>ENA-OZZN01000287-OZZN01000287.1-human-gut-metagenome-genome-assembly--contig:-NODE-287-length-16881-cov-13.408594_pt1 | contig 16881 bp, 10 predicted proteins | sample MGYA00243646_ERZ654149 | MGnify/ENA primary metagenome ERZ654149 (study PRJEB26926, sample SAMN06164901) | human gut metagenome | biome: ENVO:00009003; feature: ENVO:2100002; material: ENVO:00002003...
ACCGAGATCTACACCCTAGAGTTCGTCGGCAGCGTCAGATGTGTATAAGAGACAGGTTTACTTTAATCCAAAATTTTATTTTCTCGTTTCTATCTCCACTCCCAAAACATGCAAGTCTTCTATTCCAGTAATTTCAGTAGAACATTCGCCCAACCAGCCATTTTCCTGGTTCACGCCTGTGTATATTTTTACAAAATCTACTCCCGGCAGGTGCACTTTCTGTCCTTTGGAGTTAACCGCCCAGTCAATATCAATGGCTGACTCATCTTTGGTATTGGTTTCATTGTCAGCATAGCCATAGCGGAATTTATACAAAACATAATAGCCTCCTTGTCCACTCTCGTCCACACCGTTTTGAGGCAAGCAAGTCCCCTTCAAAGTCAGCTTATCTCCACTGAACCATTGCGGGAAATAAGGCTGATTATGAAAACCGTTCTTAACTTTATAACCTGAGTTTCCCTTATTATCTTCCCAACGAATATATTTTTCCTTTTCTTCGGTAGTCGTCGGTTCTTTCTCCGGACGATAATAGGTGATTGTGTAATCTCTATATATATTCACATCATTTTCAGCGGCAACCGCTTTATCATACCACAATTCTTTCGTAGGGTCTTCGTGTGCACTTCCGGCTATTTCGTACCATTCATCCTCATCCGGCTTGCCGTTTTTATTGACGTCATAAGCCACCATGATTACGCCCGGCTCACAACTGCCGCCTTCCGGTGCATTCGGGTCTGGATTAGCATTTGCATAGAAAGCATTGCCCAGAACACGGAAGTCGCGCAAACCTTCTCTGTTGGCAATAGTATGGTCGAAGCCAACTACTACATATCCTCCGAAGCCTCCTAATGAAATCATATTTTTCTTGTTATTGCCGATGGCATCAAGCACCTTAGCATTCATCGTTTCCTGCGTATCTCCTTCTTTATAAACAGGCAGCGAATTTGTAAATTGCCCCACTGCCGGCATGAAATCCAGCACCTTCGTTATATAGGCAGTAGCTCCTGCAGGATTAGGTTCAATCACTTCCTTATAGAAATCTACCTTCACGGTGAAAGTGTACTCGTAGCTCAATTCATTTTGCTTCACACGAAGCATCAGTTCATATTCGCCCACCAGTTTGAAGGTATACTCCAGTTTTTTGGACGTCGAGATGCTTTCACCATCCAATATCCACTCAAAAGCCAGTCCTTCATCAGATACCGTTTTCACTTCAACGGTGAAAGGTCTATCTACTTGCGCTGTCAGCCCTCCTTCCGGTTGAACAACCTGGATATCTTCCTTTTTCAACAGATAGGGTTCATCATCACTGCAAGACGTAAACCCACCGCTCAAAAGAGAGGCGGATAAAGCTAAAAACAATACAGATTTGCATAGAATCTTTTTCATAATCTCAAATGTATAAATTAATTATAATTACCTGTAAATGCAAAGTGACCGGGGATATTGCCTCCTTCCGTACGCCACTTCAATCTCCCTTCCGGAGAATAGCAATAAACATAGCCGGTCACTACATAATTCTGCGCATCAGATATGAAAATTTCTTTCGTCTCCGGATTTACCGCTATCCCGTAAGGAATCAGAATATCCCGGTCTGTGCCGTCTGTGATTACCTTGTCCGATATCTGTTCCATCGTGCGGGTATCCAAAATTCCATAAGTTATTTCATTTCCCCCGGTATATTTGTTATAGGCTACACTATAATAATATAACAGATCATCATCCAGCCACATATCACTCACCGGAATGCCTGTTTCCTTTACCACCTTTTCCGTACGGGTATCTATGACATACAGGTTAGGCGGGGTATCATAGTAGTCTCCCCGTGAACTTACATACAAATATCCCCTTTTGTCTATCTTTATGCGATGCAGGTTGATGCCCACATCTATCTTTTTTATCTCCTTGAATGTTTCCAGATCTATGACAGACACTGTGCGGTCATAGTTCGGGACCCGATAGCCTCCGGAATTGGCAACATACAACTTCCCGTCGTACACTGCAATTTCATCGGGCTGATAACCCACTTCCACTTTCCTGGTCAGTTCCAAAGTCACCGTATCTATTTCAGCTACAAATCCCTTTTCTGCATTAGGATTTATTTCTACAGGCCCCGAATAAGAACTGATATAAGCTTTTCCGCCATTGAAGGCCATGTAACGACAGTTGGGAACCCTTATTTCTTTCACGTGGATCGCCGTGTGCACATCAAAGACTTCGATGTAATTTGAGCAATTGATAACCGCATACACCTTATTCCCGTAGATTTTAATGTCGTTTCCCACATCCCCCAACTCTTTTACGATAGTAGGGTTTCGTTCGGAAAATATATCACGCGTATAATATCCGGTGGTATAATCAAAGTAGTCGATCGTAGCACGGTTCATCCCCATATTGCCCTCATTGAGCTGGTAGAAACCTGTAATCTTACTTCCAACCATCGGTTGCGAAACTTTTGTACTGTCCGACAAGAATATCAGTTCGTCTTCCCGGCATGAACTTAACCAAACGCCGAGAATCAACAACGCTATATATGCATATTTATGTCTCATAGACTAAGGCTTAATGTGAACCGGAAATTCCGCCCCGGCATCGGATAGTTCAACACAACGTCGTAATATTGATTCAATGCATTATTCAACTCCACAGAAGCTTTGAGCCGGTACTGACCGGCGAAGACAAATTCTTTTTGCAGCGAAAAGTCATGTGTATACCACGGCTGCACCTGATTTCGCGGTATATTGTTGACGGCTCCGTTATAGCGTTCGCCCACATAGATAAAACTATAATTCAACGCCCAGGAGCGATAGTCCACCCCTGCCGTAACGGAACCGCTGTGCCAGGGTGTGTAGGGTATCTGGTCACCGTAAGAAGACATTTTCTTACCATTGATTTTTGTAAAATCCTGCGCTTCGCTGTACGAATAAGACAGAGTGGTATGAAACTGCACGGGGGCTATATGTCCGGCTACATTCAATGATGCATCCACTCCCTTGCTTTCTACCTTCCCCATATTAGTCATCATCCATCGGAAGAAACTTCCGGTTGGGGCGGCTACTATTTTATCGGTAATAAAAGCGTAGTAGGCATCTACCTGTATACCAAACCGGCTGATAAAGCCCGCAGGGAATTCCTTCTGATAACTAGCGCCGACGTTAAACTGGTCGGTAAATTCAGGACTCAGCTTACTGTCTCCGATTTGCGCATAATAAAGATCATTGAAAGTAGGCATACGGAATATGCGTTTATAGAATGCCCGCACATTGAAGTCATGTTTCTGAAAGGGCCGGTAACCGATAAAGACGGCAGGCGACAGTTCCGATTTATCGGGAGCTTTCGCGTTATTTCTTACCTTTTCTATGACAAACGTTCCCAGTAGGCTTGCCTGGAGTTTCAACTTTCCAAGGTCGACGGAAGTTGCCAAGGCCGCCCAAGTAGTGTATCGCTGCGGAAAAGAAAAAGGTACGCCTACACCGCGAGTCACGGCATTCAGCTTATTGTATTGAAAATCGACAGATAATGACACATCCCAGTTATGAAGGATGTTATACATATTGACCATTGACAGATACCAGTCCTGCTGGTAATAGGTATTATCGAACTGCATGGCTTTGGTTACCGTATCATCCAGTATCAGGAATGTATCGCGCGATACATAGTGGGTATAGTCATAAGCAAACTTACCGTTAAGTTGCAATTTATATTTCGGAGTTACATCTTTCACAAAAGTAGCCTGCACAAAGAAGTTCTTGTCGCCCTGCCTCTCTCCATTCCTCCATTCGTTTTTAATGATGGCGCCCGGTAGCCCCCGGTCGGAATTGTAATAATACAATTTGGCCTGCCAATAGCCATCGGAGATGTTTCCATATACTCCCGCCTCTATCCGATAGGCTTCAATATCACTGTTCCAGCGGGTGGCGGTGGTGTCATAAGCCACCTCTCCATTCTGCGCCAGCCTCCGGTAACGGAACTTATATTCTCCGTTGGATTTCATATATTCAGCACTTACACTTGTATTAATTTGGTCGTTCAACTTCTGCTCCCACCGGAAAGAAGGATTTATCAGTTGTATGGTGCCCGTTTTATAGCGCATCAGCAGATTTGTCTTCTTGCCTGCCCCAAACTTGGGTCTTCGTGCTTTCAGATAGAGTGCAGAGGCTGATGCAAAGTCTTTGGCAGCTTGGAAGATTTCACTTTTCTGTCCGTTATATAGTGAAATCTCCTCCAGGTCGTCCAGCGAGAAACGCCCCAAATCTACTATTCCGTTCTGTGCATTCCCCACTTGCAGACCATCATAGAAGACCCCTACATGGTGTGTACCCATATTGCGTACATCTATTGTTTTCAATCCGCCCATACCGCCATAGTCCTTTATCTGCACACCAGAGAAGTAGCGGAGAGCATCCGCCACGTTGTGGGCATTCAAGCGTTCCAGTTGTATGCCGCTCAGGTGCTGGGCAGGAATCACTTCCTTGTAGGGCTTGGCAGTAATAACAACTTCTTCCAAATGCTGCAAACTGTCCAACTTGCCTTGTGCACATACGGACAGACTTCTCCCGCAGAGAGATACGCACATAAGCAAGACAGCCCAGTAGCTCTGTCTAACCATAGTTTAAAAATATGTTGAAATAATTAAGTACCAATCACCCTAACCCCGGAGGCTGATTAATAAAATGAATAATGGCAGGTCTTCTGACTAACTCCCTTTTTGAAACCTTCCCGATATTAAATATATCAGTGGCATGAGTATTTTTCAAAAAGTTGAATAGAGCTTCACAGCAGCGGGACTGTCCGGGATTTTCACCCGGTTCCCTTTTAATCCGGTCATTTGCCTAAATAACCAGAACCAATTCGGATGCGAAGATATTATAAATAGTTTAAATAAAAAACCTGATATTGGCATTTAACATTCCGTTCCTCTTCACTTTCCCAAGAGCCGAACTATATCCGAACCGTACTTGCTCCGTACATTCTTCGGTTAGAGATACCTCTGAGCAAAGAATGTACGGAGCAAGTACGGTTCGGATATGGCAAAGAGGTATCTTGAACTACCTACAGGTAGTTAGTTAACTACTGCGTAATATGAGAATTATGAGCCTACGGAAGAAGGCTGGATATTAGAACATTTCATCGACAAATTTTACTTTGAATAAATTTTAAATACAAAATGTTTTTAGCTAGGGACAATTATAAACTCACATTTCAATGCTAAAAATAGAAAGAAGACAAATAGAAGTCCTAGATTTGGATTATCTAAAGAGAGAACCTACTCTCATCATTGATGCTTTGAATTTTGATTTGTATTCTGGTTTATCAATTAAACAATCTATAATTGATACGCTCGACCTATCGCCTTACATTTTTATTCAGAAGTAATCATTCATGATTGCGTCATTCAGGAGGTCAAGCTTTCCTATTGTTGGTTCATAAACGGACTAGAGTTTATGAATAATATAATTACGCAAGAAACAACTTACGAGGCCGGAGGACATAATAAAAAACCATTTATAATAAAAGAAAATATATTCCATGGCTTTTAAAATTTCTTCGATTGCCACTTCGAAGATACTGTTTATTTCTCAAATAACATTCTGATAGAAGGGTACAACCTGTTAGGGAATAGAAGGGAGGGATATGAAACTTTATTTAATAATGGAATTATTAAGAATGGAAATATTGGAAGAGTTGGTTTAGAATAGTAAGTATTTGCAACGACCCAAGACATCCTATATACTTTTGGATTGTATTCAAAAAATGGGTGCCACTTTCATTCATCAAGTGACACCCATTCTCTTTATATAGAAATAAATTTTAATCCTCTTGTCCAGCAAACTCCATCAGATACGCCTTAATGAAACCATCTATCTTACCATCCATCACTCCATTGACATCCGAAGTCTGGAAGTTAGTACGGTGGTCTTTTACACGGCGATCATCGAATACATAGCTTCGTATCTGCGAACCCCATTCGATCTTCTTCTTCCCGGCTTCCACCTTGGCTTGTTCGGCCATGCGGTGCTGAAGTTCCTTATCATACAGAATGGAACGTAACTGGCGCATTGCATTCTCGCGATTCTTGGGTTGGTCGCGAGTTTCCGTATTTTCAATCAGGATTTCTTCTTCCTCGCCCGTATACGGGTCCTTGAACTGATAACGCAGACGAACTCCGGATTCTACCTTGTTCACATTCTGACCACCGGCACCACTGGAACGGAAAGTATCCCAAGAGATATTGGCAACATTGATGTTCACCTCAATAGTATCATCAACCAGCGGAGTTACAAAAACAGAAGCAAAAGAAGTCATGCGCTTGCCTTGCGCATTGTAAGGAGATACACGCACCAGACGATGTACACCGTTCTCGCCTTTCAGATATCCATAAGCATAATCACCTGAAATCTCAATAGTGCAGGTTTTAATACCGGCTTCATCACCTTCCTGCAAGTTAGAAATGACAGCCTTGTAGCCATTGGTTTCGGCATAACGCAAATACATACGCATCAGCATACTTGCCCAGTCCTGGCTTTCCGTGCCACCCGCACCGGAGTTGATTTTCAACACACAGTCCATCTGGTCAGCTTCATCACGAAGCATATTTTTCAGTTCAAGCTCATCAATGGCAACGGAAGCTTTGGCATAAGCTTCATCTATCTCTTCCTCGGTTACAAGTTCGTCCTTATAGAAATCAAAAGCCAATTGCAATTCATCCGATAATGTCTTTATTTCATTATAACCGGCTATCCACTGTTGCAAACCTTTCACTTTCTTCATTTGTGCCTCAGCCGTCTTCTGGTCATCCCAAAAGCCCGGAGCCTGCGTGCGCAACTGTTCTTCTTCTACCTGGATCTTCTTTCCTTCGATGTCCAGATAGCGGTAGAGTGCCTCGGTGCGCTCTTTAATGCTTTTCAGTTGTTCTATGGTAATCATAATCTATGAAAATAAACCTTCTTATTTAAAATATTTACTTTTTGAGTGCAAAGGTATGAAAAAAACGCATATTTTTGCAGTTATCAATCTAATAAGTCAGCTTATGAACAAACTATTCCGACAAATTGGTTTAACGTTTATCCTACTGGTAGCGATAAGCTTAGGAAGTTGTACTTCGAAGTACAGCTACGAAACAGTACCCAATGATCCGCTGAAAGCGCGTATCTACACTCTGGACAACGGTTTGAAAGTCTACATGACTGTAAACAAGGAAACTCCGCGCATACAAACGTACATTGCAGTACGTGTAGGTGGTAAAAACGACCCCGCAGAAACTACCGGATTGGCTCACTATTTCGAGCACCTGATGTTTAAAGGTACCACAAACTTCGGTACTCAGAACTATGAGATTGAAAAGCCTTTGCTGGACCAGATCGAAGAACAATTCGAAGTTTATCGCAAGACAACAGACAGCCTTGAACGTAAAGCTATTTATGCAAAAATTGACAGCATCTCCTACGAGGCTTCCAAATATGCCATCCCCAACGAATATGACAAACTCATGGCTGCCATCGGTGCCAACGGAACAAATGCCTACACCAGTTTCGACGTTACTTGCTACACGGAAGATATCCCCAGCAATCAGATTGACAACTGGGCAAAAATTCAGGCAGAACGTTTTGAAAATTGCGTGATCCGCGGTTTCCATACTGAGTTGGAAACGGTTTACGAAGAAAAGAATATGTCGCTGACCCGCGACCCGCGCAAAGTTTACGAAGCAGTACTTTCTTCTCTTTTCCCACACCATCCGTATGGAACACAAACCGTACTTGGTACTCAGGAAGACCTGAAGAATCCTTCAATCACCAACATCAAAGAATATTATAAGAAATGGTATGTGCCCAACAACATGGCTATCTGTCTTTCCGGCGATTTTGATCCCGATCAGATGATTGCAACTATTGACAAATATTTTGGTGGTTTGAAACCCAATCCTGATCTGCCGAAACTGGATCTGCCGAAAGAAACCCCGATTACAGCACCTGTTGTACGTGAGGTAATCGGCCCGGATGCCGAAAGCGTTGCCCTTGCATGGCGCTTCCCCGGAGCGGCCGACAAAGATGTGGAAACGTTACAAGTGGTTTCCCAGATACTTTATAACGGACAAGCCGGCCTATTCGACCTTGACCTTACACAACAACAGAAGACGTTAAGTTCATATTGCTATCCTCTGACCATGAGCGATTACAGCGCACTGTTGATGCAGGGACGCCCTAAACAAGGACAGACTCTGGACGAAGTGAAAGACCTCATGCTGGGTGAACTGAAGAAACTCCGCGACGGCGACTTCGACGAAAAGATGCTGGAAGCCAATATCAACAACTTCAAACTGTATCAGATGCAGCAGTTGGAAAACAATGATGCGCGTGCCGACATGTTTGTACAGTCATTCGTAAACGGTAGTGACTGGGCAGACGAAGTTACCGCCCTCAACCGTATGTCCAAACTGACTAAGAATGATATCGTAGCCTTTGCCAATAAATATCTGAAAGATGATAACTATGCCGTTATCTACAAAAGACAAGGTAAAGACCCGAATGAAAAAAAGATGCCGAAACCCGAAATCACTCCTATCGTGATGAATCGCGACACCGCCAGTACCTTCCTGAAAGAAATACAGGCAAGCGTAGTGACTCCTATCGAACCGGTATTCCTGGACTATTCCAAAGATCTTACCCAACTGAAAGCAAAATCGGATATTCCTGTACTTTACAAACAGAATACAACGAATGATATTTTCCAGTTGATTTACCTCTTTGATATGGGTAACAACAATGACAAGGCACTCGGTACCGCTGCCCAATATCTGGAATACCTTGGTACTGCCGACATGACTCCGGAAGAGGTTAAGAGCGAATTCTATCGTCTTGCGTGCTCATTCTTTGTATCTCCGGGTAGCAAACGTACTTATGTTGTACTCTCCGGTCTCAACGAAAATATGCCTGCTGCCATGGCTCTCTTCGAAAAACTGTTGGCAAATGCCCAGGTAAATAAAGAGGCTTATGCAAATATGGCTAACGATATTCTGAAATCCCGCAAAGACGCTAAGCTGAATCAGATGCAAAACTTCTCGCGCCTGGTGTCTTATGCTACTTATGGTCCGAAATCTCCGGCAACCAATCTGCTGACCGAAGCTGAACTGATCTCTATGGATCCGCAACAGCTTGTGGACCGTATCAAACAGCTGAGCAGCTTCAAGCACCGTATTCTTTACTATGGGCCAAGCAATCAGGATGACCTGCTTGCCATCATTAATAAAGAGCATCAGGCACCGGAGGCTTTGAAAGAAATTCCTGAAGGAAATAACTTTGAAGCACTATTGACACCCGAAACGAAGATTTTCATTGCTCCGTATGATGCCAAACAAATCTATATGTCGCAAATCTCCAACAAAGGAGAGAAATTTGATCCTGCTGCTGAATCCGGTCGTCAACTATACAACGAATACTTCGGTGGCGGCATGAATTCCATCGTATTCCAGGAAATGCGCGAAAGCCGCGGTTTGGCTTACTCGGCATGGGCCGGTATGTTGAAGCCAAGCTATTTGACAGATCCTTATATGCTACGCACACAGATTGCTACGCAGAATGACAAGATGATAGACGCCATCAATACATTCAATGACATCATCAACAATATGCCTGAATCGGAAGCTGCCTTCAAACTGGCCAAAGACGGCATGATTGCCCGTATGCGTACCGACCGTACCATCAAGATGGATGTTATCTGGGATTATATCAGCGCTCAATATCTGGGACAGAACGTAGATAGTCGTATCAAGCTGTATAACGATGTGCAGAACATGACGTTACAGGATGTTATCGACTACCAGAATAAATGGATCAAGGGACGCACCTATACATATTGTATCCTTGGTGACAAAAAAGAGCTGGATATAAATGCTTTGAAAAAAGTAGGTCCGGTAATTGAACTGAAACAGGAAGATATCTTCGGATATTAATATATCTGAGCAGTAAAACAGGGAAGGGTTGCATTGTCATGTAACCCTTTCTTTTTTTATAATTTCTACCGGTTCTATTTATAAATACTCTTTATTACACAAAAAGTCCACCCTCCCCGCACTGTGATTACGTACATTTGCCCCGTATTCTAATTTGTATCACATATCTAAAAGAGTATAAGACAGACCATGAAACGTTTATTCATCTTTATTATGGGAGTAATGATGGCTGTGGTAGCCACGTCCCGCACGTTCGACATGAAACAATTGGGGGCTGATGCCAAAGGCATCAAGCCATGTACGAAACTGATTAACCAGACTATTGAAAAAGCAGCTTCGGAAGGAGGTGGAACCATCTATTTCCCTGCCGGGACTTATCTGACTGCTACTATCCACATGAAAAGTAATATTACATTGCATCTGGAATCAGGTGCCATTGTGCGCTTCTCAGACAGGTTCGAGGATTATCTGCCTTTTGTAACCGCACGTTGGGAAGGAACCGTTATGCAAACCTTATCCCCACTGATTTACGCTCATTCGGCAGATAATCTGACCATTACCGGACGCGGAACGCTGGATGGAAACGGACTGAAATGGTGGTTATGGGAATTTGAGACACGTAAGGTGATAAAAGAGAACGGTGGCAAGCTACCTTCTCTGGATAAGTTACAGCAAATGTGGGTGGATGCCAATAAGGACCTGGAAATATCCGATTACTATAAGCCTTCTCTGGAACGTAAAATGTTCCGTCCGCCTTTTATTCAGTTCTACGAATGTACGAATATCCTTATTGAAAATGTGAAGATCATCAACTCTCCTTTCTGGACAGTCAATCCGGCCTTCTGTGATAACGTTACAATACATGGAGTAACCATCAATAACCCGTCAAGCAATCCTAAAGGGCCGAATACGGACGGTATCAATCCGAGTTCCTGCCGGAATGTACGTATCTCCGACTGTTTTATCAGTGTTGGAGACGATTGTATTACCATCAAGTCCGGACGTGATGCCGACGGACGTAAATATGGGAAAGCATGCGAGAACATCACAATCACCAATTGTATCATGCTTTCCGGTCACGGTGGAGTGGTCATCGGCAGCGAAATGTCGGGCGGTGTAAAAAGGATAGCTATATCCAATTGTGTGTTTGATGGAACGAATGCCGGTATCCGGTTAAAAGCATCCCGCGGACGCGGTGGTGTAGTAGAAGATATACGGGTAGACAATATCGTAATGAAGAATATACAAGGAGATGCCTTTATTTTCGATTTATTTTATGACCGTTTATCGAAAGTAGAACCGGTAAGCGAACGTACTCCTATTTTCCGGAATATCCATTTAAGTAATGTTACGGGAAATGATATCAAGCGGATAGGCTATATAAAAGGTATTGAGGAAATGCCTATATCGGAACTGTCTTTCTCCAACATGAACATAGTAGCCGGAAAAGGATTTCAAGCAGAAACAGCCACCGATATCCGTTTTAACAACGTAAGTTTCACCGTAGAAGAAGGACCTTCACTCAACATCCGACAATGCAAGGATATATTCCTGAATGACGTGCGGACAAAGCAACCGATAGCCGGTCAGCCGGTAGTGGATTTAGAAGCAATAGAAAACCTGTCAATCATTCATTGTGATTCCACACAAATTGTCAGGAAATAATAGAAGAAAAACAAATAGACCACTCAAAAAAAATCTATAATATGGCACACCGTTTCTTAAAACTCTCATTAGTCTGTATGGCAATCATAGCAAGTACAGACTTAAAAGCCCAGCAAGCGCCGGTCTTATGGTACGACAGCCCGGCTGAATATTGGGAAGAAGCTCTCCCTTTAGGTAATGGAAGATTGGGAGCAATGGTATATGGAAATCCGGTAAATGAAGAAATCCAATTGAACGAAGAAACGATTTCTGCCGGTGCTCCTTACAAGAACTACAATCCGGAAACTAAAAACTATCTGTCTGAAATAAGACAGTTGATCTTTGAAGGAAAATATCCTGAAGCCCAGACATTAGCGGGTGAAAGGCTTCTCTCGAAGAATGGTTTTGGCATGCCTTATCAAACAGCAGGCAGTTTACGGTTAAGGTTTCAGGATCAGGAAGGTTATACAAACTTCCGCCGGGAACTGGATTTGGAAAAAGCCGTCGCATCAACCACTTATACAGTGGATGGCGTCGACTACAAACGTGAAGTATTCACTTCATTTGCAGATCAATTAGTTATCATCCGGCTGACCGCTTCACAACCGGGGAAACTGACATTCACCACTGCTCTAACATGCCCGCAAGATGTCGACGTCACAACTTCCGGCAAAGACGCCATGACTATGGAGGGAGTGACTAAAGGAAATGAGTTTGTAGAAGGGGCAGTCCGCTTCCGTACAGATTTAAAGCTCAACGTACAGGGAGGGAAAACCTCTGCAAATGATTCTACCCTGATAGTAACTCGTGCAAACAGCGCCACAATTTACTTGGCGATATCCACCAATTTCATCAATTACAAAGACATATCCGGCGATCCTGTCAAACGCAACAAAGTATACTTAAAGAATGCTGGGAAGAATTATACCAAAGCACTTCAGGCTCACATAAGTGAATATCAGAAATATTATAATCGCGTATCGTTGAATTTAGGCCGTACCGCCCAGGCTGACAAGCCAACCGATATACGCGTCAAAGAGTTTGCCACAGCCAATGATCCTCACCTGGTAGCCCTATACTTCCAGTTTGGACGTTATCTTCTAATCTCCAGTTCACAGCCGGGAGGGCAGCCGGCCAATCTGCAAGGCATTTGGAATCAGAAGCTAAATCCGGCATGGAAATGCCGTTATACTACGAATATCAACGCCGAAATGAACTACTGGCCGGCTGAAGTAACTAATCTGCCCGAAATGCACGAACCTTTCCTGCAAATGATAAAGGAACTCTATGAGAATGGTCAGGAAGCTGCTCGCGAAATGTATGGTTGCCGTGGATGGATGTTGCATCATAACACCGATCTGTGGCGCATGAACGGGGCGGTAGACAAAGCATATTGCGGTCCCTGGCCCACTTGCAACGCTTGGTTATGCCATCATTTATGGGATCGTTATCTGTATTCGGGAGATAAAGATTTTCTGGCCCAGGCATACCCGATCATGAAAAGTGCTTCCGAATTCTTTGTCGATTTCCTTGTCAAAGACCCCAACACAGGTTATATGGTAGTCACCCCGAGTAATTCACCAGAGAATTCACCTCCACAATGGAGAACAAAAGCCAATCTCTTTGCAGGCATCACCATGGACAATCAGCTAGTATTTGATCTATTCACAAATACAGAAAGAGCCGCACGGCTATTAGAGAAGGATGAGCTATTCTGCGATACGATCCTCTCACTCAGAAAACAATTGCCTCCTATGCAAGTAGGGCAATACGGACAATTGCAGGAGTGGTTTGAGGACTGGGATAACCCCAAAGATCATCATCGCCACATTTCTCACTTATGGGGATTCTTTCCGGGATTCCAGATATCTCCATACTCCTCACCCGTACTCTTTGAGGCTGCACGCAACACCCTAATCCAACGTGGTGATCCTTCTACCGGTTGGTCTATGGGATGGAAGGTTTGTTTCTGGGCAAGATGTTTGGATGGGAATCATGCATTCAAACTTATCACTGACCAACTCAATCTGGTCTCCCCCGAAGTCCAGAAAGGACAAGGAGGAGGAACCTATCCTAATCTTTTCGATGCACATCCTCCTTTCCAAATAGACGGAAACTTCGGTTGTACAGCCGGTATTGCCGAAATGTTAATGCAAAGCCATGATGAAGCCATACACTTGCTACCTGCTTTGCCAGATGTATGGAAAGACGGTGAAATAAAGGGACTTCGGGCACGCGGAGGCTTTGAAATCATTTCATTGAAGTGGAAAAACGGGCAGATAGAATCTGCCGTGATCAAATCGACTCTCGGAGGCAATCTTCATCTACGTGTGCATCAGGAGTTGGCTATGGATGGAAAAAGTTTATCTGCCACTGACAACGGTAATGCCAATCCTTTCTTTGCCAAGCAGCCCATAAGCCGCCCCTTGATTAGTGAGAAAGCTCCTTTGAAAGGTATTGAGCTAAAGAAATCATACGTTTATGAGATCGCGACCCAAGCAGGAGAAACTTATACTTTTACGGATGTCCGGTAACAGGTAACCGGACGTTCTTTGTCAAGAGCATATTTACAGAAGATTAACGGACGGGAGGCATAGACCTCCCGTTTTACTTTCGGAACAGACCGTCTGTTTGCCTCAAACACATGATCAGTATGCCTCAAACGCATCATCTGTTTACCTCAGATGCATCGTCCGTTTCGCTGGGGTGAATCAGTGAAACGCCACACCTCAGCAAGTGAAACGGCTGGGCTTAAAACGGTTGAAGTGTGGCATTTAGGTTGTTGAAGTGTGGCATTTAAGCTGCTAAGCTGTGGCATTGGGGAAGTAAACATGTGGCATTTCAAATGACAAGCCATAGGGATAAAAAAAGAACGGAGAAGCAATGCTTCTCCGTTCGTGCTAATTTAAAATTGAATATTAAATAGATTTACGAATACAAATATACGACATCAGAAAGGCGATGTCAAGTATATTGGGATTTTTCTCACTTTCCAACAATTATTTTATAGCAATCGTTGTTCGCTGCAAATCTTCTTCTTTAGAGCTTCCTCCCACCATAATATCATAATTACCCGGACAAACTCTTACTGTATTGGATTGAGCGTCCCACCACTCCAATTCTTTATCTTTCAGGTCAAACTCCACATTGACGGTCTTTCCTGCCGGAATAGATACACGCTTGAAAGCACGCAAGGTTTTGATGGGTCCTTCTGCATCTCCTTGTTTTCTAAGATAAACCTGCACCACTTCTTCTCCGTTACGCTTACCCGTATTTGTAACAGGTACAGTAAGTTTCAAAGACTGTCCGGCTGTAAGTTCATTCTTGTCAAGTACGGTTTTACCATAGCCAAAGGTGGTATAACTAAGACCGTAACCGAATGGGAACAAAGGCACATCCTGCATATATCTGTAAGTTCTTCCGGTCATGTTATAATCTTCAAAGTCAGGCAACTGAGACACATTGCGATAGAAAGTAACCGGTAATTTCCCCGCCGGATTATAATCACCGAACAATACCTCGGCAACAGCCTTACCACCTTGCTGACCGGGATACCATGCCTGCAAGATAGCTTCGCACTTCTGAGTCTCAGGTTCCAAACCGATAGGCGATCCTGAACAGTTAACCAGAATAATCTTCTTACCTGCACGATGCAGAGCATCAATCAGTTCACGCTGAACGGCAGGTAACTCAATATCCGTACGATCTCCTTTCTTGAAACCGGGAAGATTTACTCCCATCTCCTCTCCTTCAAGGCTGGGAGATATACCGCTCGCAAAAATAACGATATCTGCATCCTTCACACGTTCAACAGATTTCCTTATATCCACATCTTTCTTAAATCCAAGATCAAAGTTCAACTGTGCATCACTTCTCAGATACTCAAAATCAAGTTCCAGATCATACGATTTACCAGCCTGTACCTTCATCGCATGAGTAGATTTCCTTGCACCATGCTTGTTTGAGAAACTTTTCACTTCTTCTCCGTTCACACGAAGTCTTCCGCTCCCATAGCAATAAACCTCAAGAACAATTTCTCCTGATTCTTTAGGAATAAATGCACTGTTATAGGTTGCGGAGAAATCCGTCAAATTCACTCCCGGAGCAAACACTGTAGCCCCCGAAGTACAAAAACGGAAAGGAGTGGTGACTTGTGCTGTGGTCACCGGTTCGCCTTCACGCTTCAGGTTATTCCAGTAACGAGCCGTGAACCCGGGACCTTTGTCTGACTTACACTGGCTGAATGCACTCTGAATCAGAGTTCTTTCCACCCATGGGCAGCCTTGCTCATAGATCAGTTTATCATCAGTGCCAAGCAAATTCCGCACTCCATCAAGAATAGTGACGGTGTGCGCCGGCATTCCGTTATAATTTCCCCATTGCATCACTGAGTCATTCGCATTCGGCCCCATAACGGCTACCGTCAGTCCGCCACGTTTCAACGGCAGAAAGTTATCCTTATTCATCAACAATGTCATGGATTCACGGGCCATATTCAATGCCAGAGAGTCATGAGCAGCAGAAGCTACTACGGAGAAAGGTATCTTGGTCCAGGATACTTTTTCCGGTTCATCCATTTCCCCCAATGCAAAACGGGCTTTCATCAGTCGCTTGACAGACGTGTCTACGGTCTCTTCTGAAATTAGTCCTTTTTTCACGCTCTCTATCAAAGCCTTATAACTGGAACCACACTCCAAGTCTGTTCCACTGATCACCGCCGCGGCAGAGGCTGACTCTGCATCGGGATGGGTGTGATGACCACGGTCGTTGTAGAAGTCAGCTATTGCACCGCAATCAGATACTACTATACCGTCGAATCCCCATTCTCCACGCAATATCTGCATTAGCAGGCGATCACTTCCACAGCAGGGATCACCTTCAAAACGGTTGTAAGCACACATCACTTCTTCCACTTTTCCTTCTTTCACCAATGCTTCGAAGGGTGGCAGATAAGTTTCATACAAATCACGTGGCTTTATATTCTCCGCATTAAAAGAGTGACGATTCCACTCCGGTCCCGAATGTACGGCAAAATGCTTGGCGCAGGCATGCAGTTTATCATATTTTCCATCGGCAGGTCCTTGCAAACCTTTTACCACCATCACGCCCATCCGACTTGTCAGATAAGGGTCTTCACCATAGGTCTCAATACCCCTGCCCCAGCGCGGATCACGGTAGATATTCACTGTGGGAGTCCACATGGTCAAACCCTGATAGCGTTCACGGCTATCCTGAGATGCTGTCTCTTATACACATCTCCGAGCCCACGAGACGCTCATGAATCTCGT
>ENA-OZZN01000301-OZZN01000301.1-human-gut-metagenome-genome-assembly--contig:-NODE-301-length-16323-cov-4.351057_pt1 | contig 16323 bp, 10 predicted proteins | sample MGYA00243646_ERZ654149 | MGnify/ENA primary metagenome ERZ654149 (study PRJEB26926, sample SAMN06164901) | human gut metagenome | biome: ENVO:00009003; feature: ENVO:2100002; material: ENVO:00002003...
CCTAGAGTTCGTCGGCAGCGTCAGATGTGTATAAGAGACAGTGAAAATGAAGTTGTTTGTAAAATATATTTCTTTATTAATTCTCTTGTTTGTTGTTGGAGGATGTAAAGAAAAAATGGCTGACATGTATGTGACTAAGGTCACCGATTTGACAGGAGAGGAAGAACAAGTTTTGAAATTGGAATATGATCGTGATGGTAAAATTATAAAGTATGGAGATACCCCGGTAAGGTATGAGGGCGACCAAATCACAATCGGACAGATGGATTGTTTGAATACCGGCAATAAGCTTTGCAATGTTACGTTTCAAATAGGAAAAGGCAAGGCGAGGGAAAGTAGGGCCCGTTGTATATTGAAGGTAGAAGAGGAGGTTTATGAAGTTGATAAACAGACTGTCTATGATTATAAAGGAGATACTATTTTTATCAATTCTGATTATCGTGCTACTTCCGATTATCGTTTCTTGAGAAAAGTGCAAGGAAAATATGTTTTTGATCAATTGGGACGGTTGAAGGAAGTAATGACTGTTTTTACTGAGGCAAATGATAGTGTGTCCAGTTGTCATACTTATTATAATTATGATAATAACATTAACTATCAGGCGAATTTGAATTTACAGGCTTATGTGATTGATTATGATGGGGTGGATAGTTTCTTCTATTTTTTATTGAATCTTGGGCAGTTGAGGAATAGAACAGCCTTACCTAATGATATCGGATATTGTATGAATCATGGTTTAAGCACTTATAATGTGCATGCCAATTATCGTCTGGATGATGAGAATCCGGTCAGGATAGAAGTTTTATATAATTATACCAAACTTCTATCCCGAATAGATTTATCTTATAATCCTTTAAATTAATTCATCGGGAAGTATAAACAAGTCTACTTCATTGGCGCCTTGCTTTATCAAGTCTTTCTTATCTATTTGGTAAAGACGGATAAACTCATCATGACTGTCGCATAGTTCCTGGGCTTTGCGATAATATTCTATTGATTTTTCTGTTTCATTCAGGATATAATACACATGTCCTGCATTCATCCAGTCTTCCATAATGGGTTTGGGCTCGGATATCAGCAAGTCGTAATATTTCTTGGCTTGTTGATGGTTGCCGGTAATGAAGGAACACCATCCGATGGCGCGTCGGGCATTCTGTGGCTTTTTATCCAGATACTCCACTTTGAAGAAATAAGCCAGTGCTTCATCGTATCGTTCCAGTGCCATCAGGCATTGTCCTATTTGTAGCGTCAGATTCAGATTGTCAGGCTGTACTTGTTCCACCTTATTATAATATTCCAAAGCTTGTTGGTAGTTTCCTTCTTTTCTATAACATTGTGCCAAATGGCGGTTATTCCATGCGTTATCAGGGATCAGCAGATCTGATTGCAGGTAATAATCTATCGCTTTTTTATAGGAACCGATTTTCTGATAAATGAAACCTGCTTTCTGCCATAATTCAGCATTTTTACGATTGTATAATTCAATTGATTTATCATAGAGAATCCCGGCTTCTGTCAGGTCGTCGTGTGTGAATAGGTAATCTGCCAGCTTGTTGATATAATCTTTGTGCAACAAGGCTTGAGACAATGTTTCTTTATTCCATAAGTCTAGAGTGTCCTCAAAAATGTCATGTATTTCATGTCTTCTTGACCATAATTTGAAGAAACGGTAGAGGTCATGAATATATTGCCGGCTCACGAATTCAGCGCGAGCTTTTGATTGTGACATTTCTTTTAAACGTTCTTTCAGTTCTTCAGAAGCCTCATGTTGTCCGTTCAATTGTTGCTGCATGAGATTTCTTTGGCTTTCCGGCATTTGTAACATGGTAAAACAAAAAGAGTATTTGTCGGAATTGCAGAATACATCCGAGTTCATCAAAATGTTGAGCAGAGAGATTTTTTGTTCGTCATTTCCGAGAGATAATTTGGCGATATCCTGATATTGGGGGTCAAAAGGATAGAACCAGTGAGAAATTTTGCGGAAAAACGGGAATTGTTTCAGCTGTGAAAAGGTACTCATATACACATCCGCCCCGGACATTTGCAGTTCACCTAATTCGCGCAATTTATCGGTAATGCCTGAACGGTCAATCCATTCTTCCCATTCCGGATTATGATCTTCAGCATCTTCATCCAGTCCTTCCAAATTAAGTTTGGGATTTTTCATCATTTCGGGAATGATTTCTTCACGCATTTTCTTGTCTATCTTTCGGGTTTCACGGGAAGATTGCAATAATTGAATCTGGATATGATGCAGGTTTTTGATGAACTCGGTATTTTCATTCAGTTCATTTATGCGCGACACGGCTTCAGGGTATTGAAGGATACGCTTTTCATAATAGTAGCATGTTAGTGCGATCCCTGCAATAGCCCGCTGATTCAGCATGGTATCCTGATGGGTATAGGCGTTCAATAGAAACATGAACTTGCGGATGTCGAATATTTGCAGCAGGCTCATGGTGACGGCGCTGACCATTATGGAAAGGTCGTTGACTTGGATCAATAGTGAGTTGAACAAAATTTGCGCTTCAGCATATTCCGATTCACTCCACCGGGTGGATACCCATATTTTTTCAAATAATTCGTCTACGGCTGTTTCGTGACGTTTTCTCATGGCATCCATTTCTTCATTTCTTTTGGCCTCGGTGGTATATATCAATGGGGCTGTAGCCATATCTTCTGTATATGCCTCCAATTGCATTTGTAATTCGGCATAGCTGTGGGGAGGGCTTTGGACAAAAGTGCGCATTGTGTCATAATAGGCTCCATAATTTTGTGTTGCCTGTACGGCTATATGGATACGGTCGGTCAGTTCGTATGCCGTGCGCAACATTTTATGGTATATTTCTACCTTATTGGGATCTTTCATCCCTTTTGAAGTATATTGCAGCATCAGGTCGTATGACGTTTGCAGGGCTTCTAGCTCATTCTTTAATTGCCAGTCGGAAGTATGGGTGGCATATCCTGTCATTTGGGATAATGCTTCTTTTAACCGATATTGGTCTAATAGTTTTATGATTTCTTCGCGCATATTTTAAAGTTCTATTTGTATGTCTTTTATAAACAAATGCGGGCAGACTTCGGTTCTCGATTTATTTCAACCAAGTTGCCCGTTTCCATATATATTCCATCGGACCGTGAGAGTGATGATTCATCCACCAGCGGCAGAAAGAGAATTGCAAGATGAAGAAAACTATTCCTGCCAGGCAGCTGGCTGTGATACCAAACTGATTGTGCAATGCAAATCCCCAGTTGTAGTATAACATAGAACCTACTATACTTTGAGTGATATAATTGGTAAGGCTCATCTTTCCGTATGGCGTTATTTTCATTAATCCGTCGTGTAAGTTTGTCTTGTAAAAAGCGAAGACGACACCGGATACCAGAATCAGCATAAATGCAAAATTGGAAAGCGAGGTGATGATTAGTGAAAGAGGGGTCAGAATGGATTTATTTGTGATAAAGTCTGGTAGCATATTGCCCAACCCATATAAAGGGAAAAATGAGACGAGTGAGCCTGCAAGTACCTTGTTCCATACCTTCAAGTGCTCTTTCAAAAAAAGTCCCTTGCGCCCTATCAGCATACCGAGCAGGAAGAGGGCGGCTGTTTGGAATACCCGTCCGTGATCCCAGGCCCAGGCAAGGCTTGCCAACTGTCCTTCCCATAAATTGACACGGATGGTTTCCAGAAAATTACCATTGCTTTGCACTGCAAAAGTTGCATTCCAGAAGCTGCGGGTGGGGATGGCCGGAGTAACAAATTCCGGATCGAAGCAGGCACGTATTACATAATAAAGCGGCAATGGCTGGATTAATAGCAGACATGCCAATGCAAATATCCATTTGTCTTTCAGCCGGCAAGTCAGTGGCAGGATGAAACCTACTAAAGAATAAAGGACCAGCACTTCCGCTGTGAAAAAACTGGCATTGATATTACCTATCAGGAAAAGAAGAATTAACCGCCAACAAAAACGTAGACGGAAATCATTGCCCCGTAGGCGTTGGTTGTCATCTTGAATAAAAAAGCTAAAACCGAAAAGTAAAGCGAATATGGCGTATGCTTTTCCGCCGAACATGAAGAATAACCCGCTCCAAATGGCTTTGTCCGAGAAGTTCAGCCACGCACTTTGTCCGGCTGTATCGGGAAATGAGTAGAAATTAAAATGTTCGATAGAGTGCAGGATGATGATTCCCATCACTGCCAGTCCGCGTAGCACATCAGCTACATCTACACGTGCGTGTCCTTTCAATTTTGTGTTTATTGCTTTTGTTTCCATGGGGTTATATATTAGCGTACAAAAATAGGAAAATCTTGAATAGTTGGCAAAAAAAGGAGGAAGTAATCAGATATTTCTTTAATTTTGTCCCCATCTTAAAAAAAGATATGGATATTTCGGAATTGCAACGTATTTATGCTGGTCATCCTAACACTAAGAGACTGGCTGCGTTATTGGAAGATTCCTCAGTGAGGACTATTTTCCTGGGAGGATTATATGCTTCTGCGGCAGCTTTATTTGTTTCCTCCTTTCTTAGAGAGAATAAACAGACATTTGTATTTGTACTGGGTGACTTGGAGGAAGCGGGTTACTTTTATCATGACCTGACACAGGTGAACGGTGATGAGCATATTTTGTTCTTTCCATCCTCGTATCGTCGGGCTGTTAAATATGGGCAGAAAGATGCAGCCAATGAGATCCTGCGTACGGAAGTGTTGAGCCGTTTACAGAAAGGCGATCCGCTATGTGTGGTGACTTATCCTGAAGCGTTGGCGGAGAAAGTGGTATCACAAAAGGTACTGATGGACAAGACGTTAAAACTTGGTGTGGGTGAGCATGTGGACACAGAGTTTATCACGGAAGTGCTGTCCGGTTACGGATTCGAGCATGTAGATTATGTTTATGAACCGGGGCAATATGCTGTACGCGGTAGTATTATTGACGTCTTCTCTTTTGCTTCCGAGTATCCTTACCGTATTGACTTTTTTGGTGACGAGGTAGACAGCATCCGTACTTTTGAAGTGGAAAACCAGCTTTCGAAAGAGAAGAAACAGAGCATTGCCATCGTGCCCGAGCTGACGAATGCCGCCGACAAGAGCGGGGTGTCTTTCTTTGAATTCATTCCTCGGGAAACAGTTCTGGCAATGAAAGATTTTCTTTGGGTACGTGAAAGAATACAGGTAGTACGGGAGGAGGCACTCTCTCCTCAGGCGCTTGCCGCATACGAGGGAGAGAAGACGGAACTGATGAATTTGGAACTGAAGCTGATAGACGGGGCGGAATTTACAGTACGGGCTTTGGAATTCAAACGGATTGAATTTGGTAACAAACCTACAGGAACTCCACAGGCTACGTTGGCTTTCGATACGACAGTCCAGCCTATTTTTCATAAGAATTTTGATTTGGTAAGCACTTCATTCACTGATTATCAGAAACGAGGTTACACCTTATATATATGTACCGATAGTGAGAAGCAGGCAAAGCGTCTGAAAGATATCTTTGAGGAGCGTGGTGATCATATCACGTTCATTCCGGTCAACAAGACTTTACATGAGGGCTTTACAGATAATGTATTGAAAAGCTGCTTTTTTACAGACCATCAGATTTTTGACCGTTTCCATAAATACAATCTTCGTAGCGACAAGGCGCGTAGCGGTAAGGTGGCGTTGACCTTAAAAGAGTTGAGCCAGTTTGAGCCGGGTGACTTTGTGGTACATATAGATCATGGTGTAGGTCGTTTTGGCGGTTTGGTACGCATTCCGAATGGAAATACCACTCAGGAAGTGATTAAACTTACTTATCAGAATGAGGATGTGGTATTTGTTTCCATTCATTCCCTGCATAAAATATCCAAGTATAAAGGGAAGGAGGGAGAAACTCCCCGCCTGAACAAATTGGGAACCGGTGCGTGGGAAAAAATGAAAGAGCGTACCAAGAGTAAAATCAAAGATATAGCTCGTGATCTGATCAAACTGTATTCGCAACGTAAACAGGAAAAAGGATTTTCGTATAGTCCCGACAGTTTTATGCAACATGAATTAGAGGCAAGCTTTATCTATGAGGATACCCCCGATCAGTTGAAGGCGACCCAAGATGCCAAAGCCGATATGGAGAGCGATCGCCCTATGGACCGTTTAGTGTGTGGTGATGTGGGATTCGGAAAGACCGAAGTAGCGATTCGTGCCGCTTTCAAAGCTGTGACAGATAACAAACAGGTGGCTGTGCTGGTTCCCACTACGGTTTTAGCTTATCAGCACTTTCAGACTTTTAGCGAACGGTTGAAAGATTTTCCATGTAAGGTGGATTATTTGAGCCGCGCCCGCAGTACGAAAGATGTTTCCAGAATAGTGAAAGAACTGGCGGATGGAAAAATAAATATTTTGATCGGTACACATAAAATCATCGGTAAAAGCGTTAAGTTCAAAGATTTAGGATTGCTGATCATTGATGAGGAACAGAAGTTCGGAGTAAGTGTGAAAGAGAAGTTGCGTCAGATGAAAGTGAATGTGGATACACTTACTATGACCGCTACCCCCATCCCCCGTACTTTGCAGTTCTCGTTAATGGGCGCCCGTGATCTTTCTGTTATTCAGACTCCGCCTCCCAACCGTTATCCCATTCAGACAGAGGTGCATACCTTTAATGAAGATATCATAACGGAAGCGATCAATTTTGAAATGAGCCGTAACGGACAGGTATTCTTTGTCAATAACCGCATACAGAATCTGGTAGAATTGGAAGCCATGATCAAGCGGAATATACCCGATTGCCGTGTCTGCATAGGTCATGGACAGATGGAGCCCGAAAAGCTGGAAAAGATTATTTTCGACTTTGTGAACTATGATTATGATGTGCTGCTGGCAACCACCATTATCGAGAGTGGCATTGACATACCGAATGCCAATACGATTATCATCAACCAGGCGCAGAATTTTGGCTTGAGTGATTTGCACCAGATGCGTGGACGTGTGGGAAGAAGCAATAAAAAAGCATTCTGTTATTTGTTGGCGCCTCCGTTGGCTTCACTGACTCCTGAGGCAAAGCGTCGTCTTCAAGCCATTGAAAATTTCAGTGATCTGGGCAGCGGTATTCATATAGCCATGCAGGATTTGGATATCCGTGGAGCAGGAAATATGCTGGGGGCGGAGCAGAGTGGTTTCATTGCCGATTTGGGCTATGAAACTTATCAGAAGATATTGGCTGAAGCGGTGAAGGAATTGAAAGAGGATGAGTTTGCCGATCTTTACGCAGAGGAGTTGCAGGCAGCGGGAGAAGAGAAAATCAGTGGCGAGAACTTTGTGGATGAATGTCAGGTGGAAAGTGATTTGGAATTGCTTTTCCCTAATGAGTATATCCCCAGCAGCAGCGAACGTATGTTGCTTTATCGTGAACTGGACGGATTGGAATTGGATAAGGACCTGCTCGCTTTCAAGGCACGGTTGGAGGACCGTTTCGGAAAGGTTCCTCCCGAAGGGCTGGAACTTCTGCGTATCGTACCTTTGCGCAGATTGGCTAAACGGTTGGGGGTGGAAAAAGTATTCTTGAAAGCCGGACGAATGACTTTGTTCTTTATCAGTAATCAGGAAAGTCCTTATTATCAAAGTGCGGCTTTTGGCAAGGTGATTGATTACATGAGCAAGAATCCGCGTTACTGCAATTTGCGTGAGCAGAACGGCAAGCGTAGTATGGTAGTCAAGAATGTGGAAACGGTAGAGACTGCGGTAGGTATTCTGCAGGAGATGGTGAGTCTGTGATAAAAGATGTCTGTATTGGCGGATTTCTTTCGTAGAAGAGATGAACCAACCGATGGTTCGGCAGAAACCTGCATTGCTGTAGAGTAAGCAGGATATGTTAACGTAAAATTGAATATTAACTAAATAAATAGCTGATTTTTAATTAATTGTTTAACGGATTTGAATTCGGGGTGTTTTATATTAAAAAATAATATAAGACGCTCCTTTTTCTTTTAACTTATCTATATTTTTACTATCTTACTTCCAGTTTAAAAGCGGACACTGAGATTTTTACTCACATATTGTCTAATTTAAAAAACACTTGTTATGGAAGTGAAAAAAACACGAAGAGCCGACCTTGAAAAGGGTAAGTCCCGTTGGCTGTTCATGGGGCTCATTGTGACGCTGTCGTTTATGTTTGTTTCGTTCGAATGGACTGAACGTAATGTAACTTACACGATCAGTGATCTAGTCAGTGACCCGGATTTCTTTGAAGAATTAGTTCCTGTAACCTACAATCAGGATAAACCTCTGCTACCACCGCCTCCGCCGGCTGCCGTCAATCCGGAAGAGCTCAATATAGTGGATAATCAATCGACGGAAACAGAAACCGATATTGCCGCTTCGGACCCTACGGATGCTCCTGTTATCATACCGATTCCCGTTGAAGTACCCGAAGAAGTAGTGGAAGAAAATGTGGAATTTGTGGTGGTGGAAGAAATGCCGGTATTTCGTAATGGTAATGCTGATTTGATGAGGTATCTGAGCGAAAACATCAAATATCCTACCGTCAGTGCCGAGCAGGGAGTTCAAGGTAAGGTTGTGGTACAGTTTATTGTGGGTGTTCATGGCGAGATTCTGAATCCGGTAGTGGTGAAGAGCGTGGATCCGTATCTGGACAAGGAAGCAATCCGCGTGATCAGTTCCATGCCAAAATGGAAGCCCGGCAAGCAAAGAGGAAAAGCAGTGAGGGTGAAATACACTGTTCCTGTAGTCTTCAGACTGCAAAGTTAAGATTTAATTAGTATGGATGAAGGAAGCGTAATCTCGGGAGAGGACGCTTCCTCTTTTTTATGACAGTACGGTCGGCTGTTTATATGTGCAGGACACAGTGAAGTGTCTTAATTAAAGGGTGTATCCTAAATCGTGTTTACTTTGTTAATGTATTGTTTTATTGAAAGGTACTTGTCTGTAAGTTGCCAATAAATCCAATCTTAAATGATATTACGGGAATCTGAATGTGAAGAATAAATTTCGGTAAGTTGGTCTATGATATAATAGTCTGATAATCAAAATTTTCTTGTTTTAAATGTTTGCAACAAATTGGGGCTCTCTTCATAAGAGAACCCCAATTTGCTGCAAATATACGTATAATTCTTCAATCTGAAAGTTTTCGCATTAGAAAAAGTGTCTTCAAATTGGCTTAAGAATGATTATTGTTTGCAAAGGTTTTAATTCTAAGGAATATTATGTGCCACATTATCAATTGATTAAGATGAATTGGGGTTCTCTTATGAAGAGAACCCCTCCAAAAAGAAGAAATTTAAGGGCTTGCCTGAGCCTTATATTTCAAGATTATGAACTTAAATTGTAATGTTTTGATGGCAATAAAGAGCGATGCGGAATCTGTAAAAGTACTCCCGTCAGACAATCAAAACATAACGAGCGAAGCGCCTAAGTTACTGCTCTGCAGTTCAATCGCTTCCGGCTCAGACCTGGGGTCAAATGAAGGAGTCACGCCATTGGCGGGAATAGGAAAGGAATACCCGGAACTCAGTTGGTATTATCTGTATCTGTCTAATAAAGAGCTGAAACGCTATATCAGTGTATTCAGCGGTAGGAAAGCTGTCCGGTTCCGTACTCTATCGGGGAGTGTAGAGGAGGAATTTTTCTGTTTCAAAGTGTTTTCCTATACAGCTGCCGATCATAGGAAACGTTTCGAGCAATGTGCTTATACTAAGGAGGAATATACTGCCCGCCGTGACTCAGCCCGGGTGGTGAAAGAGGCTTTTGCTACCGGTTCCACCCAAAAATTGAATACTTTGACGGACGAGAAGGAAATTGCAGGTAATGGCTGGCTGTTTGTCTGTGCTCCCTTGGATCAGTTGGAGCGTATTCTGTCTGCCATGCTTCCCCGCCAGTATCTGGTGACGGACTATAACACGCATCGTGCGGCTGTCATCCCTCAAAGCCAGATGGAGGAATTTATCTATCTGTACGAATCCATGCCTTACAATATCGAACTGATGAACCGTCCTTTGGAGGACTATCTTCAGAAGAAGCAAAAAATCCGTATTACCGGTGGCGTTTTTCGGGGGAAGGAGGGATGCATCATGCGTTTACACCGGAATACCCGGCTGGTGTTCGCTTTCGGAAATATGACGGTGGCAGTGAGCTATCTTCATGCATTTCCGTTTGAGAAGATAGACTAGTTGTTTTTGCTGGTTTTCTATGCAGAATCATGTTCTGATATCGGAATTCTTTGCATCTAGGGATTGATAATTAATTATATCTATTAATATATTTCATAATGAAAGAAGAAATAGTAAAGATTATAGCTGATATTTTAGAAGTAGATGTTTGTGATATTGAGATGGATACCGCAGTAGGTGACCTTCCGGAGTGGGATTCTATGCATCATCTTCAGATTATTGCGGAATTAGAGAAAGTCTATAATATAAAATTCAACGCATCAGATTTAGCAGAATTGGAGGACGTTTCTGATCTAATATCCTTGGTGGAGGAAATGAAAGAAGCTTAATTTTAGTTATGATGCTTAGTATAGAACAAAGAATATGGCAACAAGCAACCTTACATCCTGATAAGTTAGCCGTGAAGAGTGGAAAAGACACTGCGACATATAGTGAATTGGTATCACGGATTATTGCAGCAAAAGTTTTTTTTCAGTCACTTCCTGATTATACGGCAGGGAATACAGTCATACTTGCAGCAGGTAAACAAATAGAGTTTTTATATGCTTATTTTGGTGCTCATTTAGCCGGATTGATTGTAACCCCGATTGATGTAGAAACGAACCCCACCCGTTTTGAATATATCGCTGATGTTATTAAACCATTTTGTATCATTGGGTTTGATAAACAAGAAACTTCTCTTACAAAGATATCTTTAAAGGAATTCAAGGAAATGCCGGTTGATTATTCTAAACAGTCAACTGATTTTCCTGACAATGAAGAAGTGGCGGATATTTTATTTACTACGGGGACAACAGGTGTTCCTAAAGGAGTTCCGCTTACCTATAAGAATGAGGCTGCTGCAGCTCTAAACATCAACGCTTACATAGGTAATACATCCGATGATATAGAATTGTTAGCTTTACCGGTAAGTCATTCATTTGGACTTGGTAGAGTCAGGTGTTGTCTGTCCAATGGTCAGACATTACATTTGTTGGGTTCATTTGTAAATGTCAAGCGTATATACCGGACGATAGAAGAAGAGAATATCACCGGATTTACCATGGTTCCCGCATCATGGAAATTTCTTCAAAAGATGTCTGGCGATCAATTGGGCCATTATGGCAAACAACTAAGATATATAGAAATGGGCAGTGCCTATATCTCGGAAGATGACAAACGGCATCTGGCCCACCTTCTTCCCACCACTCGTATTACCATGCATTATGGATTGACAGAAGCGTCCAGAAGTGCTTTTATGGAGTTTCATGCCGATAGCGACAAATTGTCAACAGTAGGTAAAGCTTCCCCGAATACTGATATACAAATATTTAATGATCAGGGACAGGTTTTGCCTTGTGGAGAAGAAGGTGAAATTTGCATTAAGGGAGACCATGTAACCAAAGGGTATCTTAATACGAATCCTACATCATCTTTCTATTCTGAGGGTTATTTCCGTACAGGAGATAGTGGAACGATTGATTCTGACGGATACATATCAATAAAGGCACGAATCAAAGAACTTATAAATGTAGGAGGCAAAAAGGTCGCTCCTACAGAAGTTGACGAGCAAATACTTAAGATAGCCGGAGTGAAAGATTGTGCTTGTGTAGGTACAAGAGATCCGGAAGGAATATTGGGTGAAGTGGTGAAAGCATTTGTAGTTAAGGGTAATAATGAACTTACCTTTGATTTCATCACGAAGCAACTTTCAGGTAAACTTGAAGCCTATAAAATACCTGTAATCTATGAATGGATAGATTGTATACCGAAAACCTCTAATGGTAAGATTCAACGGAATTTATTGAAGAATGATTGATATAAAAGACAAAAAAGATTGTTGCGGATGCAATGCTTGCGGAGATATTTGCAATCAGGGAGCAATCAGTTTCAAGACAGATGAAGAAGGCTTTTGGTATCCTGTGGTAGATACCGTCCTGTGTACGGATTGTCATCTTTGTGAGCGCGTTTGTCCGATTCTTAATTTGGAAAAAGCAAAAAAGCACGGACAGCAATATCCCAAAGTGTATGGTGGCTTTCATAAAAATGTAACCATACGTTTTGATTCCACATCAGGAGGAGTCTTTTCGGCTTTGGCTAATCATATTTATAAGCAGAACGGCTATGTTTCCGGAGCAGTCTTTAATGATGACTGGTCTGTATCCAATTATATATCCAATAACAAGCGGGATTTACCCCGGTTACGTTCCAGCAAATATGTTCAGAGTAATGCGGAAGGTTTGTATAGGAAAATTAAAAAACTGCTTGTAGCGGGCGAGAAGGTCTTGGCATGTGGATCTCCTTGCCAAATGGCTGCATTGCGGACCTATCTGGTAAGAGATTACGAAAATTTGATAATTGTAGATTTCCTATGCCGGGCTACAAATTCACCAAAGGCTTATCGCAAATATCTTGATTATCTGGAAGAAACGCATGGAGGAAAAATCATTTATATCAAAGCCAAGAACAAAGATCATGGTTGGCGGTCATTAGCACGCAAAGTGGTGTTTGATAATGGGAAAGTGTATTATGGTGAAGGTCATGAAGACCATTATCGTAGAGGATATCACGGCAATTATTTTGAACGGCCTTCATGCTATGACTGCAAGTTTAAAGGCATTCCTAGAATTTCAGACATTACAATGGGTGATTTTTGGGGAATTGATAAGATTGACCCCTCATTAGATCATAATTTGGGGACATCCATGATACTGGCTAATACAGACAAAGGCATAAAATTCGTTGAAACTATTCGCTCGAAAATGGAGTTGAAAGAGTTCACTCTTGAAAATGTGCTTTTAGGAAACCGTGGACCTGTCATGGGAAATTGTTGTACAGAGCCTAAGAATCTTAACCGGGTTGCTATGTTTCGTGAAATGGATACACTAAGGTTTGATGAACTGGCTGCCAAGTATTTTCCGGAAGAAAAACATGGCGTTGGCAAAAAAACTCTTTTAAAGAAGTCCATTAAGTATCTGTTGAAAAGCATGATACATCCATGCCATTTTATTAGAAATCTTTTGTGGAAACTTAACTGCCACGTGTCGGGAAAAATTAATGTGTATGCTCATTGTGCCATTGATTTGCATAAAGGTGCAAAAATAAAAATCAATAACGGTATATTAAATATAGGAGTAAAAAAGAATAGAAAGTCCAAGGCCGAGACACGGTTATTCATGGATACCAATGCAAGATTGAATATCAAAGGTTCTCGTAGTTTTATGTATAATTCCGATATTCAGGTTTTTAAAGACGCTGAATTGTCCTTTGGTTCCGGTAATTGCAATAGTGGTTTACAGATAGTGTGTGCTGAAAAAATATCCATTGGTAAGGAAACTTATATAGGAAGGGATGTCTGGATTCGTGATAATAATGGTGGCCATACTATTGTGCAGGCAGGGTACACAAACTCCGCTCCTGTAATTATTGGTGATTTTTGTTGGATAGGTTCCAATGTTGTTATAATGAAAGGCGTGACTATTGGCGAAGGCTCAGTTATAGCTGCCAATAGTGTGGTTACGTCTAACATTCCTCCGCATAGCTTGGCTTCAGGAAACCCGGCGCAGGTTATATCAGAAAATATTACTTGGGTACATTGATATGAAGAAAATTATAAAAGCCATATTACGGTTAATAAGACGTTATATAAAAGATTATTTGTGTAATAAACGTATATACAGCGAACAGATGAGGGAAGAATTCTATAATATGGTGAATGTACCCGTATCCATGCAAGGCGAATTATCTCTTTCAGAGAAACGTGCTGTGGAAGTTTTATGGGGTGGTATTAATCCAAGACTTTCATTTGCAGAATATGGAGTATTCAAGGAACTTTGCGGCTTTGACCCTCGCTATATGAGTCATCAGACTTATTTGCCTTTAGTAGCACGTACACTGAATAATTATCGTTATACAAAATTGTTTGAACATAAAAGTCTTTTAGGATATTTAGTGAATGGCAGTCTTAAGTTTCCTCGTTGTATAATTCGTTGTGTTGATCAAGAATATTATAATGAACAGATGAATCAACTTATGTTTAAGGACGTTGTTAGTCTTTGTATCCGTGAAAATGTCTTGATCGTTAAAGATTCAGTTGATTCTGCAGGAGGAAAAAGTGTTGAGAAGTTGGATTTGTCTAATCTTTCAGAAAAGGATAAGAAAGCACAAGTTGTTCGTGTCTTGAATGAACGGAATCGAGACTTTGTTATACAAGAATGTGTGCGGCAGCATCATTCAACAGCTATATTTAATGAAAGCAGTATAAATACTTTTCGGATAACATCACTTTATCTCAATGGCGTGTTTTCCATTTTATCTATCGTTTTTCGTTTTGGAAAAAGTGGTATGAATGTTGATAATTGGGGAAGTGGCGGAATTATGATAGGGGTTTATTCAGATGGAACTTTTCAGAGTTTTGGTTATGACATTCAATTAAATAAGTATTATGAGTATAATGGTATTGTTTTTAAAAATAGAGTCATAGAACAGATACCTTCATTGTTAAAGCAGATTGAATGTATACATACATCTTGTTTCTCACTTTGCAAATTTATAGGTTGGGATGTATGTTTTAATGAAAAGAATGAGCCTGTCATCATAGAATTGAATAGTTCGCAACCAGGTGTATTTGGTGAACAGATCTGTACAGGACCTATATTTGGCGTACGTACACAGGAGGTGATTGACTATTGTAAAAAGAAAGGATTTGAGTATTAAGTTATGGCAGAGGAAGGATCAAATAAAACGATAGTTAAGAATACGATATTTCTTTATATTCGTTCCTTTTTTATGATGGCAACTAATCTATATGCCTCAAGAATTATTCTTCAGACATTAGGAGTCAATGACTATGGACTTTATGGCGCAATTGGAAGCATTGTGGTTATGTTCACATTTATAAATGGAACATTGTCTACGGGTACGAGCCGTTTTTTGACTTATGAATTAGGTTTTGGTAATAAAGAAAAATTAAAGAAAACGTTCAGTGCGTCGTTTGCAATGCATTTGGCATTGGCTTTTATTTTGTTAGTATTAATGGAAACTGTTGGCTTATGGTTTGTGAATAATGAGATGAATATACCTGAGGGCCGAGAGATAGCTGCAAATATTGTGTATCAGTTTTCTATACTGACATGTATGTTCAGTTTGACACAAGTGCCATATAGTGCAAGTGTCATCTCTCACGAGCGTATGAATATTTATGCTTATGTGGGTGTTGCTGAGGCTGTTTTTAAATTAATATTAGTGTTTTTCTTATTGTATATACCAACAACAGACAATTTGATTGCGTATGCAGCAATTTTGGCTGCATGGAATATCGGGTTGCAAATATTTTATCGTTTTTACTGTTATAAGTGTTTTCCAGAAAGTCATTTATCCTTGTGTAAGGATAAAAGTATTTATAAAAATATGCTTTCTTATTCTTTATGGGATTTCATTGGATCATTTTGTGCAAATGGGAATAATCAGGGATTGAATATACTTATAAACCTATTTTTTGGAGTAGCAGTCAATGCTGCAAGAATGATTGCTTACCAAGTTGATAATGCTATACTAACATTTTCAACCAATTTTATGACCTCTATTCAACCTCAAATAGTTAAGTCTTATGCGGCACATAATAAAAAAAGATTTTTTCAGTTGATATATGAAGGTGGAAGGTATAGCTTTTTTCTGATGTCATTGGTAGCTGTTCCTATATTATTAGAAACAGATTTTATTTTAAGTATTTGGCTGAAAGAAGTGCCCGTATGGACATCATTGTTTTTGCGATGTATTGTTTCTATTGCTTTATTCAGAACTTTCGCCAGACCCATGATACAAGGTGTTCATGCAACTGGTGATGTAAAGTTTTTAAATCTTTCAAGTGGCTTGTTTAATGCGCTTACTTATTTGCCTTTGATTTATATTCTTTATTGGTCGGGATTACCTGTGTGGTCATGTTTTTATATACATACAGCCAGTGCTATAATAAGTTCATATTTAGAAGCTTATTCATTATATAAAATTGAGAAGTATAGCATGTGGAATTATTTTTTTGATGTTTATTTACGTTCTATTGCAATATTGCTTTTAGCATCATTGCCATCAGTGATAATTGTTCTTTTATTAGATGCAGGTTGGGAACGATTAATATTTACAACATCGATAAGTACTATTTGTATTTTTGTATGTGTATATACT
>ENA-OZZN01000319-OZZN01000319.1-human-gut-metagenome-genome-assembly--contig:-NODE-319-length-15835-cov-8.612421_pt1 | contig 15835 bp, 8 predicted proteins | sample MGYA00243646_ERZ654149 | MGnify/ENA primary metagenome ERZ654149 (study PRJEB26926, sample SAMN06164901) | human gut metagenome | biome: ENVO:00009003; feature: ENVO:2100002; material: ENVO:00002003...
AGGAAAAAGAACTTCAAGTTTGTTAAAATTTAGGTGTCAAAGCCAAATCAAAACAAAGAAGAAGTTCTCAATGACTATTTTAAACGACACCGTCTTAGAAAGCAACAAATATCTGAAATTAAATTTTGGTGGAGGCGATTTATCCTCCGATGCAGGTCTTCTTTTGATTAAGGAGTTTGCCTGCAAACTTGGTTTTGTGAACATCCTGAAAAAAGAAATCAAAACCAATGACAGTGCATCTTTTCGTTTCCATAAAGATGATGAAAATCTGTGACAGATAATCTACCAGATTCTCGGAGCATACTTTGAAGATGACTGTGCTGATGAACTTACCAATGCCCCAATCCTGACAGCAGTTCTGGCTAAGAATGCACTTGCTTCGCAACCAACTCTTTCGCGTTTTTTCAACCCTTTGGATGATACTACGCTAAATCAGTTTTATGATTTGATGCGACGATTCCGAAAAGTAGTGTATTCCATAAAGAAACCAGAAATGATTCTGCTGGCTTTGGATTCTACGCTCCTGTTATCCAAACATTCCATTGCTTCTCCGGAGAGACAGTGGATTTACCAAGCCGTAACTATATCATCAGCGTGAAACAAATGGTGTATCCTATGCCATTCGCTTAAAAGAAAATGGCAACCTTCGCAAGCTGGCATCTCACATAGATGAACAGCTCGCTGAAATAACAAAAGATGATATGGTTTCCTATGCGGTCTATTACGGTGAATTTCAGTATCAGACGGCAATGTTGTCAACTTAAGCCCCAAAGCCTTGATTTTTCAAGGCTATAGGGCTTTATTTTTTTGTGAAAATTTCTGTTTTTTTCTGAAAAGACTTGACAAAAGCCTCCAAAAGTGAGGTCGTTGCAGCGACAAACTTAATCACACTTAGGAGGTATGTCTTATGAATCGAACCGACATATGCAAAAATATCATTCAATCCATAAAGGAGTATATCACAAACCCTGACAAACTGGAAGCTCATCGGAAAATGAAGTTTGCACATCGGAATTCAATAATAGCCTAATAGCAATTATTAATAAAACAGGCTGGGTAAATAACCATAATACTGCAATAGCAATACAAAAAATCCTACAAATATACCGATTGCAGCTATTCATGAATAATCCCCATCACAAGCGACAATGATTGAACCAACAACAAATATTAAAATAAACGCCTATATATGCATAACTGCCACCTCCGTAAATGTTCTATTTAACTCATTTATCATGCATCTGTTCCTTATGCTTTATTTATAGCACTTTATACTGTCCAATAACCATCCCTTGTACATCGAATTAGTGTTCTGTATTGTAACAAATCGGTATAAAAAAAGGACGCAGGATTTCTCCCACGTCATCACATCTATCTGGCTTTATCTTCCCTTACCTTCGATACTTCCTTATGTGCCGCTTCCTGCTTCACCTCATCCACACCTCTAGCCTCAAATGCATCTGCATTATACTGATACTCCTGCGGCTCAGCGACCATCGGTGAATATACAACCTCTGCTTCTACTCGCTCAGCTTCTGCCCTCTCCGGCTCTGTCTGTTCCTGTGCTTTCGCATTCTCCATATGCTTTTCCTTATCAAGCTGCACATTCATAGCCAGATTATCCAGCTTATCAATAGATGCATCCAAATGAAGTTCCATTGATACAAGCATCTTTTTCACTGCTTTCATCGGAGCAAGTACTGCCTTTGTAATGGGATGTTTCTGCTCTTTCTGAGAATAATCCACCTCCGGCTTGTCAGCAAAAGTGCGGAATGCATTGGCTACTGTCTGCCCTGCTTCACGAAATCCTTTTGCAAGAAGTGCTGTCTTTGCTATATCCTTATCTGTGGTCTTGATTGCACCTCTTACATTCTCTCGAATATCCAGAAATCTTTTCTTAATTCCTAAGAACTCAGATACCCTGTATAATGCAGCTCTTCCCTTTTCCTTTGCTTCTTCGACTATGCCCTTAGCAGTAGATTTGACCTGTTCTTTCACTTCTAATACCTGTGACTTTATCTGCTCACATCTGGTATTAAGTCGCTCCTGTGCTTCTGACAATGCCTTTTTTGCATTATTGACAAGTGTATCTTCCTGCATTTCTTTGATCTGGTTCTGCATGTTGGTGAGTTCTTCCGTCATGGAATCAATCTTTTTCTCCAGTCCGTCCACATAGCTGCATATCTCAAATACATCGTTTGCCTTCTCTTTCATGGCATTTTTCTTTAGTAATTCGAGAAGTTCCCTTATAACCTCCTCATTGGTAAGTGTTTTTCCTGCTTCCATATCCATTCTGTTTCCTCCATTCTGTAAAAGGGGCAGCCTTGGCCGCCCCTGTACTCTGATTACTGATTATCGAAAGGGCGTCGCCTCTTTGTCCTTCTCTTTATCGGGATTGCCATGATGTTTCTCTGCACTTTCTCTTGCCTTTTCGTTGCTCTTATCCTTTGCTTTCTCATATTCAGAGATAATCTCATTATAGAGTTTTTCCCTGAAATCCTTTGTAACCGGATAGCAGACATCCTGATAGATTGGCTTGCCCTGCTCGTCCACCTGCTTTGTCTTATAAGAAGGCATTGATACAAATATTTTCTTTTTGCCCTGCACGATATTGATGTTATTTACGATGAAACTGTTTTCAAAGTAAATACGGGCAAGTCCCTTGATGTTACTGCCTTCCCTCTCATAAGGTGTCACAGTTACTGAAAACTCCGGCATTTCCTGTGTACGCTCCTGCTTCTGTGTCTCCTCTTTCTCCGGTTCCTTGATTCTTGCATAGGCATCAAGGATATTGGTATAGAGTTCCTCACGAAACTCTGCTGTGATAGGATTACATACATCCTTATAGATCACACCATTGCTTTCATCACGCTCATTAGAGCGGTATCTAGGCATTGATACAAAAAGCTCTCCCTTGTCCTTATTCTCAAGGATTGCAATATTGGTGATCTTAAATGAATCACCGAATACCACTGTTGCAAATCCTTTGATATTGCTGCCCTCTTTTGCCCTTACTTCGTTTACCTTAATTGAATACTTCATATGCTATTCCTCGCTTTCTTTTTGTTCTTTGTTTTGCTCCGGTATGATAAACTCACACCAAAGCTGTTCTATCTGTTCACAAGACAATCTGCCATTTAACCAGTTGCCAAGTGTAACGACCATTCCGTCCTGCTCATAGTAGAGCCACTCCTGTGTTTCAATGTTCCCCTCATACACGATAGTCACATCAAAATCAGGCATAAATAATCCTTCCTCCGCATCCCATACACAGGCTATTCCCTGTCTGAGTGTCAGATTCAGGCTTTCGACATACACAGACCAGCCGCTTACGACTATCTGAAAGTCATCATCAATCTCAGCAATATCATCCTCGATGTCAATTCGCTCTTCCATTTCTGCTACTGCCTCTTCTATCTCACCTAACCGGTATCTTTTATTCATCCACACCTGCCTCCTTATATCTGCATCTGACCACAAAACGCATAGTACCCTTCTGTGAACAGGTAAAAAGAGTTAATTCCTTTTCCTCTCCCTGTGTCTTAATGCTGTTGTCATAAGGATTTACCACCTCTGTGTCTGTTACTTCATAGATATGAGTCTGTCCGTTTTTGTCGATAATTGTCACATCATCTCCTATGGAAATCTGATTTAGTGGTGTAAAAAATGTGCCATATCTGCTGCCATTGTGACCGCATAACACACAGTTGCCACTTTCTCCGATTCCTGCAGTCTCTTCTATATGACCAATCCCGGCATTAAGCACTTTACTTGTGGTTCCTTCCATTACCGGATACCTGATATCTAAGCCCGGTATCTCAATGATGCCGATAACACCGCCTTCTTTAAGAATGGCTTCATCCTCTTTACTAATGGAGGTTTGCTCTTCCTCCACATCTGTTTCTTCATCGTAATCATCCTCCAATGTCTGCTCAAATTCACTTATGAGCTGTTCTGTCTGTTTTTCTCCGGTTGCCCGCCAGAAAAAAGGGACTGCCATAATGGCAATCCCTGCTGTAATCAGTAGTCCTGCGACCACTTTTCTTATACTCATCTTACTCACTCTCCTATCGTGTTCTGCCCTCTCTGTCCGCTGGATAAGCACCTTTATCCTCTGCTACAATTGCTGCAGATTCCATTCTGTCATCAGCTTCTCTTTCTTCCTCCGGTCCGCTCAGGTCTGCATCCACAGCCTTTGCGTTCTCAAGGTCAAGCTGGGCATTCAGTTCACACTGCCTTGACAGCTTTTCTTCCAGTTCCTTGCTGTATGCAAATGGCTTGTCATACTCTGCCTTTGATGCTTCAAGGTCATTCTGGTACTGCTCAATCTTCTTTTCCAGAAAATCAATGTTCTCATGAAGTCCGTTGAACAGGTTTTCCAGCTTTACCATACTGCCGACAGGACTTGTGGAAAGCTCTGCCTTGTACTCAGTCTTTCCACGAAGCACCATATAATTGATACCAAGGAAGTTCTTTTCCACAAGCAGCTCAAATCCATGGAACTTGCCGATTATAGTTGTCTCTCCGGTCTTACATTTGCTGATTGCTTCAAGCATCATCGTTCCTCCATCCACACGCTCTGTGTAGGTTGCTTTGCCTATGGTAATGGAAAATTCCGGATTATCAATCAGTTCTTTATCCCTTGCCTTTACATCTTCTCTTACATTGGCAAGCTTTTCTGTTGCTGTCTTAATAAGCTTCGGGTACTTAATCATAAAGTTATCCTGCAATCCATATCTCTGATTGTCATAGGATGCCTTTAAGAGCTTTAATCTCTGGACATCATTGTCAATCTCCATCTTTTCCTTGATTAAAGGATTGCCTGTGGCAACCGCTTTAATCTCTGCATAGGAAAGTGTTGCCTCATCGATATCCTCACAGCTTCGGCTTACAGCCTTGCTTGTCATGACCTGACTGATGAATCGCTGCTTATTTTCAACAAGCGACCAGTTGTATGCATCAAAAGTTCCTTTGGTGACATATCTATAGATTGCCACCTCTTCATTTTCGTTGCCCTGCCTGATGCCTCGTCCTTCCCTCTGTTCAATGGAGCTTGGCTTCCAAGGACAGTCCACATGATGCATTGCAACCAGATGTGTCTGAACATTAACGCCAGTACCACATTTATCTGTAGAACCTATAAGCACTTTTTTCTTACCTGTTCTCATTTCCTTAAATAGTGCATCCCTCTGTGCGTCGGTCTTTGCATCATGGATAAATGCTATCTCCTCTGCCGGAATACCATACTGTATCAGTGTTTCCTTCAGATAATCGTAGATGGTAAAATCCTTATCCGGTCCCGGTGTGCCGATATCCGAAAAAATAAGCTGGCAGCCTATATGACCGTTGGCATTTCCTTTCTCATATTCTTTCCATACATTCTCCGCTACCTTATTGAGCTTTCCATCTGGATTATTTGGTGCGTCCTTATCAATCAGCCTTGCATCTGTTCCGAGTAATCTTGCCTCATGAGTAATCTTTAGGAAGTTGTCCACACTTGGATCAACTCCACCACCTCTGATACGCTCTGCCCTCACAACAAAGTCTTCCATAACCTGCTTTACATACCAGTCAGGCTCTGACTCCACTATGATAGGCTTGCCGCCACGAAGAGCCGGCACATCAAGGTCAAGCATGTCTGCGGTCTGCACATCTGCTACTTCACGAAAGATATTCATAAGCTCCGGCAGATTCGTAAACTTATTGAATCTGCTTTTAAAACGGAAACCGCTTCCCTCTACAGTAAGCTCCAGTGCTGTTGTCACTTCACCAAAGTTCGCTGCCCATGAATCAAAGTGATAAATCCCCATCTCTTCAAGTGCCGCTTTCTGTAAGTAAAGCTGCATGACATACATCTCACACATGGTATTGGATATTGGCGTACCTGTCGCAAACACAATGCCTCTGCCATCATTTATCTCAGACAAATACTGGCATTTAAGCTGCATATCCGTTGACTTCTTCGCTCCACTGCTGCTGATACCTGACACATTATTCATCTTGGAAAAAATCGCAAGGTTCTTAAAATTGTGCGCTTCGTCAACCATGATAGAGTCCACACCAAGTTCCTCAAAGGTTATAAGGTCATCCTTCCTGCTCTCATCTGATAAGGATTTCAGCTGCTCCTCCAGCTTTTTCTTCTGGCTTTCCATCTGTTTTACAGTCCAACGCTCCCCGTTACGCTCCTTCATCTCATCAATCGCATAGCTGATTTCATCAATCTGCTCATTGAGCATTCTTTCCTTTCTCTCTGCTGAGATCGGGATTTTTTCAAACTGCGAGTGCGACATGATGATACAGTCATAGTCACCTGTTGCAATCCTTGATACGAACTGCTTCCTGCGGCTCTTTTCAAAATCACGCTCTGTGGCAACCAGGATATTTGCTGACGGATAAAGCCTTAAAAACTCTGATGCCGTCTGACCGATAAGTGGCTTTGGAACAACCATGATCGTCTTATTGGCAAGTCCGAGTCTCTTCTGCTCCATGCAGGCAGCCATCATCTCAAAGGACTTTCCGGCACCGACACAGTGTGCAAGCAGTGTGTTTCCTCCGAGAAGGATTCTTGCCACCGCATTCTTCTGATGAGGCTTTAGCTCAATCGCCGGATTCATTCCCGGAAACTGTAAGTGGCTTCCGTCATACTCACGCAGACGGATGTTATTGAATGTCTCGTTGTAATACTCCACATATTTCTGTCTTCGCTCCGGCTCTGCAAACAGCCATTCCTTGAACTTCTCCTTGATCATGTTCTGCTTTTCCCTTGCAAGCATTGTCTCATTCTTATTGACTTCATAATGATATTTGCCATCTCCGTCATCAATCCTGTCCCTTACTGTTACAGTTTTAAGATTCAGCGTATCCTCAAAAATAGAATAAGCATCCATGCGGCTTGTACCATAAGTCTTAGTAGCTGCCACTGAATGCTTATCCATGCTCTTATTCTCGATGAACCATTCCATGCTCATCTTATTTAAGTGTACCTGAATGCCTGTATTGTAAAACTGGCTTCTGACTGCCCTTGCTCTTCTTGGTGTATTGAGAAGCTCATAGATAAACTGCTCATAATCAAGCGACTCAATCCATGTCGTACCAATCTTTACATCAATATCCGAGGCTTCAATCCATTCCGGCTGCACCTTTTCAAGTGCTGCCACATTTCCTGCAAATCTTTCTGCCTGCGGATTGTCTGTATCAGCCGCCATAGCCTTTGCTACACGAAGTTTGTCTCTCACATTTCCCGAAAGATACTCGTCTGCTGTCTCCCAGCCGATGTCGGGATTGTTCTCGTTGTAGCGGTCTGGATTTAGGAAAACCAGTCCGTCCAGCTCTTCCACAAGGACTGCCCTTCTAATCTCTGCTAATGCATCATCACTTAGCGTTATCTCATCCACTGTCTGTCCGGACTTTTCTGCAAGTTCTTCCTTTGCATTTGTAATATCCGGCTCATAGATAGAAAGCATATAGGCAAGATTTACATATCCAAATTCATTGACGGATACATTTAATGCTTCCACAGCGGTCTCCACTCTGTCTATGACTGTCTTTGCCTTAATCGTCTGCTTATAAAACATATCCGCTTTTTTCACCTCCCCATCTTCGTTTACTTCCTCAAGACTGCAAAGAAGTGGATAATCGCTGTCATCCCTGAATGCTATTCTGTTTGCTTTTGAAGTAATGGCTCCATACTGCTTTACGAAGGCATCATATTTTACATTAAGAAGTCTCTGCTTATCAGAAAGCTCCTCCTCGCTGCAGCCATCCATCTGGATATCAATCAGCTCTCTTGTTATCTGTCTGATTTCATCAAGGCTTCGGATTCGCTCCTCGGCAGTCTGTGATACTTCTTTTTTTACCATCTCGGAATTTTCCCTGTAATAGAGTTTTCCTTCAAAAAATGTGTAAGTGTAGTTTCTCACATCCGGATCAGCCGGGATAACTTCCTCCGTCTGCTCCGCCTCATCTGCCACTCTCTCAAAATCTGTCATCTGGGCTTTGATATTACCGATAGCCTTATTGAGAGTCTCATACATATTGAAGTTCTCATCATTATTCACACAGACTGTATATCTGCTGTCCTGTCCGTAAATCCTTGTGTCATATTCCATAGATCCAAGCATCATCTCCGGATGCTCTGCAAAATAAGAGTTGACTGCAATGCCATTCTCAGTTACACCAAGGTGTACCCAGTCAGGTTCAATATCAATCTTTCTCTCCCTCTTCTGCAAAAACAGGATATCTGCTGTCACTTCGGTTCCTGCATTATCTTTAAATGCAGTATTCGGAAGTCTTACTGCTCCCACAAGCTCTGCTCTTTCAGCCAGATACTTTCGGATAGTAGGATTTGCCTTATCAAGTGTTCCCTTTGTGGTGATTACTGCAACCATGCCTCCCGGTCTTACCTGATCAAGTGCTTTTGCCAGAAAATAATCGTGGATACGGAAGTTATACTTGTTGTACTTTGGATCAAATACCTTATAATCACCAAATGGCACATTTCCGACAACCACATCAAAGAAGTTATCCGGATATGTGGTATTCTCAAATCCTGTGATACTGATATTGGCATTCTGATAAAGCTGCTTTGCAATTCTTCCTGAAATGCTGTCAAGCTCCACCCCATACAGATTACTTCTCTGCATAGGTGCCGGCATACTTCCAAAGAAGTTACCGATACCCATAGATGGCTCTAATACATTGCCGCCTCTGAAACCAAACTGGACAAGTGCCGAATTTATGCACATGGCAATCTCCGGTGAAGTATAAAAGGCGTTATTTACTGTTGCCCTTGCAGCACTGTATTCCTCATCAGATAAAAGGTCTTTCAGCTCTGCATATTCTTTGCTCCAGCCTGCGTTATTCTCATCAAATGCCTGTGACAGTCCGCCCCATCCGACAAACTTCGACAGAGTTTTCTGTTCCTCAGGTGTGGCAAGCCTGTTCTCTGATTCAATCTGCTTTAAAGTGCGGATTGCATCCATATTCCACTGGTATCTGGTCTTAGCACCGCCTTTTTCCATTTCCCAGAGGTTATAGTGGAAATTGTGTTTCGTCTGCCCGGCAACATTCTTCTCATTTTCAAGACTTTCTACTTGCTGTACTGGTTCCTGCTTTGGTGTAAAATCTACAGTTTCCTGTGATTCTGTATCAGCCTGAATATCATCCACAGATACTGATACTGCATCATCTGAAACCACATGTCCATTCTCATCAATCTTGGTTTCCCAGCCATTCGCTATTGCTCTTTCCCTGGTTTCAAGACGATTGGCTTTTACACTATCCTCGATATCAAAGAATCTCTTATAGACCGGATTCATCTTATCCCTGTCAGCCTTCTGCTTTGTCTCCTGATAATACTTCTTCTGGTCTTCTCCGCAGTAAAATGGCTGTTTTACCATATAAGATAAGATTTCATATAACTCACGCCAATCGAGAGCACCTTCTTTACGCACACCATTCCTGTTCTTATAGCTGATCTTCACATATCCGCTTCTGATTGAGTACTCCACAAGACCATACTTATTGTTGGAATATGCCTTTCTTTCTGCATTATCTGTCCCTAATGCAATATCCCTGATAAGGTCAAGTTTATTTGGCATAAATGCAAAATCAGACTGCACAACATCCATTAGGAATGCCCTAAACGGAGTGTAGCAGCTGCAGTCTGTTACAAGAATCTCTGCCGCATCACGCTGGTCTTCATCAAGCTCTGCAATACGCTTTGCATAATCAATCGGTGTAATATACTGAAGCTCTGATGGATCTTTTTCAGTTGTTTCAGCTTCTATCTCGGCACCATATTCTGCCTGTGTTACCATGCGGTCTTCATCGGCAGTTTCCTGTGGTGTCATGCCTTTTGCACTTACATAATCTCTGTTAGAAGCATAGCTCTCCGGCTCATCCGGTATTGCATAATCATCAATCTCTGATTCTGCCTCTTCCGGTTCCACTTCCCAGTATTCGGCATCAATGACCTCATCATCCTCACGGAGTCCGTCCATCGCAAGCTCATCAATACGAGGTGTCTCAGGCTGGTATTCCCCTGTAAGAATAAGGACACCAAGCTCTTTTTCGATATCTTTCCACGAAACATATCCTTCAACCTCTCCATCCTCATCTCGCCACTGAAAACGCAGTCCATTCCCATGAAATGTGTCATATCCGTGCAGTCCCAGTCCGTCAACCGGCCAGCCTGCACCTCCCTGACCATATTCTGCTTTGATACGCTTTGCTCTGGTTCCTGCATCAATCTCTGTTTCAAAAATCTTGCATACCCTGCCCTTACCACCGATAAAACCTGTACCTCTCATAAGCACCTGTTTGATATACTCACCTGGTACTGTTGCAGACTTTTTGGGATTCAGGTAATTGTATTTACCTGCTAATGCAGCTTTTCTGTCCTGCTCGAACTGACGCATAAACTGATTATTGTTTTCGTCCTCAGTATGAATGGTGCCAATGCTTGCCTGCCCGTTCTGGTCGAAAAAAAAGGAAGCCTGTGTATATTCGGCTTCCTTACTAACACCCAATGAATTGATTTCATCAAGTTCCCTATTCAGTTCTGTATCATCTGATTCTAGTGGAATCGCATCACTATCTGATTCAGTACCACTTCCTCTGCCTGCATCTTCGCCTGCTCTCTTATCTTCCACATCTCCATTGTCGATGACGGATCCTGTGGCTTGTGCTTCGCCAGATACTGCATCTCTAACTGGTCGTACAGCTGATTCGCTTCCTCCTCTACCGCTGACATCTTCTCGTACATCTTCCCGAATCTCATCAGCGTCTTGTATCTTGCCGGCTCGTTCTCTTTGAGATAGTTCATCGCCATCCTTCCGTATTTGCCCAGCTTCGTGAGATCCTCCGTCTCGTCCGGCATCTCTATCTGCGGATAAAGCAGTCCGTCCACTTCCTTGTAAGTCATTTCTTCTAACATATCCAATTCTCCTTTCGCTCTCGATTGCCTTTAAGTTACGACTAAATTCTCTAAGAACACTACAGGAGACATCGCATACAATGGAACCAAGACGGTAAATGATCTCTTCGTCTTTGATATTTACGATCTGACTAAAATCCTGTTCTTGCACAGATAAGTCAAATCCGCATCTCGTCCCTACAGCATACATGACACTTGCATATACAAGCTGCTCCATGTCCATTTCCTGCTGTAAGCCATTGCGTTTCTTACTTTCTTCCTTTATCACACTACCTGATAGCTGCATAAGCTCGGTCATTCGGTCTCCGAACTCTTCTTTTATTATAAGCCAAACATCTGTTCCTGTAAACTGTTTTAATATATTTTTTAGAGACTCCCTGTCGCTGTTATCGTACTGCTCAATCTGACCTTCTGACACAAGAAAATCCACATAATCCTTAAGATTTTCTCCCTCAAGGTCCCATGTCAGCTTAACATTCTTCCCTCCGGTATCACTGATATCAAAGATATACCTCATGCGTGGATTCAGTGCCCTTGACGGGAAGATGGCGCAGCCTTTCGCACCACGCTTTACATATCTTCCCACCTTTTTCCAGGTATCATAATCTGCCATGAGTGTGCTTTTTTCCGGAGGTCTCTGAGCTGTTACCATAACGATATTGTCAAATTCATAGCGGTATAACTGACCTGCGACCTTTAACACATCCTTCCAGTTCTTTTCTGATCTGGTGATGTTACCAATCTCAGAATCGTATATCGCTTTGACCTTCATATCAACGCCCATACCTTTGTCCTCCTCTACTTAAACATCTCTGCAAACAATCCTTTAAATAGCTTTAACTCATCCTTATCCAGCTCGATTGCAAATTCATTATCGATTGCCTGTTTTTCGCATTTATCCTTTTTCTTTGCAATCTTACGCACCACACGAAGAAGCACATAGCACTCCTTGGATTTTGCAATGCTCTGTTTAAAGGTCAGCTCATCCTCATCGACCGACTTCTGTGTCTGACAGATAATCTCTTTTAACTTATCATTGATACCATCTACTTCCTCAAGGGAAATAATAACGGATGCCTTAGTAACACCCGATCTGTCCCACTCCTTATGAAGTTCCTTTACCAAAAACTCCATGTTCTTAATTACTGTTGTTGAATCACTTTTCATCTTGCTCTTCCTCCGTTTTCTTTTAATGAAGAAGGGAGCTGACCTTCGCTGATAGGCGCAAAATCAACTCCCTTCATGTCCTCTGCTCCAAGGACTATCTGCTCTGCATAATACATATCCATTGCCTTATTGATGGCATCGTCAAGCGACTCTGCCTTTACTTTCTGTACTCGTGAAAGCACTTCTTTTATCTCAACATCAAATTCCTGTTCCATATGATATCGCCTCCTGTAAAAATCTCATCACCGGCTCTTTTCTTCCTTTACCTGTCTTTCCTTAAAGCCCTCATCGTACTTTCCATCTTCCAGCCTGTCGTAAAAACAGTCTTCTTCAATCGTTCCGAAATCCTCATACATCTGGTGAAGGAAGTCATTCTGCAGCTTCTTTGGCACATCATCATCCTTTGACATATCCTGATAAAAATAGAACTTCTGCTTTAGCTTTGCCCTGTAATCATAGATATCCTCTATCTTTTCCGGTGTGCCATACTCCCTCTTGTATGCCTTGAAATTCGTGGTTGAGAGTGTGGAACCAAGATAAATCCCATGCTCCCACGATACCCCGATTGTGGTATTGTCCTTTGTAGGCTTCCCATCCTTCGGATAACGCTTATACTCTGTCGCACCAAGGGCGATTGTAAGGGAACCTGACTTCATATCCATCACCACAAGATTCCTTGGTGATAATGCTTCAAGCACCATGTAATCATGGTCATTGAAGTTATGAAATGTCTGTCCCCTTTCAAATGATCTGTCCACACTTTCATAATGCAGGTTAAAATCATCCACCCAGCCCTTATCGGTCATTCCAATCTCCTTAAGCTTTGCAACACATTCAGAAGAACTGGCTTCTTTATCAAACCGAAATTCTTTGGAATCGTTATAAAATCCCTGAAGAAAATGTCCCAGCTGAATATCATCCAGACAGAATCTCGCAGATACAGTTACATTTGCTGCCCTGTAATACTCTGTGAAGTTATCTGCTTCACCAAGTGTCCTTCCAAGCTGCAACAAATTTTCTGCAAGCTCTGACATGTCATCAACTGCTATAAAACTCTTATAATCATCCAGAGCCATCAGCATATTTGTCTCTGTTCCCCTGTCGTTTTCTGTTACCAATATCATATCTTTTAAATCCATTCTTACCTCCAGTCTAAGAGAGGGACTATGCCCTCTCTGCAAATTTCCTGTTATGGTCTTCCTATCACAACAATATTTCCTGTGCTTGCCACATCTCTGTAGACCACACCAAGACTTTCATTAAGTGCCTCTACCACCTTGCCATTTCCGACATATACTGCCACATGGCTGATGTTCTTATATCTTCCGTTGCTTGTAAAACTGTAGAAGATAAGGTCTCCCGGCTGTAACTCATCAAAGGAGACAGTCTTTCCGGCTTCATCCAGTCCCTGTGCCTCCGCTGCCGCTGTGGTTGCACCGCCGTAACTAATATCCACACCTGCATCTTTCCATGAATAATAGGCTAAGGAGCTGCAGTCATAATAGTTACCGCTGTCTCTTAAATCCTGACTATAAGGGAAGCCAACTCTGTGAAGTGCATAAGAGCAGACTGTTTTCTGCCTGCTGTCTGTAATTCCACTAAGGATGGCATTGATTTCATCCTCAGTCATGGAGCTTACTCCCGGACTTCCGCCTCCGCCGCCACTTCCGCTTCCGGCATATCCAAGCTGTCCCATAAACTCCGGACTCATGATCTGCTCAAGCATTTCCACCTGATCAGAATTAAATCCATAGACCGAAATCATATCTCTGTACGATTTCAGTGTGACATTCACATACAGAACCGACTTCGTGACAGTAGTTACATTACCGTCTGCATCTGTTTCTTCCACATCCTTTGTTCCTGTGCTTGTGGTGTATGAACACATATCATTTACTACTGCCTGCAGCCAGCCTTTTGAAATGTCATTCATGACTGTTGCAGTATCTCCGATACCATGCTTGACCATATAGACTGCCATGATGTCATAGTAATTGCTTGGGTTTTCTTCCATACCTTCATAATCCACATATACAAGCTCTCCAAGGTCATATCCGGTATGCTCATTCACTTTCGTATTCACATCCCGGTTAAACTCCTGCACATAAGCACTCGTTACTGTCTGCACGGTATCTCCTGATTCAAGTGGTGGCAGAAATAAAGCAAATGGAGAATTGTAAAGGATTGCTATCACCGCTATAACCGGAACCGCAATCATGGCAACTACAAGAACAAGTAATAAAAGCACCAATCCGATAATCGGTGCAGCTGCCTTTACCCAGGTAATCGCTTTTCGCACAATCAGATCCTTTACCAGCTTTGCCACGCTGTCTGTCTGATTCTCCTGTGCTTTCATCTTATCCAGAAAGAATTTTATCTTCCTGCTCCGGTTGGTCATCTTTTCATCCTTGACCTCTATGGACACACCTGCAGCATATCCGGCTGCCATGCCGATTGCAGTACCAACTCCCGGTGCAACCGCTGTTCCTGCCGCTGTAGCAGCTGCCTTTGTCGCAGTTTTTGTTGCAACCTTGGCAGTTGTCTTGGCTGTTTCTTTTGCCGTCTCTTTAGCTACCGTCTTGGCTGTATCTTTGGCAGCTTTCTTTGCTGTCTTTTTTGCCAGCTTCTTTCCTGCATCTACCTTCTTGATACGCTTCTTTGCCTCGGCTGCCGCCTTTTTCCTGAAAAGTGCTGCCCCCTTGGAAGCAGTTCCGGTAACAGGTTGGCTTGCTTCATATGCAAGATATGCTGCCTGCGATACCTCATACCCGCCTTCCACCTGCTCCGTTACTGCCCCGGCTGCAAGTACACCTGTTCTTCCTGCAATGTGAAGATTGGTGTTCTTAGTCTTGATGGAAGTGTTTGATTCTTTAAGGTTTCGCTTGAATCTTGATAGTCCCTTATTCTTCGGCTCTGACTGATGAATGGTACTCTTTCGATAGGACTTCTTGTTATCATCAGATACCTTTGCACCGATAGTCTTAGGACCTCTTTCTACTGTATAGATGTTGTTGCCTTTAATCTTGGCACCCTTTGGCTCGTGGGCATGAATCTTAGCTTTCTCCTTTGTGTGAATGATCATCGGCTTGTCATCCACCTTTTTTATCTTCAATGTTCTCACCTTCTTTCACTCAAAATGCAAAACAGCCACCCAGCTTCCCGGATGGCTATGCTTTGAGGTCGCAAATTGCGACCTCTATCAACATTATTCGACATTATTCTGCATTTCACGCTTCTTCTGTTCTGCAATCTTCTCGTGAATATTGGTGTTGTACAGTCTGTACAAATCTGTATCCTTACTAATCTGATTATCAAACGGAATCACCACCGAGCCACACTTGATAAGTCCCATTCCCGATGCAGTATTGGTTACGAATCTAAGCTGTGCTTCTGATACTCCGATAACCTCTGCCATCTTGGAACTATCCGTATTAGCCTGCTTTAAAAGTGCTACAAACTCTGAGTTTGCAAGCATTGTTGTGGCTGTATAGTTCTGCAACAGATCCACGACATTCTGGGTAATACCTGTACAAAGACCTCCCTGCTTTCTTACTTTCTTCCAGAGCTGCTGCAGATATTTTGCAGAATACTCAGAATTAAGTAAGACGTGGAACTCATCAATATAGAGCCATGTTGCCTTGCCTCGCTTGCCATTCTCAACAATCCTGTTCTGAATAGACTCCATCATGACAAGCATTGTGATAGGACTAAGCTCTGTACCTAAGTCCCTGA
>ENA-OZZN01000364-OZZN01000364.1-human-gut-metagenome-genome-assembly--contig:-NODE-364-length-14861-cov-4.845265_pt1 | contig 14861 bp, 10 predicted proteins | sample MGYA00243646_ERZ654149 | MGnify/ENA primary metagenome ERZ654149 (study PRJEB26926, sample SAMN06164901) | human gut metagenome | biome: ENVO:00009003; feature: ENVO:2100002; material: ENVO:00002003...
ATATTTGCACGCAACATGATTAAGTAATATAAAATATTCATTTCAAATAAATTAAAGGCTATGGAAAAGATTCACGGATTAATTGATGCACCTTTTACCCCATTTTATGAGAACGGAGAAGTAAATTATGAACCTATTGAAGCCTATTGCCAACTATTGGTTAGAAACGGACTTCAAGGCGTATTTATCAATGGTTCTTCCGGAGAAGGCTATATGCTGACAGAAGACGAACGCATGAAACTGGCTGAACGCTGGATGGAAGTAGCACCCGAAGGATTCAAAGTCATTGTCCATGTAGGAAGCACTTGTGTAAAATCAAGCAAACGTCTGGCAGAACACGCTCAGAAAATCGGAGCATGGGGTATCGGAGCAATGGCACCTCCTTTCCCCAAAGTAGGACGCATTGAAGAATTGGTGAAATACTGCGAAGAAATAGCATGCGGCGCTCCTGCACTTCCTTTCTATTTTTATCACATCCCAGCTTTCAACGGAGCATTCCTCTCAATGGTAGCATTCTTGGAAGCCGTAGACGGTCGCATTCCTAATTTCGCCGGTATCAAATATACTTTCGAAAGCCTGTATGAATACAACCAATGCCGTTTATATAAAAATGGCAAATTTGACATGTTGCACGGCCAGGATGAAACGATCCTTCCTTGTCTGGCTATGGGCGGTGCACAGGGCGGTATCGGTGGAACAACCAACTATAACGGCAAAGAACTCACAGGTATTATCGAAGCATGGAAAGCCGGTGATCTGGAACTGGCACGCGAACGCCAGAATTTCGCACAGGAAGTTATCAATGTCATCTGTCACTATCGTGGAAACATCGTTGGCGGTAAACGCATCATGAAACTGATCGGGCTGGATTTAGGAAAGAACCGGACTCCGTTCCAGAACATGACAGATGAGGAAGAAGCTGCCATGAAAGCCGAACTGGAAGCAATCAATTTCTTCGAAAGATGTAACAAATAAACCTGAACCACGATGTTTTCAATAGACTATATAAAAGAATGGTCGGAATCATACAAAACAGATCTGACCACCAATATCATGCCGTTTTGGCTGAAATACGGGCTGGACAAGGTCAATGGAGGTATTTATACCTGCGTTGACCGAGACGGCAGCTTGATGGACACCACCAAATCAGTGTGGTTCCAAGGAAGATTTGCTTTTATCTGTTCCTATGCATATAATAATATAGAAAAGAACGAAGCATGGCTGGCGGCAGCCAAAAGTACAATAGACTTTATAGAAGCGCATTGTTTTGACTCTGACGGACGTATGTATTTCGAAGTGACTGCCGAAGGCACTCCTTTGCGCAAACGCCGTTATATTTTTTCGGAGTCATTCGCAGCCATCGCCATGTCGGAATATGCCATCGCATCCGGTGACCAGACGTATGCTGTAAAAGCATTAGACTTGTTCAAACGGATGCAGTATTTTATGGAAACACCAGGCATACTGGCTCCCAAATATCTGGATACCCTCCCGATGAAAGGACATTCCATTACCATGATTCTGATTAATGTGGCATCACGTATCCGTCAGGCTATTCAGGACGAAAGCTTCAATGGACAGATTGACGCCTCCATCGACCAGCTACGTAAAGACTTCATGCATCCTGAATTCAAGGCTTTGCTTGAAACAGTAGGTCCCAACGGAGAATTCATTGACAGCAACATGGGGCGCACCATCAATCCGGGACATTGTATTGAAACTGCCTGGTTCCTGCTGGAAGAAGCCAAATACCGCAACTGGGACAAAGACATTACAGAACTGGCCCTCACTATCCTCGACTGGTCTTGGGAGTGGGGATGGGACAAAGAATTCGGAGGTATCATCAACTTCAAAGACTGCAAGAACCTTCCGCCACAGGATTATTCCCAAGACATGAAATTCTGGTGGCCTCAGACAGAGGCTGTCATCGCTACTTTGTATGCATATTTAGCAACCGGAAATGAAAAATACCTTGACATGCACAAACAAATCAGCGATTGGACATACGCCCATTTTCCTGATAAAGAGTGTGGAGAATGGTTTGGATATCTCCATCGTGACGGCACGCCTGCACAAATGGCCAAGGGTAACCTATTCAAAGGCCCGTTCCACATTCCAAGAATGATGATCAAGGGCTATACATTGTGCAAGGAAATACTCGACAACAAAAAATCACATTTATAAAGCCCTTTATCTATTAGCATGAAAAACAGTAAAATTTATCCTTGGGTTGTAGTAGGATTATTATGGGGTGTCGCCCTGTTGAATTACATGGACCGGCAAATGCTATCCACAATGAGAGATGCCATGGCGGTGGATATCACCGAGCTTCAATCAGCTGCCAATTTTGGGCGACTGATGGGAGTTTTTCTTTGGATATATGGCTGTATGAGCCCTATAGCCGGAATGGTGGGCGACCGCATGAACCGCAAATGGCTTATTGTTGGCAGTTTGTTTGTATGGTCGGCCGTCACTTATCTGATGGGAATAGCCGACACTTATAATGAAGTCTTTTTCCTTCGCGCCTTGATGGGAATCAGCGAAGCGCTCTATATTCCTGCCGGATTATCACTGATCGCCGACTATCACTCCGATAAGTCACGTTCATTAGCTATCGGTATTCACATGACCGGGCTCTACACCGGGCAGGCCATCGGAGGTTTCGGCGCTACAGTAGCCGCCGCTTTTTCCTGGCATACAACCTTTCATTGGTTCGGCATCGCCGGCATTGCATACGCCGTAATTTTGATGCTTTTTCTACATGAAAAGAAGGATAGAATACAAATTGAACAAATAAATTCACCTTCCGGTAAAGAAAAAAGCAATTTATTGAAGGGATTATCATTACTTTTCAGTAATATTGCATTCTGGGTGATTCTGCTATATTTCGCAGCCCCCAGTTTACCGGGATGGGCAACCAAAAACTGGTTACCTACCTTGTTCGCCGAGAACCTGAATATACCGATGTCACAAGCCGGCCCCATGTCGACTATCACCATCGCACTATCCTCGTTCATTGGTGTAATTATTGGTGGAACCTTATCCGATAAGTGGGTGCAAAGAAATATAAAAGGACGTGTGTACACGGGTGCCATCGGCTTGGGACTTACTATTCCATCCCTGCTTTTACTAGGGTTCGGCCATAGTTTCGTAGCCGTTGTGGGAGCTGGATTATTATTCGGTATCGGTTATGGTATCTTCGATGCCAACAATATGCCGATTCTATGCCAGTTCGTATCATCCAAACACCGTGCTACCGCCTATGGTATCATGAATATGACAGGCGTGTTTGCGGGAGCAGCCATTACCGAAGTCTTGGGAAAGTGGACAGACGGAGGTAAGTTGGGACTGGGATTTGCCATGTTGGCCATCATTGTTGCAATAGCATTGGTCGTACAGTTGACATTCCTCCGTCCTAAAACGGATAATATGGAATAACCCGTATAGTTAACTTAACACTTAAAACTTAAAAAAAGAAAGAACCATGAGAGTAATTATCGAACCTGATTACCAAGCGCTGTCACAATGGGCGGCAAACTATGTAGCTAGTAAAATCAATGCGGCAAATCCGACTCCTGAAAAACCTTTTGTTTTAGGTTGTCCTACAGGATCTTCACCGCTGGGCATGTACAAGGCACTGATAGAACTGAACAAGCAGGGAAAAGTATCTTTCCAGAATGTCGTTACTTTCAATATGGACGAATATGTAGGCTTACCTGAAGATCATCCTGAAAGCTACCATACATTTATGTGGAAAAACTTTTTTAACCACATTGATATAAAGAAAGAAAATGTACATATACTAAACGGAAATGCCGAAGACCTGGAAGCAGAATGCGCCAACTACGAAAAGCAAATAGCCGAAATCGGAGGCATCGACCTGTTTATGGGAGGTATCGGTCCCGACGGACATATCGCATTCAACGAACCGGGTTCATCTTTGTCTTCACGCACACGTATCAAAACATTGACTACAGATACAATCATTGCCAACTCACGTTTTTTTGACAATGACGTGAACAAAGTACCTAAAACTGCGTTAACAGTAGGTGTAGGGACTGTCCTTTCAGCTAAAGAAGTTCTGATTATCTGCAACGGACACAACAAAGCACGCGCTTTGCAACATGCCGTTGAAGGTGGTATCACACAAATGTGGACTATCAGCGCATTACAGATGCACCAACATGGCATCATTGTTTGTGACGAAGCCGCTACAGACGAACTGAAAGTCGGTACTTACAAATATTTCAAAGACATCGAAAAAGCTAATTTGTAATTTATGAGAACAAACCTAAGTTCGCAGATTTCTCTGAACAGAGTATCTCCGAAATATTATAAACCCGAAAATGCGGTGGAACGTTCTGTCTTAACCCGCTGCGAAAAAGTGCCTACCGACATCTATGAAACGATGGAAGAAGGCGTACAACAAATAGCCAATGAAATTACGGCAAAAATTCAGGAACGTCAGCGCGAAGGAAAGTTCTGCGTGATTGGTGCCGGAACCGGTGCTTCATTACGTCCGCTTTATGCCGAACTGGTCCGTAAACATAAAGATGAAGGACTAAGTTTCCGTAACGTAGTAATTTTCAATTTATATGAATATTACCCCTTGGCTTCCGAAGGGGCGGGAAGCAGTTTCTCACAACTGAACGATTTATTCCTCAGCCAAATCGATATTGACAAACAAAATGTATTCACCATCGACGGAACGATTCCGCAGGAAGCTGTTATCGAATACTGCCGCCTGTACGAACAACGTATCCAAACTTTTGGCGGTATAGATATCGTATTAATGGGCATTGGTCGTGAAGGCAATATTGCCATGAACGAACCGGGATCAAGCTTGAGCTCTCCTACCCGACTGATTTTGATTGACTCAACCTCGCGTGCTGAAGCTGCACACAACTTAGGAGTAGACAATCTTCCTCCCTGCTCCATCACCATGGGAGTGGCAACTATTATGACTGCCCGGAAAATCTATTTGCTGGCATGGGGAGATGACAAAGCCGATATCATCAAGAAAGCGGTGGAAGACAAAGTAAGCGACACTCTGCCTGCTTCTTATCTGCAAATGCACAACAATGCCAATGTGTGCATAGATCTGGCAGCGGCTTCTCACCTTACCCGTATCCAACGTCCGTGGCTGGTTACCAACTGTGAATGGAACGACAAACTAATCCGCAGTGCCATCGTATGGTTATGTATGCGTGTTAAAAAGCCGATTCTGAAGCTCACCAATAAAGATTATAATGAAAACGGATTGAGCGAACTGTTGGCACTTTACGGTTCTGCTTACAACGTAAATATCAAAATATTCAATGATCTGCAGCACACCATCACCGGATGGCCCGGCGGCAAGCCGAATGCAGACGACACCTATCGCCCCGAACGTGCGAAACCATTTCCAAAACGTGTGGTTGCTTTCTCTCCGCATCCGGATGACGATGTAATCTCAATGGGTGGAACTTTACGCCGTCTGGTTCAACAAGGTCATGAGGTACACGTAGCATACGAAACTTCCGGAAACATTGCCGTAGGCGATGAAGAAGTAGTACGTTTCATGCACTTCATCAACGGTTTCAACCAGCTTTTTGATGAAAACTCCAACGAAACCATCAAAAACAAATATGCTGAAATCAAGAAATTCCTTGCCGCTAAGAAAGAAGGCGATATGGACAGCCGTGATATTCTGACCATCAAAGGATTGATTCGCCGTGGAGAAGCCCGTACCGCAAGCACTTACAATCAAATTCCACTGAACCGTGTTCATTTCCTCGATCTGCCTTTCTATGAAACCGGCAAGATTGAAAAGAATCCCATCAGTGAAGCCGATGTAGAAATTGTTTTGCAGTTATTACGTGAAGTAAAGCCCCATCAGATTTATGTAGCCGGTGACTTGGCCGACCCGCACGGAACCCATCGTGTCTGCACAGACGCAGTGCTTGCCGCTATTGACATCGAGAAAGAAGCCGGTGCCGAATGGTTGAAAGACTGTCGCATTTGGATGTATCGTGGCGCATGGGCGGAATGGGAAATTGAAAACATTGAAATGGCCGTACCGTTCAGTCCTGAAGAACTGCGTGCTAAACGTAACTCCATCTTAAAGCATCAGTCTCAGATGGAAAGCGCACCGTTCCTGGGCAATGACGAACGTCTGTTCTGGCAAAGAAGTGAAGACCGCAATCGGGGTACAGCCGCTTTGTATGACCAACTTGGTTTGGCATGTTATGAAGCAATGGAGGCCTTTGTGGAATACGTACCCCTATAATTTAAGAAACAACCTAACCTAATTTTATACTAACCTTTAACCAAAAAACCGAAAATCCCCGATGGATGTGATATCCTTCGGGGATTATTTTTAGATTTCCACTTATCTCAAACGATATTCCATAATCATCCTCACCACAGCTACCTGTTTCGAGAAACACACCCCCAACTACATTTCATAATTCATTAATCCCATAACCAAACAAAGCAAAATCCCCCAGACAAGGGTCTTCGGGAAAAACCTCAGCCAAAGCCGCAGTAATAGTTCTCGCATTATTCAGCGTATAAGATTTACTTCGGGTCAGCTCCAATCTGAAAGCCATCTCACTGACATGCGTATCCAAAGGGATAATCAACTCACATGGAGAAAAATTCCTCCAGATTCCAAAATCCACTTCCGAATCGCGACGGATCATCCAGCGCAGAAACATATTCAATTTCTTTTGCGGCGCCTTATCCGACACTCCCAACAAACGGCAAAGACGTTGCATCGGAGTTCCATCCGTTTCGCAAAGAAGAGCATCCTCCATACTCTCATACCTATTATATATAGTATGCAGCCAATAAAACAATTGTGCCATCTTATTTTTTGAAACCGTCCGATAGAACGACTCCTCACCACAGAAATCTATTTTCCAGTTTCCAGACAACACATACTGCAAAGGTTGCCGATTCATTATAGAATCCAGTCGTTCTGCTGCCTTCAGTATCTGAGGGCGGGCTCCGAAACTAAGAAAAGCAGTCAAAAAAGCACTGATTTCAATATCCGCCTTAGAATGATAACGATGCGGAAACTGCACCGGATCAGAGGAAATGAAATCAGAGTTATGATACCGGACAGCATATTTCCGCAAAAAATCAGCCACTGCCATCTGGCCCTCATGAGTTTGCCGTTCTGTAATATAAGATATAAATTGCTCTTGTTCTTTCTTTCGGGTCATAAATAAAACGTTTATGATTTGTACACAAAGGTACATTAAAATAAAATAGATTGCATTTTCAGAAATCAAATTCCATCCTTAATCCTCAACTTGCCTTTTCTATATTCTTTAGGTGAAATCCCCACATATTGCTTAAAATACTTTCCAAAGAAAGACTGCGTAGGAAAGTTCAGCTGGTTCGCAATCTCCTTGATACTCAAATCCGATCCTTCAAGCAATTGTTTCGCCTCGGTAATCACCATTTGCACAATCCATTGCAAGGCACTATTCCCCGACTTCTCCTTAATGATCGTAGAAAAATAACGTGGAGTAATGTGCTGCATCTTCGCATAATAGGCAACATCACGCTCTTTCCTATACAAACGGAAAAGAGCCAGCATGAAATTCTGGAAGATCACATCCTTCTTATTCTGTGGCAAAGGCTGCATGGGTTGGTTAGCGAAATACATATTCAATATTTCATAGCAAAAAGTCTGTCCCATTGACTTAATCAACTCTAAAGTCAGGCGTTGTTGTTGCAAATTCACTTCCAGTACGTCCTCCGCCCCTATCCTTTCCTGCAAATTATCCAACAGATACTCCAAATGGATACGTTGCTTATCCGAAAGTGATATACAAGGATGCTTCCGCATAAAAAGCTGGTTTTCCACATTTATCACCCTATTGACGATAGGAATGATATAATCTAAATCCACTTCAACCATAATTCCTTCCGCATCCCCACTCTTATGAAGCAGATGCACCAAGGTAGAAGCCATGTAAATATACACATCACCGGGATTTATCTGAAAATGCTTATCTTCCAGTGAAACCTCCACATTTCCTTTCCGGCAAAAGAAAAGGCCACATTTATTAAATGTCGAAATAATCTGTCCGTCTTTAAAAGTATGCGGATCACTGCTCGAAAGCACTGTAAACTGAAAAGGCATCTGTTGTCCGACCATCCATCTATCTCTTTTATTCATTCACTGCAAAATAAATACAAATCGCAAACTTTTCAGCTATATATCTACTAGAAAATATACAAATCGGACAATTTATCATTCATATCAACCTTTTCTATCCTCTTGCTTCGGGATAACTTTGCATCAGAAAACCAATAGCATGATATATGAAACAAATTTATCTTATTCTAACAGGTATTTCCTTGATTCTACTGAGTTCCTGCACACAGCGTACCCAGGAAGCCAAAGGCTATCAGACAGTAAAAATAGACACGATCGTTTCTGCCGACAAGCAAACTTTCCTGCAATTCCCGGGAAAGGTAAAAGCCGCACAAGATATCAGCCTTGCCTTCCGGGTAAGCGGAACCATCAGCAAAATACATGTAAAAGACGGTACCCGTGTGCAGGAGGGACAATTACTGGCCGAACTGGACCCCACCGACTATCAAGTACAACTGGATGCTACTGAAGCAGAATACCAGCAAATAAAAGCGGAAGCGGAAAGAGTCATGGCCCTTTACAAAGACAACGGAACCACCCCCAACGCCAATGACAAAGCTGTATACGGACTCAAACAAATCACTGCCAAGTACAAACATCACAAAGACCAACTGGCTTATACACGGCTCTACGCCCCCTTCAACGGGTACGTACAAAAACGCCTGTTTGAAGCTCACGAAACCATCGGAGCCGGAATGCCCGTCCTATCCATGATCAGCAGCGGGACTCCCGAAGTAGAAATAAACCTTCCTGCGGCCGAATACATCCGCCGGGACCAGTTCGACAATTATCACTGTACGTTTGACATCTATCCGGGCGAAACCTATCCGCTGAAACTAATCAGTGTCACCCCGAAAGCCAATGCAAACCAATTATACACCATGCGCCTGCAAGTAGTACCCGGAACGCCGGCTGTCCCCTCTCCCGGAATGAACACCATGGTCACCATCTCTTACCGTACAGAACAGACGAACACTCTCTCTGTCCCTACCGGCGCCATCCTGCAAAAAGAAGGCAAAGCGTATGTATTCGTCTTCAACCCATCGGACAACACAGTGCACAAACAGGAAATATCCATGCTACGTTTACTGAACAACGGACACAGCCTCATCACTGCCGGACAGCTGAAACCAGGAGAGCTGATTGTATCCTCGGGAGTACATCACATCGAGGATGGAGAAACTGTAAAACCTTTACCACTTGTCACTAACACAAATATAGGAGGATTATTATAATGGATATCAGCAAATGGGCATTCCGTAACAGGAATCTGATTTATTTCCTGATAGCGGTTCTGCTGTTCGGCGGAGCCTACTCCTGCTATCAGATGAGCAAGCTGGAAGACCCCGAAATAAAAGTAAAGCTTGCCATGGTAGTCACCACCTATCCGGGTGCTTCCGCCCACCAGGTAGAACTGGAAGTAACGGACGTGCTCGAAAAGAACATCCGCACCATGGGCAACATAGACAATATAGAAAGTTATTCATACAACGACTTATCCCTGATACAGATAGAACTGCTGAGCACCGTGCCGGACGACGAAGTGGAACAATGCTGGGACATGCTGCGCCGCAAAGTAAGCGACGCCCACGCCCTGTTGCCCGAAGGAGCCACCACCCCGATAGTCAAGGATGATTTCGGAAACGTATATGGTATGTTCTATGCCCTGACAGGCGACGGACTGTCCGACCGTGAACTGTCCGACTATGCCGAACTGGTGAAACGGGAAGTGAACGAACTGGAAGGCGTGGACCGTGTGGAACTCTACGGCAAACGTTCCGAATGTATCAACATCTCCCTGCTGCAAGACCGTATGGCAAACCTCGGTGTTAAACCTGCCGAAGTTCTCGCCACACTGAACGGACAGAACAAAACCACCTATACAGGATATTATGAAAATGGTGACAACCGTATCCGAGTCACAGTAAACGACAAATTCAAAACCGTAGAAGATATTGGAAAAATGCTGGTCCAGGGACATGATGATGACCAGCTTCGCCTGAGCGACATTGCCCGTATAGAAAAAGACTACGAGGATCCCACACGCAATGAAATGTTTTATGACCATGAACGTGCTCTCGGTATACTCATCGCCGCCTCCAGTGGCTCGGACATTATAAAAGTAGGCCATGCCGTAGAAAGCAAGTTGGTCGAACTCAAAACCGGACGTCTGCCCGCCGGAGTGGAATGCCACAAAATCTTCTATCAGCCCGAACGGGTAGGCAGCTCTTTGGGAACCTTTGTCATCAACCTGATAGAATCCGTCATCATCGTAGTACTGATACTGATGATAGCAATGGGATTCAAGAGCGGCCTTATCATAGGTATCAGCCTGATCATCACCGTATTCGGTTCTTTCCTGTTCCTTTATTCGGCAGGTGGAACGATGCAACGCGTATCATTGGCTGCTTTTGTACTGGCAATGGGCATGTTGGTAGACAATGCTATCGTCATCATAGACGGCATACTGGTAGACTTGAAAGCCGGAAAAAAACGAATGGAAGCCATGACTGCTATCGGGCGACAGACAGCTATGCCTCTTTTAGGAGCCACCTTGATAGCCATTATCGCCTTTCTACCTATCTACATGTCCCCCGACACCGCAGGAGTCTACACGCGCGACCTTTTCATCGTACTTGCCGTTTCCCTGCTGTTGAGCTGGGTATTGGCACTGATTCACGTACCGCTGATGGCCGACCGCAGACTACATCCTGCCATAGATACCGACAGTACCGGAAAGCGTGTGTACAAAGGTAAAATCTATGCCGGTCTCCGTTCGGCACTGCGGTTCGGTCTGGCCCACCGGTGGAGTTTTGTATTCACCATGATTGGCCTGTTGCTACTTTCCGCTTTCGGCTATCCATATATGCGTCAGGGCTTTTTCCCCGACATGGTTTACGACCAGCTTTACATGGAATACAAACTGCCGGAAGGAAACAACCACACTCGTGTGGCACAAGATTTGAAAGAAATAGAAACCTATCTGAAAGGACGCAAGGAAATAACCCACGTCACCACCTCCATAGGCGGTACGCCCGGACGCTATAACCTGGTGCGGAGCGTTGCCAACCCATCGCTTTCGTATGGCGAACTGATTATCGATTTCACCTCACCGGAAACCTTGGTAGAACATATAGATGAAATCCAAGCTTACCTCTCCCAAGCCTATCCAGACGCATACATCAAATTGAAAAGATACAATCTGATGTTCAAGAAATATCCCATAGAAGCGCAATTCCTGGGCCCCGACCCTGCCGTTCTGCACCAACTGGCAGACAGCGCCCGTACCATCATGGAAAATACACCGGAAGTCTGCCTTATCACCACCGACTGGGAACCTCAGATTCCTGTACTGACCATCGAATATGACCAGCCGTCCGCCCGTGCCCTCGGCCTGAGCCGCAATGATGTCAGCCTTTCCCTGCTCACTGCTACCGGAGGAATTCCCATCGGCTCTTTCTACGAAGGCATCCACAAAAACAATATCTATCTGAAATGCCTTGACGAAAAAGGAGAACCCATAGAAGATTTAGGCAATGCACAAGTCTTCTCGTCACTGCCCTCGTTGAACGGACTGCTGAACGAAGAAACCATGGTGAAACTGAAAGCCGGCACGCTTTCGAAAGAAGATTTGGTGGAAAGCATCATGGGAAGTACTCCGCTGAAGCAAATCAGCAAAGGAATTGATATCCGATGGGAAGACCCGGTAGTTCCCCGTTACAACGGTCAGAGAAGCCAGCGTGTACAGTGTTCGCCCGCACCGGGCATAGAAACGGAAAAAGCACGTCTTGCCATTGCAGAACGTATAGAGAAGATACAACTACCCGAAGGATATTCACTGGTGTGGCAAGGTGAGAAGATAGCCAGTGACCAGTCCATGAAATACCTGTTCCAGAACTTCCCGTTGGCCATCATTCTGATGATTGCCATCCTGATAATGCTATTCAAGGACTACCGCAAGCCTATCATCATCTTCTGCTGTATCCCGATGATTTTTGTAGGAGTGGTAGCAGTGATGCTGCTCACGGGGAAGGTATTCAACTTCGTGGCCATCGTAGGAACCTTGGGTCTTATCGGCATGTTGATAAAGAACGGAATTGTACTGATGGATGAAATCACCCTTCAAATCAGTAAAGGGATAGAACCTGTTACCGCATTGATAGACAGTTCCCAAAGCCGTCTTCGTCCTGTTATGATGGCTTCGCTGACCACCATTCTGGGTATGATTCCCTTGCTGTCCGATGCCATGTTCGGCTCGCTGGCGGCAGCTATCATGGGCGGATTGCTGTGCAGCACGCTGATTACGCTGCTCTTTATCCCTATATTATACGCCTTGTTCTTCAAAATAAGAAACGATTGATTTATTTCACTGACATACAAAACCAAGAACAAATGAAAAAAACAATGATAATCCCCTTCTGTTTTCTGTTATGGCATCTTGTCGCCCCGGCACAGGCACAGGAAACACTGAGTTTGAAAGAATGCCATGAAATGGCATTGAAATACAATAAGGAGATGGCGGCTTCTGTAAAACAAACAGAAAGCGCCCACTACACAGCCAAGAGTTACAAGGGGAACTTCTTCCCCAATCTGACAGCTAGTGGAACCGGACTTTACAGCAATGCCGACGGCAGTTATGGCATAGCCGGAGGCAACCTGCCCGTCTTTCTGCCCGACGCCACCGGACAGTTTAATCCGGGACAACCCTCAGGTTTCGCCTATTTTCCCGGTATCAACCTGGATTACAAGATAGGATGGGTCTACATGGGTGGCATACAATTAGAACAACCCCTCTATATGGGCGGTAAAATCCGCGCCGCCTACAAAATGTCCCTGTTAGGTAAAGAAATGGCACAGATGAACGAAACCCTGACCGCCACAGAAGTCATTCTGAAAACAGACCAGGCATACGCTCTGGTAGTGAAAGCGAAAGAGATGAAAACAGTGGCCGACACATACCATGCCGTATTGGCCGAATTGCAAAAGAACGTGGAGAGTGCCTACAAGCACGGATTGAAGCCTCAGAACGATGTGCTGAAAGTGCAAGTGAAACTGAATGAAAGTGAACTGGGCATACGCAAAGCCGAGAATGCTCTCCGCCTGGCTACCATGAACCTCTGCCACCTGATAGGAAAACCGCTGACCACGGAGATCCTCATTTCCGGAGATTTCCCGGAAATAGAACAGGAAATGGAATTACAGGTACTGGATATCACCCGTCGTCCGGAATACGGTATACTGGACAAACAAGTGGCCATCGCCCGCCAACAAGTCAAGTTAAACCGCAGTGAACTGCTTCCCAAAGTAGGCATCAAAGGTTCATACGACTATGTACACGGTTTGGAACTGAACGAAAAGAATTTTCTGGATAATGCCAGTTTCTCTGTCCTGTTGAACGTAAGTATTCCCCTTTTCCATTTCGGCGAACGCAGCAACAAGGTACGTGCAGCCAAAGCCAGGCTGGAACAAACCCGTCTGCAACAGCAAAATCTGAACGAGCAAATGCTACTGGAACTGACCCAGGCCGCCAACAATCTGGACGAAGCGAAACTGGAAAGCGAACTTGCCGACCGTTCCCTGCGGCAGGCGGAAGAGAACCGACGCGTCAGCAAAAGCCAGTACGAAGTAGGGCTGGAAACTCTGTCAGACCATCTGGAAGCCCAAGCACTATGGCAACAGGCATACGAAACCCAAGTGGATGCCCGTTTCCAACTTTACCTGAACTATGTGGCTTATCTGAAAGCAGCCGGGACTTTACATGACAAACTGTAAAAGTCTCTACCCTGAGTTTTTGGTTCTTCTTCATTTTGGGGGCAAGTGATTTATTCATATCCCTTTATTCATCGGCTATTAGATTGTATTCGGGGATATATTATTCTCTATTTTCGAATATTCATTCGAATGTCTTTATTGGTCGAACTTTGGTAGTGAAGTGTTGCCCCCAAAATGAAGAAGAACCCCGAGTTTTAAAAAATGCTACCACTGCTACCACCCTTTCTTGTATAACCACCTTTCTTCTCTTTTTATTCCCAAACGGATAAAAAAACTAAACTTCGGGAACACTTTCCTGCTTGCGCAGCACATACACCGCATGAGAGTGCTTTCCCTCTTTGTCCAATCTCTTCTCTTCGTACCAACCCTTCAGCTCATAAGCAGCCGTGGTGCGCGCCATCCCCAAGCATTCCGAATAAACCAGACGTGTAATGGAACCGTGTTCCTTCAAATAAGCTTCCAGCAATTTCCAACGCTCCTCTTTAGTATACTTCTTCCCCGTAGGCAGGAAGCCGAACTCGGCACGAAGGATATCCGTATCCTGACGTACCCTCTTGACTAACTCCGGTACCGGACGGAAGTTCACTTTCTTTATCCTCACGGACGCCGCACGTATCTCTTTCCGGTCTGTCACCTCACGCGAGGACAAGGCAAGAGAGAACGTACCCAGTCCGTCCAGCCGCACATTTTTCCCTTGCCGCAAATGGGATACAACCATATCGGCCACCTCCTGTAGCACTCCCACCACACAGCCCGCCGAATATGCGCTGTGCTTGGACAACTCCTTCACAATGTGATCGGTAGTAATCGTTTCCTTCACCACTACCGCCGGATAAAGCACCGGCTTGCCGTCCTTTTCCTTGAAAGGGTTGGCCTTGAAATCATATTTTATATCCATCATTAAAAGATTTGATCTGTATCCGCAAGCCCTTTCTGC
>ENA-OZZN01000381-OZZN01000381.1-human-gut-metagenome-genome-assembly--contig:-NODE-381-length-14526-cov-4.771198_pt1 | contig 14526 bp, 8 predicted proteins | sample MGYA00243646_ERZ654149 | MGnify/ENA primary metagenome ERZ654149 (study PRJEB26926, sample SAMN06164901) | human gut metagenome | biome: ENVO:00009003; feature: ENVO:2100002; material: ENVO:00002003...
ACGAGATTCATGAGCGTCTCGTGGGCTCGGAGATGTGTATAAGAGACAGCATCCAAAGGTTCCGTAAAAATAATGCGGTATTCTTTCGCACCTTTCACCGTATCTTTATTGTTAGGCAGGATTTCTTTCACCCGGTTTTTTCCACCGGCCAGTTCCATGGTGACGGAACGTACAAATTGCACCTCATCTCCGTTCACTCCCCACTCGAACCCGTATGCTTGCGGATGCATGTATTGAGCAATCACTGTATGGTCATCAAGGCGTTGCTTGATTTTCAAATAAGTGCCGTGTACATTAATCGCATCATCCATCATTCCTTCATACAGCCCGTTGCGGGAATCAATCTTGCCTCTGCAACTGGAGAAATGAGTAGCATCCGCCTGCGTGGTAAAATAACGAGGATCCTTATCGCCACGAAGACAAACGCTGAATTCATCCAACGTGATATTTTCACATAACTGAGCCAATAATCCCATACCTTCTGCATAATGCACTTTCACATTCTGCAAACAAGTATTTTTGTCACCGGACAAGAATATACCCGGAGCAGGACGATAATAAGTACGAAGTGCAACCACTGTCCCCGGTATCAACCGGGCGTCTTTCCACTGAGGAGCATGGTAGACACGTGGAGAAACTTCTTTCACCCCTTCCATAGGACACCATAAGTCACTAGTGCGGTATACCAGACGCTTTGTCTTTTCTTCAAAAGCAATCCCTCCCTGGGGAGCACTGGACCAGCCTTCGCCGTATGATTCAAAGAAGCCTTTCTCATTGATGCGGCATTTCACCCATGCGGCAGGTTCAAAAGTAATTCCTTCCTCTCCACTTTTCAACACCTTGACCTGAGTAATGTGGGGAGTTTCAAAATCTATGCTGAAATTACGTAAAGTACAATCCTCTGAACGAAGCAGAGAAAGTGGAAGCATACGGCCATGAAAGATAAAATCGGCACCTTGTCCGTCCACGGTCAGCCCCTTCCAATCCTCCAGAGGAAAACCTACCGTTTTCGGATTATCCTGGTCATGGTTGGAAATATAATACTCACGGACAGCCGCCCCTTCAGGGTGGAAATCGTAACGTCCGGATTCAAAAAGCAGGGTGACCTTATCGCCGGAAGCGACTTGAGTCTTGATGTCTTGTAACGCCTTCTGCAATTTAGCTGAAAGATTCTCGTGTGTGTCCGGTACCAGACCATAATTTCGCATTTCGACTACTTTACTTCCGGCAAAAGCGGAAACAGCGAGCCATACGAAGCAGAAATTAAAGATAATTCGTTTCATTTAGGTTCATTATAGGTTAGTTAGAATGACAAAACTAACAAAAATTCCTAACTTCGCAACCATAAATAAAGAAGAAAACAACATGAAAAAGATATTTTTGTCCTTCCTGCTGGTGATGGTAGGAATATCGCACACTTTGGCACAAGGGTTAGACGCTAATGTGGAACAACGTCTAAAAGATTTCTTCACCCAATATGAAACATCTTACGCCAACATAGGCAAGTGCAAATTAGACCGTTATGAAGTCAATCATAACCAAAAGAAACTGGACGTATATGCCAGTCCCAGCTTCGGCTACCAACCGTTCACACCCGAAAACACGGAAGCCATCTACCGGTTACTCAAACAAAGCTTACCCGGCCCTGTAAATTATTACGATATAACCATTTATGCCGATGGAAAATCCATCGAAGACCTGGTTCCCAACTATCTGAGAAAGAAACAGGACAAAAGCCGCTTATGGCAACAGACAGATTATAAAGGTAATCCATGGGTAAAAAATAATTCCCGCCCCTTTACTGCTAGCAAAGGATTGGAAGGCAGACACATCGCCCTTTGGCAAAGCCACGGAAAATATTATAAGAATGACAAAGGATGTTGGGAATGGCAACGTCCACGCTTGTTCTGTACCACAGAGGATTTGTTCACCCAATCATTCGTCATACCTTATATTATACCCATGCTGGAAAATGCAGGAGCCATAGTGTATACTCCCCGTGAACGTGACTGGCAGCGCAATGAAGTGATTGTGGATAATGACATTCATCCCCAAGGTTGCATCTATCAGGAGATAAAAAGCCGGAAAGGTAAATGGAAAACCGCCCCCACCCCGGCATTCGCTCAAAAACGGTTGATTTACAGGGACGGACAAAATCCTTTTGAAGAAGGTACAGCCCGCTTTGCCTCCACCGAGAAAAAACCGGAAAAAGCCTTTGCACAATGGATTCCCCGTATTCCCGAAACAGGAAAATATGCCGTCTATGTGACTTATCAGACTTTACCCGGAAGTGTGAGTAACGCCAAATATCTGGTTTTCCATAAAGGGGGTGTCACTGAATTTCTAGTCAATCAACAAATAGGGGGAGGCACCTGGGTTTACCTGGGCACTTTCGAGTTTGATAAAGGGACCAACGATTACGGCATGGTGGTATTAAGTAATGAGAGTAGACAAAAAGGAGTGGTATGCGCCGATGCTGTCCGTTTTGGCGGAGGAATGGGAAACATATCGCGCGGTGGAAAAACCAGCGGCCTACCCCGCTACCTGGAAGGGGCACGCTACGCCGCACAATGGTCGGGCTTTCCCTATCCGGTTTACAGTCCCAGTGAAAGTAAGAATGACTATACCGACGATATAAACGCCCGCAGCCGGATAATCAATTATCTCAGCGGAAATTCTGTGTACAATCCAAAGGAGAAGGGACTGGGCGTTCCTTTTGAAATGACCTTGGGAGTGCACAGCGATGCAGGTTTTTCCAAAGAAGATGATTTAGTAGGCACGCTGGGTATTTATACCACCGATTATAATAACGGTGAACTGAATGCCGGCATCTCCCGTTATGCTTCCCGTGATTTGGCAGATATGGTCTTGACCGGCCTGCAACGGGATATCTCCGCCCAATTCGGTATCCGGTGGCAACGTCGCAGCCTGTGGAACCGCAATTACAGCGAAACTCGTCTGCCTGCCGTTCCCTCGATGATTCTGGAACTCCTCTCCCATCAGAACTTTGCCGATTTGAAACTAGGACACGATCCGCGTTTCAAGTTTACCGTAGGGCGTTCTGTTTACAAATCTGTACTAAAATATCTGAGTACCATGCATGGAACGGATTATGTAGTCCAACCTTTACCGGTAAGTAATTTTGCCATTCATCCCGGAAGCAGAAAAAACACCTTCCGACTAACTTGGCAAGCGGTAGACGATCCGTTGGAACCGACTGCCAAAGCACAACAATACATCGTCTACACCCGCCTGGGACATGGTGGATTTGATAATGGAACGTTAGTACGCGGTACTGAATATATCTTCGAAGCCGAACCGGGACTGGTATATAGTTTTAAAGTTACCGCAGTCAACAAGGGGGGAGAAAGTTTTCCTTCCGAAATCCTGTCAGCCTATCAGGCAAAGAAAAGCAAAGGAACAATCTTGATAGTCAATGGATTCGACCGTCTGAGCGGACCTGCTACCGTAGAATCTCCTTTCTTGCAAGGCTTTGACTTGAATACGGATCCGGGGATACCTTATATAAATACGCCCGCCTTCTGCGGAACGCAACAAAGCTTCGACCGTAGCCGCATAGGGTGGGAAACCAAAGACGGGCTGGGGTATAGCGACAGCGAGCTGGAAGGAAGGTTGATAGCCGGAAATACTTTCGACTATCCGTTCATTCATGGTAAAGCTATCCAGGCAACCGGAGGGTACTCTTTTGTGTCGTGTAGTGATGAAGCCGTTGAAAATGGTTTTGTCCGGCTGGCAGATTACCCCATTGCAGACCTGATATTCGGAGCCGACAGACGTCCCTTCTCCAACACCCTACAGCAGCTGATCACCTCCTACTGCCAAAAAGGCGGCAACCTAATACTCAGCGGTTCATATATAGGAAGTAACATGAACAGTCCCACAGCACTGAACTTCACCGAAAACATATTGAAATATAGTTTCGGAGGCAGTATGCTCAACTCCACTTCGGGAGAAATATACGGAGCCGGCACCCGTTTCAATATCCCCCGTACCATCAATGAACAAACCTATGCCGTACCCGCTCCCGACTGTCTGACTCCGGTGGCTCCGGCTTACTCTGCTTTCGTTTACAATCCGGGAAATTACAGTGCCGGCATTGCCTACAAAGGTACTTATCGTACCTTCGTTCTAGGCTTCCCTTTTGAAAGCATTCAAGGAGTGAAGGAAAGAGCACGGGTAATGAGTGCTATTCTGGGTTTCTTCGGCAGCAAGTGATATTTTTAAACGAAAATAAAAGAACAAATAAGAGGTTATTTCATAAAAACGCCTAACTTTGTCCGTATAAACCATTAAAATTAAACGACTATGTACACTATACAGACTAACGCCTCTGGCACACGTAGCATGGAAATCTCAGAAGAGAACCTGCAAACTATTGAGAAATATGCTTTATTTCAGCATCTAATAGATAGCAACGGTATCGTGGACGAGTCGGTACTGGACAAACTGAAGCTGAATATCCGCTCACTGATAACCAGTGAGGAAGGAAATAATAAAGAATTGCTCGACCTTTGCATTGATGTAATTTATCATAATAACATGAAAGCTTTCGGACTTCATCAACTTATTCTGCTTTATATCCAATGGGAGAAGGAGAAAAATAAGGATGAAGAAGAGATATAACTAACTTATCTCTGTAGCAAAATAAAAAACAATACGTATCATTGAAAGAATACAAACTTACAGACTGGTTGCCGACAACCAAGAAAGAAGTGGAAATGCGTGGGTGGAAAGAACTGGACGTTATCTTGTTCAGCGGTGACGCCTATGTAGATCATCCTTCATTCGGTCCGGCAGTAATTGGAAGATTATTAGAGGCACAAGGCTTAAAAGTAGCTATTGTGCCTCAACCTAACTGGCGTGACGACCTGCGCGACTTTAAGAAGCTGGGACGTCCACGCCTCTTTTTCGGTGTGTCCGCCGGATGCATGGACAGCATGGTAAACAAATACACTGCCAACAAGCGTTTGCGCAGCGAGGATGCTTATACTCCCGACGGCCGCCACGACATGCGTCCCGAATACCCCAGCATCGTTTATACACAGATTTTAAAAAAGATCTATCCCGATGTACCTGTCATTTTGGGAGGTATAGAGGCATCTTTGCGTCGTGTCAGTCATTACGACTATTGGCAAGACTGTCTGCGTAAATCAATCCTGATAGATTCAGGAGCCGATTTATTGATCTATGGAATGGGCGAGAAGCCGATTACGGAACTTTGCAAGAGAATGAAGACATTGGCGGACGCCATCGGACAGCCCCATGAATCTGCTCCTGCAGAAAGTCTTCCGGTTCCACATGATATTTTGCAAACAGCCTACATAACCCGTAAGGGCGAACCCATGCATCCGTCTGATGACACTCAGGAAAAGCCCGATATCGTGCTCCATTCTCATGAAACATGCCTGAAAGATAAAAAGAAACAAGCCGAAAACTTCCGCTTCATTGAAGAGGAAAGCAATAAATACGAAGCCTCCCGCATCTTGCAAGATGTAGGTAACAAAACGGTAGTAGTCAATCCGCCTTATCCTCCAATGACACAAGGAGAGCTGGATCGTTCTTTTGATTTGCCGTATACGCGTATGCCTCATCCCAAGTATAAGGGAAAACGTATCCCGGCGTTTGATATGATTAAATTCTCAGTTAATCTGCACCGTGGTTGTTTTGGAGGATGTGCCTTCTGTACCATTTCCGCCCATCAGGGAAAATTCATTGTAAGCCGAAGCAAGGAAAGTATCTTGAAAGAGGTGAAAGCCATAACAGAAATGCCAGACTTCAAAGGCTATCTGAGCGACTTGGGAGGGCCTAGCGCCAACATGTACGCTATGCGCGGTAAAGAAGAGAAAATATGCCGCCGCTGCAAACGCCCGTCATGTATCCATCCCAAAGTATGTCCCAATTTGAACACGGATCACCGTCCTTTATTGGATATTTACCATTCGGTAGACGCACTTCCCGGTATCAAGAAAAGCTTTATCGGAAGCGGTGTACGCTATGACCTGTTACAATATCAGAGTAAGGATCCGGCAGTAAACCGCAGTACGGCTGAATATACCCGCGAACTGATAGCCAATCATGTCAGCGGGCGTTTGAAAGTGGCTCCGGAACACACCAGTGACTCAGTGCTGCAAATCATGAGGAAACCTTCGTTTTCGCAATTTTATGACTTCAAAAAGACTTTCGACAAAATAAATAAGGAATTGAATATGCGACAGCAGATTATACCTTATTTTATAAGCAGCCATCCAGGATGTACGGAAGAAGATATGGCAGAACTGGCAGTGATCACCAAGAAATTGGATTTCCATCTGGAACAGGTGCAGGATTTCACCCCTACCCCAATGACTGTAGCTACTGAAGCCTGGTACACAGGTTATCATCCATATACGTTACAACCGGTTTTCTCTGCCAAATCACAAAAAGAGAAACTGGCTCAACGGATGTTCTTTTTTTGGTATAAACCCGAAGAACGGCGTGCCATCATCAACGAATTGCGTAAAATAGGACGCGCTGATTTGATAGACAAGCTGTATGGCAAATAAAAGGGTAATGTATCAAATTCACCACAGATCATGTGCAATCTGTGGTGACATCGTTTTTTAAAGTCTTATTTATCTTTCATCGTGTTTTGATGAAACACAGAAACAGGTCTATGTGTTCCAAGGTACAGATATTGATATTTATTTTCCCCTAAACTTAATTAGAAAAGTACCGCAAATATTAATTGATAAAAATATTGCCTATCCTATTGAATATCATTTATTTTTTCTATCTTTGGGCAAAACCAACTTTTAAATCAATACTGCGTATGGAAACGTATCTCTTCTGGATTGTGCCCATTGCCTCCCTCTTGGCATTGGCACTCGCATGGTATTTCTACAAACAAATGATGCTTGAAAGCGAAGGAACTCCGACAATGGAAAAAATCGCTTCTTATGTGCGCCAGGGCGCCATGTCCTATCTGAAACAACAATACAAGGTGGTAGGGCTGGTATTTCTGGGATTAGTTATTCTATTTTCTATCATGGCATACGGCTTCAACTTACAAAATCCGTGGGTGCCCATTGCTTTTCTTACCGGCGGTTTCTTCTCGGGACTTTCCGGTTTTTTGGGAATGAAAACGGCTACCTATGCTTCAGCACGTACCGCCAATGCAGCCCAGCACTCTCTGAACAAAGGACTGCGTGTGGCTTTCCGTAGCGGAGCTGTTATGGGATTGGTTGTTGTTGGGTTGGGACTGCTCGATATTTCCTTCTGGTATATATTATTGGATTATTGTATTCCGTCAGATACCTTGAATCCTTCCGCCAAATTATGTGTCATCACCACTACCATGCTTACTTTTGGGATGGGAGCCAGCACGCAAGCGCTTTTCGCCCGTGTAGGAGGTGGAATCTATACCAAGGCAGCCGATGTGGGTGCTGACCTGGTAGGTAAAGTGGAAGCCGGAATTCCGGAAGACGATCCCCGTAATCCTGCTACCATTGCCGATAATGTGGGTGACAATGTAGGTGACGTAGCCGGAATGGGCGCCGACCTCTACGAGTCTTATTGCGGTTCTATCCTGGCTACCGCCGCTTTGGGCGCAGCTGCCTTCATTGGTTCGGATGATACTGTAATGCAGTTTAAAGCGGTCATTGCGCCTATGCTGATTGCAGCTGTAGGTATTTTACTCTCCATCATCGGTATTTTCGCTGTCCGTACCAAAGAAGATGCAGGAATGAAAGAGCTACTCGGTTCATTAGCTACAGGAACCAACTTAAGTTCTGTGCTGATTGTTGTTGCCACTTTCCTTATCCTTTGGGCCTTGGGACTGGAAAACTGGGTAAACATCTCTTTTGCTGTGGTAGTGGGATTAATAGTAGGGATTGTTATCGGCCGCTCTACCGAATACTATACTTCTCAATCTTATAAACCTACACAACGATTGGCCGAAAGTGGAAAGACAGGTCCGGCCACTGTTATCATTTCCGGTATCGGACTAGGTATGGTTTCCACCACTATCCCGGTACTGGCAGTAGTAGTAGGCATCATCTTATCCTATTGGCTTGCTTCCGGATTTGATTTCGCCAATATTTCCATGGGGCTTTACGGTATTGGTATTGCTGCCGTAGGTATGCTCTCAACATTGGGAATTACCCTGGCTACCGATGCTTACGGACCAATTGCAGACAATGCCGGCGGTAATGCCGAAATGAGCGGATTAGGTAAAGAAGTACGCAGGCGCACTGACGCACTCGACTCGTTGGGTAACACAACTGCTGCCACCGGCAAAGGTTTTGCTATCGGCTCTGCCGCTCTGACCGGATTGGCTCTGTTAGCATCCTATGTAGAAGAAATCCGTATCGGATTAACCCGGTTGGGGCAGACCATTCTGGAATTACCAAACGGCATTACCGTAGATGTTCATAACGCCAGTTTCACTGACTACATGCTTTATTACGATGTAACCCTGATGAACCCTAAAGTGCTAAGCGGCATGTTTTTGGGCAGTATGATGGCATTCCTGTTCTGCGGTCTGACCATGAATGCAGTGGGTCGTGCAGCAGCCCACATGGTAGAGGAAGTACGCCGCCAGTTCCGTGAAATAAAAGGAATTCTGACTGGAGAAGCCGAACCCGACTATGCCCGTTGTGTACAAATCTCCACCAAAGGAGCACAACGTGAAATGGTATTCCCGTCTCTATTGGCTATCATCGCTCCGGTTGCTACAGGATTAGTGTTTGGAGTTCCCGGAGTCATCGGTCTGCTGATTGGTGGGTTGTCCTCCGGTTTCGTGCTTGCCATTTTCATGGCCAATGCAGGAGGCGCATGGGATAACGCCAAGAAATATGTAGAAGAAGGCAATTTCGGCGGTAAAGGAAGTGAAGTTCACAAAGCAACGGTTACCGGTGACACGGTAGGTGACCCGTTTAAAGATACATCCGGTCCCAGTTTGAACATTTTGATTAAACTGATGAGTATGGTTGCCATTGTAATGGCCGGACTGACAGTTGCTTGGAGTTTGTTCTAATAGAAAAGCAGAAAGCCGCTTCAGAGGAGGCGGCTTTCTAACTTTAAAAAAGATTCTGATAAACTATTTTTTAATACTTATCCGGATTTCCATTACTACAAAATGAATGAATATGTCAAAGAAATCACAAACTATTTTTAGTCAAAACATTACAATTGAGTTTGTTCAAGATTTCCATGCATCGCTCCACATTAGACGGACGGATAACCACATGTGCCGTATCTCCCTGAGCAAAAGCATACATATATTCAATAAAGATATTCTCTGCTGCCAGATAGTCCAAAACTTTAGCCAAAGAACCAGCCACATTCGGGCAACTGATACATACCACATCGGTCAGCATCACGGCAAAATTCTCGGCACGAAGTACTTCCACCGCTTTTTCCACATCCGATACAATCAAACGAAGAATACCAAAATCAGTAGATTCCGCCATGCTGAACGCATGCATATTGATATCATACTTTGCCAATGTCTTGGTTACGTCATTTATCCTTCCGGTCTTGTTTTCCAGGAAAACAGATAATTGCTTAATTGTCATATTGCGTACTTTTTCATTTTAAAATTCGGTTGTCTATCACACGTTTACTCTTGCCTTCACTACGGGCAATACTGTTAGGCTCCATCAGCTTCACTTCAGCACTGATAGAAAGAACGCTCTTCAATTTGTCACTCAGCGCTTTCTTCATAGCCAGCATACGTCCCATATCGTCCGAGAAGAAGTCTTTACGGACTTCCACTTGTACCTGCAAAGAGTCAAGATTATTCTTCCTATCCACCACCAGCATATACTGAGGTTCAAACTGCGGCATATCCAGAATAACACTTTCCACCTGAGACGGGAATACATTGATGCCACGGATAATAAGCATATCGTCACTACGGCCTACAATACCCGACATACGAATATTGGTTCTTCCACACGGACATTCACCCTCCATCAGGGAAGTCAAGTCCTTCGTACGATAGCGCAATAACGGCATACCTTCCTTGGTCAGAGTAGTAAACACCAATTCTCCCACTTCTCCATTCGGAAGACGTTCCAGCGTTTCAGGGTTAATGATTTCAGGATAAAAATGATCCTCATTGATATGCGAACCATGTTGTTCCTGGCATTCATAAGAAACACCAGGGCCCATAATTTCACTCAATCCATAAATATTGTAGCCTTTCAAGCCCAGCCGCTCTTCTATTTCCTTACGCATACTCTCCGTCCATGGCTCGGCTCCAAAGGCTCCTATACGGAGGCCGATATCTTTCTTGGTAAGCCCCATACGTTCCACCACTTCTGCTAAATAAAGAGCATAAGAAGGAGTACAGGCAATACCGGTTATACCCAAGTCACGAATCAGACGAACATGCTTTTCCGTATTTCCGGTAGAAGCCGGGATAACAGTCGCCCCCAGATTCTCCACACCATAATGTGCACCCAGCCCACCAGTGAATAATCCATAACCATAACTGACAGAAAAAGTATCATTACGAGTAACCCCATAGGCCGAAAGACAACGCGACATTACTTCGGACCATACGGACAAGTCACGACGTGTATATCCCACAATGGTAGGATTCCCGGTTGTGCCCGAAGAAGCGTGTACACGTACAATTTCCGAAGCAGGAGCAGCCTGAAGTCCATAAGGATAATTATCACGTAAATCCTGTTTGGTAGTAAAAGGAAGTTTTACAATGTCTTCAATAGTCTGAATATCATCCGGAGATAAATCCATCTCCTGCATCTTGTTACGATAAAAAGGGACATTATGATAAACCAGGTTCACCAACTTGTTCAGGCGTTTTCCCTGCAGAGCGCTCATTTCGTCCCGGCTCATGCACTCTTTATTTTTGTTCCAAATCATAATAAATAATTTTTCAATGTGCTAATTAGCCAATGTACTGGTGCACAAACACACCATATGACAATCGGCACATTATCCTATTAGCACATTATTTTCAATGATCTTCATGAAAAGCTCTCATGCGTTCTTCCATCACCGGATAAAGTTCCTCACGCATTCTGGAAGTACAGGCGCGGACACCTTCCTGCTCGCTACCGGTAGTAGAAAGCGAGATGCTGCTTACCCCATAATACAATAACTCCCGGAGCAATTCACCCCCTGTCATATTTCCGTAACCTATGGTAAAGAAGAAACCATCTCCCACCACCTGGGTAGCATCATAATCATATACGATATGGAAACCATTGTCGGTAAATATTTTCTTCATGCGTTCCGCACGACGGGCATATTCGCGGGTATCTTCCACAAAATTGATTTTACCTTCGGTGGACAGACGAAGCATTTCAGCGTATGCATACTGAGTGGAAGCCGTACATCCCGAAGTAATCATATAAAGAATGGAAGCAATCAGCGTAGGACCGAATACCCCTGCATCTTTATACCGTTCTGCTAATGCAGGGAACTGGCGGTCGAACAGTTTGTCGCTGATACATGCCAATGCCATACGCTGTCCGGCATAACTGAATATCTTGGAAGAAGAAAGCATCAGAATATAATTATCCGTATATCTTGCCACAGTGGGCGGATAAGGCGGTTCGAAAGGATGCCCCATATCCCGACGGAAGTCCATGCAGAAATAAGCCAGATCTTCCATGACAATCACATCATACCGGGTTGCCAGTTCACCGATTATCTGCAGTTCCTCCTCTTCCAGACAAATCCATGCCGGATTATTCGGATTAGAATAGATAATCGCTGCTATATCGCCTTTACTCAGGAAACTTTCCAATTTCTCACGCAAGGCCTGTCCACGATAATGATAGATATCAAACTCTTCCCACTCCACGCCGATAATGCGAAGCTGGGATTTCTGAATGGGAAATCCGGGATCAATGAACAATACCTTGTCTTTCCCCGGAATACGCTGCGTACAGGCTATGAACGAGCCGAATGAACCCGCCACCGACCCGGTGGTAGGCACACAAGCGCGCGGAGAGATTTCCAGATTCAAGAAAGCTTTTACAAAACGGGAAGCCTCCTTTTTCAACTCGGGCACTCCTGCGGCAGCCGGATATTGCGATCCGACTCCCCTGTCCAAAGCGGCTTTCTCCGCTTCAATCCCTATCTGATTGGCTGCAAGGCCGGGAGATCCCTGATCCATACGGATAAAAGGAATCCCCGTTTCCTTTTCCAGATACTGGGCTACCAGCAGCACATCACCGATAGTAGCCTGTGCAAGATTGGCGATGTGCAGTTCCTTCACCGCCTTCTCCACTAATTCTTCACTAAATATCTTCATGGCATTACCAGTTCTTTACCGCATTCAAGCCTATATCAAAAGCCTTCTGATTCATTTCAACAATCTTCTCACCTTTTGTGGCAAACACACGCCCTATGCTTTCACGCAACTGTTCCGGTGATACAATCTCAATATACTTCGCAGCCATGCCCAGCAGAATCACATTCGCGCATTTAGGCATACTGTTTTCTTTTGCCATATCCTCTATTTCCAACTTCACCACATGCGGAAGACTTTCCAAAGTTCTCATCAGATCCACTTCTTCAGGATAGTCGGGAATGTTCTTGAAAGGATTAGCAGAAGTAATCACCCAACCTTCTTCCTGCAAGTAAGGCAGATAACGCAACGCCTCCATCGGTTCCATGGAAATAATCAGATCCGCCTCACCCTGAGCGATCAGATCCGAATAAATCGTTTCGTCGGATAGACGCAGATTGGACTGTACATCTCCTCCGCGCTGGCTCATACCGTGTACCTCAGCCTGCTTCAAATTGATGCCTTCTGCCGTAGCAGCTTCTCCTATAATAGTAGCGATAGTCAGGATACCCTGTCCTCCTACGCCCGAAAGTATGATATCTTTTCTCATGCCTTATCTGCTTTTTTCTGTCTTAGTTTACGATTCAATGTCTGGATACATTCTCTGCGCGGAATAATGACAGACACCCCTTTATATTCTATTTCCTCACGAATGGTACGGGTGATTTCTTCCATATTCTTTGGTAATGGAACCACCACACGCACATGTTCGGGTTCTACCCCTAATCCCAGGCAGATCGCCTCGAATTTGTTCGTACCGGCAGAGTCCTGTCCACCGGTCATGGCAGTAGTCAGGTTATCCGAAATCACCACAGTGATATTGGCATGGTCATTGACCGCATCCAGCAGACCGGTCATACCGGAATGAGTGAATGTAGAGTCACCGATAACCGCAATAGCCGGAAATACTCCCGCATCGGAAGCACCTTTGGCCATAGTTATGGAAGCACCCATATCCACACAACTGTCAATAGCACGGAACGGGGGCAACGCACCTAATGTATAGCAACCGATATCACCGAAAATGCGTGCATCCGGATATTCCGCAGCCACCTTGTTCAATGCATCATACACATCCCGATGACCACATCCCTGACACAATGCAGGCGGACGCGGCATCACCACCTGAGGTTTACCAAACGGACGTTTGATTCCCCATCCGATTGCCTCGCCCACATTATCCGGAGTCAGTTCACCGGTACGTGGCAAAGTTTCGGTCAGGCGTCCCTTTATCTCATAGTCTGAGGAAAGAATCGCTTTTACCTGCTCTTCCACAAACGGCTGGCCATCTTCCACTACCAAAACATATCCGCAGCGGTCTGCCATCGTCCTGATTTCGTCAGCCGGCAACGGATACTGCGAAACTTTCAATACCGGAATATGGCAACCATCCGTATCTGCCTCTTTCACATAATTATAACCGATACCGCAAGCTATCACTCCGAACTCATAATCATATTCGGGATTCAACCCTTCCAGATAATTATAAGGAGATTTAGAGGAAGCTTCTTCCAGTTTCTCCTGCTTTTTCACTAAATCCAGATATTGTTTACACGCATTACCCGGCAGCAATACCCAGTGGGCACGTTCATGATCAGGATTCAACTGATTTTCCTCACGGATATCGGCTACTTCCACACCGGCACGCGAATGTGCCAGACGGGTAACCACACGCATCAGCACCGGCAACTTCAGTTTTTCCGATAGTGTATATGCGTAATCCATCATATCGTATGCTTCTTGTTGGGAAGACGGTTCCAGCATGGGAATCATAGCAAATTTTCCATAAAAGCGTGAATCCTGTTCGTTCTGTGACGAATGCATGGAAGGATCATCGGCAGCCAGCACCACCAGCCCACCGTTCACGCCGGTTATGGCAGAATTGACAAACGCATCGGCAGCCACATTCATACCTACATGTTTCATACATACCAAAGCACGCTTTCCCGCATATGACATACCCAGCGCAGCCTCCATGGCCGTTTTTTCATTGGTACACCAAGTGCTGTGCAGTTTTCTTTCCTTTGCTAAAGGATTATTCTGGATAAACTCCGTGATTTCAGTGGACGGTGTACCCGGATAGGCATATACACCCGATATGCCGGCATGTATCGCTCCGAGGGCAATTGCCTCATCGCCCAACAATAATTTCTGTCTCTTATACACATCTCCGAGCCCACGAGACGCTCATGAATCTCGTA
>ENA-OZZN01000413-OZZN01000413.1-human-gut-metagenome-genome-assembly--contig:-NODE-413-length-13845-cov-4.230674_pt1 | contig 13845 bp, 7 predicted proteins | sample MGYA00243646_ERZ654149 | MGnify/ENA primary metagenome ERZ654149 (study PRJEB26926, sample SAMN06164901) | human gut metagenome | biome: ENVO:00009003; feature: ENVO:2100002; material: ENVO:00002003...
GCTCGGAGATGTGTATAAGAGACAGGTGCTGTTCAAGGTTTCGGTCATTGACAGCAAGGAGCTGTCTGCGATGGCTACCGATCAGCAACAGAGCAGTTTTGACATAAAGGCAAAACGCGGAACGATATATGACCGCAACAACAAGGTGCTGGCTCAAAGCACTACTGTGTGGGATGTTATTATATCACCGGGCGACATTGAAAAAAACGAGCCTGAGAACCGTGAGTTTATATGCAAGGGTATAAGCGACATACTCGGCGTTAAATATGAAACGCTGACGGAAGCGTGCAAGGATACTTCTTCACGCTATTATGTGGTCAAGAAGAAGGTGGACCGCAGTACCGTTGAAAAAATCAACAACTTTGTGCTGAAAAACAACCTTAACCGTTATTCCGTTTACACTGTTGAAAACAGCGAGAGGAGCTATCCTAACGGAACTCTTGCGGCAAGCGTTCTGGGATTTGTAAACGAGAATGAAGAAGGCTACGGCATCGAGGCGTACTACAATTCGTATCTTAAGGGTACGGACGGCAGAGTTATCACAACGACCGACGCTCACGGAAACGCAATGCCTTATGACTATTCCGCACGCTATTCGGCAAAGGACGGCAACAGCCTTGTGCTGACTATTGACGAAACGCTTCAGTATTATCTTGAAAAGAATCTTGAAATCACGGTTTCACAGCATAAGCTGGCGAACCGCAGTACGGGAATTATTATGAATGCGAAAACGGGCGCTATTGTGGCAATGGCGACATCACCCGGATTCGATCCGAATGATCCATCAAATGTTTACTTTGAAAGCGACAAGCTGACGCTTGCCAAGATGTCGGCAGACAAGAAGACCGAGGAAGAAATACTTGCTAAAAAGCAGGAGATATGGGGAAAGCAGTGGCAGAACAAGGCAGTCAGCGAACTGTATATCCCGGGTTCGGTATTCAAGATGTTCACCTGTGCTTCGGCACTTGAGGAGGAAGTCGTATCGCTTGACAGCACATTCGAATGCTCGGGCATTGCTGATGTTGCGGGAACGAAGATCAGATGCTGGAACGTTGGCGGCCACGGCGTATCAAATCTTACAGAAGCGACGATCCGCTCGTGTAACCCTGCATTTATAAAGATAGGTCAGCTTCTCGGAGTGGAGAAGTTCAGCAAATATTTCGAGGCTTTTGGCTTTACCGAAAAGACTGGAATAGATCTGCCGGGCGAGGCAGATTCACTGTATGTGAAAGAATCGGATATGGGAATAGTTGAGCTTTCCAGCTCGGCATTCGGTCAGACGACCAAGGTTACGCCCATACAGATGGTTACAGCGGCGGCGGCTGTCGTAAACGGCGGTAAGCTTGTCGCACCCTATGTTGTGGATAAGATAATAGACAGTGACGGAAATGTCGTGAAGTCTGCACAGACGGTGGTAAGACGTCAGGTAATAAGTGAAGAAACAAGCGCAACGATGCGTAAGATACTTGAGGACGTTGTAACCGCAAACGGCGGCGGTAACGCATATATGAGCGGCTATCGCATAGGCGGCAAGAGCGGTACTTCAGAGAAGATAGACGACTATAACAGCGGAAAGACACCGGAGCTGAGATATGTTGCGACGTTCTGTGCCATAGTGCCGATAGACGACCCCGAATATGTTATGCTTGTCGTATGCGACGAGCCTACATCGGGATATATCTACGGAAGTGCTATTGCGGCGCCCGTAGTATCGGCTGTGTTCAAAGAAGGCCTTGAATATATGGGAATATATCCTCAGTATACGGCTGACGAGCTTGCACAGCAGGATGTTACTGTTCCGTGGGTCGGAGGATATAACAGTATAAGAGCGGAGGCACAGCTTACAGCCGCAGGACTTAAAGCAGAGTACATAGGCAGTACGGACGGTACAGAGGTAACAGGTCAGGTGCCGTCGGCAGGTACGGTTATGCCGAGCGGAAGCACGGTAATGCTGTATATGGGAGATATTCCGTTATCGGATTACAGAATGTCTACTGTGCCGAATGTAATAGGAATGACGGTCGAAGAAGCAAACAAGGCACTGAGCGAGGCAGGACTCAACATAAGTATTACCGGTGCGGCAACAGGAAGCGAAGCAAAGGCGGTAAGCCAGAGCGTTAATTCCGGACTGGTGGTATACAGAGGATCTGTTATAGAGGTCAATTTCCTTGTAAACAACGAAACGGGCTGATGCTTTCGGCTATTCGATCTTTCTGACAGGAGTGGGTATTATCAGGCTGTATGAAATTTGTCCCGAAGCCGAAAAGGCAGGGACCCAAAATGCGGTTGTAACGGGTGTTACCGACAACACCGCAGAGGTAAAGCAGGGCAGTATATTTGTCTGTGTAAAGGGTGCAAGGTTTGACGGTCACAGCGCTGCGGCTGAAATGCTTTCAAAGGGTGCTGTTATGATAGTCACCGACCACGATATAAAGTGCGGAAAACAGCTTGTTACGGATAACACGAGGCTGTGCCTTGCAAGGCTTCTGAACTGCTTTTACGGTAAGCCTTCGGAGAAGCTCGGACTGCTTGCGGTCACGGGAACGAACGGCAAGACCACTACGGCACATTTTGTAAAGCATATTCTTACCACGCTCGGCAAGAAGTGCGGATGTGTAGGCACGGCGGGAAACGATACCTGTTCGGGCGAGCTTAAGCCGTCACAGCACGGCACTCCTACCGTACCGAGAGCGACTGTTCTGTATTCGTGGCTTGGAGAAATGGTGAGCAACGGCGCAGATTACTGCGTTATGGAGGCAAGCTCGCAGGCTCTTGACCAGTACCGTATAGGCGATGAAAGGATAGCGGTCGCAGGATTTACGAATCTTACCCGTGATCACCTTGATTATCACGGTACGATGGAGAATTATTTTCAGGCAAAACGACGTGTTTTCACAATGTGCAAAACCGCTGTAATAAATATTGATGACGAATACGGCAAAAGGCTTGCGCAGGAGTTTTCCGATATTGCCGTAACCTACAGTGCCGAAGGCAACGCTGATTATCATGCTGAATTTATCAGGATGAATGCAACGGGATGCTCGTATATGCTTGTAAACGAGCGTGAGAAAACCGCTTGCCGTGTTGATATGAATATGACGGGGCTGTATAACGTTCAGAACTCGCTGTGTGCCATAGCGATGGTGACGGCTCTCGGATTTGATATGACGGAATGTGCAAAGGCACTTTCGGATCTTGACGGTGTTGACGGCAGAATGAACGTTGTCTACAGAGGCGATTTTACCGTGATAACAGACTATGCTCATACCGACGACGCACTTATAAAGGTACTGTCAACGCTTAAACCTTTGACGAAGGGCAGACTTATCTGTGTGTTCGGTGCGGCAGGCGACAGGGACAAGGAAAAGCGTCCGATGATGGCAAAGGCGGCTGAGGATAACGCAGATATTCTCGTTATCACCTCCGATAATCCGGCTCACGAGAACCCTGACGAAATAATCAGGGAGGTAATGACGGGCATAAGCGGTAAAAAGCCGTGGAGATGTATCACAGACAGACGTGAGGCTATAGCCTATGCGCTTGATACCGCCCGTAAGGATGATGTTATAATCCTTTGCGGCAAGGGTCACGAAACCTATCAGATAATCGGTGACGAGTATCTGCCGTTTTCCGAGAAGGAAATAGTTAAAGATATAATGAAGAGGAAGGAAAACTGATTTATGAATATTCCCGCTACCGTTATAACCGCAGCGCTTTGCTTCGGAATTACCGCGCTGCTCGGATTTGTGGCAATACCTGCACTGAGAAAGCTGAAATTCGGTCAGACGATACTTGATATAGGTCCTGCCTGGCATAAGTCGAAAAACGGCACGCCTACAATGGGCGGCGTTATGTTCATAGCAGGCGTTGTTATCTCGTTTGCGGCAGGCGTTGCGATAATGTGGGCAAGCGGTGCGATAAATATGGACGATGTAGGCTCACAGAAGCTCGCAAAGGCTATATCGGCTGTTGTGATGGCTCTTATGTTCGGCTTTGTCGGATTTGTAGACGATCTTATAAAGGTAAAGAAGAAGCAGAACGAGGGTCTGAAGCCCATGCAGAAGATAATAATGCAGGTGCTTATCATCGCCGCATTCTTTACCTCTCACGTTATCGCAGGAGATACCTCTACTGTTATCAATTTCCCGTTTTTAGGACAGGTGGATTTCGGAATCTTCTACTATATAGTAATGGGACTCGGCATACTGTATCTTGTAAATGCGGTCAATCTTACAGACGGAATTGACGGGCTTTGCTCATCGGTAACACTTGTTTACTGCGGCGCATATGTGCTTATCTGCTCGCTTGTAGGTATGGGGGAGATGGGACTTGTTGCGGCGGCGGCAGGCGCCGGCTGTCTTGGCTTTATGGTGTGGAATCTTCATCCTGCGAAGGTAATGATGGGCGACACCGGCTCAATGTTCCTAGGCGGTATAGTTACCGCTGTCGGAATAGGCACGGGAACGGAATTCGTAATGGTCATCTGCTGTGCGGTGTATATCTGGGAAGCACTTTCGGTTATGATACAGATGACTTACTATAAGCTGACAAAGGGCAAGCGCCTTTTCAAGATGACGCCTATACATCACAGCTTCGAAATGAGCGGCTGGAAAGAGGGCAAGATCGTAATGGTGTTCTCGGCTATCGAACTGTTTGCCTGCGTAGTCGGAGTGTTACTGCAGTATTTCGGCAACTGATTAAAATATATCGAAAGGGGGATTGTCCGTGTCGGATAAAAAAGGTCTTAGCTATGAGCAGCGAAAAGCAATGTATGAGCAGAATATCCGTGACACAGACGGAAAGCGACACATTGACAAGTTGCGTGACGATACACATAACAGCAACGCAAATAACAACGGAAGTAAAAAGAATGATCCCTCAAAAAGACACAGAGCAGAAAGAATACAGCTTACTCCGCCTGTAAGGGAAACAATACCGGAGCAAAAGGCTGAACCTGCTCCGGAAAAGAGAATCAGAAAAGAAAAGAAGCACAAAAGCGGAAGATTCAAAAATTGGCGGAAAAATCTACCAGCCGCACCGGTAATGGAATATGTTCCGAACGCAAAGCGTGGAAGATTCGATATGCCGCTGTTCACTGTAGTGATAATACTGCTTGTTATGGGTATTATCATGATGTCCTCCGCAAGCTACGCTTACGCTTTACAGGAGGAAGGCAACAGCTTTGCCTACGCACAAAAACAGCTTGTTGCGGCGGTGGTCGGATTTGTCGTGATGATAATTCTGTCACGCATAGATTATCGTATGTGGGCAAGGCCGTTCAAAATGATCGGCAAAAATAAGGATTTTGACAACGGCAACGGTCTTAATCCTGCAATGGTGTTTTTCGGATTCAGCGTTATACTTATGATACTGGTTATCTTCAAGGGCGACGCTGTTGCGGACGCAAAGAGATGGATAACTATAGCGGGCGTGCAGATACAGCCGTCGGAGCTTTTGAAAATAGCATCTATCCTGCTTGTAGCATATCTCCTTCAGAGAAATTACGAACGCAGGAAGGAAAGAATACTCGGCTGTCTGCTGTATCTTTGCCTTATGGGCATTATATGTGTGTTTTGTTATGAGCAAAGACACGTTTCCGCTATGATAATCTTCTGCGTGCTGATATACGCAATGATGATAGTCGGTGAGTGCAACGCAAAGGGTCTGATCCTGCTTGCCGTGCTTGCCGTAGTCGGAGTGCTTATAATGTACTACGTTGTACAGTGGGACTATATAACGGAAAGAGTGCAGGGCTGGCTTGATCCTTTCTCGGATATGGGAAAATCGACTTATCAGACCTCGCAGTCGCTTATAACTATAGGTTCGGGCAACCTGTTCGGACTGGGACTCGGAAACTCAAGGCAGAAATATTACTATCTGCCCGAAAGCCAGAACGACTTTGTTTTCTCGATAATATGCGAGGAGCTTGGATTCTTCGGCGGTATGACGGTAATTCTTCTGTTTGTGCTTTTTGAGGTGAGAGGATTTTTCATTGCGGCAAGGGCAAAGGATAAGTTCGGCTCGCTGGTGGCATTCGGAATTACTTTGCAGATAGGCCTGCAGGCTATCCTTAATATAGCGGTTGCCTGCAATGCGATACCGAATACCGGTATTTCGCTCCCGTTCTTCAGCTACGGCAGAAGCGCATTGCTGACACAGCTGGCTGAGGTAGGAATACTGCTCAGTATATCCAAAGACGCAAACACCTGATTTACTGCTTGTGAAAGGAAAAGAATATGAATGTTGCATTTGCCGCAGGCGGTACGGGCGGACATATAAACCCGGCGCTTGCCATAGCGGATAAGCTGAAGGAAGTATTTCCCGATACAAATATACTGTTTATCGGCTCTCCCGACGGGCTTGAAGCAAAGCTCGTCAAAAAGGCGGGATATGATTTTGCATCGGTAAAAATGGCAGGTATCCAGCGTAAGCTGACACCGCATAATATAAAGCTGAATGTGCAGGCTGTGCATTATTATCTCAGCGCAGGAAAGCGTATTAAAAAGATATTTGACGATTTTTCGCCCGACCTTGTTATCGGAACGGGCGGATATGTCACGGGTACGGTGCTGAAAACGGCGATAAAATGCGGAATCAAGACGGCTCTGCACGAGAGCAATTCGCTCCCCGGAGTATCGGTAAAGATGCTTGCGCCGAAGGCTGACCTTGTGATGCTCGGTACGGAAGACGCAAAAAAGCATCTTGGAGAATGCAAAAAATGCGTGGTAACGGGAAATCCGCTGAGAAACAATATTCCGATAGAGGAAAAGTCTGCGGCAAGGAAAAGGCTCGGTCTTCCCGATTGTCTGACTATACTTTCCGCAGGAGGAAGCCAGGGAGCGTCAAGGCTCAATGAGGCGGTTGTACAGCTGCTTGCTTATGAGCAGAAAAAGGGTAACATAAATCACATACACGGCTACGGAAAGCACGGCAGGGATACGTTCATGCAAAGCCTTGCGGATAATGGGGTGGACGCAGGAAATCCTCACTTTATCATAAAGGAATATATTGACAATATGTACACCTGTATGTGTGCAAGCGACCTTATTATAACAAGAGCCGGAGCGATGACGCTGACGGAAATAACGGCGATAGGCAGGGCATCGGTGCTTATACCGTATCCGTATGCGGCTGAAAATCACCAGTATTACAATGCACTTACACTGCAGAATGCAAACGCAGGCAGGATAATTGACGACAAGGAGCTTACAGGCAGTGTGCTTATCGACACTGTGAACAGGCTTGCGGACGATCCCGAGCTTCTCAGGCTGATGAGCGAAAATGCCGCAAAGCTGTCGAAGCGTGATGCGGCAGGCATAATACTCCGTGAGATAACGGAGCTTATGGGAATAAAGTAAAGATTTCACCTTATTATCCTCAGTAGCATAATATGAAGAAAAGCTATGAGAGGGTGATAATTTGGATAAACAGAAGCTGATAATAAACGGCGGCCGCAAAATCGAGGGCGAACTTTCGCTCCACGGTGCGAAGAATGCGGCACTGCCGATACTTGCGGCAACGGTGCTGATAAAAGACGGGGAAAGTGTAATACATAACTGTCCCAGACTTACCGATGTTGATGCGGCTCTGCGTATACTTTCGCATATAGGCGTAAAATGCAGGCGCAGCGGCAGTACCGTTATATCGGACGCTTGTGCTATAGGCAACTGTGAGATACCGGTAAGGCTGATGCGTGAAATGCGTTCTTCGATAGTTTTTCTCGGCTCGGTGCTTGGCAGGACGGGGCATTGCAGAATGTCATATCCCGGAGGGTGCGAACTGGGACCGAGACCTATAGACCTGCATCTGTCGGCACTTCGCAGTATGGGTGCGGTGATTGAGGAAACGCACGGTTTTCTTGACTGCTCGGCACCTAAAGGGCTTAATGGTACGGAAATATCGCTTTCGTTCCCGTCGGTAGGTGCTACAGAGAATATTATGCTTGCGGCGGTGACCGCAAACGGTGTTACTGTGGTGGAAGGTGCGGCGAAAGAGCCTGAGATTACCGACCTTGCGGGATTTTTGACGGCTTGCGGAGCGCAAATAAGCGGCGCAGGCACTGACAGGATAGTTATCAGAGGCAAGGAAAAGCTCTGCGGAGCGGAGCATAGCGTGATGCCCGACAGGATAGCGGCGGTGACTTATATGTGCTGTGCGGCTGTCACAGGCGGTGAGCTTATCTTGAGCGGTGCGGATATTGGGCATATCGGGGCTGTCGTACCGGTTTTTAAGGAAATGGGATGCAGGGTATATTCATTCGGCAAGGACAGCATTTATATCAAAGCGCCGGAAAGGCTGAAGGCTCCGCATACTATAAGGACGATGCCGTATCCGTATTTCCCGACAGATGCGCAGGCGCCGCTTATGGCTGTATGCACTGTGGCAGACGGAACTGCGGTGTTTGTGGAAAATATATTCGATAACCGCTATCGTCATGTGAGCGAGCTTCTTCGTATGGGGGCTAAAATCAAGACGGAGGGCAGAGTTGCTGTGGTGCAGGGAGTACGACGTCTTTCTGCGGCGGAGCTGGTTTCTCCCGATCTCAGAGGAGGGGCGGCACTGGTTATTGCGGCTCTTTGTGCGGAAGGAACATCGACAATAGTCGGTATATCGCATATCGACAGAGGATATGAAGCAATAGAGAAATCGCTTTACAGCGTGGGAGCAGACATCAGAAGAATTTAAAAGAAGGAGGTGCGAAAATGGCTGACACAATAAAAAGAGATAAAAGCGGTATGTGGACAGAAATGCCGCCTTCGGCAAAGAACCGCAAGCCTGACATAAGACAGCCGATACCCGCACCCGTACCCGAAAACAATAACAGCAAAGCAGAAAAAAAGAGCGATAAGAAAAAAGCGGACAAAAAAGCGGTAAAGCAGGCGAAAAAGAAAAAGGATACAAGAAAACAGCCTGCGGCTTATAACAGGCAGGAGCGGACGGATGACAAAACAGCCCGTCCCGATAGCTGTGACAGCCCGATGCCGAGCTTTTTAAGCGAAAATACACGCACCGATATTCCTGTAGTGAAGCCTGTGGATATTCAAAACAGGGTATTACGCAACAAGCCACGTTCAAAGTCGGACAGGAAAGAAAAGAAACGCAGGAAGCGACTTTCGGCGTACATTGTATATTATGTGATATTCGGTATTCTGGCGGCAGTAATACTGGCGGTGCTTTCGACAACCGTACTGTTCAATCTGTCAAAGTACAGAATAACAGGCAACACGGTGTATACCGAACAGCAGATAATAGACGCCGCAGGGGTAAACACGGGAGATAATCTGATACTTATGGATGTGGGTGCGGTAAGACAGCGGCTTATCGACAAGCTCCCTTATGTAGACAAGGTCGAGGTCAGACGTAATATATTCACCTGTGCGCTTGAAATTAATCTGAATCCTGCAACCGCAATAGCGAATGTAAAGAAAAACAACGTTTATTATCTCGTAAGCGAGAACGGCAGAATAATGAACGCTAATCTTAAAACACCCGATAAGAAATGCGTTGTGGTGACGGGCTTCGATCCTGAATATGCTTCATCGGGAGATTTTCTGTCGGTTACAGATGAGGGCAGCAGAAATATGCTGAGCAAGCTGTTAAGGGCGGTCAAGACATATGACGGAATCGACGATGAGGACGAATATGAGGCTCAGCAGAAATACGAAAATGTATTTATGCTTATCGGGCTTTGCAAGGATGTAGGAATAAGCGATCACATCACAACGATAGATATTACAAGTATATACAGCATCAAACTCACTTATGACAACAAGCTGACGCTTGAACTTGGCGATGTCACAGACGCCGCACTTAAACTGACGGTGGCGAAGAATCTTATCGAAAAGGGCGAGTTTGACGGTGAAAAGGGAACTCTTATTCTTTCGCAGCTCAGCGAAAACGCATATAATATGAAGGTCACATTCAGACCCGATTATGACGACGCAAGCAGTAAGGACGATACGAGCAAGGATGATAATACTTCCGGCGGCGATAATTCACAGACAGAATCCGTTCCCGAAACAACGGCACCACCCGAAACCGAAATGCCGCCTGAAACGGAACTGCCATCAGAAGCTGAGCCTGAAACTGAACCGCCGTCAGAAGCTGAATCAGAAACGGAACCGCCATCAGAAACTGAACCGGAGACACTTCCCGAAACTGATTCGGAAACAGAACCTCAGCCCGATCCCGAACCGGATACCACACCGGAAACCGAATCTGAATCTGTTACCGAAACCTCGCTTGATGAATATTATGAATAAATTAACGTTATAATTCGGCGAAACAGGGGCTAAAACCCAAGATATTGTGGTAATTTTAAAGCGTTATTCAAATTATGATGATATTTTTTAGCAAAACGCTTGCAATTACAATACGAATCTGTTAAAATATTATAGTAGACAGTTTTATCTGTAAATAAAACGGAGGAATGCAAAAATGAGCTTTGAATTCGATGAAGAAGAGTTTGAGCGTGACGTCAAGATAAAAGTTGTAGGCGTTGGCGGCGGCGGCGGAAACGCAGTAGAGAACATGGTCAGAAACAACGTCGAAGGCGTTGACTTTATCATAGTAAACACGGATGTAGCGGCACTTAAGGCTAAGGACGGCAGTGCTATGGAGCGTGTGCAGATAGGCAGAAAGACCACCAAGGGTCGTGGTGCGGGCGGAAAGCCTCCCGTTGCGGCTGAATCTGCAAAAGAAAACAGCGATGATATTGAGGAAGCACTGAACGGTGCATCTCTTGTATTTGTTGCCGCAGGTATGGGCGGCGGTACAGGCACAGGTGCGGCTCCCGTTATTGCAGAGATTGCAAAGAAGAAAGGTATACTTACTGTCGGCGTAGTTACAAAGCCCTTTGAATTTGAAAGAGAGTACAAGATGAATCTTGCTCTCCAGGGCATTGCGGAGCTGAGAAAGTACGTTGACGCACTTATAATCGTGCCTAACCAGAAGCTGCTTTCCATTAAGGAAAAGAACATTTCTATCAAGGCGGCTTATGCAATGGTGGATAATGTGCTTTATCAGGCTGTAAAGGGTATTTCGGATCTTATCACACACGACGGCTTTATCAACATAGACTTTGAGGACGTAAGATCTACTCTTGAGGGTGCAGGCGACGCACATATGGCTATAGGTCACGGCTCAGGTGATACGAGAGCTGAGGAGGCTGTAGCTGAGGTTGTTAACAGTCCGCTGCTTGAAACATCCATCAAGAATGCAGGAAAGCTGCTTGTTAATCTTACTATGTCTGAGGATACACCTCTTGATGACGCTGAAAAGGTAATGCAGTTACTTACACAGTCGGCTTCAAAGGATGTTCAGGTTATACACGGTGTTGACTTTGACAGCGATCTTAAGGATGAGATGGTTATTACCGTTATCGCTACCTGCTTTAAGGACAGCGAGGGTCATTCTATGATTACATCTGATGAGGCTGTAGCAAAGACAGTTCTCGCTTCTACTCCCACAGAGGATACAGACTCGGAAAAATCAGCGGATAACTCTTTCTCGGAATCTCTTATTTTCCCCGAAACACCTGCAAATGCAGGGGAGTCCGGTGATGACGATCCTTTCACGGAGCTTTCGGCACTTCTTAATAACAGAGGTAACTGATAATTAAGTTAATATGATTGCTCTCGTCTTTATGACGGGAGCAATTTTTGTGTATGATAATGAATTGATGATACAAGCGGTTTACTGACGAAAAAATCCACTGCCCGAAAGCAGTGGATTTTCGTTTTTACATATCGGTTTATGCCGTCTTATTCGCTTCTCAGTGCGAGGACGGGATCTTTCTTAGCCGCATAGTGTGAGGGGATAAGTCCTGCGATAAGGGTAAGGAGCATACTGATAATTACCAGTATTACTGCGCCCTGCCACGGCAGTACGCACATACCTGAGATACCTGTGAGGTTGTACACTATAGCGTTTGCGGGGATAAGCAGAAGCAGAGTTACTCCGATACCGATTGCGCCTGCGGCAAAGCCGACAATAAGCGTTTCTGCGTTGAACACACGGGAAATATCTCTCTTGCTTGCGCCCATAGCACGAAGTATGCCGATCTCCTTTGTACGCTCAAGTACGGAAATGTAGGTGATGATGCCTATCATTATAGATGATACAACCAGCGAGATTGCAACAAAGGCGATAAGGATAACGCTTATTGCGTCGATTATCGTTGATACCGAGGTCATCATCAGTCCGACAATATCCGTATACTCAATCTTGAGGTTTTCGTTGCCGTCGGCTTTGACTTTATCGTTATAAGTGCTGATGATTTCTTCGATTTTTTCCTTTGCGTCAAAGTTCTTCGGATAGATGCTTATCATACTCGGCTCGTCAAGAGAAGCAACACCTAAAAGCGTCATATTACCGTCATAGGTAGCTTCGGATTCGGTGCTCATCTGCTTTGCGAAAGCGTCTGCTATCTGCTGTTCGGTCATACCCATCTGCTGTGCCTGCTGAAGCTGTGACATAATTTCTGCCTGCTGTTTCTCCGGCAGTGTTGCGATATATGCCTTTATATCATCCATTGTGACGGTTTTCTTGTCCTCGTCCTTTGCAAATTCCTTGCCGGTGAAAATATCGGTGTCGGGAGAGTTTCTCTGCTTCTTTACAACCTCGCTGTCATTTACCTTGTTTACAAGATACTCTGTAAGCTCGTGAGTGTAGCCTATTGCGGATGACGAGCTTGACGAAATAATGCTGTTCTCTTCGGGCTTTATAATGCCGACAACCTTTATAGGCTCGGCGTCCTCGACAACCTTTGTCATATAAATCTTGTCATCGCTCTTGTCTGTCCAGACACCGTTTTCTTTTTCGTAGAATTCGGGGTTTGTCACAAGTCTGAATTCAAGTCCGAGAAGCTCATCGTAGGTGTAGGTCTGTAATTTGCTTGTGAAGTCGACCTTTTCGTTATTGCTGCTCATAGCGCTTTTTACTGCATTGACAAGCTCATCGCTGTCCATAAGTCCCATACAGTAAAGGCTGTAGTCGGAAATCTCGTTATCCTTGTTTACCATTACGACAACTTCATTGTAAGCGCTCGGCATTCTTCCTGCAAGCACCTTGTACTGCTCGTTTAACAGCTTATCATTGTCAAGAAGTTCAGTCCAGGTGTCATAGCTTGTGCTTACAACGTTGCTCATAAGCTGTGAGTCGTACATTGCGTTGGTCATACCCATATCTTCAAACAGGGTAGCGGGGTTTACCTGAATTATGCCTTTATCCTTATCGTTTCTGAAAATATTGAGCGGAGTGGAATAGCCGTACTTTATATCGCTGACATAATCGTTTATCGCTTTTCCGTCATTTTCAAGATAGGATTTAAAGCTCTTTAAATCATTGGATTTAAGCTGGGTGAGCATGGAATTTACCATACTGCCCATTATATTGTTTGAATGTATCTTGCCGTCATCGGTGCCGTCGCTCTTGTTTTCCTTCATCATTGACGTCATCATAGAGGTCATATCCATAGAGTTGCGTGAAATGGATATGGGGTAACTTGCGAGCGTTTCCTCCTCGACCGATTTAATATAAAGCTGTGCGCCGCTCGATATTGACAGGATAAGCGCTATGCCGATAATACCTATGCTTCCTGCAAAAGAGGTCATAAACGTTCTGCCTTTTTTGGTCATAAGATTATTAAGGCTGAGCGACAGAGCGGTAAGGTAGGACATTGACGGCTTCTTCGCCTTCTTTCCCTTGCCCTTTTTATTTTCAATAGGCTCAACAATGTTACGGTCATAAGGGTTTGTGTCATCGACTACCTTACCGTCAAGAAGTCTTATTATTCTGTTTGAATATTTTTCGGCAAGCTCAGGGTTATGCCTGTCTCTTATACAC
>ENA-OZZN01000420-OZZN01000420.1-human-gut-metagenome-genome-assembly--contig:-NODE-420-length-13674-cov-3.381159_pt1 | contig 13674 bp, 8 predicted proteins | sample MGYA00243646_ERZ654149 | MGnify/ENA primary metagenome ERZ654149 (study PRJEB26926, sample SAMN06164901) | human gut metagenome | biome: ENVO:00009003; feature: ENVO:2100002; material: ENVO:00002003...
GAGTCTGATCTGTGCAACCGATGCAGGGCGTGAGGGCGAACTGATTTTCCGACTGGTTTACCATCAGTGCGGCTGCAAAAAGCCGGTGGAACGGCTTTGGATTTCATCAATGGAGGACAGTGCTATCCGGGAAGGCTTTCAGAAGCTCAGACCGGGAACAGAATATGATGCCTTATATGAGGCGGCTTTATGCCGGGAGCGAGCCGACTGGACTGTCGGAATCAACGCCACCCGGCTTTTTTCATGTCTGTATGGGCAGACCCTGAATGTGGGGCGCGTGATGACACCAACGCTTGCGATGGTGGTTATGCGAGATGCAGCAATCCGGGCGTTCAAGCCGGAGCCGTTCTACTCGGCAGAATTAAAATTTCGGGATTTTCAAGCGGGCGGTGAGCGAATGAAAGAAAAAGCAGAAGCAGAAAAACTGGTGGCAGAGTGTTGCCAGGCAGGAAGTGCCATCATTACCAAGGTAGAGCAGAAAGAAAAATCAGAGAAGCCCCCGGCCTTGTTTGATCTGACATCGCTTCAGAGAGAAGCAAATCGGCAGCTGGGATTCACTGCCCAGCAGACCCTGGATTACACACAGGCTCTGTACGAGAAGAAACTCGTGACATATCCCCGTACCGACAGCCGGTATCTGACGGATGATATGGCACCGCTGGTGCCGGAACTTGTTTCTGTGATCCAGCAGAGCTTTCAGATTCAGGCGGATGTACCGGCACCGGTGAATGCAGCGCAGGTCATCAATTCTAAGAAAGTCACCGATCACCATGCCATTATCCCTACAAAAACAGCGGCGGGTTATGACATTTCCTCGCTTCCCAGTGGAGAACAAGCGATTCTTACTCTGCTGGCGGTGCGGCTGATTTGTGCGGTCGGAACACCCTGCCACTATGCAGAAACCATAGTAGAAGCGGAGTGTGCCGGTCAGAAGTTCCGCACGAAAGGCAAAACAGTCACGGATATGGGCTGGAGGCAATATGCAGGAAAGCCGGTTGAAGATGCTGAGAAGAATGCGGAGGCAGGTGATCTTCCGGAGCTTTCGGAAGGCATGACATTGGAACTTGCCGGTGTCGATCTGAAAGAAGGCAAGACCAGCCCACCCAAGAGGTTTACCGAAGATCTTCTGCTTTCAGCGATGGAAAGTGCCAGCTCGGATGAATTTCCGGCTGGTGTAGAGCGAAAAGGCATCGGCACACCAGCTACACGCGCTGCCATCATCGAAAAACTGGTACAGAAAGGCTTTATCGAGCGCAGGGGCGATAAGAAAACGAAATACCTTTGTTCTACGGACAAGGGAAATGCGCTGGTGACGGTGGTGCCGGAACAGATTCAGTCTCCATCCATGACGGCAGACTGGGAGGAAAAACTGCTGAAAATAGAACACGGCGAGTATGACAGCGATGCCTTTATGGGAGAAATCAGCAGCATGGTCAGCGGACTTGTAAAAACCTACGAGGCTGTGAAAGGTGCCAATGTCCTGATGCAGCCGGAATGCAAAGTCATTGGTTCCTGCCCCGCCTGCGGCAGCGATGTTTGTGAAACGGCAAATGGATGGTTTTGCAGGGATAAGAGCTGTAAATTTGCGCTCTGGAAGGAAAACAGGTTCTTTCAGACACTGGGAAAGCAGATGACAGAGGAACTGGCAAAGCAACTGGTAAATCAGGGAAAAGCACGGCTTACCCACTGCTATTCCAAGAAGTCTGGACGTTACTATGACACAACCGTTCATGTAGAGACTGGCGAGGACGGTGCAGCAGCATTTAAGCTGGAGTTTGGAGGTAAAAAATGAGCATGAAAATGATGAATGCAGCTTATTTGGTGGATAATGCTGCGCTGCTTTCCTTGCAGGAAAAGCAGGACGGCGTGGAATTCCATTGCTTTGATATGGACAGCAAGGTGCAGACCACCGAGGGACACATTGGCTGGGATGTGTTGGATAAACAGCCGTCTTCTACGCTGGAAGAAAGCGCAAGGGTGGTAGCACTTCAGAAGATTCCCCAGCTTGACGGTCTTGCCGTTGCGCCGGTAGCTCCGGAGATGCTGGAGCAGGTACGCGGCGGCAGAAAGGTTCTCTGGCAGATGAAAAAGGCTGATCCTGAGCTGGAGAATGCAAAAAATATCCGGTTTATCACCAGCAACTACGAGGATCGGTTCAAAATTCCGGATGGCAGTGCAGTGGAGATCGAGTATCCGAACCGGAAGTTCTCAGCTCGCTGCGAATATATGGACGAATATCATTTGCGCCTGGGGTATGATGTTTTGCACATCTGTCAGCTGGCAGAAATGCTGGAACGCGGCGGTGGTACATGCCGCCCGGAGCCGCTGATTACGGAAGAACGCAGTGCATGGGATTTGGGAAGCAAGGGCTTTCTTGCCATTCAGACCTGTGAGGACGGTTACGACTATACCTTATATCATAAGGACTTTACGGAAATTGACGGTGGACAGATCGACAACCCGGAAATCAGCATGAATGCAGCCAGAGACCAGATTCTTTCGGATTATGGGTTCGGTGGCCGCACCATGACGCGGATTGACTATGATGAACTTTGTGATCGTGCAGAGGAAGCGGAAATCAGCAGACGGGAATCTGTGCTGGGTAAACTCTCGGATTTGTCTTCCAGAACGGATACGCCGGTGAAAGCTGCCAAGGCGAAGGAGGCAGAGCGATGAAATACAAGCTTACGAAGGCAGAGCAGGAAACCGTCATCAATTTTGATAATGAACTGGATACCGCCAGCATTTATACCCATGACAGCCGCCTGATTAAGAAGCTTCGGGAACTGCGAAAACAGTATCCGGAGCAGTTTATTTTGGAGCACCGGGAGCATGGGTCGGTCACTTATACGATTCCGAAACGCTGCGTCGGTATCCGACCGCCTTATAGTGAAAAGCGGCGGGAACAGCAGCGGCAGGAAGCAAAGGAAAACGGCCTGCCGTTTATGGAGAAGGGAGAAATGAACGATGGCAAGAATTGAAAAATGGGATGAAGTGCATGGAACGCAGGCACCGGACGAAAGAATGATGGCATTTCTCGACAGTACTACCGACCAGTATGCGATTTTGCAGCTTCGCCGCAGCGAGGATACGGTATATGAACGCTTTTCGTCTATGCGCGAACTGGAACGGATGGGGCTGGAACCGGATATTGACCATTATGAGGTGGTTTATATGGCTCCGCTTCTTCCCTACAAGGATCAGAATACGATGTTGGAGGAACTGTATGCGAAATTCAATGTTTCCCGCCCTGATGATTTTACTGGTCATAGTCTTTCTGTGTCTGACATCGTGGCTTTACGGCAGAATGGTGTTGTAAGCTGTCACTATGTGGATTCCATCGGCTTCCAGGAACTGCCCGGATTTTTGAAACCGGAGAACTACCTGAAAGCCGCAGAAATGGCGATGGAGGACGATTACGGCATGATTGACGGCGTAATCAATAACGGAAAGAAGGAAGAACCGGTGGAGAAAGCATCGGTTCTGGACCAGCTGAAGGAAAAGCAGGAGGCTGTGCCGCCTGCGCCGCCTCGCAGGTGCTGCGAAGAAAAGGAGTTATAAATGCGTTTTACGGATGACGAATGGATGCTCATGATGCTTTACAGCCCTGGCACACGGACAGGGCTGATCGAAGAGCTTCAAAAGATGCAAAAAAGTCTGACGGGCAGAGACAGAAACCTGCGCAGGTGGACGGCCTCGCTGCTTGCAAAACTGGCAGAGATGACGGATGCAGAATATGAGGCACTGGATTTGTATCCGGACGAATAAAGGAGAGGAGGAAAAAGACAGATGATGACGAAAACGGCTTATTATATGCAGATGGCGCAGGAAGCTGCGGCACAGATCACTGGCAGCAAAGAACAGTGGACAGCGTTTCTGACCACATCCGCGCGGCTTTATAAGTATCCCTTTGCGGAGCAGCTGATGATCTATAAGCAGAGGCCAGAAGCGACGGCCTGTGCAGAGTACGATCTCTGGAATGATCGGATGAACCGCTATGTGAAGCGTGGCTCCAAGGGCATTGCTCTTTTGGACATGCGCGGCGAGCAGCCGAAACTGCGGTATGTATTTGATGTGGCAGATACCGGAGAACGGAAGAATTCCCGACCGGTACAGCTCTGGAAAATGAATGCGGAGCATGAGCGGCCAATCATTCGCGCACTGGATGCAGCATTTGATGTTTCTGCCGGTGCTGGGTCTCTGGAAAATCATATCATGGAAGCGGCAGAACGCCTTGCAAGGGATTACTGGGAGGAAAATCGCAGGCAGATCAGTGACATCGTTGCAGATTCCTATCTGGAAGGATATGATGAACTCAACATCGGAGCTTCCTTTAAGAGAGCTGCCGCTGTCAGCATCGCATATTCCGTCTTTACCCGGACGGTGGGCAATGCAGATGACTATTTTGAGCACGAGGATTTTCTGGACATTTTTGATTTTAATACGCAGGCTGCCGCCAATGTGCTGGGAACTGCGGTCAGCGAAATGTCCAGCCAGATCTTCCGGGAAATTGAACGCACGATCCGAACCTATGAAAAAGACAAGCAGGCAGAAAGGAGCCAAAACTATGATGGAGCTGAATTACACGAAGAACGGCGATTACCTGATTCCGGACATCCAGTTGTCGGTGCAGGAACAGAAGCCCCTGGGCAAGTACGGGAGGATGCGCAGAGCGTTCCTGCAGGAGAACAACACGCTGCTGTACAATCACCTGATCCTGACCGAGAAGCTGTATCCGCACCTGTGGGAGATTCAGGAGACCGCGACCGCACGGATGGAGCAGATGATGGCGGAGCTTCTGAAAGCGAATCCGGCACCGGACAAGAAATCGAACCAAATGGCCTGGGTGCAGCACATGAACATGCTGAAAGCGCAGGCAGAGGAAGTCATTCTGACGGAACTTATCAACAGCTAAACTTTATGAGCCTGTTTCAGTCCGAGGCAGAGCAGATTCAGAAAATTGATGCGGCGGCAGAAAATGCAGCCAGAGAAGCGGAGAGCGAAAAGCCCTCCGCTTTTGTCATTTCTGAGAATGAAATCGACCGGATGTTGCGAGCAGGTTCTAATTTTGAGGGCGGAAAAATCCGTATTTATGCGCTGTATCAGCAGCAAGGGGACGCAAAAGAACGAGCTGCATTCTTGAAAGCGGAATACGGTCTCGGTGGCCACAGCTATACCTTTATGGATGGCAGTCGTGGTTTTGCAGATTATGACGGAAAAGGTATTCTGCTTCGCAATTATGGCCATGATCGGGAAGTGCGACTTACATGGTCGGCGGTGGATAAGCGATTAGACCGGCTTGTGGTAAATGGTCAATATCTTACCGCACTGGAAATGGAAGAGTATCGGAAGCTGGAGCAGGAATATGGTGCACCGCTTCCTATGCCGACTGCCGCCCATGTATTTCCGCCAACACCACCGGAACACTACGATACCGGAAATGAGCATGTGGACAACTTGCTGAATACGGCTGCGGATGTATATGCCCGGAGTGAACTGGCAGCACCCCAGCGGTTTACCGTGATGGAGACAGACGCTGGCTATGCGGTCTGGGATGATATTCAGGACGGCATTCATGTAGAGCCGGATGGTGTCAGCGAGGAGTTTACCAGCGAATGGGAGGCAGAGACCTACCGCCAGCAGCTGATTGAAAAAGTTCAGGAACGGGAAGCAAAAGACTGGCTCTATGTTGAACAGAGCAAGCAGAATTTGCAGCAGGACATTCCATTCCCAGATGTGGAATCCGAAGAAATACAGGAATCGGCTCACGCAGAGACAGATCCTCTGGTACTGGAAATGCAGGAACACGCCAGCGAACTTTCCAGAGAGTCTGGCTATGCACCGGATGAACGGTTTGTGGTCACAATGACCGGCGAGAACTTTCCGGATTCTAAAGATGCGTTTGCCATCTGGGATTATGTCAAAGAAGAGTATTACGGATATTCGGACGGAAAAGTGCAGACATTTGCCGATTATGTGAGTGCATCAGAGGCGTTGCAGGAGATTCGTGGCAGGAATATGGAGGCTGAAAAAGAGCCTGCAACTGTGCAGCCAGAACCCGCAGCTCCGGTGCAGCCGGATTATCGCGTTGGCGATACGCTGTATCTGGACGGAAAGGCATTTACGATTGAAAAAGTCGGGCTTTTCGATGTGGAACTTCGGGACCCGGATTCCGTGTATCCGATCTTCCGCTCGGAAAGCAAGGAGAATCTGGCAAGACTTTTGGGGCATGAGGAAAATGTTCACCTGCACAATCTGGTGGTTGATCTGAATTCTGGAAAAAAAGAAGCGTTCCGGGCAGGGCATGAAGCAAAACATGCGGAGAACTACCGCATCAACAGCTTTCACCTCGGCGAAGGCAGTCCTAAGCAGAAATTCCGTGCCAACATGGATGCCATCTACACGCTGAAAGCCTTAGAAAATCAGCATAGGGATGCGACACCGGAGGAACAGGAAACGCTGGCCAATTATGTCGGCTGGGGTGGGCTGGCAGATGCCTTTGACGCAGAGAAAACTGCCTGGACAGGCGAATATAAGGAGCTGAAAGCAGCTCTTACGGAAGAAGAATATGCCGCAGCCAGGGCTTCGACTCTGAATGCGCATTACACCAGCCCTACCGTGATCCGTGCAATCTATGAGGCATTGGACGGTATGGGATTTGAGAAAGGCAATATTCTGGAACCGTCGATGGGTGTCGGCAACTTCTTCGGTATGCTGCCGGATTCCATGCTGGAAAGCAGACTGTATGGTGTGGAACTGGATTCCATCACCGGGCGCATTGCGCAGAAATTGTATCCGCAGGCAGAAATCAAGGTGGCAGGCTTTGAAACCACCGACCGGCGCGACTTCTATGATCTGGCCGTGGGCAATGTGCCCTTTGGCAACTACCGTGTCAGCGATAAGCCCTATGATAAACTCGGATTTTCTATCCACAACTATTTCTTTGCCAAGGCATTGGATCAGGTTCGCCCCGGTGGCATCGTGGCCTTTGTTACCAGCCGCTACACGATGGATTCCAAGAATCCGGACGCGCGAAAGTATCTGGCGCAACGGGCAGAACTGCTGGGAGCCATTCGACTTCCTAACAACGCATTCCGTGCCAATGCCGGTACAGATGTAGTGTCGGATATCATTTTTCTGCAAAAGAGAGACCATCCCATTGATATCGAACCGGATTGGGTGCATCTGGGGCTGACATCGGAGGGTATTACCCTCAACAGCTATTTTGTTGACCACCCGGAAATGGTGCTGGGTGAGATTACAACGGAAAGTACCCAGTACGGCAAGGAAGAATGTACGGTCATTCCGATTCCGGATGAGGATCTGGGAGACCAGCTGCATGAGGCTGTGCAGCATATCGGCGGTCACTATGAAGCGCAGGAGCTGGCACCGGAGGAAGAACTGTCCTTGCAGGGCGAAACCATTCCGGCAGACCCTAATGTAAAGAACTTCTCCTATGCGGTGGTGGATGGGGATGTCTACTTCCGTGAGAACAGCATCATGCGAAAGGCTGACCTTTCTGCGACAGCCACTGGCAGGATCAAGGGCATGGTGGAGCTTCGTACCATTGTGCAGGAACTGATCGACTATCAGCTGAACGATTATCCGGAGGACGCGATTGCCCAGAAACAGCGGGAACTGAATGTAGCCTATGACCGATTCGCCGATCAATACGGGCTTATCAACTCCCGTGCAAATGCGCAGGCTTTTTCGGAAGATTCGTCTTATTATCTGCTCTGCTCTCTGGAAAATGTAGATGAAAACGGCAGGCTGGAATCCAAGGCGGATATGTTCACCAAACGGACGATTCGACCGGAACGGGCTGTTACCAGCGTGGATACTCCGGCTGAAGCTCTGGCAATCTCCATTGGAGAGCGCGGCAGAGTGGATTTGCCCTATATGTCGGAGCTTTTAGGTACACCAGGGGAATATGAAAAAATCCAGCAGGAACTGCATGGTGTCATTTTCAAAGACCCGATGACGCAGGGCGGCGAGGAAACCGGCTGGGTGACGGCTGATGAATATCTGTCCGGCAATGTCCGGGAAAAACTCCGCGTGGCAGAACTGGCTGCGGCTTCTGACCCTGCCTTTGCGGTAAACACGGAATATTTGAAGAAAGCACAGCCGAAAGACCTGGATGCGTCGGAGATTGATGTGCGCCTTGGTGCCACATGGGTCAATCGGGATTATATCCAGCAGTTTATGGAAGAAACCTTTGAACCGCCGTTCTATCTGCGCAGAAATATTGAAGTGAAATTCTCTCCCATGACGGCAGAGTGGCAGATTACCGGCAAGAGTACACCGAGCCGGAATGATGTTCATGCCTATATGACCTACGGCACCAGCCGTGCCAATGCCTACCGAATTCTGGAGGATACGCTGAATCTGCGGGATATTCGTATTTACGATACCGTGGAGGATGCAGACGGCAAGCAGAAGCGGGTTCTGAATAAAAAGGAGACCACCCTCGCCCAGCAGAAACAGCAGGCCATTAAGGATGCGTTCCAGAATTGGGTGTGGAAAGACCCTTATCGCCGTGCGGAACTGGTGGAAAAGTATAACGAGCTGTTCAACAGTACCCGTCCTCGTGAGTACGATGGTTCTCATATCCGCTTTGGCGGTATGAATCCGGAGATCCGGCTGCGTGAACATCAGCAGAATGCCATTGCTCATGTGCTGTACGGCGGCAATACGCTGCTGGCCCACGAAGTGGGTGCCGGTAAGACTTTCGAGATGGCCGCTTCTGCTATGGAGGCAAAACGGCTGGGACTGTGCCAGAAATCCATGTTTGTCGTTCCGAATCATTTGACCCTTCAGTGGGCAAACGAGTTCCTACGCCTGTATCCGAGTGCAAAACTGCTGGTGGCAAGCAAAAAGGACTTTGAAACTGCCCGCAGAAAGAAGTTCTGCGCACGAATTGCTACTGGTGATTACGATGCAGTCATCATCGGGCATTCCCAGTTTGAGAAAATTCCGGTGTCCGCAGAACGGCAGGAGCGGATTTTGACTGCCCAGATTGATGAAATCGAAAACGCCATTGCTGAGATGAAATCCCAGAATGGCGAACGTTTCTCCATCAAACAGATGGAAAAGACCCGGAAAGGATTGGAGGCGAGATTGGAGAAACTCCGGGCAACTGAGCGAAAGGACGATGTGATTACCTTTGAGCAGCTGGGCGTAGACCGGCTGTTCGTAGACGAGGCGCACGCATTCAAGAACCTGTTCCTCTACACAAAAATGCGCAATGTCGCAGGCTTATCCACATCGGAAGCGCAGAAATCTTCGGATATGTTTATGAAGTGCCAATATATGGACGAGCTGACAGGCGGGCGCGGCATCATTTTTGCGACCGGCACCCCGGTCAGCAACAGCATGACGGAGCTTTACACCATGATGCGGTATCTCCAGTACGGCACGTTGCAGCAGAAAGGGCTGACCCATTTCGACAGCTGGGCTTCTACCTTTGGTGAGACCACCACGGCCATTGAGCTGGCACCGGAAGGAACCGGATACCGGGCAAGAACAAGATTTGCAAAATTCTTCAACCTGCCGGAGCTGATGAATATGTTCAAGGAAGTGGCAGATATCAAGACTTCCGATCAGCTGCATCTGCCGGTGCCGGAGGCAAAGTTTGAAACTGTGGTGGTGCAGCCTTCGGAGCATCAGCAGGCGATGGTGGCGGAGCTTTCGGAACGGGCAGCGGCTGTGCATTCCGGCGTGGTAGACCCGTCGGTCGATAACATGCTAAAAATCACATCGGATGGCAGAAAGCTGGGGCTGGATCAGCGGCTGATGAATCCGCTCCTGCCGGATGCCCCCAACAGTAAGCTCAACGCCTGTGTGCGGAATGTGCTTCGTATTTATGAGGAAGGACAGTCGGATAAGCTGACCCAGCTGCTGTTCTGCGACCTCAGCACACCGAAAAACGATGGAACCTTCAATGTCTATGAGGATATCCGCACTAAACTCATCCAGTCCGGCGTACCGGAAGAAGAAATCACATTTATCCATGATGCTGATACCGAGGCAAAAAAGAAAGATTTGTTTGCCAAAGTTCGTACCGGACAGGTTCGGGTGTTGTTAGGTTCGACGCAGAAGATGGGCGCAGGCACGAACGTGCAGGACAGGCTGGTGGCCGTGCATCATCTGGATGTGGGCTGGCGGCCTGCTGATATGACCCAGCGAAATGGTCGTATCATCCGTCAGGGAAATCGAAACAAAGAAGTGCAGGTTTATCAGTATGTGACGGAAGGAACTTTTGATGCCTACCTCTATCAGACACTGGAGAATAAGCAGAAGTTTATCAGTCAGATCATGACCAGCAAATCTCCGGTACGTTCCTGTGATGATGTGGATGAGCAGGCACTTTCCTATGCGGAGATCAAGGCACTTTGTGCAGGAGACCCGCAGATCAAGGAGAAAATGGATTTGGATGTAGATGTTGCAAGGCTGAAAGTGCTGAAAGCGGATCATCAGAGTCAGCAGTACCGATTGGAGGATAAGCTGATGAAATATTTTCCTGCAGAGATTGAGAAGACGCAGGGTTTCATCAAGGGCTTTCAGTCGGATATTCGGACGGTGGCGGCACATCCGCTGCCGGAAGAAGGGTTCTGCGGCATGGAGGTAAATGGCACACGCTTTACTGAAAAAGCAGAGGCCGGTGAAGCAATCCTCGCAATCTGTAAAGCCAATCAGAGTCTGGAGCCGGTGCCGCTTGGCAGCTATCGAGGTTTCAAAATGGATCTGGCATTTGACAGCTTTCAGAAAGAGTATCAGGTGCTGCTGAAAGGCGAGATGACCCACCGGGTACCCATCGGCACCAGTGCTGCGGGCAATATCCAGCGTCTGGACAATGCTCTTGCCGGGATTCCTGCAAGGCTGGAAAAGGCGGAACAGCAGTTGGACAATCTTAGTAGCCAGCAGGAAGCGGCGCAGGCCGAGCTTGGCAAGCCGTTCCCGCAAGAGACGGAACTGGCAGAAAAGAGTGTAAGACTGGCAGAACTGGACGCACTTTTGAATATGGATGACCGTGGAAAGGATGACCCTGACCGTGAGAAAACAACGGAAAAGCCGTCTGTCCTGGCAGAGCTGCGTGACCGTGCAGGGCGCATTCCGCCGATGACACATCGAAATGATGAGGAGGTGGCACTATGAGTGTTCGGGAACACTGGATCAATGTCCGGGTAAATCCGGAAGAGCTGGCGAGGATTCGTGAAAAGCAGAAAGAATTGGGGATTCGGAATACCGGTGCCTATATGAGAAAAATGGCGATGGACGGGTACTGCGTAAATCTTGATTTGTCGGATGTGGCGCAGGTATCCACACTTCTTCGCCGATGCAGCAACAACCTGAACCAGTACGCAAAACGCGCCAATGAATCTGGAAGCATCTATGCGGAGGATATCCGGGATTTGCAGAAGCGACTGGATGAACTCTGGGAGATGCAAAAGCTGATCTTAAAGAGGCTTTCTGGTATTCGATGACGGCGCAAACGTGCGGAATTTCTATTGCACATGGCACAGATGAAACAGTCTGTGTCATTACATATTTTTTGCAGGTCTTCCTGTTGACATCGTGGTGTTTGACAAGCGGGTACGATAAAATGAAGATGAAAAGAAAAACGAAGGGGTGAAATCCATGAAGATCGTATGTTTTTTGTTGAAGCTGGTGCTGAAAATCCTGTTGCTGCCGGTTGCGTTTCTGCTGCGATTTCTGTGCTTTATCTGGAATCTGCTGATGCAGCTATCCCTGTGGGCACTTTCGCCGGTTATGCTTTTCGTTCTTGGCTGCGGCATTTATTCTGTGGTTCGGGCGAGCTGGACGGATGTGTTCTTGCTGACCCTGATTGAGATGGGACTGTTCGCAGCTGCGGTTGGAGCGGGCGGCATCATGGAACTAATGGAACGGCTGTGCGAGTGTGTGGAGGATGTTTTGACAATTTGAGTTCAGGAGGGATTTGATGGATATTCAGTTTATGAAAGATTATTATGATTTACGGTACGAGGAAACAGATGGAGAGAATCATTTTGTGGATGAGGCAGCTTATCAGGAAAAACAGTCTGAGCAATCGAAGATAGAAGACCAGCTGATGGAAATGGTGGGCGGCAGCGAATCTAAAGTGTGGAAGCTGTACGAAAGCATCATGTGTGTCTATTTCGATATGGAAGAAATCATCAAGCAGGCCGTTTATTTGCAGGGAGCTTATGACCGGGAACTGATGTTAAAATGAGAATAGTAGATTGGTAAGAGCTGCCTTCGGGTAGCTCTTTTTAGATGGAGGAATATGAAAATGGCGGCTACAAGACTAATTGCGCTGCATATCAATAAAGGAAAGACGGTAGCGCAGTGTCTGGCTGACCGTACTGATTATTCTGAGAATGCAGCAAAGACGGAAGATGGAAAATATATCAGCGCGTATGCCTGTGATGCAAAGACCTGTGATGAAGAATTTCTGCTTTCCAAACGGCAGTATGAGCATATTACCGGTAGAACCCAGGCGCATGATGTGATTGCATATCAGATTCGGCAATCCTTTAAGCCCGGAGAAATCACGCCGGAGGAGGCGAACAAGGTTGGGTATGAGACAGCCATGCGATTCACCAAGGGAAAACACGCATTTATCGTGGCTACCCATGTTGATCGCGCGCATATTCATAACCACATTATTTTTAATTCGACAACATTAGACTGCACCAGAAAATTCCGAGATTTTCGCTTATCCGGTCTTGCGCTGGCAAGGCTCAGTGATATCGTCTGCCTGGAACATCGGTTGTCGGTCATTATCCGGAAACCCTATGGAGAGCGGCAGAAGAGAACGGAATACCCGGAGAAAAAATCGCAGCGGGATGAAATCTGCGAGGCCATTGATGCGGCATTGGAAAGAAAACCGAGAAGTTATCGGGAACTGATTGGAATTTTGCAGGATGTAGGGTATGAGTATAAAGATGGAAAACAGCCTGCACTGCGGGGAAAAGGCCACGCCAGATTTGCTCGTTTCTGCTCTCTTGGCAAAGGATATTCGGTTGAAGAACTCTGCGAAGTGATTGCCGGAAATGCGGTTCATAAAAGCAAATTTGCAGAGAAAAACCGCACAAGCGCACGGTCTGCGCAGGTGCATCAGAAGGCGGAGCTGTCGTTCCTTGTTGATGTCCGTGCAAAAATGCAGGCGGGCAAAGGTGCGGGATATGCGCGCTGGGCGAAAGTCTTTAACCTGAAGCAGATGGCAAAAGCTATGATGTTCATGGAAGAGCATGGAATCAAGAGCTATGCAGAGCTGAAAGAAAAGGCAGATGGAATTTCTGAAAAAAGTGATGCGCTGCTGGAATCTGTAAAGGCAGATGAGGCACGGATGTCGGAAGTATCGGTGCTGCGGAAGCATCTAATCAATTATGCTAAGACAAAAGATGTTTTTGCTGCGTATAAGGCATCCGGCTACAATCGGGAGTTCTATGAAGCCCATCGGGATATGCTGGCCTTGCGCAGCGCAGCAAAAAAGGCGTTTGATGCCTATAAGAAAGAGAACGGTTCTGACAAAAAGCTCCCGCGCATCAGCGAGCTGAACGCAGAGTATGCGATGCTTCTGGAACGAAAGAAAAGCTCCTATGCAGAGTACCGCAAGACCAAATCGGAAATGCAGGATTGGCTTGTGGCTCAGAAGATTGTGCAAGAAATCCT
>ENA-OZZN01000422-OZZN01000422.1-human-gut-metagenome-genome-assembly--contig:-NODE-422-length-13621-cov-4.222026_pt1 | contig 13621 bp, 9 predicted proteins | sample MGYA00243646_ERZ654149 | MGnify/ENA primary metagenome ERZ654149 (study PRJEB26926, sample SAMN06164901) | human gut metagenome | biome: ENVO:00009003; feature: ENVO:2100002; material: ENVO:00002003...
GTTGCTCAGGAACTTATAAATAAAGTTAAATCAAAGTGTCGCGGAATTAAGGTATTACTAATAACTATACTCTATGTATAACATTATTCAATTAAACGACAAAGACTTGTCGGAATTACAATCGATTGCCAAAGAGTTGGGTATCAAGAAAACAGACTCTCTAAAAAAAGAAGATCTGGTTTATAAAATTCTGGACGAGCAAGCCATAGTCGGAGCAACCAAAAAAGTAGCGGCAGAAAAAGCCAATGAAAGTCAACCCCGTAAAAGATCACGTATCAACGTTAAAAAAGACGGTGACAAGGTCTATACTGCAACCAAGGACAAGGCACAGAAGCTGGAAGCCAATACCCCGCAACCTGCCGCCACAGCTGCCGAAACAGTAAAAGAAACTGCTCCTGTAGCGGTAACACCACAAACAGAAACCGTGGCCGAAACAAGCACGGAAGAAAAAACACCTAAAAAAAGAGGACGCAAACCGGGTAGTAAGAAAGTAACAGCCAAGACAGAAGAACAACCTGCAACGGAAACGAAAGAAACCGCAAAAGAGGAAGTGAAAGCTGAAGCACCGGCGAAACCGACACCCAAAAAAGCAAAAAAAGAAGAAACACCGGCTATTCCCGAAGAAAAAGAAGTGATTCTTCCCGAACTGGAATTCGGCAGTGAAACCGATGATTTTATTCCTATCGAGGATCTTCCTTCAGAAAAAATAGAACTTCCTACTGAGTTGTTCGGCAAATTTGAGGCTACCAAAGTAGAAACACCGGCTCCGGTACAGACACCTGCCCCCAAATTCCAACCACGCCAGCAGCGCGATCAAAATCAGAAGTATAACAATCCGCGCAACAACAATTACAACAATCCTCGTCAGGCAAACAATAATAACAATACGACGGCTGAGGGAGAAGCGTCTGCCAGCATTCCTCAACAACCGGAACGCAAACAGGTGGAAAAGCCTTACGAATTTGAAGGTATCCTGACCGGTACCGGGGTATTGGAAATCATGCCCGACGGATACGGCTTCCTCCGTTCATCCGATTACAACTATCTTTCCTCACCCGATGATATTTACGTTTCACAATCGCAAATAAAACTGTTCGGTTTGAAGACCGGTGATGTAGTGGAAGGCTCTATCCGTCCGCCGAAAGAAGGAGAAAAATATTTCCCGTTGGTAAAGGTGGAAAAGATAAACGGTCTGGATCCCGGATTGGTACGTGACCGCGTTCCGTTTGATCACCTGACCCCGCTGTTCCCCGATGAAAAGTTCAAACTTTGCAAAGGAGGATATAGTGACAACCTTTCAGCCCGTGTGGTAGATATGTTCTCACCTATCGGTAAAGGACAGCGTGCTTTGATTGTGGCGCAGCCCAAAACCGGTAAGACGATCCTGATGAAAGACATCGCTAACGCAATAGCAGCCAACCATCCGGAAACGTACATGATCATGCTGCTTATTGACGAACGTCCCGAAGAAGTGACAGATATGGCGCGCAGCGTAAATGCCGAAGTGATCGCTTCTACATTTGACGAACCGGCAGAACGTCACGTAAAGATTGCAGGTATCGTACTGGAAAAAGCGAAACGCATGGTAGAATGTGGTCACGATGTGGTAATCTTCCTCGACTCTATCACCCGACTGGCACGTGCATACAATACGGTTTCTCCTGCTTCCGGCAAGGTATTATCCGGTGGTGTGGATGCAAATGCCCTGCATAAGCCCAAACGTTTCTTCGGTGCTGCCCGTAACATTGAAAACGGTGGCTCGCTGACCATTATCGCAACCGCACTGATTGACACCGGTTCCAAGATGGATGAAGTAATCTTCGAAGAATTCAAGGGTACAGGTAATATGGAACTCCAGCTGGACCGCAACTTGAGCAACAAACGTATCTTCCCGGCAGTAAACATCGTGGCATCAAGCACCCGCCGCGACGACTTGCTGCTCGACAAGACTACTTTGGACCGTATGTGGATTCTCCGCAAATATCTGGCAGATATGAATCCTATCGAAGCAATGGATTTTGTAAAAAGCCGTTTGGAAAATACCAAAGACAACGAAGAATTCCTGATGAGCATGAACTCATAAAAAATAAATCTTTTTTATTAAATGACGCAGGCTGTACCTTTTCATTAAGGTATGGCCTGTTTTTTTATTATACTTCAATCAATATGTCAATGCATCAATTTGCTAATATGCCCATTACCACGTAGAGTAGAATGCAGCAAATTGACACATTAGCAAATTATCCAATGGGTACAAAAACAGATTCCTTCCGTCTGCTTAAAAAGACCTTTAAATCCGGAGAACCCATGAAAACAAAAATGATCTGCTTTATCGCATTTATCAGTTATACCTTTTATTTAACCGCAGGAGATATTTATGTTTCTCCTTACGGTAACGACAAAGCTGCCGGTACACGCCAATCTCCCCTCCAGACTCTGGAACAAGCCATCAAGCAAGCGCGCGAATGGAGGAGATTGCAATCACCCGAAACAACCGGAGGCATAAATATCCTATTGGAGGAAGGAATATACCCACAATATAAAAGCCTGTTCATCCGCCCCGAAGATAGCGGGACAACAGACTCTCCCACTCGTATCACCACTGTTCCCAATGCCCATGTAGTCTTAAGTGGCGGAGTCCCTGTGACAGGTTGGGAACAAGGATGCGAAGATACCAGAATACCAAAAACACTTAGAAATAAAATATGGGTAGCGGAAGCGCCCCGTATGGGAAACAGGATATTGGAAACCCGACAAATGTGGGTCAACGGAGCAAAAGCACAGCGGGCCGCACAGTTTCCCGACGGAGTAATGGAACGCATGATTGATTTTAACCCTGAGGAAGAGACGATCACCATTCCCACTCCACAAACAGCAGGGTTAAATACCGCTTCACAAGTAGAGATGATCGTTCACCAACGTTGGGCCATCGCCATACTGAGAGTGAAGGAAATGATTACTGAAGGAGCAAAAACAGTTGTCCGTTTTCATGATCCCGAAAGCCGGTTGGAGTTTGCCCATCCCTGGCCTCAACCTGTCATTGACGGAGAAAAAGGAAACTCCTCCTTTTGTCTGGTCAACGCTTTGGAGTTATTGGACCAGCCCGGAGAATGGTATCAGGATTATCCTTCCGGACGCATCTATTATTACCCGCGTCCTCACGAAGACATGACGAAGGCGCAAGTCATTATCCCGGCTTTAGAAACCTTGCTAACGGTAAACGGCACTTTGGAACGTCCGGTAAGAAATATACATTTTCAAAATATATCTTTCGAACATACTTCATGGATGCGCCCCTCTTATCAAGGACACGTTACATTGCAAGGAGGTTTCCATCTGCTGGATGCTTACAAACTACCCATACCGGGGCTGCCTGAAAAAGCGGAACTGGAAAACCAGGCATGGATAGGCAGACCCAAAGCTGCAATACAGATAAAATGCGGTAATAACATCAATTTCAACCATTGCACATTTCAGCACTTGGCAGCTACGGGAGTAGATTATGAACGCGCCGTATCGGCTTCCATTGTCGAGAATTGCCATTTCACCGATATTGGTGGCACAGCCTTACTGGTGGGCACCTTTCCCGATGAAGGATTTGAAACCCATGTGCCTTATACACCTTTTCATGAACAGGAATTATGTACGGGAATCACCATACGGAACAACCTGATTGAGGAAGTGACCAATGAAGATTGGGGAGGTGTAGGCATCGGAGCCGGATATGTAAAGAATATCCATATCATACATAATGAAGTCTGCCACGTCAATTATTCAGGTATCTGTGTGGGCTGGGGATGGACCCTGCTGGAAAGCGGAATGAGGGGCAATCGGATTGAAGCCAATTACGTCCACCACTTTGCCCGGAGGCTGTATGATGCAGGAGGACTTTATACCCTCTCCAACCAACCCGGCTCCGTGATGCGCAATAACCGGATTGAACATTTAATCGACGCGCCATACGCTACCAACGACCGTGCGTTTTACATCTACTTTGATGAAGCGACGGATGGCTATACCGTAGAAAACAACTGGTGTCCGTCCGAACGTTTCGACTCCAACCGTCCGGGACCTCATAATGTGTGGAAGAAGAATGGTCCGCAAGTAGATGAAAGTATACAACAAAAGGCAGGCAGGGTCGCCTTGAATCCCCCTTATGCCACCGGATGGGCACATTGAGTCCTCCCCTACAGCAAAGGAAAACAACCGAAAATCATTATAAAAACAAAATAACAAAAAAAGAATGAAACCAACCAATTACCACTTATTCGATTTTCTGGACTTTGATCCTGATCTGTCAAGAGACGAATCATTATGGAAAGCATACAAGCCCGCCGCAGTCTATGAAAAAGATGGAGATATCTGCATAAGTGTCCCCTTCCAAAAGCAAGTGCTCTCTAACGATATGGCACCCGATACTGCATTCCCCCGTGAAGAATATACGCTGGTCATCCGTCAATATACCTCAGGCATCACCCGGCTCTTTATCGGATTCGGTGAAGAAAGCATGACGGATCAGTCGGAAATGCTCCAATTCAGTGACCGGGTAAAGAAACTCCCTTTGCAAGTGACACAAACAGAAGGGGAATGGTTGATCACGACCCAAGACGGAATCCAACGGGCACTTATCCATGTAAAGCCCCCGGTACTGGACCGTTGGAGCGAACTGCTGCCCGATCCTCAAGAGACCTTGGATCTTCGCCTTTACCCCGACGGCAAACGTGAAATCCGACTGGGCTGCCTACGACCACTTCTCCCCTCCCCGTTACGATGCGCTGCCATTGGCTTTCTGCAAACGAAACGGAATGAAGGAACGTGCCACTCTTTCCTTTGAATCAAAGCCTGATGAATGTTTTGCCGGAACAGGGGAACGCTTCGCAAAAATGGACTTAAGCGGACAAACTTTCTTCTTAAAGAATCAGGATGGCCAAGGTGTAAACAACCGCCGTACTTATAAGAATATTCCTTTCTACCTCTCCAGCCGGATGTATGGAACATTCTATCATACCTGCGCCCATAGTAAACTGTCATTGGCAGGACAATCCACCCGCTCGGTACAGTTTCTGAGCGATCAGGCCATGCTGGACGTCTTCATCATAGCAGGTAATACTATGGAAGAAATCCTCCGGGGCTACCGGGATCTGACCGGATATCCTTCTATGCCTCCCCTCTGGAGCTTCGGCATCTGGATGAGCCGCATGACTTATTTCAGTGCTGATGAGGTTAATGAGATATGCGACCGGATGCGTGCCGAGCATTACCCCTGCGATGTAATCCACCTGGACACCGGCTGGTTCAAGACCGACTGGCTGTGCGAATGGAAATTCAACGAAGAACGCTTTCCCGATCCCAAAGGGTTCATCCAAGGCCTGAAGAAAAAAGGATACCGCGTATCCTTATGGCAACTCCCCTACGTGGCCGAAAACGCCGAACAGATAGACGAAGCACGCAAAAACGATTATATAGCTCCGCTAACAAAGAAACAAGATTCGGAAGGTTCCAATTTCTCCGCTTTGGACTATGCCGGAACCATTGACTTCACTTATCCCAAAGCAACCGAATGGTATAAAGGACTGCTGAAGAATCTGCTGGATATGGGCGTGACCTGTATCAAAACCGATTTTGGAGAAAACATCCACATGGATGCTCTCTATAAAGGCATGAAACCCGAATTGCTGAACAACCTGTATGCATTGCTTTATCAGAAAGCCGCTTATGAAATCACAAAAGACGTTACCGGTGACGGCATTGTATGGGCACGCTCGGCATGGGCAGGATGCCAGCGCTATCCGCTGCATTGGGGAGGTGACTCATGCAGTTCATGGGATGGGATGGCAGGCTCACTGAAAGGCGGCTTACATTTCGGACTCTCCGGATTTGCATTCTGGAGCCATGATGTTCCGGGATTCCATACATTACCTAACTTCATGAACTCTGTAGTAGCCGATGATGTATACATGCGCTGGACACAATTCGGCGTATTCTCCTCACACATCCGCTATCACGGAACAAACAAACGTGAGCCGTGGCATTATCCGGCTATTGCTCCGATAATAAAAAAATGGTGGAAATTACGCTATACACTTATACCTTATATTATAGCACAAAGCCGGAAAGCTATCTCAAGCGGAGCACCTCTCTTGCAAGCTCTGATTTTTCATCACCCTGAAGACAAGCTGTGCTGGCACATCGACGATGAGTACTATTTCGGTAACGACTTCCTGGTAGCTCCGGTCATGAACAGTGAAAACCGCCGTGACGTCTATCTGCCCGAAGGACAATGGGTGAATTTCTTCACTGGTGAAGTGCTGGAAGGAGGACGTTGGTTAAAAGACCTGGATGTCCCCTTGGACGAAATGCCCGTATATGTACGTCAGGGAGCGACTATTCCTGTTTACCCGGATGAGGTGGAGTGTACGGATGAGATGGATTTAAGTAAGAGCGCTGAATTGCACATTGACAATCATTTTAAAGGAATATTTAAAGACTAACGAACATGGAAACTTGGAAAACAAATTTAGAAGAAACAAAAAAGCGATATATAGATTGGTGGAATCATAAAGGAATCATACTGAATATGTGGGAACACTTCCAAAAGGGAGTGAAGCCCCACGCAGATATTCCAGCACCGGCTCCGGCGAAAGATTTGAATCAAAAATGGTTCGACCCACAATGGCGTGCAGAATATCTGGATTGGTACGTAGCGCACAGCAGCCTGAAAGCAGATATCCTGCCGGTTGCCAATACCCAGTTAGGCCCCGGTTCACTGGCAGCTATTTTAGGAGGCGTATTCGAAGGAGGAGAAGATACAATCTGGATTCATCCTGATCCGGATTTCAACGATGAAATTGTTTTCAATCCCGAGCACCCTAACTGGATTCTGCATAAGGAATTACTGAAAGCATGCAAAGCGAAGGCAAACGGTCATTATTACGTAGGAATGCCCGATCTGATGGAAGGCCTGGATGTGTTGGCCGCACTGAAAGGTACGGATAAAGTGTTGCTGGATACTGTAATGCAACCCGAAGTACTGGAACAGCAGATGCAACAGATTAATGACATCTACTTCAAGGTGTTCGATGAACTTTACGATATCATCCGTGAAGGGGACGAAATGGCCTTCTGCTATTTCTCTTCATGGGCACCGGGAAAGATGAGCAAGCTTCAAAGCGATATCTCCACCATGATCAGTGAGGATGATTATCGTCGCTTCGTGCAACCGTTCATCCGCGAACAATGCCAAAAGATAGACTATACCCTGTATCATCTGGACGGTGTGGGCGCCATGCATCATCTGCCTGCCCTTCTTGAAATTGAGGAACTGAATGCCATTCAATGGACTCCGGGCGTAGGTGAGCCACAAGGAGGATCACCTAAATGGTATGACCTTTACAAGAAAATCCTTGCCGGTGGAAAGAGTATCATGGCATGTTGGGTAACTTTGGATGAACTGAAACCTTTATTGGACAACATTGGAGCGGACGGTGTACATCTGGAAATGGATTTTCATAATGAACAAGAAGTGGAACAAGCCATGCGCATTGTCGAAGAATACTCCTCTTCATCACCTGCCGCATCCAAAGAAAGCCTTTCGAAAGAGGAAGCCGCTGCAACGAAACAAGAAACAATTATAATCAAAAGTCCCGAAGCCGCCGAAGATGAAGCTCTAAAACCTTTGTTCAACGCCATTGTGGACGGAAAGCTGGAACCGGCCGTAGAAGTAACCAAAAAGGCCATAGCCGAAGGCATACAACCCCAAGAAATTATCAATAATTACATGATAAAAGCTATGGGGGAAGTAGGACAACGCTTCCAAGATGGAAAAGCATTTGTTCCCCAACTGCTGATGGCAGGACGCGCCATGAAGGGAGCTTTGGAACTTCTGAAACCTTTATTGCAGGGAAGTGCAGCAACTACCATAGGCAAGGTAGTCATCGGAACTGTCAAAGGTGATCTACATGATATCGGTAAAAACCTGGTGGCATCCATGCTTGAAGGTTGCGGCTTTGAAGTCATTAACATAGGTATCGACGTATCTTGTGACAAGTTCGTGGAAGAGGTCAAGAAAAACAAGGCAGATATCTTGTGTATGAGCGCCTTGCTGACAACAACCATGACTTATATGCAGGATGTCATCAACGCCCTGGAAGCAGCCGGTATCCGTAATCAAGTGAAAGTGATGATAGGCGGCGCTCCCGTAAGCCAGGGATTCGCCGATGAAATAGGTGCGGACGGGTATAGCGACAATGCCAATACGGCCGTAGCGGTAGCCAAGGAACTGATGGGGCTTCATAAATAAACGGAATATTCATCTTAATCTGATACATGAATTATGCACGCTAATTATTTAGATACATTAGATTGGGGCATTCTTATTGCCTACTTTCTGATTCTTATAGGCATCGGCATATGGGCCAGTCTGAAACGCAAAAAAGGCAGTAGCCTTTTTCTTGCCGAGCGTTCCCTGAAGTGGCATCACATCGGTTTCTCCATGTGGGGAACCAATGTGGGCCCTTCCATGCTGATAGCCTCCGCCAGTGCCGGATTTACCACCGGTATCGTTTCAGGTAATTATGCCTGGTATGCGTTTGTTTTCATCTGCTTGCTGGCTTTTGTCTTTGCCCCTCGTTACTTAGGAGCACGTATCACCACCTTGCCGGAGTTCATGGGGCGGCGTTTCGGACAGTCCACCCGCAACATTCTTGCCTGGTACACCATTGTGACAATCCTTATCTCGTGGCTTGCCCTGACCTTATTCGCCGGAGGTATCCTTATCCGTCAGGTTTTCGATATTCCCATGTGGCAGTCAGCATTAATCCTGCTCGTTATCTCCGCATTCTTCACCATGGCCGGAGGGCTGAAAGCGGTAGCCTATACCAATGTATTCCAAATGCTTCTGCTTATTTTCGTATCGGCCACGCTTACTATAGCAGGTCTTTACAAAGTGGGTGGCGTCAGCGCATTGGCCGAAGCGGTTCCGGCCGATTACTGGAACCTGTTCCGCCCGAATGACGATCCCGCCTTCCCGTGGCTGCCCATTATTCTGGGGTATCCCATCATGGGAGTCTGGTTCTGGTGCACAGACCAATCCATGGTACAGCCTGTATTGGCTGCTAAGAATCTGAAAGAAGGCCAAATGGGTGCCAACTTCACCGGCTGGTTGAAGATACTGGATGTTCCTCTCTATATCCTTCCGGGTATCATCTGTCTGGCACTCTACCCGGGCTTGAAGAACCCCGATGAAGCCTACATGACTATGGTCACTAACTTATTTCCTGTAGGCATGGTGGGGTTGGTACTCGCCGTATTGACCGCCGCACTGATCAGCACTGTCGGCTCTGCCCTGAATGCGCTGAGTACCGTCTTCACGATGGATATCTATGTCAAGAAATTCAGACCGCTTGCCAGCCAGAAAGAGATCATCCGTACAGGGCATGTGGTTACAATGGCGGGAGCACTGATTTCGGTGATCATCACCATTGCCATAGACAGTATCAAAGGATTGAATCTGTTTAATGTATTCCAATCGGTACTGGGATTTATCGCACCGCCTATGGCGGCTGTTTTCCTGTTCGGCATCTTCTGGAAACGAACTACCACGATGGCTGCCAACATGGCATTGACATTTGGTACGGCGTTCAGCATGGGAGTGGGCATTCTCTATTTATGGGTATTTCCTGCAGAAAAATATACAGCATGGCCTCACTTCATGATGCTGTCTTTCTACCTGTTCGTTGTCATCAGCGCAGGCATGATTTTGGTATCCTTATTGGATAAACGCCGGCAAGAATGTACATTAAACATGAAGAAAGTCATGGAGAAACCGGCCAAATCGGTTATCCTTGCATGGACGCTACTGACTATTATCATGATCGGGCTTTATCTATTCTTCAATGGGCATTAAAAGAAGGTGCAGAAGGCTGAAAAGATTGTATTTTTATATGCCTACGTTTGGTATTCCACTCGGGTAGTGAGGCAGTCCCACCCCGGTGAAATTGCAGTTCCACCCCGGTGGGACTGGAGTTTCACCAGGGTGGAACATCAGATGAAAGTAGTTGTTACAGCAGATGGGGACAGCTGTTATAACCTGTCTTGATAGGACAGGAGATTCATTAAGATTGCAACAAATTGTAAAATCAATGAGATTAATAACAACATCTAGCCATTTGGGACTCTGATTTTTGTAGCCATCCTATTATCCCCGCTGCTTCCGCCTGTAACATCTATCGTACGTACAGAGACCGCAAGTATATTCCAGTTTACGGACACTATCCCCCAGTCCTATTACTCCACTGACCGATTTTATAGGAAGCATCAAACTGGAATCTGTCAACCGGATGCCACAAGGTTCCGCTGAAGGAAATAAGGGAAATAATTTCTTTTGCTCCGACACATGCCAGCCGCAATATCCGGGACTGAAACGATTCGTATGCCTCCACCCTCTGTCGTGAATGTATTCATCCAATGCAATTTCCATACAATCCGCAGTCTTCTCGGCTATGATACTTCCTATGGCATCCGCTATATAAACCTTTACCATATCCCCCTCTTGTTGCAACGTATGCTGGAACTTTTCAAAACCAGTTCCGGCAGTCGCGGCAAAGAAAGCGAAGGATTCCGAACCACGCAGTTGCCGGGTTATTATTTTACCTATACTGAAACTAGTTTTACCGACAGTAAGCAAATCTTTTGTTTCATCCAAATCTCCACCGGATATGAAAAAACAAAAACGGGGAGAAGTTACTGCCTCAACCCGTCCAAGCACCCCACGGACTTCTTTTTCTACTGCTTCGTCGGGTACAGCATCTGCATATCCCATCGTCTCATAGATTTCGGACAATGAGATAGGCAGATCAGCAAAAGAAAGTTCTTTTTCAAGCATTATTGAATTCATTTAATGCGGCAAAGAATGCATCAATATTTTCAGAAGGTGTATGAGGCGGTGTATCACATCCGCTGGAGAGCACGAAGTTGGGATAGGACTTGGTAGCCTCCAACAGGTCGAGTGTGGCTTTCTTCATCACCTCCGGAGTAGCCGCCTTGAACAAACTCACCGGATCAAGATTTCCCATTGCAAGAGCATCCGCAGGTACTTCTTTCAGAGCTTCGACCATATCTATTTTATTTCCAAAATGATAAGCGGCAGCTCCTGTAGCTACCATTGCCTTAGTACAATGACCGGTATTTCCACAATTATGCAGAATGACTGTGAAGTGATCGTCTTGCACTTTCTCTACTATCTCCTTAATGAAAACAGACGAGTATTGCCGGCAGTCCTCATCAGACAAGAGTCCGGCAGCCGGCTCGGCCATCACTACCCCATTCACCCCTGTAGCCTTCAGTGCCATACAGTAACGGAGAATGAAATCCGAACATTTCTTCAACAACGAATTCGCCGCTTCCGGATTGATATAAATAAGCATCATGATTTCAGACATATCATACAAACGTCCTGCCAATGAGTAAGGGCCGATGCAACCGGCAAAGACAGGTCTGTCCGTTATTGTCTTGGCTGCCAACATATTTACTTTCAGATATTGGGGGACTCTTCCTTTATTCAAAGCAGGAATGTTCAGTTTTTCAATATCCTCCTCATTAGCAAGAAGACGCCCCACTACACTGGGAACCTCATTTTCGGGGAAGACAATCTCCGCTCCGAAAGCCTCGGCTTCTACCGTCAAATCCATAATCACGGTTGCGGCGGCTGTGGGATATTTCTCACTCAATGCCTTGATGGCGTTGTAATGCACTTGTCCGTCAGTAACCGCATCACGCACCGTTTTCCCTATCATCTCTATGCCCGGATGGGTCATGATGGGCATAGCCACCACTTCTTTCTTTTGGATAATTTCGTTTATCCACTCTTTCATATTCAGTTTACTCATGGTCTTTTATTCTTTATTTATTCTGTTATTGCAAAAGTAAGTCTTTTCTTTGATAATCTGCTGTTCCCTTTGCTCTTTCTCATTCAAAAAAACGGTATAAATCCCGTTACAATACTACAGGAATTTACACCGTTTTTCATCTTATAGACTTATGGCAATTTATGCAAAAGATGACGATAATATGTTTCAACATCTTTCCAATGGTAGAAAGGAGCAATATCCGTTTCTACAGGGATGGTAACTTCTTTCTCACAATGCATGAACTTCACCAGTATATCGTCAGAAGCTTTTTTTCTGAAGAAAACCAACTGAACGTTTGCCGCCATCGGAGTGACCTTGAAATTACACCATGCCTGATAAAATTTATCGGGATCCGTTTCGGCTTTCCACATATCGCCCAATTGGAGCAACGCTACCAAGGGAATGATATTTCCATCGTGCCCAAAGCGTAATGTCGCCGTATGGGTCCCGGACCTGATTGCCTCATCGGCCGAATCCAATATATTTTCAAGCAATGACCGGGCACTGGCCGTCATTATTCCACCATTGGCAGGTGCAGGTCCGTCACATACATAATTATGATAATTGCAAACTTGCCAAAGATCAAATAATTCATCTTCCTGAAATACATCATAAAGACTCACCTCTATCTCTACATTCTGCAAATCTGAAGCAATCCAATAAAGTCCCCACATCAATTCATCAGGATTCACATTCTTACGGATATAGTCAGGACTATTAAATAAAGAAGTGACCAAACGATCGGGACGAGTATGGCTTTCTTTAAACTTTCTATATTCCTCATACCAAGGTCCCTGATGAGAAACAAATTTCACAGCTTCCGGCGTATGATAATTCATATATTTCATATACTTGGCACAAGCTTCGCGCCGGATCTGCAATGCCGGATTGAGTTCTTTCAACCGTTCACAAAAGGCATCCATACTCAATACACATCGCAACACCACGGTAGAGCGTGCAGACAGAGCAGGAGATCCCTTGAATACCTCGGGATAGTTCTGAAACATTCTTTCGGCTATCCCCCGGTGTTGCCTCACACCCAAAGGGGTCAAATCTCCCCCATGTCCCTCGGCATCTTCCCACACCAACGCCATTCTTTTGCGAACATCTTCTCCCAAAGCGGTCAAAACTCCAGCTTGATGTGCCTTCTCGAAAATATCAACCACTGTTTTATAATCCTGTTCCGATTGAATCCACCTTGAACCGTGTCGTGCATAATGACTGATATAAAACGGTTTATACCCTTTAGGCGGAGGAGTCGCGATAGCTTCCTTTACGGGATAAGCATAGTACACTCCTCCCGTCCGGGCTATATCTTCCAATATAGCCTCACGGGTGGACTGAGCAAAACCATTCAGATGAATTCCACACAAACAGACAGACAGGACAATATATTTAAAAAGCGCCATCGTTTTCATGCTTATTAATTATATCCCTCGTTCTGACCAAATTCATCCGGATTCAAGATAGAGTCCAGAAACATCTGAGGAATAGGACGCCATGCATGATGCGGTTGAATCAATGGAATGTCCGGATTATGAGCTTTCACATATTCTACTAATTTTCCGGTTCTTTTCAAATCAAACCAGCGCATGAATTCGCCGCAATACTCACGTGCTCTTTCTTCCAAAATAAAGTCGATCGTCATCTTGTCCACTCCTACCTCTGTCTCTTATACACATCTCCGAGCCCACGAGACGCTCATGAATCTCGTA
>ENA-OZZN01000431-OZZN01000431.1-human-gut-metagenome-genome-assembly--contig:-NODE-431-length-13550-cov-3.953242_pt1 | contig 13550 bp, 7 predicted proteins | sample MGYA00243646_ERZ654149 | MGnify/ENA primary metagenome ERZ654149 (study PRJEB26926, sample SAMN06164901) | human gut metagenome | biome: ENVO:00009003; feature: ENVO:2100002; material: ENVO:00002003...
CAAATACTTCCTTTATCTTATCGACTATCTCCATTACGCTGTCATGCAGAAAATCGTACATATCCTTATCGCTGATCTCAACACTTTCGGGAAGGCCTTTTATAAGATGTCTGCCCTTTACTGTTATTTTCACATCGCCTGTCGGATTATATACGTTGGCGATTTCTTTTTTTGCCTGCTCTGCCGTCTTTTCACCGATAAGTATTTTGTATTTCATCGTAACACCACGAATTATTGCGGCATCAAACTTATTGCCTGCCATCTTAAGCGAACAGCTTTTTACAATGCCGTTGAACGAGACAACCGCAATATCAGCCGTTCCTCCGCCGACATCGACAACCATTGTGCCGTTAGGCTTTGAAATATCAATACCTGCACCGAGCAGTGCGGCAATAGGTTCTTCTATAATAAATACCTTTCTTGCACCGGCACAAAGCGCAGCCTCAACTACAGCTCTGTTTTCGACATCGGTAACAGACGAAGGGACGCAAAGAATAATTCTCGGCTTTACAATTCGTCCGATAACCTTTCTGATAAATTCGATTATCATTGCTTCCGTCATCTCATTATCAGAGATAACGCCGTCTTTGAGCGGCTTTACCGCAACAATATATTCGGGCGTTCTGCCTATCATTTTGTACGCTTCGTTTCCTACAGCAAGAACACAGTGTTTCTTTTTATCATAAGCAACAACAGACGGCTCGTTGACAACGATACCCTTGTTTCCAAGCGTAATTATAACATTCGCCGTGCCTAAATCAATTCCAATATCAGTAGCAGACATACTCTAAATCCTTTCCGTTTACAAATAATTATTTTCTATCAAAGCCAAAAGGCTATCCTTATCGTTTTCGCAATTTCCGTTTACAACCTGTTCAAGCAGGAAATTTAGAGCCTTCCCGATTTCTTTACCCGTAAAGCCAAGGCGTGAAATATCGGAACCGTTGACTTTAAGCTGTTTAAGGCTCATAGGCGGTTCGTTTTGAAGAAACTCCCTCGTATGCTTTTCAATGCTGTCAAAAAGCGCTTTTTCGCCGAAATATGCAGGTGATTTTCCGCAGGTGTCATAATAATGCACCTTTATCAGTTTAATAAAACGCTCCGCACCGTAACGTGCAACACATCTTCTTATACTGCGAATATCATCGTTAATAACTATACCATGATTTTCGATTAAAAACAATACCTCGTCTTTAATTTTATTGCTGAAACGCAATCTTTCAAGTATTTTTTCAGCAATTTTACAGCTGACATCGGCATGACCGTAAAAATGGCCTGCACCATTCTTCATAAAAAAGCTGTCAGGCTTACCTATATCGTGCAAAAGCATTGTAAGGCGAGCTTCAACAGTAGGCTCAGCAGCAGCTACGGTAGCAGCGATATGACCGTAAACCGTCTTATCGTGATACTTTGAATGCTGTTCAAAGCCTATGCACGGATACATCTCGGGAATAATCTCGCAGATAACATCGCTGTAATTACGGAGAATGTCATAGCAATCCCCGGTAAGTATTCCGCACAGCTCACTATTTATCCGCTCCGCAGAAATAAATGAAAGCAGGAATTTCTGTCTGTGAATAGCGTCCGATGTTTCCTTATCAATGCTAAAACCATAACGTGACGCAAAACGCAATGCACGAAGAATCCTTAAACCATCCTCGTCAAAGCGTTTCATCGGATCTCCGACACATCTTATAATGCCGTTTTTCAGGTCCTCTGCCCCGCCGTACAAATCGACCATACCGACCTTATCATTATACGCTATGGCATTGATCGTGAGATCCCTTCTTGCAAGATCATCGGCAAGATTCGGAGTAAATCCGACTTTTGAAGGATGACGGTGATCGGTATATTCGCCGTCAATTCTGTAAGTTGTGATTTCTACCGGATGCTTATTGATTATTACCGTTACGGTTCCGTGCTTTAATCCAACCGTCAGCAAACGGTATCCGTCAAAAACTTCTATTATCTGTTCGGGCAGTGCAGATGTCGTTACATCATAGTCTTCCGGACATTGACCGAGCAGATAATCCCTTACACAGCCACCGACGCAGTATGCTTCATACCCGTTGTTATTAAGTTTTTGTAATACCTCATAAACATATTCAGGAAGCTGCATAAAAAACCTCTCGAAAAGAATTATATAAAAACAATATCCGCTTGTGAAAGCGGATATCGTCTTATATAAGATGTTAAAATCTCAAATTATTCGTTGATAGCTGTAACTACGCCTGAACCAACAGTTCTGCCGCCTTCACGGATAGCGAAACGGAGACCTTCTTCGATAGCGATAGGAGTGATAAGCTCAACATCCATTGTTACGTTATCGCCGGGCATGCACATTTCCTTGTCAGCGGGAAGTGTGATAACGCCTGTAACGTCAGTTGTTCTGAAGAAGAACTGAGGTCTGTAGTTTGAGAAGAAAGGAGTATGACGTCCGCCTTCTTCTTTCTTTAATACGTAAACCTGACCCTTGAACTTCTTGTGGGGGTGGATTGAACCGGGCTTGCAGAGAACCTGACCACGCTCGATTTCGTTTCTCTGAATACCACGGAGAAGTGTACCGATGTTGTCACCTGCTTCAGCGAAGTCGAGGAGCTTACGGAACATTTCGATACCTGTTACAACTGTCTGCTTAGGCTCGTCTGTAAGACCTGTGATTTCAACTGTATCGTTGAGCTTGAGGATACCTCTCTCAACTCTACCTGTAGCAACTGTACCACGACCAGAAATTGTCATAGTATCCTCAACAGGCATAAGGAAGGGGAGATCAGACTTACGATCAGGAGTAGGAATGTAATCGTCAACAGCATTCATAAGCTCTATGATGCAAGCATATTCGGGAGCGTTGATGTCCTTGCTGGGGCAATCAAGAGCAACCTTAGCAGAACCACGGATAACGGGGATTTCATCGCCGGGGAAGTCATGCTCTGAAAGTGTCTCACGGATATCCATCTCAACGAGGTCGAGAAGCTCGGGATCGTCAACGTCATCGCACTTGTTGATGAATACAACGATTGCGGGAACGCCTACCTGGTGAGCGAGAAGGATGTGCTCCTTAGTCTGAGCCATAGGACCGTCTGTACCAGCAACAACGAGGATAGCGCCGTCCATCTGAGCAGCACCTGTGATCATGTTCTTGATATAGTCAGCATGGCCGGGGCAGTCAACGTGTGCGTAGTGACGCTTGTCTGTCTCATACTCAACGTGAGCTGTGTTGATTGTGATACCACGCTCTCTCTCCTCGGGAGCCTTGTCGATCATATCGTATGCTTCGAACTGAGCATAGCCCTTGAGTGAAAGAACCTTAGTGATAGCTGCTGTTAAAGTAGTCTTACCGTGGTCTACGTGACCGATTGTACCAATGTTTACATGGGGCTTGGTACGTTCAAATTTCTGCTTTGCCATTGGAATTTTCCTCCTTTAATTATGTGTATTCCATACACTTAGTATTTTATCAGATTATTTCTCAAAAAACAAGTCTTTTTTGCTCTTTCAGAAAAATTTTATTAGTCCTTAGCTCTCTTGCTGATGATTCCATCTGCAATTGACTTGGGAACCTGAATGTAGTGGCTGGGTTCCATTACATACTGACCACGACCCTGTGACTTAGAACGCAGATCGTTTGAGTAACCGAACATTTCTGACAGAGGAACGAAAGCATTGATCTGCTTAACGCCGTTTCTGTCTTCCATACCCTGTATCTCACCACGACGTGAGCTTAAGTCGCCGATAACGTCGCCCATGTATTCTTCGGGAACTGTTACAACTACCTTCATGATAGGTTCAAGGATAACGGGGTTAGCCTTGCGGCATGCTTCCTTGATAGCCATTGAACCTGCGATCTTGAATGCCATTTCAGAAGAGTCGACCTCGTGGTATGAACCGTCATAAAGCTCAACCTTAACGTCTACCGTCTGATAGCCTGCAAGAACACCGGACTGTAAAGCACCCTGGATACCTGCGTCAACTGCGGGGATATATTCCTTAGGAATAGAACCGCCGACAATTGCGTTAATGAACTCATAGCCCTTACCGGACTCGTTCGGGTAAACGTGGAGCTTAACGTGACCGTACTGACCCTTACCACCTGACTGACGTGCATACTTTGTATCAACGTCTGCATTAGTGGTGATTGTCTCTTTATATGCAACCTGAGGAGCACCGACATTAGCCTCAACCTTAAATTCACGGAGAAGTCTGTCTACGATGATTTCGAGGTGAAGTTCGCCCATTCCGGCGATGATTGTCTGACCTGTTTCCTCATTTGTATAGGTTCTGAAAGTGGGGTCTTCCTCTGCAAGCTTTGCAAGAGCAATAGCCATCTTTTCCTGACCTGCCTTGGTCTTGGGTTCAATAGCGAGCGAGATAACAGGCTCGGGGAATTCCATAGACTCAAGGATTACGGGATTGTTCTCATCACACAGCGTATCACCTGTTGTAGTGTTCTTAACACCTACAGCAGCTGCAATATCGCCGCAGTAGCAAACTTCGAGGTCTGCTCTGTGGTTAGCGTGCATCTGAAGAATACGTCCCATACGCTCCTTCTTGTCCTTAGTTGCATTAAGAACAGTAGAACCGGCTGCTACGATACCTGAATAAACTCTGAAGAAGCAGAGCTTACCAACGAAGGGGTCTGTAGCAATCTTGAAAGCAAGTGCAGAGAACGGCTGATCGTCGCCTGCGTGTCTTTCAACTTCTTCGCCTGTTTCGGGGTTAACACCCTTGATAGAAGGAACATCAAGAGGTGAGGGCATATAGTCAACGATTGCATCGAGGAGCTTCTGTACGCCCTTATTCTTATAAGATGTACCACAGGTTACAGGAACGATCTCATTGTCAATCGTTGCCTTTCTGAGTACAGCCTTGATTTCTTCAACGGTGATTTCTTCACCTTCGAGGTACTTGTTCATAAGTTCCTCGTCCTGCTCAGCAACAGCCTCGATGAGTGCATCGTGATATTCCTGAGCCTTCTCCTTCATGTCGTCCGGAATTTCTTCCACACGCATGTCCTTACCGAGATCATCATAGTAGATGTCAGCTTTCATTTCGATAAGGTCTACGATACCTCTGAATGTATCTTCGGCACCGATAGGGAGCTGTATCGGAACAGCATTACACTTAAGTCTGTCCTTCATCATGCTTACAACATTATAGAAGTCAGCACCCATGATGTCCATCTTGTTGATGTATGCCATTCTCGGAACATGATACTTGTCTGCCTGACGCCATACAGTTTCTGACTGGGGCTCAACACCGCCCTTAGCACATAAAACTGTAACAGATCCGTCAAGAACTCGCAGCGAACGCTCAACTTCAACAGTAAAGTCAACGTGTCCGGGAGTATCGATAATATTGATTCTGTGCTTCTTCCAGTATGCAGTAGTAGCAGCAGAAGTAATTGTGATACCTCTTTCCTGCTCCTGCTCCATCCAGTCCATCGTAGCAGAACCGTCGTGGGTCTCACCGATCTTGTGGTTGATACCGGTGTAGAACAGGATACGCTCGGTCGTAGTTGTCTTACCTGCGTCGATGTGAGCCATGATACCAATATTACGGGTCATTTCAAGAGTTACGTCTCTAGCCATATTTCCTCCGTTTTATTGATTACCACTTGTAATGTGCGAAAGCTCTGTTAGCTTCAGCCATTCTGTGTGTATCATCGCGCTTCTTGCAAGCTCCGCCCTGACCGTTCATAGCGTCGAGGATCTCGTTTGCAAGTCTTTCCTTCATTGTCTTTTCGTTTCTCTGTCTTGCGTACAGAGTAATCCATCTCAGACCTAAAGTTCTTCTTCTTTCGGGACGAACTTCCATAGGAACCTGATATGTGGCACCGCCGACACGGCGTGCCTTTACCTCTAACTGAGGCATGATATTTTCCATAGCTTCTTCAAAAGCTTCAAGTGCGCCCTTACCTGACTTCTCGGCTACGATGTCAAATGCACCGTATACGATCTTCTGAGCAACACCCTTCTTGCCGTCGAGCATGATATTGTTTACGAGTCTTGTTACGAGCTCTGAGCCGTACATAGGATCGGGTAATACATCACGCTTAGGAACATTACCTCTTCTTGGCACTTTACTTCCCTCCTTCATAAATAATGAAAATCATCGGTACTCGAAAGCGATTAACTCCCGCCGTCCAATTGCAGAGGTAATATAATATATTACTCCACAAAAGTGGCTAAAAGTCATCAGTTACGCTTTTTTCGCACCAGCCTTCGGACGCTTAGCTCCGTACTTTGATCTGCCCTGCATTCTTCCGTCAACACCCTGAGCATCAAGTGTGCCTCTGACGATGTGGTAACGTACACCGGGGAGATCCTTAACACGGCCGCCACGGATCAGTACAACGCTGTGTTCCTGCAGTTTGTGTCCGATACCCGGAATATAAGCAGTAACTTCATAACCGTTGGAAAGTCTTACTCTGGCAATCTTTCTCATAGCAGAGTTAGGCTTCTTAGGGGTAGCAGTACGAACAGCTGTGCATACGCCTCTCTTCTGGGGAGAAGACATATCTACTGTTTCCTTCTTCAGAGTGTTCATGCTCTTCTGCAGTGCGGGAGCCTTAGACTTCTTTTCTGCAACTGCTCTGCCCTTACGAACGAGCTGGTTAAAGGTTGGCAAATGTTACACCTCCTTGCAAAATTATTAAAAATTTATGCCACAGAATAACGCTTTTACGCATTTATTCTGCACACATTTAAATATTATATACAAAAAGGCGGCGATTGTCAAGCCTTTTCATTTTACCGAAAAAACTTTGTAACAATCGTCGCCTTTGGACTGAATTACAACTTAATTTTGTGCAGTTTCGCCAACTTCTTCACTGTCTGATTCGTTTACTTCCGATTCAGTACCGGCTTCAGCTGCCTTTTCTCTTTCTTCTTTTTCCTTCTCCATTGCCTCAAGACCTGTGCCTGCGGGAATAAGCTTACCAATAATAACATTTTCCTTCAGACCGAGCAGCGGATCTACCTTGCCGTGAATTGCAGCGTCGGTAAGAACTCTTGTGGTTTCCTGGAATGAAGCGGCAGACATAAAGCTGTCTGTTGCAAGTGCAGCCTTTGTGATACCGAGAAGAACAGCTTCGCACTCTACGGGTTCAATCTGTTCGCCGGCTTCCTTACGCTGTTCAAGCTCATTGTTAACCTTGACAAGCTCATTCTTGTCAATAACCGAGCCGGGAAGCAGATAACTGCTACCGGGGTTGGTTACACGAGCCTTTCTCATCATCTGACGAACAATAACTTCGATATGCTTATCGTTGATATCAACACCCTGTAAGCGATATACCTTCTGTACCTCGGCGATAATGTAGTTCTGAACTGCTTCCTCGCCCTTTACCTCGAGTACATCGTGAGGATTTACGCTTCCTTCTGTAAGTGTTTCACCGGCTTCGATGAAATCACCATCCTGTATTTTCAGCTTGTAGCCAAAAGGTACGGGATAAGGATGCTCCTCGCCGTCAGCTGTTGTAATTATAACGTGTCTGGTTTTCTTTATCTCATCGATTCTTGTCTTACCGGAATGCTTAGCCATAATTGCGGCATTCTTGGGACGACGTGACTCGAACAGTTCTTCTACTCTGGGAAGACCCTGTGTAATATCTTCAGCCGATGCAATACCACCGGTATGGAACGTTCTCATAGTAAGCTGTGTACCGGGCTCACCGATAGACTGTGCGGCTATGATACCAACTGCTTCGCCGATTGTAATCTTCTTGCCGTTAGCAAGTGAAGAACCGTAGCACTTTGCGCAAACTCCGTGTTCTGCGTGACAGGTAAGAACTGAACGAATTTTAACGGTCTTTACGCCCGATGCAACTATCGTCTTGGCATCAGCTTCCGTTATCAGCTTATCCTTTGAAACGAGGACTTCGCCGTTGTCATCAGTGAAATCTTCGGCAAGGTATCTGCCTGTAAGACGTTCTTCAAGCGACTCGATAAGCTCCTTGCCTTCACGAATCTCGTAAATGTCGATACCGTCTGTAGTACCGCAGTCATCTGTTCTTACGATAACTTCCTGTGATACGTCAACAAGACGTCTTGTAAGGTAACCCGAGTCGGCTGTTCTTAACGCCGTATCGGCAAGACCCTTTCTTGCACCTCTTGAAGAAATGAAGTATTCGAGGATGTTAAGACCTTCACGGTAGTTAGCTCTGATCGGGATTTCAATAGTTTCACCAGATGTATTTGCGATAAGTCCACGCATACCTGCAAGCTGTCTTATCTGGTTTGTACTACCACGGGCTCCTGAGTCTGCCATCATATAGATGGGGTTGTAATCGTCAAGGCCCTTTGTCAGTGCAACTGTAACATCTGTTGTAGCCTGGTTCCATACTGAAAGCACCGCTGATTTTCTTTCGGCATTCGAAATGAAACCGTTGTTGAAATACTCGTTGATTTCCTGAACCTGTGCATCCGCATTTGCAAGAATATCCTTTTTCTCGGGCGGTATTGTAGCATCGCATACAGCTACTGTGATTGCCGCCTTTGTCGAGTATTTGTAACCCATTGCCTTTATTTTATCAAGAACCTGTGCTGTCATAGGTGTTCCGTGAACCTTAAGGCACTTGTCGATGATCTTTCCAAGCTCTTTCTTTCTTACCTTGAATCCGATTTCGAGATCAAACTTCTTTTCGGGGTCGTTTCTGTCAACGAAGCCAAGATCCTGAGGAATATGCTCGTTGAAAAGAATACGTCCTACAGTAGCATCAATTATCTTTGTTTCGGGATGATCTCCGCCTACGTCCTTGGTAACTCTTACCTTGATAGCCGAGTGGATCGTAATATCCCCTTCATTGTAAGCCATAATAGCCTCGTTGAAGTCACGGAATACTTTACCCTCGCCCTTTTCGCCGGGCTTGTCGATAGTAAGATAATAAGAACCGAGTACCATATCCTGAGTAGGTACTGTAACAGGACGGCCGTCTGAAGGCTTCAGCAGGTTCTTTGCGGCAAGCATAAGTGTTCTTGCCTCGTTCTGTGCTTCCTCAGACAGAGGAAGATGCACTGCCATCTGGTCACCGTCAAAGTCTGCGTTGAACGCTGTACAAACCAGCGGATGCAGCTTGATTGCACGACCCTCGACCAGTACCGGCATAAATGCCTGAATACCGAGTCTGTGCAGTGTAGGCGCACGGTTGAGCAGTACGGGGTGGTCCTTGATAACTTCTTCAAGAGCATCCCATACAGCAGGATCCTTAGCCTGCTCTACCATCTTTCTTGCACTCTTTATATTGTTAGCGATACCACGCTTGTCAAGTTCCTTCATTACAAAGGGCTTGAACAGCTCGATAGCCATTTCTTTAGGAAGACCGCACTGATCCATCTTAAGATCAGGACCAACTACGATAACAGAACGTCCTGAATAGTCAACACGCTTACCGAGAAGGTTCTGACGGAAACGTCCCTGCTTACCCTTAAGCATATCCGAAAGAGATTTCAGAGGACGGTTTGAAGGGCCTGTAACCGCTCTGCCGTGTCTGCCGTTGTCGATAAGTGCGTCAACAGCTTCCTGGAGCATTCTCTTTTCGTTTCTGATGATAATGTCGGGTGCGTGAAGTTCCTTCATCTTTGTAAGACGGTTGTTTCTGTTGATAACACGTCTGTACAGATCGTTAAGGTCGGAAGTGGCGAATCTGCCGCCGTCCAGCATAACCATAGGACGCAGATCCGGAGGAATTACGGGTATGCAGTCGAGTATCATCCATTCGGGGCGGTTACCGCTGAGTCTGAATGCCTCAACAACATCAAGTCTTTTTAATAACTTTACTCTCTTCTGACCCTGCTGAGTATCCTCAAGCTCCTTCTTAAGCTCCTCGGACAGCTTGTCAAGGTCGATTTCGCAAAGAAGCTCCTTGATAGCTTCGGCGCCCATCTCGGCTCTGAAATCATCCTCATAACGCTCTCTCATATCAGCATACTCTTTTTCTGTGAGTATCTGCTTCTTTGTGAGAACTGTATCGCCGGGATCGACAACTATATACTTTGTAAAGTAAAGAACTTCTTCAAGTCTCTTGGGTGATATATCAAGTACCTGACCGATACGGCTGGGCGTACCTTTAAAATACCAGATATGCGATACGGGAGCCGCAAGCTCTATGTGACCCATACGCTCACGTCTTACCTTGTTGCGTGTTACTTCAACGCCGCAACGCTCACATATTTTACCTTTGAAACGGATTCTCTTATATTTACCGCAGGAACACTCCCAGTCCTTTGTAGGACCAAATATCTTTTCGCAGTACAGACCGCCTCTTTCGGGCTTCTGTGTTCTGTAGTTGATTGTTTCGGGACGCTCAACAACGCCGTAGCTCCATGCACGGATCTGATCCGGAGAAGCAAGACCGATCTTCATTGAATCAAATGTTTTATATGCCAATTTACAGACCTCAATTCTTTCTATAGAAGTTTATGTGTGATAACACACGCTTTTCTGTCAATGCCTATGCTTAAATCATCGTCTGATTATTCGTCAAACGAGTCGTCAGCGTCATTTTCGTTGAAGTCGATGTCAAAATCATCTTCATCGTCCTTATCGGCATAGAATTCGCTGTCTTCGTCTATATCCTTAGTTGTGAAACCGTCATCAAGAGAGCCGTCCTCGGCTACATACTCAAATGTATCCTCGCCTGCCGCCTGACCGTATTCATCGTCTTCTTCATAAGTCTGTCTGAGATCAATCTCATTCTTGTCAGCATCAAGTACCTTGATGTCAAGACCGAGTGACTGAAGCTCCTTGAACAGAACCTTGAAGCTCTCAGGAACGCCTGCCTTAGGAACGGGATCGCCCTTGACGATTGCCTCGTAAGTTTTAACACGTCCTACTATATCGTCCGACTTTACAGTAAGGATTTCCTGAAGTGTATAAGCCGCACCGTAAGCCTCAAGTGCCCAAACTTCCATCTCACCGAAACGCTGTCCGCCGAACTGTGCCTTACCGCCGAGAGGCTGCTGTGTTACCAGTGAGTAAGGACCGGTTGAACGTGCGTGAATCTTATCGTCAACAAGGTGGTGGAGCTTGAGGTAGTACATATAACCTACTGTTACAGGGCTGTCGAACTTCTCGCCTGTACGACCGTCTGTAAGCTGTGTCTTGCAGTCAGAACGCATAGGAATCTTAGAGAAGTCTATCCTTGCGGAATCCTTATCCTTGTAGTTTTCACGTTCAGCCTCAGCCTTTTCAAAGCAAGCTCTGATGTCGACCTCGTGAGCGCCGTCAAATACAGGGGTCATTATCTGCCAGTCAAGTGCCTTACAAGCATAACCGAGGTGTACCTCGAGAACCTGACCGATGTTCATTCGTGAAGGAACGCCGAGGGGGTTCAGTACAATATCAAGCGGTGTACCGTCGGGAAGGAAAGGCATATCCTCCTGCTTTAAGATACGGGAAACGACACCCTTGTTACCGTGACGACCCGCCATCTTATCGCCGACAGAAATCTTACGCTTCTGTGCGATGTAGCATCTTACCACCATATTTACGCCGGGTGAAAGTTCATCACAGTTCTGTCGTGTGAACACCTTAACGTCAACGATGATACCGCTTTCGCCGTGAGGTACACGAAGTGAATTATCTCTTACTTCTCTTGCCTTATCACCGAAGATAGCACGGAGAAGTCTTTCTTCTGCGGTAAGCTCTGTTTCACCCTTAGGTGTAACCTTGCCGACCATAATATCGCCCGAGTGAACCTCGGCACCGATACGAATAATACCACGCTCGTCAAGATCCTTAAGAGCGTCCTCAGAAACGTTGGGGATCTCTCTTGTTATCTCCTCCGGTCCGAGCTTTGTATCACGGCATTCGAGCTCATATTCTTCTATATGGATTGATGTGTAGACATCATTATAAACGAGTTTTTCATTTATAAGAACGGCGTCCTCGTAGTTGTAGCCTTCCCATGTCATGAAGCCGATAAGAGCATTCTTACCGAGTGAAATCTCACCCTGGCTGGTAGCGGGACCGTCAGCAAGAACATCGCCGACCTTTATCTCCATACCCTTTGAAACAGCAGGACGCTGGTTCACGCAGGTGCCCTGGTTTGAACGCTTGAACTTTATCAGCTTGTAGCTGTGTTCAACACCGTTGTTATCGGTAACAACGATTTCGTCGGCACTGCACTTTGTTACAACACCGTCTTCCTTTGCTACTACAACCGCACCTGAATCAACGGCTGCCTTGTATTCCATACCGGTACCTACAATAGGATTCTGTGTTACCATAAGCGGTACTGCCTGACGCTGCATGTTCGCACCCATAAGAGCACGGTTTGCGTCATCGTTCTCAAGGAACGGAATCATCGCAGTAGCGACAGAAACGACCATCTTAGGCGAAACGTCCATGTAGTCTACACGGTCACGGTCAACTTCAAGAATTTCTTCACGGAAACGTGCATTTACACGCTTTCTTGCGAATTTTCCCTGCTCGTCAAGAGGCTCGTTAGCCTGTGCTACAACGTAGTTATCCTCCATATCGGCAGTCATATAGGTTACTTCGTCAAGTACAACGCCTGTTTCCTTGTCAACCTTACGGTAAGGAGCTTCAATAAAGCCGTACTTGTTTATCTTTGCAAATGAAGCAAGGTAAGAGATAAGACCGATATTAGGACCTTCGGGGGTTTCGATAGGACACATTCTTCCGTAGTGGGAATAGTGAACATCTCGAACTTCGAAGCTCGCACGGTCACGGGAAAGACCGCCGGGGCCGAGCGCTGAAAGTCTTCTCTTATGAGTAAGCTCTGCAAGAGGGTTGTTCTGATCCATGAACTGTGAAAGCTGTGAAGAACCGAAGAATTCTTTAACAGCGGCAGTTACAGGCTTTATATTGATAAGTGACTGAGGTGAAATTCCCTCTAAGTCCTGTGTAGTCATTCTTTCACGAACAACACGCTCCAGTCTTGAGAGACCGATACGGTACTGGTTCTGTAACAGCTCTCCAACCGCACGGATACGTCTGTTTCCAAGATGATCGATATCGTCATCTGTTCCTGCGCCCCACTCTAAGTGCATATTGTAGTTGATAGTTGCGAAGATATCCTCTTTAGTAATATGCTTTGGAATAAGGTCAGATATATCTCTCTTTATAGCCTCGATTCTGTCCTCAAGGGAATCATACTCCTCGAGAATCTGAGCGAGTACCGGATAGTAAACAAGCTCAGTAACACCGATAGACTTAGGATCCTCAAGCTCAGGAATCCAGCTTCTGATGTCAACCATCATAGAAGAAAGAATCTTGACATTTCTTGTCTCTGTCTGAATCCATAAAGCAGGAACGGCAGCGTTCTGGATCTGTGTGGCAAGCGCACGGTCAACAACAGTACCTGCCTCAGCGATAACCTCACCTGTAGAAGGATCAACTACGTCCTCAGCTAAAACCTGTCCACTGATACGGTTCTTTAAAGCAAGCTTCTTATTAAACTTATAACGTCCTACCTTGGCAAGGTCATATCTTCTAGGATCGAAGAACATTGCTGTGATAAGGCTCTCTGCACTCTCCTGTCTCTTATACACATCTCCGAGCCCACGAGACGCTCATGAATCTCGTAT
>ENA-OZZN01000438-OZZN01000438.1-human-gut-metagenome-genome-assembly--contig:-NODE-438-length-13493-cov-5.042268_pt1 | contig 13493 bp, 11 predicted proteins | sample MGYA00243646_ERZ654149 | MGnify/ENA primary metagenome ERZ654149 (study PRJEB26926, sample SAMN06164901) | human gut metagenome | biome: ENVO:00009003; feature: ENVO:2100002; material: ENVO:00002003...
AGGTAGTTTCGAGGGGGTGAGGTGTGGAGAGGGGGAACACACTGACACAGCCGTACACACATTGAAAATGGGTATGGCTGCCCCTTGGTAGTGGCTATCGCTCCGTATCCCGCTGGCGCTCTCGCCTGCGGTACAATTCCAATGCCTTGATGATGGTATCTTCAATTTTCTGCGCGGGCGTCCCCGGAGCAAAATACTTGCTGATACGCTCTTTCGGCATTTTGAATTGCTCTCGCTGGTTCGGCTTTTCCTCCTGCATAATGGAGAGGATGACTTCCTCCGTCAGCTTTCCGTCCCGGCTGAACTCTTTCATTTTGATGGCCTGCGCCAGCGACGGCGTGCAGTCCTCGCACTCCATCGTGTCATATAGGCTCTGCTGCTGTTCTTTGGAGAGGTAGGAAAGCTCCACGGCGGGACGGAAAGCGATCTTGCCGCTGTCCACCATGTCAAGCACCGGCGGGATCAGCTCAGTCAGGCGGATAAAGCGTCTGACTTGTTCTCGGCTATCACCGTTCTTCTGACCCAATTCCTCGTTGCTGCGGGACTTCGACCTCTGACCCTGCCGTTTCATGGCCTCCAACTTCATCTTGTAAGCAAATGCCTTTTCGGACGGCAAGATCGTTTCTCGCTGCAAATTGCTGTCCACCATGATGATCGTCGCTTCGTCATCGGTGAGGTTGCGGATGATGCAGGGCATCTCGGTGATCCCCGCCAGCATTGCCGCACACTTTCGCCTATGACCGGCGACCATCTCATAGCCGCCATCCGCTTTGGGGCGAACAAGGGCAGGCACCAGCACGCCGTACTGCCTTACGCTGTCTACCATCTCCGCCATAGCCTCGTCCTGCTTGACCTTGAACGGGTGGTTGGGAAAGTCGGAGATGTCGGCGGGGTTCAGCGTGACAACCTTTTCAAGCTGCGCTTCCGCACGGCTCTCGTCGGTGGAGAACAGGTCATCGAGCGGCGTCATCCCTAAATCTCTCGGTTTTGCGCTCAAGCTCCAACACCTCCTTCGTCAGCGATCGGTATGCGGCGGCGACCTTGCCGTTCTTGTCGTGGGCAAAAATGCTCTTGCCCCGGCCGCTGGTTTCCGCGGCCCGGACGGAAAAAAGGATCTCCGTCCCGAATACCCGGATCTTTTCGCCGTAATGGTTACGCAGAGATGCGATGATCTCCTTGGCCTCGTTGGTGCGGCTGTCCACCATCGTAAACAGGATGCCGTCGATTTTCAACTTCGGGTTGATCTGCCGCTTGACCTTTGCGATGGACTGCATCAGCAGGTCAAGACCCTTTGCCGAGAGATAGGACGGCTGGGACGGAATGATCACGCTGTCCGCTGCAGCCAGTGAGTTGATCGGCATCATACCGAGCGACGGCATACAGTCAATGAGGATATAGTCGTAATGTGGTTTGACCGCATTGATATATGTCCGCAGCACGCTTTCCCGGCTCATGGCGTTGATCAGCCGAATCTCCATGCCGGACAGTTCAATGTTCGCCGGGAGCAGGTCAACGCCCTCACCGTGATGCAGAATACCGCAGCCGTCCGGAATAGGGGTATCGTCGATCACATTCTGCATGATATCCGCCAGCGTAACAGGCAGCTCATCCGGCTTCGGGTAGCCGAGGGAGAGGTTCAAAGAGCCTTGCGCATCTGCGTCAATGAGCAGTACCCGTTTGTTTTGCTGGGCAAGTCCGATGCCGAGGTTAGCGGTGGTCGTGGTTTTACCCACGCCGCCCTTTTGGTTCGTCACCGCGATCACTTTGCAATTCGCCATATGGGGTTCCTCCTTTACATAGATTTAGCCGCCTGCTTCGCCGCAGGCGGCTATGTACGGGTATGAAAAAAGCCACCTGCATTTCTGCAAATGGCTTAATGGTTAAACCCTCGCTTTGAGTGTTTTACTGTATTTGGCATAATCTTCGCTCAATACATAATCTATCACACAGGCTTTGGGTATAAGATAGGTACATCTTATGTAAAAGTGTTTGACCTTGTTTGCCCGCATTATTTTTCGGGCTGTACTGTCACCGATACCACCCAGCATTGTTTGAAATTCGGGCAGAGTAACAACATCAGGATAGGAAGCGAAAAGTTTTTCATAATGTGCGCGTGTTTTCATAGCGATACCTCTTTCTTCTGAAATTGTGTTGTCAATGGCAGAGAAATACGCTATAATATGTTTGTGGTTTATGAATCTATTGCGTGTGCTGTTGTACTCCGTTTGGGGGTAACATCCCTCCGATGTCCCTCCAAAATCCAAAATTTCCGTCAAAATTGAAAAGTACGGAAATGGCAGACGAAACGGAGCTTTTTTACACACCAGTTTCAAAAGTAGTAGTGTTTGCAACGCTTTTGGTGTCCGTTAGCGACCTCCATAAGAGGTTGAGTTCGTTTGTATTCCCTGTGAAGCAAATAACTCAAAATCCGTTGGTAGCAATACCGTGCGGGTAAGGCACGGATGCCTTATAAAATGAACGCCCAAAGTTTCGCAAGGATGCGAAACCAACAGAGCGTTCATAAACGTGCAAAGGATGCACGATGGCGGTCGCACAAAGTCGGCGCAAGGACGCGCCGACCCAAACGACCGCAAACGCAAGGATGCGTGATAGTGCTTGCCCAAAGTTTCGCAAGGATGCGAAACCAAAAGAGCAAGCACGATTCGACAACCCCGCTACACTTTCGCCCGCTCAACAAGCGGGGTATTATTTTTTGGTGCGGCGGGAGGGAGAACCCGCAACTTGCGGGTCGTGCAAGGATGCTTACAAGCAACAACTTATACAATTTTTCATCCAACGTGTTGACAAATTACAACAATATATTGCAAAATCCGTTTAAATTTGTTATACTATACCAAAAGACTAAAAGACCGATAACATCATAAGCAATCGGCTGTAGGTTTTAAGGGGAGGGCATACATGAGCGTGAAATACATACTGTATAATCCTTTATCTTGCAATGGAAAAGGAACAGAGCTTGCGAAAAAGCTGACGGAAATATACAAGGACGATGAACTGAAATATTGCAATATGACGCAGATAAGCGGGTACGGCACATTTTTTGACAGTATTTCGTCCGAAAGCGATATTGTGCTGTGCGGCGGTGACGGTACGCTTAACCGTTTTATAAACGACAGCGACGGGTATCCTTATGAGAATCCGCTGTATTATTACGGTACGGGAAGCGGAAATGATTTTTTGCGTGATCTCGGCAAGGAGCAGGGCTGTGAGCCTGTAAGGATAAATGAATATGTCAGAAATCTGCCGATCGTAACGGTAAACGGCAAAAGCTCACGGTTTATCAATGCCATAGGCTACGGTATTGACGGATATTGCTGTGAAAAGGGCGACGAGCTGAGAGAAAAATCCGACAAGCCGATAAATTATACATCTATTGCGGTTAAAGGTCTGCTGTTTCATTTCAGGCCAGCGAATGCGGTTATAAACGTTGATGGCAGGGAGTACAGCTATAAGAAGGTATGGCTTGCACCGACAATGAACGGCAGGTTTTACGGCGGCGGTATGATGACCGCTCCGCAACAGGACAGAAACAATCCCGAGGGGAAGCTGTCGGTTGTTGTGATGCACGGCAGTGGAAAGCTGAAAACGCTTATGGTGTTCCCTTCAATCTTCAAGGGGGAGCATATCAGCCATACCGAGATGGTAGAGGTGCTGACCGGAAAGGAAATCACAGTGCGGTTTGATTCGCCTGCCGCACTGCAGATAGACGGTGAAACGGTAAAGAATGTCAGCGAATATTCGGTGAAGGCATATGACAGGGAGAACGGCGACCGGCAGTATACAGACGGAGAAAAGGAAAAAGAAAGCAAAACTGTTTGAATAAGTGTATAGGCAGGCGATGTCGGGTTGGGCGTGTTATAATTTAATAGGATATATCCGCAGAGCCTGCATATGTCGGGGCTAAAACGGCAAACAAAAAACCGCTTGATTTTGACAATCAAGCGGTTTTTAACTGGTCTGAGTGACAGGATTTGAACCTGCGGCCTCTACCACCCCAAGGTAGCGCGCTACCAATCTGCGCCACACCCAGATAACAGTAAATATTATACACGGTTTTCGGGTATTTGTCAAGGGCTTTTTTAAAAAAATACGAAAAATTTTCGGCAGAGCTGTTCAAACGGCTTTGTTGTGCGAAATGACAGGCTGTGGTTGATGTTGCCGTAGGGTGAAGCGGGGCGGTTGTGGTCGATGTTGCCGTAGAGTGAAGCGGAGCAGTTGTGGTCGATGTTGCCTTAGGGTGAAGCGGAGCGGTTATGGTCGATGTTGCCGTAGGGCGAAGCAGAGCGGTTGAATGATATACGGAAAGGTGAGTTTTGAGAAAAAATGACGTTTGCTATTGCGAACACGGACAATTTGTGATACAATATAAAATGTGTCGGTATGTGCAGATGAAGCACTGTATGTGTCAAAGATACAGGCGGCAGATACAGATGACACAGGAAAGTAAAAAATCCGATGAAAAGGACGGTTATTTATAATGACAAATTATGAAACTTACGAAAGCCCTTTCTGTACGAGATATGCAAGTGAGGAAATGCAGTTTACATTCTCTGCGCAGAAGAAGTTTTCGACATTCCGCAGATTGTGGGTAGCGCTTGCAAGAGCGGAAATGAAGCTCGGACTTGAGCAGGTAACACAGGAAAAGGTTGACGAGCTTGAGGCGCATATTGATGATATTGATTTTGCTTATGCGGCTGAGGAAGAGAAGAAGCTCCGCCACGATGTTATGGCGCACGTCCATACATACGGAAAGTGCTGTCCGAAGGCCGAGGGCATAATCCATTTAGGCGCTACAAGCTGTTATGTAGGCGACAACACCGATGTTATCGTAATGCGTGACGCTATGAAGATAGTACACAGAAAGCTCGTGAACGTTCTTTCGAACTTCGCTTCTTTTGCGGATAAATATAAGGATATGCCCTGTCTTGCATATACACATTTACAGCCTGCACAGCTGACTACCGTAGGCAAGCGTGCTACACTGTGGATGAACGAGCTTCTGATGGACCTTGAGGATCTTGAGTATCAGATGGGTAATCTGAAGCTGCTCGGTCAGAAGGGTACTACAGGCACACAGGCGAGCTTTATGGAACTGTTCCACGGAGATGAGGAAAAGATAGAAAAGCTGGAGCAGATGATAGCTGAGGAAATGGGATTCAAGCAGTGCGTACCCGTAAGCGGTCAGACCTATTCAAGAAAGGTTGACAGCAGAATAGTAAACGTACTGGGCGGTATTGCACAGAGCTGTTCAAAGTTCTCGAACGATCTGCGTATCCTTGCAAACTTCAAGGAGATGGAAGAACCTTTCGAGAAGAATCAGATCGGTTCTTCGGCTATGCCTTATAAGAGAAACCCGATGAGAGCGGAGAGAATAACCTCGCTTTCAAGATATGTTATGATAGATACTCTTAATCCTGCGTTTACGGCAGGCACGCAGTGGTTTGAGAGAACGCTCGACGACAGTGCAAACAAGCGTATCGCAGTAGCGGAGGCATTCCTTGCAACAGACGCCATACTGAACATTATGCTGAATATCACAAACGGACTGGTCGTATATCCTAAGGTCATCCGTGCAAGAGTAATGAAGGAGCTTCCTTTCATGGCAACGGAAAACATTATGATGGACGCAGTTATGAAGGGCGGAAACAGACAGGAGCTTCACGAGAAGATAAGACAGCACAGCATTGCCGCAGGTAAGGTTATCAAGGAGGAGGGCGGAGAAAACGACCTCGTTGACAGAATCGCCGCAGACCCCGACTTCATGACTACAAAGGAAGAGATTGAGGCAAAGCTCATCCCCGAAAATTACACGGGCAGAAGCGCAAGCCAGGTGACCGCATTCCTTGACAGGTGCATAAAGCCTGTCCTTGAAAAGAATAAGGACGTTCTCGGAGAAAAGGCTGAGCTTTCCGTATAATGAACGGATTGTGAAAATTGCAGAAATTCTTTACTATTTCTTGACTAATCGAAATCATTATAGTATAATACTGTAATGTATAAATTAACAGGATGTGCTGAGGCACAGAAACGGAGTGAAACATTTGAAAAGAGTGGCAAAGCCTGTGTTCTTTATAGTGCTGGCGGTTATACTGGCATTTACAGGCATAGTATTTTTCGGTGTTCATACCCAGTACGGCGATTTCACGACCACTATTATAAGAGGTGTAAGTGATATTCGTTGGGGTATTGATATCAGAGGCGGTGTTGACGTTACATTTACGTCACCGGCAGACTACGATGCGACCAATGAAGAGGTCGATGCAGCAAAGTCGATCGTTGAAACAAGACTTGTTGCAAACAACATAACAGACTATGAGGTTTATGTTGATTATAACAGCGATAAGATAATCGTGCGTTTCCCGTGGCAGGCTGAGGATGACAGCTTTGATCCGGAAGCGGCTGTAAAGGAGCTTGGTGCTACCGCACTGCTCACCTTCAGAGAAGGCTCGGAAAAATCGCTTTCCGACGGTCAGACATACGAGGATCTGCCCCTTATCATTTCCGGCTCGGACGTTGAAAAGGCTTCTGCCGTATATCAGCTCAAGAGCGGAAACAGCAAGGAATATGAGTATATGGTATCCTTAAAGCTGAAGGACAGCGGCAAGGAGAAGTTTGCAGAGGCTACAAAGAAACTCGCATCATCAAAGGGATACATTTCAACCTACATGGACGATAAGTGCATTTCAACAGCTACCGTAAAAGAGGAAATCAGCGGCGGTGAGGCTACAATCAGCGGTAACTTTACGGCTGATGAGGCTAAGGCGCTTGCAGACCAGATAAACGGCGGTGCGTTACCGTTCAAGCTGGAAACATCGAGCTTCAGCACTATCTCGCCCACACTCGGTACGGGTGCCCGTGACGCTATGGCAATAGCCGGCGTTATCGCATTTGCACTTATAATGATATTCATGATTGCACTGTACAGACTGCCCGGTGTTGTAGCCGTTATCGGTCTTATCGGACAGGTAGCAGGTACGTTCTGTGCTATAACAGGCTTCTTCCCGTTCTCAAACAGCTTTACGCTGACAATACCCGGTATCGCAGGTATCATTCTTGCGGTAGGTATGGGCGTTGACGCTAACGTTATCACGGGCGAGCGTATAAAGGAAGAAATAAACAGCGGCAAGACGATAGATACAGCGATAGCTACAGGTTATAAGAGAGCGTTCAGTGCGGTATTTGACGGTAATATCACAATGATTATCGTTGCTATCATACTTATGGGTGCTTTCGGTACACCCGACAGCCTTGCGTCTACTATACTGAAGCCCGTATTCTTTATGTTCGGCGCTTCAACGGAGGGTACTATCTACTCATTCGGCTATACTCTGATGGTCGGCGTAATACTGAACTTCCTGTTCGGCATATTTGCGACAAGACTTATGACAATGTCGCTTTCCAGATTCAAGATATTCAGAAATCCTGCTCTCTACGGCGGAAAATCTGCAAAGAAGCGTGCCGCTGAAAAGGCTGCCGCAACGGAAGGCGGTGCTTCAAAATGAATAACAAAAAAGTATTTGATTTTATAGGATACAGAAAGGTACTCTTTCTGATACCGATCGTCATTGCTGTAATTACGGTTATCTTCAACTGCATATTCGGCATTGAAATGGCTATTGAATTCAAGGGCGGTACAATGCTGACCTACAGCTATACCGGCGAAATTGACACAAATGCGGTAAAGAAGACGGTTGAGGGCGAAAATTACGGTGCTGTTACTGTAACTACAGGTTCTTCGATGAACAGCTCGCTTGAAGTCATTGAAATTTCATTCTCGTCTTCAGAGGGACTTACAGCAGATAAGCAGACAGCTTTATCGGATAAGCTCCAGCAGACCTTCAAGGATAACAGCCTTACGCTTGTAAACAGCCAGGATGTCAACCCCACATCAGGTACGGAGTTCTTCCTTAAGTGCCTTGTTGCAGTATTGTTCTCGTTTATACTGCTCGTTATCTATATTGCGTTCAGATTCAAGAAAATCGGCGGTCTTTCGGCAGGTGTGTTTGCACTGGTAGCCCTTGTTCACGACTGCTTCATGGTTTATGCTGTGTTCGTGTTCTGCCGTTTCCCGATCGACGCAAACTTTATGGCGGTTGTTCTTACCGTACTCGGTAACTCTATCAACAATACAATCGTTGTATATGACCGTATCAGAGAGAACCGTAACCTTTACGGCAACTCGCTTTCACTCAAGGAACTTGTTAATATGAGTATCACTCAGTCGATAACACGTTCTGTAAACACAACTGTTACCACAGCCTTTGCCGTACTCGCAATCTGCGTTGTATGCGCAATCTGCGGCGTAACCTCGATAATGACATTTGCTATTCCTATGATGGCAGGTCTTATCTGCGGTACCTATTCTTCACTGTGCATCTCGGGTCCCCTGTGGGTACTCTGGCAGGAGAAGCACGGCAAGAATTATACAAATGCAGGAAACGGCGAAAGCAAGAAGGATACAAAGAATCTTGCTTCAAAGGGTACGGTAGACACAAAGAAGCTCATGGTATAATCACCTGCGGCTGATAATTCAATCAAAAATAAAAGCCGCATAGCACATAAAGTCTTTGCGGCTTTTGAATTTAGACAGATATTCATAAAAACCAAATGGGAGAGATTTTTAAAAATCCCGGAGGATATTTTGAAAAGAGATATTACTAAAAAAATTACAACACATTTCGGTAAACTAATACGCAGTCCGAAGCTGTTGCTGACGCTGATAATTCCGCCGATAGCGGTAATTGTCATAGGACTTGCGGTATTTGCGGGCAGCGGGCTTTATCCGTTCGGAGATAAAACGCTCGCATGGTGCGATATGCACCAGCAGGTGCTTCCTTTATTGCTCGACTTCAAGGACATACTTGAGGGCAAGGGGGATTTCTTCTTCAACTGGCAGAATGCCGGCGGAATGAATTTCCTCGGCGTGTTCCTGTTCTTTATATCAAGCCCGTTTTCGCTTCTTGTTGCATTTGTCGACAAAGCGGACATGATGCTGTTCATGAACATTATGACGCTTATGAAAATGGCTGTCTGTGCGATAACCGCAAATGCGTACTTCCGCACCTGCCATAAAAAGCTGGATGTGACATATTCGGCGCTTTTCAGCGTTATGTATGCGTTCAGCGGTTATTCGATGCTGTTCTATCAGAACACGGTGTGGCTTGATGTAATGTACTTCTTCCCGCTGCTGCTGATAGCGTTCAATTCGCTCGTAAAGCGTAAACGCACAGGCGGACTTATATTCTGCCTTGTCGGAATGCTGGTGCTGAATTATTATCTCAGCTATATGGTGGTATTGTTCACGATACTGTATTTCGGCGTTTACATTTTTCTCAACAGGAAAAAGGGCAGTACAAAGGGCATTGCGCCGCGGTTTATCATAGGCTGCGGTATAGCGGCGCTGATCTCCGCTGTTGTATGGCTTCCGAGCTTTGTACAGTATCTTTCATCCGCAAGGGGAGCGAACATACTCAAGGGTCTGTTTGATTCTGCGGTATTTGCAGGGATATATACAAATCTGCCGCTTATTTTCTGTACGGGATTTTCCGTTGCGGCTTTCATTGTGTATTTTCTGCGAAGAAAGAGCAAGAACAGCAGATTCTATGCACTGCTTTCGTTTCTTACGCTTCTGCCGGTAGTGTTTGAGCCGATAAACAAGATGTGGCACACTGGCGACTATATGGCATTCCCTATGCGGTACGGCTATATGACTACGCTTATGATGCTGACCTTTGCGGCGGTGAAGCTGTCGCATACAAAGCCTGACGATTATGCACAAAAGAATAAAAAGCCTTATCTTATCGGAATAACTGCCGCCGGCGTTATCTATTTCGGTTTTACGATATGGTACTACTGTAACTGCAGATACGACCTGGATTCGTATGTTTCGACACTGTGGGGAAGCTCGGAGTCGTTCGTACTGCTTTTGATAATCTTCTGCGGATTTACGGCACTGTATGTTCTGACTATGGCTTTCGGCGTTTTCAAGAAGCTCACTTTCAAATCGGTTTGTTCTGTACTGGCTGTAATTGTTGTAGCCGAGAGCGTTTTCAACGCAAACGTGTATATAGGCGCATCGGCATATACCCCTGTCAAGTACAACAATGCGATAGAGCTTGAAGGAAAAATCCCCGAGGACGAGGATTTTTACAGGGTGAAGCTGATGCAGTGGCCGAAGAAATATTTTGACGCAAATCTTATAGGCGGACTGGGCTATCCCACCATCGCACATTATACCTCGCTTACATCGGAGGATTATATGTTTGCGATGAAGCGGCTCGGCTACTCGTCCTACTGGATGGAGGTCACAGGCAACGGAGGCACGGCTCTTACCGACGCCGTTATGAATATAAAATATTATATAGAGAAATTCAGTGCAAGAGAGCCTGTGATTTATCGTGACAAGAACTATTCGATCTATGAGAGCGAATACTATCTCCCGCTCGGAATAGTGACCGACAGCGATCTGTCACAATGTACGGAGCTACCTAAGGCAGAACGCATAGTTATACAGGAATATCTTGCAAAGAATCTGCTTGACACCGGCAACGAGCTTCTGTTCACCGAGTATGAGCATACCGGAGAAAAGAATATACGGTATGCACATCGTGACGGGATATATTATTTCACACCCAAGAGCAATACACGCATCGCAACGCTCAGCTACAAGCTGGATATAGGTGAAAAGCAGGCGTTGTATTTCGATTGCTTTGATCTTGTTACGAGAAATATCAACGAGCATATCAACGGTTCGTTTGCAATATATGTAAACGGCATCAAGCAGGATCTGTCGTTCCCTAATAAAGACAGCAACGGGCTTTTATATCTCGGTACTTTCGAAAATGAGAAGGTAAGTATAGATATTGATGTAAACGAAAGCACTTATTGCTCAAGCTACGGTGTTTACGGGCTGTCATTAGATAAGCTGGAGAAAGCTATCAATAAAACAAAAACCGCCGACCTTAAGGTTGACGGAGGGAATATAAGCGGAACGGCAGACAATGCAAAGAGCGGTCAGTGGCTGTTTTTGTCGGTGCCGTATGACAGCGGATTTTCTGCGACGATAAACGGCAAGTCTGCTGAGATATACCGTTCTATGTCGGGCTTTATGGCGGTAAAGCTGGAGGAAGGCAAAAATGATATAACCTTCAGTTTCTGCCCTAAAGGACTTAAACCGGGTATTGTGCTGAGCGTTGCAGGCTTTGCGGCACTGGCGCTGTACATTATATTCCGCAAAAAGATAACGGCAATTGCCGATAAGGCGGAAGGTCTGTGCAGGGTCGGCGTTTATGCATTGCTTGTTGCGGTGCTGGCGGCGGTGTATGTATTACCGCTCATCATATCAATAATAGGGAACATTTGTTCTCTGGCGGGCTGATTTTCAGAAAGGAAGTAATGAAAATGGATATTGGCGTATCAACGGCTTGTCTGTACCCTCTTGAAACAGAAAAGGCTCTTTATGAGCTTGCCGAGCGGGGCGTAAAAAATGTTGAGATATTCGTAAATTCGATAGACGAGCTTGAAGGGCAGGTGCTTGTTGAGCTAAGAAGGATCATCGGTGAATACGGGATGAACGTATTATCCATGCATCCGTTTTCTTCGCCTATGGAAACACTGTTCCTATTCGGCGATTATCCACGCAGAACCGAATATCTGATAGATATTTACAAGAGGTATTTTGAGGTTATGGCGGAGATCGGTGCGGATGTGTTTGTCCTGCACGGAGCTATCCTAAGCTCAAAGGTGCCTGATGAAAGGTACATGGAACGTTATCTGCGTCTGTTCCGCCTTGCAAAAGAATTCGGTGTTACGGTGGCACAGGAAAACATCTGCTACTGCAAGAGCAGCAGTGTAAGATTTATCGAGGATATGATCGGACAGCTCGGCGACGAGGTCAGATTTGTTGTAGATCTCAAACAGGCGAGAAGGAGCAATGTAGATCCGTTCAGGCTTCTTGATATAATAGGTGACAAGGTCGTACATCTTCATGTAAGCGACGGCGACGCAGGCTGCGATTGCCTGCCGATAGGAAAGGGCAGCTTTAACTTCAACCGTCTTTTCAGCGAGCTTGAAAAAATAAATTACGATAAAGCAATGATAGTAGAGCTTTACCGTGAGAATTACAGCAGCTATGACGAGCTTGCTGCGTGTGCGAATAATATGAAAAAGATATACGATAAGTATAAGATGGGGCTTTGATTACAGAAAACGCTTGAAAAAGCTGCGAAAGTGTGTTAAAATACATAAATACAGCAATATGGAAAAGGAAACCGTGAGGATCAGAGCGAAAGCGAGGATAACAGATGAAATGCCCGGAATGCGGATATGAGGACAGCAAGGTAATAGACAGCCGCCCTGCGGAAAATAAAATTCGCAGAAGACGTGAATGTCTGTCGTGCAAGTGCCGTTTTACGACCTATGAAATGGTGGAAACAATACCGCTTATGGTTGTTAAAAAGGATAATACCATTGAACCTTTTGACCGTGACAAGCTGATAAACAGGCTTGCGAGAGCTACAGTAAAACGTCCGGTACAGATCGAAGACCTTGAAAAAATGGTTGAGGATATTGTACAGGAGCTGAAGAACCAGTTCAGACGTGAGGTATCGTCGGACGAGATTGGTGAGCTGGTACTGCGAAGGCTGAAGGATATAGATAAGGTGGCGTATATCAGATTTGCTTCGGTATATCGTGACTTTAATGATATTGACAGCTTTGTCAGAATAATTTCCGAGCTGAACGAGGAAAAATAGGATTTTTATCGGTGCCGTCCTTAAAGGGCGGCATTGCTTTTTGCATTACGGAAAGAACACACGAGTTTTCAACATATAGCAATGCGGTTGTTGATAACTAAATGTTGATAGCAGAAAACTGTATATTGTGGTTGTTTACATTTTGCACAATCGGGGAATATAACAGTTTAAAACCATTTGTGCAAAATTAAAATGAAAAAGCTGTTGACAAAGCTCGAAAAGCGTGATATAATAGACAAGCACTCAAACGAGAGGCACAAAAACAGAGGGTACTTGAGAAAGCCTGAAACCGCTTGAACAGCGAGAAAGAGGGCAGTCGAGGGTACGGAGACGGACCGAAAAAACCGGAAGGAAGAAACGGCGGAAGCACGGTGACCGACTGGTAAAAAGTTCAAAACTGTGAAAAAAGAAATTTAAAAAATTTCAAAAAAGTGCTTGACAAACTCGAATGAATGTGATATAATAAATAAGCTGTCGCAAGAGCGGCACAAAGTTCCTTGAAAATTGAACAGTACAGAATTAAAAACATTACCTTGAGATTCTTAAGAGAATAACAAGAAATTCTGGATGAACACAAAATAACGTGCTAATAGATAGCAAGTTAGCGTTCAGCAGAGCAATCAAACTTTGATATTTAAAGCGAAAGCTTGAATATACCATTTAACAAAGAGTTTGATCCTGGCTCAGGACGAACGCTGGCGGCGCGCCTAACACATGCAA
>ENA-OZZN01000463-OZZN01000463.1-human-gut-metagenome-genome-assembly--contig:-NODE-463-length-13055-cov-6.203538_pt1 | contig 13055 bp, 8 predicted proteins | sample MGYA00243646_ERZ654149 | MGnify/ENA primary metagenome ERZ654149 (study PRJEB26926, sample SAMN06164901) | human gut metagenome | biome: ENVO:00009003; feature: ENVO:2100002; material: ENVO:00002003...
GGCATACGAGATTCATGAGCGTCTCGTGGGCTCGGAGATGTGTATAAGAGACAGTACAGATGGTGCACTCTTCTTGCACGGATACTGCCGTAAATATATCAAGATTATGTATCCAATATGACAATTGGCATCTGACGAGCTGGCTTCCGCAAGGAAAAACGAAAAAAACACTTTGTGGGGATACAGAAAATTACGTCACCATATATCGCTGTATATCAGCATAATGCGGTGACGGGACAAAAAACATTGCAGTGCGGAAACGAAAAATAACAGTATGTAAAGTTTTATCAGATTATAACTTAACAACAAAGATGGATATTCCCGGCAGACAAACTTTTTGAGAGCCGGGCATCTGCTACGACATAATGTGTCATACCAAAGAAACAGTTTGCATTTTTTATTTTACGATTGTTCCGACAAAGGTTTGTGCTCCTGCATTATTCAAGATATATACTGTATAGAATCCGCCAGGTAATGAGGCTATGGACATTTGGGGTGCATAAACAAAATATTTTATTTCTTCACCGGTAGCAGTAAATATTTTCACTGTTTTTGCTTCTTTTATTTCAGGCAGGGTGAGAATATCTCCGTCATTTAGTAAAGGCATGTCTGTTTCTGAAATTGCATTCAGTTCCAAGGGAGCGCTTTCGTTTCCGAAACGGTCGGCAGCAGTTACGGCAAAATAACGTTTTTGTCGCCAAGGTGAAATAGGGGTATATTCGTATTCCGTATGGGTGAGATAGGTTTCCAGTAAGTTTCCGGCATCTGTGATATCTACTGGATAGGTATCTGAGGCATAAAGATGATAGGTGACAAGACCTCCGTTGTTATCTGTGGAAATCTGCCAGCTCATGTGCATTTTTCCGTCCGGCAACAGTTGCAGGGAAGGCATGGCCGGAGTGGATGGGGGGATGCTGTCCATCCAGGTCATTGGGGGAATCAATGCCGGAGTGGTATAGAAATTCTCTTGGAGTTCGTCCCAAATGCCTTTGGTGTTGTTTAATAGAAAACGATTGCGGAAATAGGCTTGTCCGTTTAGTTTTATCTGACGGGTGAAATAAAGTTGGCGGACTATTTCGTCCAACGGCCAATTTTGTTCGTTGGGAGAGAGGAAATAAATGCCCAAACCAGGTATTATCCAGCGGTTACCACAATTCTCTTTCCAATCCAATGCAAAAGGATAGAAATTATTTCCCTGAAAATACATCATCGGGAACAATGCATCATGAATACCTTCTTTTAGCCATTTCTGAGCATCTTGGTAAACTACATGATAAGCGTTCCATCCACGGGAGGGGTATCGGTTGGTATCTCGGTATTTGCCAATAGGGGAACTGCTGACTTTCACCCAGGGTTTGATAGTCTTGATGTCGGTATAGAGCCTATGCACAATATCTGTGATATTATCACGCCGCCATTGTTTCAACTCCTTACCTTTACCGTATTTCCGGTAGGTGTCCTTGTCAGGAAAGTTATCGGCTTGCTCGGGGTAGCGGATGTAATCGAAATGAATGCCGTCTATATCATAACGGGAAGTTATTTCTTTTACTATGCATGACAGATATTCTTTGGTTCCCGGATTTCCCGGGTCCAAGTACCAGTTACCTTTATAAAGTTTGCAAATTGTCCGGTTTTTCCGTACTACGGAGCTACGTCCTTGCAATTGTACTTGACGGGTATTTCCGGCAGGAATCGTAACAATCCATGCATGTAGTTCCATGCCTCGTTTGTGGCATTCTCCGATGGCGAAAGCCAAAGGGTCATATCCGGGATTCCCTCCTGTGCTACCTGTCAGTGATTCGGCGAAAGTTTCTATGGCGGAAGGATAAATCATATCTCCGCGCAGACGGGTTTGCAACAATACCGTATTGAAATTGGCGGCTTTCAGACGATCCAGTATATCACATAATTCTTTTTGCTGACGCCGGATGCCTGATGCGTTTATTGCCTTGTTACGAGGCCAGTCCATTCCTCCAAGCGTAGTGAGCCAGGTGGCACGGATTTCATATTTAGGTTGTGAGAAAACTGATAAGAAACTCACTATGACTAGTAATAAAGTTATAAAGAATGTTCGCATTTACTTTAATTTTAGGGCAAAGATACGAAGTAATCAATTAATTCGTTACTTTTGCCCCAACAAAACAAAAAATAGAATATGATAACCTTTATTATTGCATTATTGGTTCTTGTAGGCGGATACTTTTTGTATGGAAGTTATGTGGAACGTGTGTTCGGTCCTGACAAGATTAGGAAGACACCTGCCCTGACCATGGCGGATGGTGTTGACTTTATTCCACTTCCTACTTGGAAGATTTTTATGATTCAATTTTTGAATATAGCCGGCTTAGGACCTATTTTCGGTGCTATAATGGGAGCGAAGTTTGGTACGGCGTCTTATTTGTGGATTGTTTTAGGTACCATTTTTGCCGGGGCGGTACACGATTATTTGTCCGGAATGCTTTCCATTCGGCATGAGGGCGAGAGTTTGCCGGAAATTATCGGTCGTTATTTAGGGCTTCCCACAAAGCAGTTAATGCGTGGTTTTACGGTTGTGCTGATGATATTAGTCGGAGCGGTTTTTGTGGCAGGACCAGCCGGATTGCTTGCCAAACTTACTCCGGAGTATATGGATGTTACTTTTTGGATTATTGTTGTGTTTTTCTATTATATGTTGGCTACATTGTTGCCGGTAGATAAGATTATAGGAAAAATATATCCATTGTTTGCCATTGCTTTATTGTTTATGGCAGTGGGGATTTTGGTGATGTTGTTATGGAATCATCCGGCATTGCCCGAAATTACGGACGGGCTGCATAATACCCATCCTGCCGGATTACCAATTTTTCCTATAATGTTTGTTTCTATTGCTTGTGGGGCCATCAGTGGCTTTCATGCCACACAATCTCCACTGATGGCACGTTGTATGAAGAATGAGAAGTATGGTCGTCCTATTTTTTATGGAGCGATGGTGACCGAAGGGATAGTGGCATTGATTTGGGCTGCTGCCGCTACTTATTTTTTTCATCAAAATGGTATGGAGGAGAGTAATGCTTCGATTATTGTGGACAGCATAACCAAGGAATGGTTGGGTACGATAGGAGGTTTATTGGCTGTACTGGGGGTAATTGCCGCTCCTATTACCAGTGGAGATACCGCTTTGCGTTCAGCTCGTTTGATTGTTGCCGATTTTATGCATTTGGAACAAAAAAGTATAGCGAAACGTTTATTGATTTGTATTCCTATTTTTGCGGTAACTATCGGTATATTATTGTACAGTCAGCGTGATGCGGCGGGATTTGATATGATATGGCGTTATTTTGCCTGGTGTAATCAGGCTTTGTCTGTGTTTACTTTGTGGGCGGTCACTGTTTTTCTAGTACGTGCGAAAAAGAATTATTATATCACCTTGTTTCCTGCCCTGTTTATGACGGCTGTATGTTCTACTTATATTTGCATAGCCCCCGAAGGATTAGCGTTTTCGGATTATGTATCTTATATAATTGGTAGTCTTTGTACGTTGGTAGCCGCTATAGGGTTTGCAAGTTGGTATAGGAAACAAAACAGCATAGTTTATGAAAAAATATAGAAAATCGATTTGGTTGCCTGTAGCTTTATTGGTTTATACTACGGCGATGGCCGTTTATTTTATTCCGCGCAATACGGAAATAAGTGATACGGAAAAGTATCTCACAGTAGGTTTATCCTATATGATTATAGCGTTGTTATGGATTGTCCTTCGTAAGAAAGAAAAGGCGGAGGAAAGACGTGAACGTGATTTGGAAAACAAAAAATAACTATTAAACGACAACATTATGAAGAAAATTTTAGTCAGCTTGATGCTGTTGGTAATGACTGCACTGAGTGCACATGCTCAATTTGAGAAGGATGTATGGTATGTGAATGCTTCATTGACAGGGCTTGACCTATCTCATAGCAAGAATGAAGGAACAAATTTTGGTTTTGCTTTAACCGGCGGCGCATTTGTAGCCGATAATGTGGCTGTGTTGCTGAATTTTAAAGGCAATTATGTAGAACATGGAATGGATGAAACCAGTATTGGTGCACAGGGACGTTATTATTTTTCCAGTTGCGGTATTTATGGAGGACTAGGAATGGCGTATAAACACCTTTCTTGTGTAGGATTTAAAAAGAATCTGGTTTGTTTGACACCGGAAGTCGGATATGCTTTTTTCTTGGGTAGAAATGTGACTATTGAACCGTCTGTATATTATGACTTGAGTTTTAGTGATACTTCAGAATTTAGTAAATTAGGATTCAAGATAGGATTCGGGGTTTATTTCTGATTGATTTAATTCCACCACAGATTACGCAGATTATTGAATGGGAGAATTCATTGAAATTCAATCTATGTAAATCTGTATAATCTGTGGTGAAAAACTTTTTATGTGAGATTAATGCGCATAGAGATGCGTGAACGGAATTTCTTTACCATCACTACCTGTTACTTTTAATTTCAGTTGTCCTCCGTTTTGGTCGAAATAACGTAATTCCATTGGATGATATCCTTTCGCCAATGCCTTTTGTCCCACTATTTCTTTAGGTCCGTGAGGTCCGTCATTGTCTACTATCTGTTCATTGTCTATGGTCAATGTACTACCATCGTCGGACAGGAGTGCAAAAGTGTAGATATCGTCTTGAGGAGCATTGAAATATCCTTTGATAATCAGTCCGATATTTCCTTTTACTTTTTTAGGAATCATAACGTCTTCCACTGGATAAGTACCATTGACCGGAGCTTTTTCTATTTCACTGCATTTATTTCCTTTAAATTCGTGCCATGTAGCTTTCAAACCCGGATTGGAAGGAGCGGCAGTTACAGAGGGGGTATATTCACTTTTGATGAAACGTGTCTTGGCTATGTCACCTTTCTTTCCATTAGGGCGGAAGGTGCAGAAAGTAAAGTCTGTGGTTTCAGTCACTTTGATGGGACCTTCATATACGGGAGATTGTAAAGTAGGAGTACTGCCATCAGTGGTATAGTGAATTTCCGCAGTGGGGTCAAGGCAAGTTACATTGATGGTTCCTTCACCGATAAAGGCGTTGACGGCATTAAAGCCTTCCAAATCGGGTATACGGTAATTGATACCCATGATATTGAGACGTTCAAACTGATCAGACAGGCGTTGTTTGAAGGCATTCCAGTCTTTTTGCTCCGGTTTGCTCCAACCTAATTCGGCAATAGCCAGCAAACGTGGAATGGCCATATATTGCATACGTGCGTTGGAAGGAATCCATTCGCACCAAATATTTCCCTGCACTCCTAAAATCAGCGACTGCTGCTCGGGAGTCAGGTTGTCTGTCGTATCCAGATTATAAATGCTTGCCATAGAATTCTTGTCTTCTGCATAATCCAAATAAAATTGTCCGTTAGGAGTGAAAATGACAGGGTTGCCTTGTGCCGTTGCCTTGGTCGCTGCATCTTTTACCCAGCTGCGCCACCACATTACGGTGGCTGTTTTAGACAATCCGCCTTCAATGATTTCATCCCAGCCTATCATTTCTTTGCCTTTCCCGTTAAAGAATCTCTCCATGTCATGAATGAACCATGACTGCAGTTCTTCTTCGGTTTTCAGATTATTGTCATGCATACGTTTCTGGCAGTCCGGACATTTTTTCCAATTGGTTTTTTCTACTTCGTCACCTCCTATATGTACATACTTATAGGGGAAAAGGGCTATCAGTTCTGCATAAATATTCTTGCAGAACTCCAATGCAGAGTCTTTCCCCGGACAAACAGGTGAGGAGAAGACGCTTCCCCAACCGGTTTCGTTAAAACAGGAAACACCTTCATAGTTACTCACAGCTGCCAGCATGTGTCCCGGCATATCAATTTCGGGAATAATATCTATGCCTCGTATTTTGGCGTATGCTATGACATCCTTGATATCTTCCTGAGTGTAGTAGCCTCCATATAGGGTGTCACCTTCTACGATGCGTATCTTGTCTTCGGGAATTGCCATATCCGGATTGTTGTCAGTCTTTGACTGACGTATGCATTCGCGGTCATGGGAATTGAATTTGCGCCAGGCTCCTTTTTCCGTCAGTAAAGGATATTTCTTGATTTCGATACGCCATCCTTGGTCATCGGTAAGATGCCAGTGGAATTTATTCATCTTGTAAAGGGCCATGACATCCAGTAATTCTTTCACCTCATCTATTGTGTAGAAATGGCGGGATACGTCCAGCATGATGCCTCTCCATTCAAAGCGGGGGGCATCTTGAATGTTAACGGCCGGTATGGCCCAGTCTGTACCTTTAACAATTTCTTTAGATTCTATTTGCGGGGGAAACAGCTGTCTGAGGGATTCGATACCTGCAATGACACCTCCGTAAGAGTTACCTGTAATGTTGACCTTATCGCTCTCGGCTGTCAGGGTATAGGCACCTTCTTTTCCTTGAACATCCCCCAAGGCAAGGGTGATGGTTCCTTCGCCTTCTTTTACTTTAAGGTCGTAGCCTGTGGCACCGGAAAGCATATCGGCCAAATACTCGGCTGCGGGAATTAGTTCGGCGTCAATAACACCGATGGAGGTATTACTTTTCAATACAAAAGCACCGTTTGTTTCCTCCAGATGGTTGGTTATGGGTACAATGGATACCTCTTTTGTTACAGGGGGAGTACTGGTACATGCTCCCAACATCAATGTGCCTGCTAACATACAGGCGGTCATTAACTGCTTATGTGTACATTTGGTCATAGGATAATAAATTAGGTTATTGGACAAAGATAACAGAAATATTGGGAAAAACGATATTATTTGGCGGGATATTGGAAAGTAACCAGTACTCCTTTATGGTCTGTAGGCCATACGCCCAATGGTTCTATAAACTTGTCTTTAGATGTTTCCTGAACACGCTGTGCACGGACTATGGAATTTTTCGGACCGAAAATGGCGGCGTCTTTCACTTTCAACCCCTTTTCGGGATAATACCAAATGTAATCTATACGGTCGCGTTCATCTGCTTTGGGAGCCCAGGTTATTTTGTCGGCGGGCTTTGCCGGATTATCCGAAGGATAAGTGAAGCCGGGATAGTTTAATACATCTGGATAGAATTCTCGATAGGCGTCTTTCAATCCGGCTTCGTCTAACAGGACAGGAACTGTCCAGGGGATTACAAAGCCATGATGGTCATACAGGTCTTTGGTCTCTTCAGTCCAATCTTGATGTGAAGGTTCATTAAAATCTCCTCCTAAAATGATGGTGTAGCCGGCTGCACGATCTTTTTTTGCCTGTTCAATGAATAGTCTGATGGCGTCATCGCGTTGTGAGGCTACATTTCTCTTTAATACTTCTTCTACGGTAGTGGGGATAGGGATTTCTTCCCAAGTAGAACCATCATATCCGCGTACATTATAATAGGCGTCATCCAAATAATCAAGATGAGCGGTGTAGACTGCTATTTTCTGTCCGTTCATATCGGCTGTAAGGCGATAGATACTGCCGTGGTCATTCTTTTCGGGAAAAACGGTTAATGAATCAGTGATGGGGTATCGGCTTAACAGACCTGTATCATAGGTATAGAAGGAATAATAGGTTTCTCCTTTTTCCTTTAATGATTGCACTAGGCGGGCAGTGAAATTGGTGTTTTCGTAATTACGTACTTCGCTCAATGTGACGAAGTCCGGACGAAGACGGGCTATTTCATTCACAATAGCGTCGTAACCACCGGGAATTACAGTTCCTTCTTGCCAAATGTTCCATTGAAGAACGGTGAATTCTTTCTCTTTTTGTGAACATCCCAATAGGAAAGGGAACAGCAAGAGTAGTAAAAAAAGTTTTTTCATATTCTGTTGATTTATAAGGTTGTTAATTCAATTCTAAATTTACTCATATTTTCGTTTAGATTGACAATGTGGAAAACATTAAAACAGATTTTTAGTAAAATGATTCTGCAATCATACCACAAAATGCTAAATTTACAGAACGGAATAAATCACTTTTAAATTCCCATTTATCATCTAGTGGTATATTGCGTATAATCATATTTAATAATTTGTGTCAGTTTGGACAATCAACGGTGAATAAAAAATCAATCAGGAGAATCCATCGCCAGTTTTTCACGTAAAAACTGTCCCGTATAAGATGCCGCACATGCTGCAACCTCTTCCGGAGTGCCCGCAACTACCAGATTTCCTCCCATATTTCCTCCTTCGGGTCCTAGGTCAATCACATGGTCGGCACATTTTATCACATCCATATTATGCTCGATAATGATAATGGTATGTCCGCGGCTGATTAAGGCTTCAAATGCTTCCAGCAGTTTCTTGATATCATGAAAATGCAGACCTGTGGTTGGTTCATCGAATACAAAAATAGTGGGTTGTGCTTTCTCTATGCTCAGAAAATAAGCTAGTTTTACGCGTTGGTTCTCGCCGCCGGAAAGAGTGGAGGAGGCTTGTCCTAACTTTATATATCCCAGTCCCACTTCTTGTAATGGAATTAGTTTCTTCACTATCTTTTTTTGATTGTATTCGGCGAAGAATTCAATGGCTTGATTCACTGTCATTTCCAGAATGTCATAGATGCTCTTGTCTTGGAATTTTATTTCCAGCGTGTCGCTCTTGAAACGTTTTCCATGACAAGACTCACATTCTAGTACCAAATCTGCCATAAATTGCATTTCAACGGTTACCGTACCGTCACCTTTGCATTCCTCACAGCGCCCGCCTTCGGTATTGAATGAGAAATATCCGGCAGTATATCCCATTTGCTTGGCAAGAGGCTGTTCGGCAAAGAGTTTTCGTATTTCGTCGTATGCTTTTACATAGGTTACCGGATTGCTGCGTGATGATTTTCCGATAGGATTCTGGTCTACAAACTCAATATCTTTCACCAGCTGTACATCTCCTTCCAAAGAGATGAACTCACCCGGCCGTTCGCTAGCTTCACTATATTCGCGTTTCAATGCCTTGTAAAAGACATCACGTACCAACGTACTCTTCCCCGAACCGCTGACTCCCGTAACTACCGTCATTACATTCAGTGGAAATTTTACGTCAATACCTTTAAGGTTGTTTTCACGCGCACCTTTTATTTCTATATAATTGTTCCACGGACGATGGCATCGGGGAATCTCTATGTTTTCTTCTCCCAACAAATAGCGCACCGTATAACTGTTACTGTTTCTTTGAAGATCGTTCATGTTGCCTTGATATACTATTTGTCCTCCTAAACGTCCTGCTTGAGGACCGATATCAATGATATAATCGGCAGCACGGATTATTTCTTCATCATGTTCTACCACTACTACGGTGTTTCCCAGCTCCTGTAACTGACGAAGTACTTTTATCAGCCGGTCGGTGTCACGGCTGTGTAATCCGATACTGGGCTCGTCCAGGATATAGAGTGAGCCTACCAAGCTGCTGCCTAATGAGGTGGCCAGATTGATGCGCTGGCTTTCACCGCCGGAGAGCGAGTTGCTGAGACGGTTCAGTGTAAGATATCCCAAACCCACATCCATGAGGAAGTTGATGCGGTTGGTAATTTCCGTTAAGATCCGTTTGGCGATGGCTGTGTCATGTGCATCTAGTTCTAGAGTGCGGAAGAATTCTTTTAAGTCGTGAATAGGTAAGTCAACCAGTTGAGAGATGGATTTTCCACCTACTTTTACATAACCGGCTTCTTTTTTCAAGCGTGTTCCGTGGCAGACAGGACAAATAGTTTTTCCCCTGTATCGTGCCAGCATCACACGATATTGTATTTTATATTGGTTTTCTTCCAGCATTTTGAAGAAAGAATCTATACAGGCCTTATTTCTAGGTCCATGCCATAAATAATCTTTTTGTTCCTGTGTCAGTTCATAATAAGGGGCGAAGATGGGGAAATCGTGGGCGGGAGCTTCATGAATGAATTCCTGTAGCCATTCCCCCATCTTTTCACCACGCCAGCAAAGGACAGCTCCGTCATATACACTCAGAGCACGGTTTGGAATCACCAGATGTTCATCTATACCTATCACTTTACCGAAGCCTTCGCATTCGGGACAAGCGCCGAGAGGGGAATTGAATGAAAACATTTGGTCATTCGGTTCTTCGAATTTAATTCCGTCGGCCTCGAATTTAGTGCTGAAAGAGAACAGCTGCGTACTTCCGTCAGCAGAGTAGAAGCGGAGGAGGCAATTCCCGTCTCCCTCGTACATGGCCGTTTCGGCAGAATCGGTGAGGCGGCTGATACTGTCTTTGCTATCATCGGCTGTCATGCGATCTACCAGCAGATAGATGTTTTGTTTTTTATCTTCGGCAGCTGTTTGTTGCAGAAAATCTTCTATACGGACTATTTCAAGGTTCACCTCTATACGGGTAAATCCTTGTTTCAAGTCCATTTCCAGTTGCTGGAGCAGTGTACGGCCTTCACGGGGCATCATAGGAGTGAGAACCGTGTATTTCGTTCCTTTAGGAAAGGAAAGCATACAGTTTACAATATCTTCAATACTATGTTTTTTCACCAGTTGCCCGCTAATGGGGGAATAAGTCTTCCCCACGCGTGCATAGAGCAGTCGCAGATACTCATATATTTCGGTGGAAGTACCCACGGTGGAACGAGGATTGCGGCTGTTCACTTTTTGCTCTATGGCGATAGCGGGTGGTATACCTTTGATGAAATCACACTCAGGCTTGCTCATGCGGCCCAGAAATTGACGGGCGTATGATGACAGGCTTTCTACATAGCGTCGCTGACCTTCAGCGTATAATGTATCAAAAGCCAAGGATGATTTTCCGGAACCGGATAGTCCCGTGATAACGACCAGCTTATTGCGTGGTATGTTGACATCGATGTTTTTGAGGTTGTTTACCTTTGCTCCTTTTATGGATATATAGTTACTTTCTGACATTCTTTATTGAATTTGGTTTAATATGCAAAGATAATTATAAGTTTTCTTATCTTTGCAAGCGTATTAAACAAGAATAACAAAATGAGAGCAAAAACTATTCTTCTTTTATTGATAGCACTACTTTTTACTTCTGTTGTCAGTGCTCAGACACGTTATCCTAAACGTGAGTTCCGCGGTGCATGGATTCAGTGTGTGAATGGACAGTTCCAAGGGATGCCGGCAGAGAAGATGCAGCAGCTATTAATAAATCAACTAAACAGTCTGCAAGGCGCAGGCATTAATGCGATAATTTTTCAGGTACGTGCAGAAGCCGATGCCTTGTATAAATCTTCTTATGAGCCGTGGAGCCGCTTTCTTACGGGAGTGCAGGGTAGAGTGCCTTCACCTTATTGGGACCCGATGCAGTTCATGATTGATGAATGCCATAAGCGTGGAATGGAGTTCCATGCCTGGATTAACCCTTACCGTGCCAAGACAAAGGGAACTACTGCCTTATCACCCATTCATCCGTATAATAAGAATCCGGAACGTTTCGTGAATTATGCTGGTCAGCTTTATTTTGATCCGGCTTTGCCCGAAAACCGAAAATATATTTGTAAGATTGTGCGCGATATTGTTACTCGTTATGATGTGGATGCCATTCATATGGATGATTATTTTTATCCTTATCCCAACCCGGGCGAGGATTTTCCTGATCATGTCAGTTTTGCGCAATATGGTCGCGGATACAGTAATAAAGCCGATTGGCGCCGTGACAACGTGAATGTGCTGATAAAGGAAATCCATGAGACAGTGCGCGAGTGTAAGCCGTGGGTGAAGTTCGGTGTTTCTCCTTTTGGTATCTATCGTAACAAGAAAAATGATCCGAATGGAAGTGATACACGTGGTCTTCAGAATTATGATGATTTATATGCAGATGTGCTGATGTGGATTAATAATGGTTGGGTAGATTATAATATCCCTCAGATTTATTGGGAAATAGGTCATCCTGCTGCCGATTATGACAACTTGATACATTGGTGGGCAAAACATGCCGCTTCGCGTCCGTTATTTATCGGTCAGGATGTGATGCGTACGGTGAACAAGGCGGATGCCCGTAATCCATTACAAAACCAGATGCCTGCCAAAATGAAGTTGCAACGGTCGCTTCCTACCGTGCAGGGAAGTTGTCAATGGTATGCTGCAGCAGTGGTGGATAACGCCGGTAATTACCGCACTATGTTGGAGAAGGAGTATCATCGTTATCCGGCTTTGATTCCTGAATCTCCTTTTATGGACGATAAGGCTCCAGGTAAAGTAAAGAAGGTAAAGATGGTATGGACGTATGAAGGTCCAGTACTCTTCTGGACAGCTCCGAAGGCAAAGGACGAGATGGACAAAACTGTACAGTATGTGGTTTATCGCTTTGATAAAAAAGAAAAAGTCAATTTGGATGATGCTTCCCATATTGTAGCCATTACCCGTGATCATTTTTATCCATTACCTTATAACGATGGAAAAACGAAGTACCAGTATGTGGTGACAGCGTTGGATCGTTTGCACAATGAGTCGAAAGGTACTAAAAAGAAAGTGAAACTGTAAGAAGCGGGAGTGTTTCTTTTAGATTTTATTTCTACTGCCACTGCCTGGGTATTTATTCATGTAATATCGATGAATAAAGAATTCTAGGGTAGTGGCAGTTGATTTGTATGCTGCCATATCTTCCGAGTACGATATTGTTTATGTTGAGATCAATGAAAAAAGGTTATAACATCTGCATCCATCTTATGGCTTTCTCTAATCAGTGATAAAAAGTATCTGCAATAAATATATCAAGTAATGATATAAATTCTATTGATCTCTTGAATTTATTTCCGTCATATATAAAGTCCCGTTGGCAAAATTGATTTTTTTCAGATTGTGTTATGAAACTTAAGAAGCTTTACCAACGGGGAATGTATTTATAATTTCACATTGACTTGTTTCCCTTTATAGGAAATAGATTGGTCAAAGGTGGGACTATCCTTATCTCCACATCCTTTCCCCGGTTCAACAAGTATGATGTTGAATTTGCGGTTTTTCAGCATACCTTTGTAGTTACCTTTTCGCTCGTTAATAGTCAGTGTGCGCTCTTTGTCATCCCATTTCATCAGGATGGTTGTGTAAGCACCTTTTTCATAATTATAATCTGTCTCTTATACACATCTCCGAGCCCACGAGAC
>ENA-OZZN01000499-OZZN01000499.1-human-gut-metagenome-genome-assembly--contig:-NODE-499-length-12525-cov-5.858621_pt1 | contig 12525 bp, 10 predicted proteins | sample MGYA00243646_ERZ654149 | MGnify/ENA primary metagenome ERZ654149 (study PRJEB26926, sample SAMN06164901) | human gut metagenome | biome: ENVO:00009003; feature: ENVO:2100002; material: ENVO:00002003...
ATTACTTCTTTCTTCTCTCAATAATATACTTAGACGATTGTTTCTTCGGAGCTCTAGTCTTAAGTCCCTTAGCGTACAATCCCTTACGAGATCTTGGGTGTCCTCCTGAAGCACGTCCTTCACCACCACCCATTGGATGATCAACCGGGTTCATCACAACACCACGGTTACGTGGGCGACGGCCCATCCAACGAGAACGTCCAGCTTTACCTGAACTTTCCAATCCATGATCTGAATTACCAACACTACCGATAGTAGCTTTACAAGTGCTAAGTATTTGTCTAACCTCACCTGAAGGCAACTTGATAACACAATATTTACCTTCTCTTGAAGTTAGCTGAGCAAAATTACCAGCCGAACGAACCAAAGCAGCGCCCTGACCCGGACGTAATTCAATGTTATGAATTACAGTACCAACCGGAATATTCTGAAGAGGAAGTGCATTACCAATTTCCGGAGCTGCATTTTCACCTGACATCAAAGTCGCACCTACTTGCAATCCATTGGGAGCAATTATATATCTTTTTTCTCCATCTGCATAAAACAACAAAGCAATACGAGCCGAACGATTCGGGTCATATTCTATTGTTTTAACCACTGCAGGCACACCGTCCTTATTTCTCTTGAAATCTACAATTCTGATAATCTTCTTATGACCACCACCGATGTAGCGCATAGTCATCTTACCTTCGCTGTTACGACCACCTGAAGACTTCTTGCCATAAACAAGAGATTTTTCTGGTACCCGCGCAGTAATTTCCTCAAAGGTACCAATAATTTTATGTCTTTGCCCCGGTGTTGTGGGCTTAAATTTACGTACTGCCATTTCTTTTAAATATTGCTATAAAAATCAATAGTATCTCCTTCTTTCAACGTAACGATTGCTTTTTTATAAGCACTCGTACGACCATTGATGATACCAGCTTTTGTATAACGGCTTTTATTTTTGCCTGCATACTTAACCGTATTCACATCAACTACCGTAACGTTATATAAGGCTTCAACTTCACTCTTAATTTCCAGTTTGTTAGCATCAGGACGCACAATAAAGCCGAAACGGTTGTTCGCCTTATCAGTAATTGCTGTCATTTTTTCTGTTACTAACGGTTTAATAATAATTCCCATTATTTAAGCCTCCTTTTTACATTAAGATATTGTCAATAGCCGAAAGAGCGCTTTCAGTAAACACAACAACCCCAGCATTCAATACTCTGTAAGTATTTAATCCTGAGACTGTCTGTACATTTGCACTTTCCACATTACGAGCCGACAAATATACGTTTTTATTTGCTTCTGGTAAAATCACAAGCAGCTTTTTGTCAGAAACTTTAAGATTTTTTGTCATAGCAACGAAATCTTTCGTTTTCGGAGCTTCAAAATTAAAATCTTCTACAATAACAACTGCATTGTTCTGAGCTTTATATGCCAAAGCTGACTTACGAGCTAATGTCTTTACTTTTTTATTCAACTTGAAGTAGTAATCTCTAGGTTTAGGACCGAAAACACGAGCACCACCAACAAGTACCGGTGAATTCATATCACCACGACGTGCACCACCACCGCCTTTCTGACGACCGATTTTACGAGTAGAACCACTTATCTCACTTCTTTCTTTTGATTTGTGTGTACCCTGACGCTGATTAGCCATAAATTGTTTTACGTCTAAATAGATAGCATGGTCGTTGGGCTCAATTCCGAAGATAGACTCGTTTAACGTAATCTTTCTCCCAGTGTCTTCACCTTTAATGTTATATACGTTAACTTCCATTATTTCTCAATTATTACGATTGAACCTTTGCAACCAGGAACAGATCCCTTAATCAAAAGAAGATTGTGCTCCGCGATTACCTTTAATACCTGCAGGTTTTGAACAGTTACTCTGTCGCCACCAAGCTGTCCGCCCATGCGCATTCCTTTGAATACTTTTGCAGGGTAAGAACAAGCACCGATAGAACCCGGCTTACGAGCGCGGTTGTGCTGACCATGAGTAGTCTGACCTACCCCACCAAATCCATGTCTTTTAACTACACCTTGGAAGCCCTTACCTTTAGAAGTACCAACAACGTCAACATAAGCTGCATCATTGAATAATTCCACTGTAATAGTGTCTCCCAAATTCAATTCTGTTTCAAAATCTTTGAACTCGGCCAAGTGTCTCTTCGGAGTTACACCAGCTTTTTTAAAGTGCCCCATCAAAGGTTTGGTAGTATGTTTTTCCTTTTTGTCCTGGAAACCTACCTGAACAGCCGCATAGCCGTCTTTCTCAACACTCTTAATCTGAGTAACTACACAAGGACCAGCTTCGATAACAGTGCATGGTACATTTTTACCATCAGCACTGAAAACGGATGTCATTCCGATTTTCTTTCCTAATAATCCTGGCATTTCAGTTAATTTTTAAATGCATTAAACTTTAATTTCTACTTCAACTCCACTCGGTAATTCTAACTTCATCAGAGCGTCTACTGTCTTAGCTGTTGAGCTATAGATGTCGATTAATCTCTTGTAAGAAGACAATTCAAACTGTTCACGTGACTTCTTGTTAACGAAAGTCGAACGGTTTACCGTGAAAATACGCTTGTGTGTAGGCAATGGAATAGGACCGCTAACAATAGCACCTGTTGCCTTCACTGTTCTAACGATCTTTTCAGCAGACTTGTCTACCAAGTTGTGATCGTAAGATTTCAGTTTAATTCTAATTTTTTGACTCATTAGATTTTAAATTAAAAATGATTAAATATAAAGTGGGGCCGGATTAAGAGTCATTCGCTAACCCGTTGCCCCTGCTTTTTTATTATACTAAGTCTACGCGACCTTTCACTTCTTCAAGTACAGCTTTAGCAATAGAGCTGGAAACTTGAGCATGATGATCGTAAGTCATAGATGATGTTGCACGACCTGAAGTAATAGTACGCAAAGCTGTTACATAACCAAACATTTCTGCCAAAGGCACTTTAGCTTTTACAATACGAGCTCCAGAACGGCTTGATTCCATACCTTCGACTTGCCCACGACGCTTATTCAAGTCACCAATAACATCACCCATGTTTTCTTCAGGAGTTACGACCTCCAGTTTCATAATAGGCTCAGTCAATACAGGACCTGCTTTAGCACATGCATTTTTGTAGGCTTGAATAGCACAGATTTCGAATGACAACTGGTCAGAGTCAACCGGATGGAATGAACCATCCTTCAAAACTACTTTCAGTGAATCAAGCGGATAGCCAGCCAATACACCATTCTTCATTGCAGTCTGGAAACCTTTCTGAACTGATGGGATAAATTCCTTAGGAACATTACCTCCCTTCACTTCATCAATAAACTGCAAACCGCCTTGTGTAAAGTCTTCGTCAACCGGACCGATTGTCACAATGATATCGGCAAACTTACCACGACCACCAGACTGTTTCTTATAAACTTCACGCAATTCAACAGTCTTAGTGATAGCTTCCTTATAATTAACCTGAGGTTTACCTTGGTTACATTCTACTTTAAACTCACGTTTCAGACGATCGATAATAATATCCAAATGAAGCTCACCCATACCGGAAATAATAGTCTGTCCAGACTGTTCGTCAGTCTTAACAGTAAATGTCGGGTCTTCTTCAGCTAATTTAGCCAAGCCGTTAGACAACTTGTCCAAATCTTTCTGAGTCTTAGGTTCAACCGCAATACCAATTACAGGATCAGGGAACTCCATTGATTCCAACACAATCGGTGCATCTTCATCACACAACGTATCACCTGTACGGATATCCTTGAAACCAACACCGGCACCAATATCACCAGCTCCAATCACCTCTACAGGATTCTGTTTGTTTGAGTGCATTTGGAACAAACGTGACACACGTTCTTTTTTACCTGAACGAGTGTTATAGATATATGAACCAGCCTCTATCTTACCAGAGTAAACGCGGAAGAAAGTCAAACGTCCGACATAGGGGTCAGTTGCAATCTTAAATGCCAAAGCTGACGTTTTTTCATCCTCACTAGGTTTACGATCTTCCTCTGCTCCTGTGCTCGGGTTAGTACCTACGATAGCAGGCGTATCCAACGGAGAAGGCAAGAATGCACAAACATAGTCAAGCAATGTCTGAACTCCCTTATTCTTGAATGAAGAGCCACAGAACATCGGAACGATATCCATCTTCAATGTACCTGCACGCAAAGCACGCAAGATTTCTTCTTCAGTGATTGTAGAAGGATCGTCAAAGAATTTCTCCATTAAAGCATCGTCAAACTCAGCTACTTTTTCGAGCATTTTTTCTCTCCATTCATTAGCTTCATCAACCAAGTTCGCCGGAATTTCTTCTACGCTATAATCTGCACCCATTGTTTCATCGTGCCACAAAATAGCCTTCATTTTGATCAAATCAACAACCCCCTTGAAACTCTCTTCAGCACCAATAGGAATTACCACAGGGCAAGCATTTGCACCTAATACATCCTTCATTTGGCGAACGACTTCGAAAAAGTCAGCACCAGAACGGTCCATTTTATTAACGTAACCGATACGAGGAACATTATATTTATCAGCCTGACGCCATACGGTTTCTGACTGAGGTTCAACACCACCTACCGCACAATAAGCTGCAACAGCTCCATCCAAGACACGTAAAGAACGTTCTACTTCAGCAGTAAAATCAACGTGCCCCGGAGTATCAATCAAGTTTATTTTATAAGTATTTCCCGCATATTTCCAACGAGTAGTAGTAGCAGCAGATGTAATAGTAATACCACGTTCCTGCTCCTGCTCCATCCAGTCCATTGTTGCTGCACCATCATGCACCTCACCAATTTTGTGAGTCAAGCCAGTGTAGAACAAAATACGTTCTGAAGTCGTTGTCTTACCGGCATCGATGTGAGCCATGATACCGATATTGCGGGTCAAATGCAAATCATGTTTAGCCATTTTCGTCCTTTACTTATTAATTATTACTTGATTAGAATCTAAAGTGAGCGAATGCACGGTTAGCTTCAGCCATACGGTGCATATCTTCTTTACGCTTGTAAGCGCCACCCTGTTCGTTAAAAGCGTCAATAATCTCAGCCGCCAGTTTATCTGCCATTGATTTACCACCACGTTTACGAGCGAAAAGAATCAAATTTTTCATTGAGATTGACTCTTTACGATCAGGACGAATTTCAGTAGGAACCTGGAAAGTAGCGCCACCTACACGACGAGACTTTACTTCAATCTGAGGAGTTACATTATCCAAAGCTTTCTTCCAAATTTCCAAAGATGATTTTTCTTCATTAGGAAGTTTTGTTTTCACTGTTTCCAGTGCTGCATAGAAGATCTCATAAGATGTATTCTTTTTCCCATCATACATCAAGTGATTTACGAATTTAGAAACCTTCTGATCATTAAATACTGGATCCGGAAGGATCACACGTTTTTTTGGTTTTGCTTTTCTCATTTTTTTCTCAAAATAATGTTTTTGTTTGGGGCTGCACTTTTTCCGTTTACTTCAACGCTTCCTCTGAAACATTTACTCAACCTTTATAGCTTATTCCAACAAACCAAAACTTAAATTAAATATTCTTTGTTTCAGGAATTCAGTTACGGTTTACTTCTTTCCTTTTCCTTTTGCAGGAGCTGCAGCTTGTCCTGCTTTAGGACGCTTAGCACCATATTTAGAACGTCTTTGTGTACGACCAGCTACGCCAGCTGTATCCAAAGTACCACGAACGATGTGATAACGTACACCCGGAAGGTCTTTCACACGACCACCACGCACCAACACGATTGAGTGTTCCTGCAAGTTATGACCTTCTCCCGGAATATAAGAGTTTACTTCCTTAGAGTTAGTCAGACGCACACGAGCAACTTTACGCATTGCTGAATTCGGCTTTTTCGGAGTAGTAGTATACACACGAACACAAACGCCACGTCTTTGAGGACATGAATCCAGTGCCGGAGATTTACTCTTCTCAACCAAAACCTCTCTTCCTTTTCTTACTAATTGTTGAATAGTAGGCATTTTGTTTGATTTTTAATTATTATATATTGTTTATTAATTTGCTATACTAAGTCCAAAACTATACATTTTGGGCTGCAAAGTTACGAATAACATTTTAATAAACAATACTTTCTACTAATAAAAATAGTCTGTTTCTCAAAAAAAGTTTTTGAAAAACAGACTACTATGTTATTTTTGCTACAAAAGCCCTTATGCCTCCCCTTTAAATCCGCTTATAGGAGGAATGAATGTTTTTCCATCCGGTCCATTATTTCCCCCATTCATTTCTTCCGGCATTCGAATAGGTCCAAAATTACGTTCGTATTTTGCAACATTCTCCTGTAATGCATACATCAAACGTTTTGCATGTTCAGGGGTCAGTACAATACGTGACTGCACTCCAGCTTTGGGCAATCCCGGCATTACACGCACAAAATCAACAATAAATTCCGAACTGGAATGGGTGATAATGGCAAGATTTGCATACGTTCCTTGAGCTACTTCTTCTTTCAACTCTATCTGCAACTGATTATTATTTTTTTCGTTTTCCATGATTTTATACTTTAGCATTAAAAAATATTCTGAATCTCAATATCCCCAACTCCTATTCTTTGGTTGGAGTACAAATATAGACATTTATTTGTAATAATACAACATACTTATTATTCTATATAATTTTCCTATAGCATCTACTATAATAAACCTAAAGAGGCTGATTTCTGTCTAAGAAATCAGCCTCTTTTACAGTGTATATATTAAAATTACTCTACCTCACTATAATCGAGTACATTCTTACGATTGGCAAGAATACGGTCATATTCTTCCTTCGAACCAACAATAATCTTTTCGAATTCACGCTGACCAGTACCAGCAGGAATCAAGTGACCACAAATCACATTTTCCTTCATACCTTCCAATCTATCAACCTTACCATTAATAGCAGCTTCATTCAAAACTTTCGTTGTTTCCTGGAATGATGCAGCAGACATGAAACTCGAAGTTCCCAAAGCGGCACGGGTGATACCTTGCAAAATCTGGGTAGATGTAGCAGGAATAGCATCACGTACCTCAACAGGCTTCAAGTCACGACGTTTCAACATACTGTTCTCATCACGCAACTTACGAGCAGTAACAATCTGACCCGGCTGCAAATTCTGAGAATCACCAGCGTCAACAACTACTTTCTTGCCCCAAATACGATCGTTTTCTTCCATAAACTCTTGCTTATCCACTACCTGCTGTTCCAAGAAGCGAGTATCGCCCGGCTCATCGATTTCTACCTTACGCATCATTTGACGAACAATAATCTCAAAGTGTTTGTCGTTAATCTTCACACCCTGCAAACGGTAAACGTCTTGCACTTCATTTACGATGTATTCCTGTACAGCCGTGGGACCTTTAATGGCCAAAATGTCAGCAGGAGTAATCGCACCGTCAGACAGCGGAGTTCCGGCACGAACGTAGTCATTCTCCTGAACCAATATTTGTTTAGACAGATTCACCAAATACTTTTTCACTTCACCTGTCTTAGATGTGACAATAATTTCACGGTTACCACGCTTAATCTTACCCATAGTAATTTCACCGTCTATTTCAGAAACGACAGCAGGATTAGATGGATTACGAGCCTCAAACAGCTCTGTAACACGAGGAAGACCACCGGTGATATCACCAGCCTTGCCTACAGCACGAGGAATCTTCACAATAATGTCACCAGCTTTCACTGCCTGACCGTTTTCAACCACAACATGCCCCCCCACGGGTAAGTTATAAGTACGGATCAAATTACCATCCTCGGTTACAATATGGGCAGAAGGTACTTTTGTCTTATCCTTAGACTCGATAATGATAATTTCACGCAGACCGGTAGCTTCATCAGACTCTACCTTATAAGTTACGTTTTCAACCACACTCTCGAATTCAATCTTACCAGTAGCCTCTGTGATAATAACAGCGTTGAACGGATCCCACTTAGCAATCAGTTTTCCTTTCTCAACAATATCACCGTCCGCAGCATATAATTTTGAACCATAAGGCACGTTATGAGTTGACAGGATAATTCCTGTATTCACATCGATAAAGCGGACTTCAGCCAAACGACCGACTACCACTTTCACAGCCTCACCCATTTCATCAACCGTATCTACCGTACGTAATTCTTCGAATTCCAAACGTGCATTATTCTTGGCGACAATGCTTGCATTAGCAGCCATATTACCTGCGATACCACCGGCGTGGAATGTACGCAATGTCAACTGTGTACCCGGCTCACCAATAGATTGGGCAGCGATTACACCGACTGCTTCACCTTTCTGAACCATACGACTGGATGCCAAGTTACGTCCATAACACTTAGCGCATACCCCTTTTTTAGATTCACAAGTTAATACCGAACGGATTTCAACGCTTTCAATCGGAGAATCCTCGATTTCCTGCGCAATATCCTCTGTAATCTCCTCTCCACCGGCTACAATCAGTTTACCAGTAGTAGGATGGACGATATCATGTACAGAAACACGTCCTAGAATACGTTCGTACAAAGTAGCAATAACTTCATCGTTATTCTTCAAGGCCGTACAAACCAAACCACGAAGTGTTCCACAGTCTTCTTCATTGATAATCACATCATGCGACACGTCTACCAGACGGCGGGTCAAGTATCCCGCATCAGCAGTCTTCAACGCAGTATCCGCCAAACCTTTACGAGCACCGTGGGTAGAAATAAAATACTCTAACACAGACAAACCTTCTTTAAAGTTTGAAAGAATAGGGTTTTCAATAATCTGTGCGCCTTCAGCACCGGCTTTCTGCGGTTTCGCCATCAAACCACGCATACCAGACAACTGACGAATCTGCTCTTTAGAACCACGGGCTCCGGAGTCAAGCATCATAAATACTGAATTGAAGCCTTGGTCATCATTCTTAATCGTCTTGTAAAGTATATCAGACAGGTCACTGTTCACGTGAGTCCATGTATCGATAACCTGGTTATAACGTTCATTGTCAGTAATGAAACCCATGTTATAGTTCATCATAATCTGTTCCACTTCCTCATTACCACGTTTTACCAGTTCTTCTTTTTCTTTCGGGATAATAATATCACCCAAGTTAAATGACAGACCACCCTTGAACGCCATATAGTAACCTAAGTTCTTAATACCATCCAAGAATTCACAAGCACGTGCAACACCGACAGCTTTGATAACATCACTAATGATATCTCGCAAAGACTTTTTGGAAATAATGGTATTCAAGTACCCCACTTCCGCCGGAACGATTTCATTTACAATCACACGCCCTACGGAGGTTTCTTTCATCATCACATCTACGATTTTGCCATCTTTGTCCAAGTCCTTCACCACTACGTTGACGATAGCATGAATATCCACTTTACCTTCATTATAAGCAATCAAAGCCTCTTCCGGACCGTAGAAAGTCAAGCCTTCACCTTTAGCCCCTTTTCTCAACTTGGTAATATAATACAAACCAAGTACCATATCCTGTGCAGGCACAGTAATAGGAGCACCATTAGCAGGGTTCAGAATGTTATGAGCCTGAAGCATCAACATCTGTGCTTCCAGAATCGCATCATTACTCAAAGGCAAGTGAACCGCCATCTGGTCACCATCGAAGTCGGCATTGAACGCTGTACAAGCCAATGGGTGCAACTGAATAGCTTTACCTTCAATCATATGCGGTTGGAAAGCCTGAATACCCAAACGGTGCAGAGTCGGCGCACGGTTCAGCAATACAGGATGACCTTTCATGACATGTTCCAAGATATCCCAGATCACAGGCTCCTTGCGGTCTACAATCTTCTTTGCAGATTTTACAGTCTTCACAATACCACGTTCAATCAACTTACGGATGATAAACGGCTTGTAAAGCTCTGCAGCCATCAGTTTAGGAATACCACATTCACCCATCTTCAATTCAGGACCAACAACGATTACCGAACGAGCAGAGTAGTCAACACGCTTACCCAGCAAGTTCTGACGGAAACGTCCTTGCTTACCCTTCAAGCTATCGGACAGTGATTTCAATGGACGATTAGCGTCAGTCTTCACTGCACTTGATTTACGTGAGTTATCGAACAAGGAATCGACAGCCTCCTGCAACATACGTTTTTCGTTACGCAAAATCACTTCGGGAGCCTTGATTTCAATCAGTCTCTTCAAACGGTTGTTACGGATAATCACACGACGATACAAGTCATTCAAGTCAGAGGTAGCAAAACGGCCACCATCCAACGGAACCAATGGACGCAGTTCAGGAGGAATAACCGGCACAATACGTACAATCATCCATTCAGGTTTATTACGTCCGCGAGATGCACGGAACGATTCAACTACCTGCAGACGCTTCAAAGCCTCATTCTTACGTTGCTGCGAAGAATCATTACTTGCTTTATGACGTAATTCATAAGATAAAGCATCCAAATCCAAAGTTGAGAGCAGATCATAAATAGCTTCTGCCCCCATCTTAGCAATAAACTTATTCGGATCTGTATCTTCCAAATATTGGTTTTCTTTAGGAAGTGTATCCAAGATATCCAAATACTCTTCTTCAGAAAGCAAATCATATTTATTAATGCCATCTTCAGCCTTCACACCCGGCTGAATAACCACATAACGTTCATAATATACAATAGCGTCTAGTTTCTTTGTAGGCAGCCCCAACAAATAACCGATCTTGTTCGGCAATGAACGAAAATACCAAATATGCGCTACAGGCACAACTAACTGAATATGTCCCATACGTTCACGACGGACCTTCTTTTCAGTCACTTCAACGCCACATCGGTCACAAACAATACCTTTATAACGGATACGTTTGTACTTACCGCAATGACATTCGTAATCTTTCACCGGACCGAAAATACGCTCGCAGAACAAACCATCACGTTCCGGTTTGTAAGTACGGTAGTTGATCGTTTCAGGCTTCAACACCTCACCGCTCGAATTCTCAAGGATTTCTTCGGGTGAAGCCAAGCCAATTGAGATTTTCGAGAAATTACTCTTTATCTTAGTTTCTTTTCTAAAAGCCATACTTCCTTATTTATAATGTAAAGAGTTATATTTTTTTATTATTCAAGGTTGATACTCAAGCCAAGACCTCTCAGTTCGTGTAACAATACATTCAGAGATTCGGGGATACCCGGAGTTGGCATAGGTTCACCTTTCACAATAGCTTCGTAAGCCTTTGAGCGTCCTACAACGTCATCAGACTTAATGGTCAGGATTTCCTGTAAGATATGTGCTGCGCCGAATGCTTCAAGCGCCCAAACTTCCATTTCTCCGAAACGCTGACCACCGAACTGTGCTTTACCACCAAGAGGTTGCTGAGTAATCAATGAGTACGGACCGATAGAACGAGCATGCATTTTGTCTTCAACCATGTGCCCTAACTTCAACATATAAGTCACACCTACGGTAGCTGCCTGGTCAAACTGCTCACCTGTACCGCCATCACAAAGATAAGTTTTACAGTAACGAGGCAATCCAGCTTTGTCTGTCCATTCGTCCAAATCTTCCATTGTAGCACCATCGAAAATAGGAGTTGCGAATTTCACGCCCAATGTCTTTCCGGCACGTCCAAGCACAGCTTCAAAAATCTGTCCGATGTTCATACGAGAAGGCACGCCCAACGGATTCAATACGATATCAACCGGAGTACCGTCAGCCAAGAACGGCATATCTTCCTGACGTACAACACGTGACACGATACCCTTGTTACCGTGGCGACCTGCCATTTTATCACCGACACCGATCTTACGTTTCTTAGCAATATATACTTTAGCCATCTGGATAATACCAGCCGGAAGTTCGTCACCGATAGTAATAGCAAACTTCTTACGTTTCAGTTCAGCATCCAGTTCTTTGTATTTCTTGATGAAATTCATCACCAAGTCACGAATCATACCGTTAGCATGTTCATCACTAGTCCAATTACTTAACAGGATAGAAGTAAAATCGAGTGAATCGAAATCAGATGCACTAAACTTAGAGCCTTTAGCGATAACCTCCGCACCCAAATAGTCTTTCACACCTTGAGAAACCTTACCTTCGGTCAAAATCATCAATTTTTTAACCAAGATACGTTTCAAGTCTGCTACCTTTGATTCAAATTCATCATCAATCTTAGGCAACAATGCTTTATCGGCCAGTTTAGAGCTACGATTCTTAATCACACGTGAGAAAAGTTTCTTATCGATCACAACACCTTTCAAAGAAGGAGAAGCTTTCAATGAAGCATCTTTTACATCACCAGCCTTATCACCGAAGATTGCACGAAGCAATTTTTCTTCCGGAGAAGGATCAGATTCACCTTTCGGTGTAATCTTACCAATCATAATATCACCCGGTTCGATACGGGCACCGATTCTTACAATACCGTTTTCATCCAGATCTTTTGTAGCTTCTTCACTTACATTCGGAATGTCAGAAGTCAATTCTTCCATACCACGTTTCGTTTCACGAACTTCCAGAGAATATTCCTCTACGTGAACCGAAGTCAATAAGTCTTCGCGTACCACACGTTCGTTCAATACGATAGCATCCTC
>ENA-OZZN01000509-OZZN01000509.1-human-gut-metagenome-genome-assembly--contig:-NODE-509-length-12397-cov-3.807406_pt1 | contig 12397 bp, 10 predicted proteins | sample MGYA00243646_ERZ654149 | MGnify/ENA primary metagenome ERZ654149 (study PRJEB26926, sample SAMN06164901) | human gut metagenome | biome: ENVO:00009003; feature: ENVO:2100002; material: ENVO:00002003...
CTCGGAGATGTGTATAAGAGACAGGATCAAACAGTGCACCAAGGCATCTAACGGAGATCTGAAATCCGCGGACCGCCAGATCATTCTGGAGCAGCTGAAGGCACTGGGAGATGAAGTGTACAGCACCGGCGATGCAGACTATGCGGGCCGTTATGTGTTTACCGGATATCGTACCGATACTTCTCTGAGTTTTGATAAAGAATACAATACGAAATATGAGATCACCGAGCAGCTGGACAACAGCTCCATCACACAGCTGACAAAGGTGAATACCGGAAAACTGCTGGATATTACGGCGAATAACTATAATGATCAGAATCAGGACTACAAGGATATTACGGAAAATTCAGTCAGCTCCATAGATGTGTATCGTATCCGGCTGGCTTATGATGACTGCAGAGATGTGGATGCGAAACCTTCGATTTCTTTCTGGGAGAAAGATGCAAACGGTGCCTATAAAAAGGATATGACGACATGGGATTCCAAGATGTTCCAGACGGTCTCCTCTACCGCGGATCCTTATTCTATGGCAGCAAAGGATGATGATGCACTGATCTATGTACCGGATACCGGTGAGGTCCTGCTTGGTAAGAACCGTTATGAAAAGCTGATGTCCTGCAAGGACGATCCGTCCACTTCTGGCAAGAACGAAGGCGAGATCCGTGTGACCTACCAGAAGGATCATTGGGTCAAAGGTGATCTGAGACCTGAGCATTATTTTGCATGTACCAGTACGGATGCGGATCAGAAAGTAACGAAATATAATCAGGAATACCTCAAGGGTGATGCGGCAAAACAGGTCATCGAATATGATGTAGGCTTCAACCAGACCATTCAGGTGAATTCCACTGCAGATGAGTGCTTCCAGCACGGTATCGGACGTACGGTGGACGATCTGGTACAGGCCATGCAGGATGTAGTGGATCTGGAGAATGTGAAGACCAAGATCGAGGGACTGCAGGAGACTGCTACCGGTACGGATGCAGAGACCCTGACGAAGCAGATGGAAGCAGTAGAAAAAGCACTGACTCTGGCCAAGGACAAATGCCAGAAGATGTTCGAAAGCGGCATTACTACGTTCCAGGGATATCTGGATGATGCCAACCTGTGCGTTACCAACTGCGGTACCAGAAGCAGCAAACTGGAACTGATCGATAACCGCATGAAGAGCCAGAAGACCACCTTTGAGACCTTAAAGAGTGAAAACGAGGATATCGATGTTACCGAGACCGCCATTGATCTGAAGAGTGCGGAAATGACCTATGAAGCGGCACTGATGGCTACCGGTAAAGTAATGCAGACCACACTGTTGAATTTCATCTAGAACAACAGGTTACGGAAAGGCGTAGGTATTTTATGAAGATCAATACAAAATTTTTTGGAGAAGTTGAGATTGCGGATGACAAGATCATCACTTTTGACAAAGGTATTATCGGATTCCCGGAACTGAAGCATTTTACCATGCTCCACGATGAGGAGAAGGGCAGCAACGTAGGAATCCGCTATTTACAGTCTCTGGAAGAACCCGGATTCGCCATGCCGGTCATGGATCCGCTGCTGGTCAACCCTCAGTATGATCCGGAAGTGGATGACGAACTGCTCACTAGTGTAGGCAATCTGACTCCTGAGAACATTCTGGTCATGGTTACTGTGACGGTGCCTGCTGACCTGACGAAGATGACGGTGAACCTGCAGGGTCCCTTTGTGATCAACGTGGAAGAACGCAAGGCCTGCCAGATCATCCTTGAGGGAGATAAATACCCGGTAAAATATCCGGTATACGACATCCTGAAATCCGGAAAGGCGGGTGAGTAAGATGCTGGCATTGTCCCGTAAGAAGAACGAAGCAATCGTCATCAACAACGATATCGAGATCACCGTTCTGGAAGTCAAAGGCGATCAGGTCAAGATCGGCATTACTGCTCCCAAGGAAGTGCCCATCTACCGCAAGGAAGTCTACCTCCAGATCCAGGAAGCCAACAAGGCCGCTGTGGATGCCGAAGGCATGGCGGCACTGAAGAACCTGTTGGGGTAAAACAAAATAAAATTAGGAAACGAAAGAGGCTCTGGATGCATAAATCCGGAGCTTTTATCCATTGTTGAAAAATAAGGGCACATTTTCCTGAAACTGCAAATATACGCATTGATACACCTCCGGAAAAAAGAACTTGAAAAGACGATAGGGGTATGCTATAGTTACAACATCTAAAGAATTCTTTATGACAATTTCTGACAATATCTTTTGTGTGTATTTCGGGCTTTTCGCCAAGAATTCAAACAAAATGACAAAACATAAGCAGGCGGAAAGGGAAATAGTGCATGGAACGGTTTCAGTTTTTCCTGCTTAGGTAAGTTTAGTGTGCTTAAGGGAGAAAAAATGAGGGAAAACAGAGAGAAAAACGACCTTGTTACAAAGAATTTCGAGACATTTCCAGATGTTGCTGCAGACATTATTAATGCGTTGCTGCATAATGGAAAGCTTGTTGTGACCAAAGAAAATCTGTTGCCGGCACCGACGGAAAGTATTTATACGAGCGGAGAAAGCAGGCTGCGAAACCAGTTACAGGATGTGGTGAAATACGAGATGGCAGGGGAACGGATCAGGGCACAATATATGATCGCCAATCAGTCGGCACCGGATGTCAAAATGGTGTTGCGTAAAGCGGGTTATACCGGCGGAGGATATCGGGAGCAGTACGAAGGCAAAGTGATGGACATGTATCCCATTATAGAAATGATACTTTACTGGGGAAGGGAGCATTGGGAGAAACAACCGGGAATCCATGAATTATGTTGTGGAAAAGTGCCGGAAGAACTTCGAAAATATGTGGATGATATTAGGGTACATATCTGGGAAATGCGTTACCTGCCCCAAGAGGTGCGGGAGAGATTTCATAGCGATATGAGAATTGTGCTGGATTATCTGGCAGAGGGCAATAATCTTCGTTCCGACCAGAAGGTGGTACACAAAGCGGCATTGATCAGAATGATCAATGTATTATCCGGTGAAGAGGATTCCACAACAGAATCTGCTATTTTAAAGGAAATGAATATCAGAGAGGAGGATGAGATCACTATGTGTGAATTATTTGAGCAATATGTAAGGATGGGAAAGCGCGAAGGGAGACAAGAAGGAAGACAGGAGGAACGGCAGAGTGGTATTAAGGCATTGATCATAACATGCATTGAATTGGGGGCGGATTATAATACTACGGCTGAGAAAGTAAAGACTCGATTTCAACTGTCAGAAGAAAGCGTTACAGAGAATATGAACCTGTATTGGAATTAGAAAATAGAAAAATAGGAAATTAGGCATAGGAGGTGCAAATTTTTGCATCTTCTATTAATTTTTCGGGAGAATTTACCGATACAGTCCTTAGAGAAGCAAGGTCGTGCGCCCACGGAAGGCGCCTGTTTATCACACGGAGGTGACCATTATGACCATAGAACCGATTTCCAGTGTCATGACAGTGCAGGCACAGAATACAGCCGCTGCCAGGAACACTGCGACAAAAGTAACTACAGAGGAGAATCCCTCAGAATACAATCCTGCCAATGTAAAAGCAGCAGATAAACTTGACCAGACCACCGCAGTTGTTGAAAATGCGCAGAGCAAGGATCAGAATAATACTTCTGCCGATGCTAATAGCGAACAGCAACAGCAGGTGACCAACGAGCAGATCAAGAAAGCAGTAGAGAAGCTGAATAAGAACATGATGTCCCATTCAGAAGCTGTTTTCGGTATTCATGAGGCGACAAACCGCATAACGATCAAAATCATAGACAAGGATACCAAGAAAGTCATCAAAGAGCTTCCACCTGAGAAGACTTTGGACATGATCGCCAAAGTATGGGAGATGGCAGGCATCCTGGTGGATGAGAAGAGATAGGAGGATAACGATATGGCATCATCAACAATGAGATTATCCGGACTGATCTCCGGAATGGACACAGAGAGCATTATCCAGCAACTGGTGTCTGCGAAGCAGACCAAGGTGGACGATGCGAAAAAGGCACAGACCAAACAGGAATGGAAGCAGACCGCATGGAAAGAGCTGAATACCAAGATTAAAAATCTGCAGTCCAAGTTTGTTAATAATATGCGTTTTGAATCCGCATATAGCAAGAGAGTGACCAAAGTATCCGACAGCAATGCAGTCAGTGTCATCACCGGTGATGGCGCAATGACCGGTGTACAGAACCTCAAGGTATCACAGCTGGCCAAGACCGCCTATATGACCGGCGGCAAGCTGACCTTGAAGGATAATGTCACTGCGGATACCAAGCTGAATGCATTGACAAAATTGTCTGATCTGGGGATCAAGGGCAGTGATGGCAGCACCGTGGCCGGCATTACCACCGGAGACGATACAACTCTTAAGATCAAGAACGGTGATACAAGCGTAGAACTGAATATTACCAAAGATACCACGATCTCTGATGTACTGTCCAAATTGAAGGAAGCCGGACTGAATGCAAACTTCGATACCACCCAGCAGAGATTCTATATCAGTGCAAAGGACTCCGGCGATGCCGGTAATTTCTCTATTACGGCAACCGGAACCGGTGCCGATGACCTGCTGAAGGGGCTGGGTATTACAGATGCCAACTATATCAAAGGGCAGGATTCTGTGATCACACTGAACAACACAGAGTATACCAGCAACTCCAATGTATTTTCCATCAATGGTCTGACCATTACAGCACTGAAAGAGACCGGAGCAGATGAAGAGATCACCCTGACCACACAGGATGACGTAGATGGTATCTACGATATGATCAAGAGCTTCCTGAAGGAATATAATACCCTGATCAACGAGATGGACAAGCTTTATAATGCGGATTCCGCCAGAGGATATGAGCCTCTGACCGACGATGAGAAGGATGCCATGTCCGATACCGAAGTAGAGAAGTATGAGACCAAGATTAAGGATGCCCTGCTCCGCAGAGACAGCAATCTGTCTACCGTAAGCTCTGCCTTAAAAGAAATCATGGCAGGCAGTGTGGAAGTAAACGGCAAGAACATGTATCTCAGCGATTTCGGTATTGAGACTTTGAGCTACTTTACCGCAGCGGAGAATGAGAAGAATGCCTACCACATTGATGGAGATGCAGATGACTCTAGCACCTCCGGTAATGCAGACAAGCTTAAGAGCATGATCAGCAGTGATCCCGATACGGTCGTAAGCTTTTTCTCTGGAATGTTCAAGAATTTATATACTAAAATGAGCGATCTCTCCAAGTCTGTAGAAGGTTATCGTACCTACGGTAATTTTTATGATGACAAAAAGATGAAATCGGATTATGATGATTATACAAGCAAGATCAAAGACTTGGAAGATAAGCTGAACGATTATGAAGACAAGTGGTATTCCAAGTTCTCCAAAATGGAGACGGCACTGGCAAAGCTGCAGAGCAATTCCAGCGCGGTGACCAGCTTGTTAGGAGGATCATGATATGGCATTACCCGGTGCTTATGCACAGTATAATAACAGCAAGGTTCTGACTGCTTCTCCGGCAGAACTGACATTGATGCTCTATGACGGAGCTATCAAGTTCTGCAATATTGCAGAGATGGCTGTGGAGAAATCCGATGTACCCAAGGCACATGAAAATATCCGCAAGGTGCAGAATATCATAGGATATCTGCATTCCACACTGGACATGAAATACGAAGTCTCCAGGGACTTTGACAACATCTACACTTATCTCGAGAGACGTCTGGTAGAAGCCAATGTCAAAAAAGATAAGGAAATCCTCGAAGAGATCAATACCCACCTGCACGCTATCCGTGACAACTGGAAAGAAGTCATGAAGGCGGGAGCAAAGAAAGGAAATGACTGATGGAGAATCAGCTTACCATTTTGTCAGAGAGCCTGGACAAGAAGCTGGAAGTATTACAGAAAATCCGGGAATATAACAAACGTCAGGAAGAGATCTTTTCTGCGGAAGAGGTGGATATGAGCCTGTTTGACGATGCTGTGGAGGAAAAACAGCGGCTTATTGATGAGGTGGTTCATCTGGATGAAGGCTTTGAAATCATGTATGAGAAGCTGGCAAGGGAGTTGGAAGGCAACAGAGAACGCTACGCAGCACAGATCCGGGAACTTCAGAAGAAGGTCAGCAGGGTGACAGAACTCAGTGTGACTGTACAGGCTCAGGAGGCTCGGAACAAAAAACTCATCGAGAGTTATTTTGCGAGGGAACGTGCCGGAATTGGACAGAGACGGAAAAACGCCAAAAGTGCTTATGACTATTACAAGAGCATGAGCGGAGCAGGATACGTAGCACCGCAGATGTACGACAATAAAAAGTAAATACAACAGATGAAGGGGAGCTGACAGAGATATCGGCTTCCCTTTTTTATGACGGAATCAATGTGAAAGAATAAAAATGTGGTTTCGGCTAAAATATAATCAGAGTATAGATTAGCCGGAAAATGCTTGATATTTTAAAGCAATCCGGCTAAAATATAATCATAAAAAAGATTAGCCGAAAGAGGGACTTTTATGAGTTATATCAAAAGAAATCTGGAGAATGTAGTAAGACAGGTAACCAGGGAATATCCGGTACTCCTGGTAACGGGACCGAAACAGGTAGGAAAGACGACAATGCTCCAAAAACTGATGGAGGGAACGGAGCGGGGATATGTAACACTGGATGATTTAAACGAAAGAAATATTGCAAAGACCGATCCGGAACTGTTTCTGCAACTGCATAAACCACCTGTATTGATTGATGAGGTTCAATATGCACCGGAACTGTTTACTTATATCAAGATAAATGCAGATAAAAACCATGAGCCGGGAGCATTTTGGCTTACGGGATCACAGGTGTTCAAATTGATGCAGGGAGTACAGGAGTCACTGGCAGGAAGAGTGGCAGTACTTTCACTTACATCCCTGTCACAGGCAGAGATATCCGGAGGAACGATGAAACCGTTTACGGTAGATCTGGAGGATTTAAACGAGAGGCAGAAAGAGAGAGAGCAAGCTGATACAAGAGAGATCTTTGAACGGATTTATCAAGGCTCCATGCCTGCGATCGTAAGCGGTATTAACAGTAACAGTCAGCTTTTTTACAGCAGTTATCTGTCTACTTATATTGAGCGGGATGTAAGAGAATTATCGGATGCCATAGATTCGCTTAAGTTCCTTCGGTTTATTACTGCGGTGGCAGCAAGATGTGGGCAGATGGTTAATGCAGCAGAGATTGCCAGAGATGCAGATATCAACCAGACGCAGGCGAAGGATTGGCTGACAATTCTGGAAACGCTGGGTATTATTTTTTATCTTCATCCGTATTCTAATAATTTGTTGAAGCGCCTTGTGAAAACGCCCAAACTGTATTTCTACGATACGGGTCTGGTGTGTTACCTGACGAAATGGAGCAGTGCGGAAACGTTAGAATGCGGTGCCATGAACGGGGCCATTTTGGAAAATTACGTGGTCGCGGAAATTCGGAAAACCTACCTGAATTGTGGAAAAGAGCCGTATTTGTACTATTATCGTGATAAAGATGCCAAGGAGATTGATATTATCCTGGAACATGATGGAATATTGAATCCGATTGAGATTAAGAAAACTGCAAATCCCGGAACAGAGCTGGTAAAGGTATTTGGATTACTCGACAAGGCATCAACGCCTCGTGCGAAGGGCGCAGTTATCTGCATGAAACCGGGACTTAGTGCGATTGACAGAGACAATTATATCGTACCAGTCTGGATAATCTAAAATACAGTCCCTGCCTGAATATCAGACAGGGACCTATAATTTCAAAAATGTTTTTGCGCATACGCCTTTGTCCCTAAATTTCCCTTACAAATTTCCACTTGTACAAGATGAATATTTGAAACAGCAAGAAATTCTTAGATCCCCGTTGTAGCATGAAATAAGCCGGAGATGTAAAAATTTCAAGAGTAACTTCCGCTTGAGAATTTGCCGAAGTAACTTCAGCTTTAGGGATAGATCGACCGGAATTTACTTTGGCAATTGAGGGGATTAATGCCCAGGCAGGACAATCCATGCTGACCCAGGCCAATCAGAGTAGTCAGAGCGTACTGCACAAATTATGATTGATTTATCGGTAACAATATGCTATTGTAAATTCACAGAATATCAATTCTGGCAGACAGACCAAATCTTAATTCAAATCAAAAAATTTTTAGGTGTATCACCATTGATTTCACTGGATGAGAAGGTAATAGAATGATAAAAATACTTTCTGATTGGAAAGAGTAATACTGAAAGGAAAACATATGAGTGAAGTAAAAGTAGTAAGAGATGAACAAGGTAATGCTATTGTTATAATACCGGATATTATATTTTGGAATAAACAGGACATTGACTGGGATGCAGTAAAAGAATACTTAAAGAAATACCTTGGTGAAATAATTGAGAATAAACAAACGAAAGAAAAAATAGAAATAGGAACTAAATTCGCAGATGAGTATACGGGCTCAAAGTATTCAGAACATATAAGGGGAGCGCGGGCAAAAGCCAAGGCAAATGCAGCACAAGGAATCCGAGAACTGGTAGAATCAGCTGCCAATAAAATACATAGTGAAAATAAGAAGAGTAAACATAAGAAAGACGCAAAAGGTGGCTGGAACTATTATACGGTCAGATTTGCGCTACCAGTTTATGATAACAATAGAAAGACAGAAGAATATAATGTTTACAAGGGGAGGCTGGTAGTAAATAGGACACAAGACGGAAAATTGTATTTATATGATTTGGTGGAAATAAAAAAGGAAGCAAGTACCCCACTCAAGAATACATAGTAAACAAGTGGTAAAAAACTGCTTCCTTTTTATATAATATATCTTAGCAAAATAAAAAAGTCAACATTTTTTGCAAAAAGGGGTTAAGTTTCTAAAATCCTCTCCGATATACTTAACAAGTAAAGCAAATAAAACAATTGCTTACCTAACCATTCTTCTGAATTAAAGGTTTCGCACGCCCAAGAGACGGAAGACAATGGCGATGAAAGTGACAGGATGTGCGAACTTGAAGCTGACATTGCCAAAGCAAATAACGGAGCGCAGGGAAGCGCTCGTCAATTCAAGGAGGAATATATTATGGTAGTACAACACAATCTTACCGCTATGAACTCTAACAGAATGTTAGGTTTGACTCAGAGCTCTCAGGCAAAGTCAACTGAGAAGCTGTCTTCCGGTTACAAGATCAACCGTGCAGCAGATGATGCAGCAGGATTATCCATCAGTGAGAAAATGAGAAAGCAGATCAGAGGACTGACACAGGCTTCCGCTAACGCAGAAGACGGTATCTCCACTGTACAGACCGCTGAAGGTGCACTGAACGAAGTTCAGGACATGTTGCAGAGAATGAACGAGCTGGCTGTTAAGGCTTCCAACGGAACCAATTCCGAGAATGATAGAACTTACATCCAGAACGAAATCGATCAGCTGACCACTGAAATTGATCGTGTTGCTGAGACAACCAAGTTCAACGAGACCTACCTGCTGAAGGGTGACAAGGATGCTGTTAAGGGTTACAGCTATTCTTATGGTAAGGCTACACTCGCAGCAGCTACATTTGACGGACCAAAGCATATAACTTCTACAGGATCTAACACTGGTTCTAAGATTACCGTAACTGCAGTAAATCCTGCAGATGATAAAGCGGCAGCAGCTCAGAATGAATTACTGAAAACTTTGCAGAAGAGTGGCGCAAGAGTGACTATCGCAGCAGGATTAACAGGCGGTAATGTTGCAATTGCTATTGATGGCTACGATGTTGACAAAGATGGTAAAGTATCTAAGGATGGCGTTGACACGGGCATCACTCTGAAAGCTTCTGCCGGAAACGATAATACCAATGGTACCGTTGCACTGTCCGATACTTTGACTTTGGATTCCAAGGCTGTAAATAAGGCTGCTACAGGAACACATGCTGCATACTATGACAAGGATGGCAACAAGCTTTCTGAGAATGCATTGAGCAATTATTTTACAAGCACTACAGCTACTAATAATGGAACTATTACCACGACCCAGCTGAAGGACAAGACTTTATATGATGAGTTTGGTAATGTGGCAAAAGTAGATCCTGCTAAAAATATTCAGACCGCTCAGGATCAGGTTGGAAGCTTGAAACTTTCCCTGCATGTTGGTGCCGATGCTACTTCCAACAATAAGATTGAACTGAATCTGGATGCAATGTCCGCTAAGGGTCTTGGTGTAAACGGCTTAAGAGTAGACGGAGCTACGTCTACCAATGCAGATAATGCTGTCGAGACCATTAAGGAAGCTATCCAGAAGGTATCTACTCAGAGATCTGCTCTCGGTGCTGTTCAGAACAGATTGGAGCACACCATCAGCAACCTGGATAACGTTGTAGAGAACACCACAAGTGCTGAATCTGCTATCCGTGATACAGATATGGCTACTGAGATGGTTAAGTACTCCAACAACAACATCCTGTCTCAGGCAGGTCAGGCAATGTTGGCTCAGGCTAACCAGTCCAACCAGGGCGTACTGTCTCTGTTACAGTAATCAAATAGTTAGAGCATCTAACATAGCAATAGGAAGAGGGCTCGGCTTTGCAGCCGGGCTCTTTTCTCTATGTAAAATGTAAAGCGGAAAGGATTCCAGACATGAACAAGGAACATATCTTATTATCTATTTCCATGTTGATCTCAGGAAGAGACGAGATGGAGAAAAGCCTGAACTCACTTCTTTATTTCAAAAATGCATTTCCTACGGAAATCATATTAGTAGATACCGGATGCAATGAAAAGCAACGTGCACTGGCAGAACAATATGCGGATAAAATCATTAACTTCACATGGTGTAATGATTTTGGAGCAGCTAGAAATGCCGGATTAAAGAAAGCGCAAGGTGAATGGTTCATGTATCTGGATGATGACGAGTGGTTTGAAAATCCGCAGGAAATTATAAGTTTTTTTACGACAGGAGAATATCGGAAATATAATTCAGCATCTTATATTGTAAGAAACTATATGGATCCGTATGGAAATAATTATGTGGACTCATATCCTTCCAGAATGGTTAAATTGAATTCTACTATTCATTTTGTGGGAAAAATTCACGAATATTTAGATCCTTTTCTTGAACCAAGAAAAGAATTTAATAATTTTGTACATCATTATGGATATGTGTATAAGAATGAACAGGAACGTATAAAGCATGCATGGAGAAATATTCAACCATTATTGGAAATCCGAAAAGAATATCCCGGAGATCCTAGATGGATTATGCAGTTAGATCAAGAATATTTTTGTATCTGTAATTATGAGAATGTGATTGCGGCGAGTATAGAAGGGCTGAAAGAATGGGAAAAATATAGAAAAAAATTAACATATATGCCCATCCATATTGGAGCGATATATGCGTATCTTTTACTGGCATTTGAAGGATTGGGCAGATATCAAGAGGAAGAGGAATGGTTGAAACGAGCTTCTTCAGAACCCTTAAACGAATTAGATACTATGGAGATATGTATTGCTTTTTACAATATGATGGGAGCAAGAGTATATGGGTGCCTCGATAATGATGATTTGTGTATTGAGTACTATAAAAAATATAAGAGTAATTACAATAAATTAAAGAGTGACAGAACTGCAATGGAATCTAAAACGGCAGGAGCAGTTACAGATGTATTCAGTAATATTTATTTTGCAGAAACATTTATGATGTGTTTGCCCGCATTCATGAAACGAAAAGAATGGAAAATAATTCAAGAGAATATTTTAATAGTAGACTGGAAGCAAATAGAAAGCTTTTCGGATGATATAAAAAATAAAAAAGTATTAGAAACAATGTGTACAACGGAATATCATGGATTATACACGGAGTTAGCAGAGAAAATGCTGGGAGACGGCAATTATTTTCATACTCTATATCCTACAATACAAGCGTTGCAGAAAGAGTATGAATTGGAAGGAAAAAAAGACGAAATACATAACTTATGTCACATTGTAGCAACGTTACCAAGTAAGCATTTTTATATTATTACATCGAAAATTTTATGGAAAAATGCTCAAAAAGAAAGTGGAATAGAAGAATGTTATGAGGAATTATTCCTTAAATATGCAGATAACATATTGGAAATAGAGGATAATATCTGGGACATAGCAGAAGAACGAAAAATAGAAATAGAACTGTTTTTTATGCAAATGGATTACCGTACCTGGCGCAGAGCACTGGAGAGTATGGAACATTGGGGATCCAGTGAAGACTGGGATAAATGGAATTCCAGAATCCAGAAATGGAAAAGTACAGAAGACATTCGATATGATCTCTTTGATATAAAGTATATGGGAAGCAATTTGGCAAAGATAACGAAGAAGACAGAAAGTTTGTCAGAGCTTGAGAATCAGCTTTGGCCGTATGCGGATATGGTATATGAATTCT
>ENA-OZZN01000587-OZZN01000587.1-human-gut-metagenome-genome-assembly--contig:-NODE-587-length-11296-cov-4.658660_pt1 | contig 11296 bp, 9 predicted proteins | sample MGYA00243646_ERZ654149 | MGnify/ENA primary metagenome ERZ654149 (study PRJEB26926, sample SAMN06164901) | human gut metagenome | biome: ENVO:00009003; feature: ENVO:2100002; material: ENVO:00002003...
TTGACATACTTATATATGCGTGTTATAGTATAACTAGAACAAGGGAGAGGAAGAAAGATCAAGAGATTGATCGAAGATCCTCTGACAGGTTCCGAAATTCTCCGGCGGTTGCCGGAGGACAAAAGGTAAGAGGTATCGAAAGACACCGACATATGTTTAATAGAAAAGGAGAGATGACTTATGTTATTACCTAGCATTTTTGGAGAGAACTTATTTGATGACTTTTTTGATGATGTACCTTTCTTTGACAACAGAGCAGAGAATCAGATAGAGAAGAAACTGTATGGCAGACATGCACATAATGTAATGAAGACCGATATCAAGGAGACCGATGACAACTATGAGTTGATCGTTGATCTGCCCGGCTTCAAGAAAGATGAGATCAAGGTTTCTCTGGAGGATGGTTATCTGACCATTGAGGCTGCCAAAGGTCTGGATGAGGATGAGCAGGAGAAGAAGACCGGTAAATACATCCGCAAGGAGCGTTATGCCGGAGCTTGCCAGCGTAGCTTCTATGTTGGTGACAACCTGACTCAGGAGGATATCAAGGGCGAGTTCAAACATGGTATCCTGACTCTGAATGTTCCTAAGAAGGAAGCAAAACCTGCGGTAGAGACCAATAAATACATCGCTATTGAGGGATAATCCTTTGAATACAAAAAACCGTTGCCCCGTAAGGGGCAGCGGTTTTTTGCGTTATACGAAATAGTTGCGTAGAATCTCAGGATGACTGTCTTTTCCGTAAGACAGCCCGTTCTTTTTTTATAATATATTGTTCCAGTCCCGGAACCGGATTGTTGAGACGGCAGCCGTAGAGAAACAGCCCGTTTTCCAGTTCCTGTATCCGTGCAACCAGTCCATAGAGATGGAAGTTGAAGTTTTCGGCGGTTTCATCCATATGATCATTCAAGACGGCATGGACGGTCTGATTGACCTCCAGTTTTAAATCTTCTTTGCTGACCACGGAAAAGCCGTTGTAGCTGATGTCCTTGATGATGGCATCGTGGGCGGCACGGTTTAGGCCGCATTGGACAGCAGTTTCGATGCCGACATAGCAGCGGTAGCTTTGCCGGCGGTTATAGGTTTTGCTTCCGGCGATGGAGGAGACAGTATAGCACAGTGTTCCATCGGAAAGCTTAACTACATTGGTAGTAACGTTTTTGAACAGCTGCGGTTTATCCTCCGGAAGTGTGACAATGAGATCTACGACGAGTCCTTTTCCACGGAAAGAGATAATTTTATCATCAGTAAACACACCCTGCGCCAGCAAAGTGTGCCTGCGAGGATATACCTCCAGAATTTTGGATTCAAATTGAAGCTGCTCGGTATTAAGATTGATCAAAAAGCTAAGGGATAACCCTGCTGTCAAGTCATCGATCTGCATAAGTCTGGTGATCTCCTATCTTTACAAAATCATTTAATTCACCATTTTTGCATTGGGATAGATGCGTTCCATCCGTGCATCCGGATAATGCGTATCTAAAAATTGTTCCAGTCCGTTAAGCTCTGTTGTTTCCACGGAATAGGAAGCACCGTTGCGCTCCGTATATCTGGCCAGCGCCAGTGCGGAGATCAACATGTTCACAATCATAAATACAATCAAAATATTGCAGACAATTGTGCCGGTTCTTTTCGGAATCTTTTCAATATAGCCGGAAAGCTTCGGATAGATCAGTTTCAGCCATACCACAGAGGCAATTCCCCAAAAGAAGCAGTACAAGAGGTTGATACGGCCGCCTAAGTTAAAGGCAAATCCGCTGTAGTCCCAGAAAATCGTGCCGAAGACCATTTCCGTGAAGACACTGCAGATATATTCGTAAGCACAGCCCAGCAGGGTACCTGCCAGAAAAATAGTACTGTCGCTCTTGTTGCGGTAACGGTAGAGCAGCAGGGTAAGGAAGGCACAGCCCAAACCCCAGACAATACTGAAAGGCCCGTAGATCACACTGCTGCGGCTCATCCAGACCCCGGCTGTGATACGGCAGAAGATCGTCTCTGTGATATCACCTAAAAAGGCACCGATGAAAAAGAGGGAAAACAATTTATAAAAGCAACAGCCCTCGGCGAAAACAGTGGCTTTTTTATGTTCAGCTCTGGCTTTTACCAGGGCATCCAGACTGATGGAAGGATAGGACTTCTGCAGACGCTTCTGCATATGCCTGGTCAAAGCATTTTCCAGGAAACGGGAAGTCTGTCCTAATCCTTCGGTGATCTGATCCAACCGGGCGGTCTGTTTTTCTAATGCATAGTCCGCCCGGTGCTTCGCCTGTAGCTGTAAGCTTATCGTTGACAGGGCGGAACCGATGGTGTCTAACAGGAGCAGCCCTCCGAGGACTAACAGAAGTATTACGGAGAGAAGATGCGGAATGCGGTCAAACAGCCCGCACAGCAGCGGATCCGCAAACATCACGGTCACAACGCTTAATGCACCCCACAGCAGGGAAAACGGCAGGCAGATATAACCGCCCACATTATAGCGGAAGCGGGAGTAATCCCACAGCTTTTTCTTATAGACCTTTTCGAAGAACATGCCGGTGGAATATTCCAGCAGGGAAGCCAGAACAAAACCACCCAGGAACAGGAAAAACGGGTCTTCCGTTAGTTCCGGCAGGAAAATCTCGAACAATATGGCACCAAAACCGTAGATCGGGCATAGGGGACCCGCTACGAATCCGCGGTTAACGAATTTCCGATGCTGCACCGCAGCAGCACATACCTCAATACACCATCCAATAAAGGAATAGAAGAAAAACAACCAGAACAGGCATAACCAGGTTATTGTCATAGGGGCACCTCTTTCGTCGAAGATTGTCGAATATTGTCTTGTTCCATCATATCACAACGGCATGATAGAAACCATGACTAAATTACAATGTTGGAAAAATGTACAAAATGGTGATAAAAACCGTTGGAAAAGTGTACGAAGCCATCGACATATTCTTCGGTAGGCTCTTAAGATCTCGGAAATCTCGGCGATATGATTTATCTCCTCCCATTCATTGTCTGTTAGACCGTCCTGCTGCAGACTTTCTTCAGGCAATGTCACAATTCTTGTCCTCGTGTAATTCCTTCATATTGTTGTAATAGGTCTTATCTCCGGTGACGGCATAAGGCTGTACGGCAGCGGTCAGCGTCTTGGAACCCAGACGGTATTGGTTCATATACATGGTAGCTTCCAGCTGTTGAGAATTGATCCGGCTCAGATATAGATTGGATCCCACGAACAGGATCATCATGACGATACTGATGATCAGTATCCGATAGGTAGACCTTGTTAAAAATATAAAAAAAGCGTAAAATTATTTTGAGAACCACCGGTGATGGCTTGCACCCTATACAGGAAGATGGTACTATAAAACGTAAGAGGCATGATTCGGAAAAGAGAAGATAACGGTAAAAATAACGATAAATAAAGAACCAGGGGTGGTTACATGAAAAAAAGAATAGTTGCCGTGACTTGTGTGCTGATGTTTTGTCTGGGGTTGATCGGATGTGGGACTGAACGAGCCGACAAAACGCAGCAACTGATCCGGGGTGCGGCACCGGGGTATAATGACGGTCTCATCCGGGTGGGGATGATCCAGACGGGAAAAGAGTCTGACTGGAGAGATGCCAATACCAATGATTATCTGAATACGTTCACCAAAGAAAGAGGCTACGATCTGATCTATATCGACGGCAATTCCAGTTCGGAGCGTCAGGTAAAAGCCATGTACGATCTGATCCAGCAGAAAGTAGATTATATTATCCTGCAGCCCATCGTGGAGACCGGATGGGAGGATGCCATACATGCCGCAAAGGAAGCTGGGATACCGGTCATCGTAGCGGATCGTAAAATCGCTGTGGATGAAACGGAATACGTGTCCTGGATCGGTTCGGATTTTGAAGAGGAAGGCCGGAAAGCTGTAACGTGGCTGGATCAGTATTTAACAGAGCAGGGAAGGGAAAACGAGACAATCCACATTGTCCTGCTGGAAGGAACTGAAGGAGCTACCGCTGCCATCGGAAGAACGAACGGTATTTTACATGGAGTGGAGGAACATCCGAACTGGACTATCGTAGACAGGGGATGTGCTAATTTCACTCAGGGAGAAGGCCAGACCTATATGGAAAATCTGCTCAGCAAAGGAACGGTAAAGGATATTGATGTTATCATTTCGGAAAATGATAACATGATCTTTGGTGCCATGAAAGCACTGGACCGGAACGGCAAGAGCTATGGGCCTGAGGGAGACATCATTATGATCTCCTTTGACGCTTTGCACGAAAGCTTTGAAAATATGATGGCGGGGAAATTACATGCCACCGTGGAGTGTAATCCGCTGCTGGCATCCACTGTGGAGGCGGTCATAGAAGAACTGGAAGCCGGCAGAGAGGTGGACAAGATCTATAACACTGAGGAAAACATCTATACCTATGAAAATGCAGCCGACTATATAGATCAGAGAAAGTATTGATTTCCGAGGATTACGAATGAAAAAATCATTAAAGTATAAAATCGTTCTGGCTATTGTTATCATCGTATGCATTATGGACGTGAACTTCATATTTGTAAACTACGTCAATTATATGAATGTCAATCGGAATTACACAGATTCTCTGGCGCAGACTGTGGCGAATACCTGCAGCTTGGTGGTAGACGGAGACAGCGTAACGGGCTATCTGGACAACAGACGGAGAAATACGGCGTATTACGAGGTATGGAATAAACTCATTGACTATCGCAACACCAGTGAAAATGTATTGCAGATCAGCGTGGTCAATTTTAGGGATGGTGGAGGCTGTTATGTGTATGACACAGATCTGACAGAAAACGGAGCATTTTTAGGAGATATCCGCCCCTATGATGAGGTACAGAATGCTATAAAAGACGAGTTGATCGCATGTGAGAAAATAGAACCGTTAGAGTATAACGGAAGAAGCGATTACTACATTCCGCTGAATTCCTCATACAATATTCCGGTGGCTTATATTATCGTAGGAATTTCCACAGAAAATGTCAGAAGGGAGCAATTGACTTATTTAGGGTATATTACCATCATTGTTACATCGATTACGGTGCTTTTCGGAGTCTTTATGATCTGGTTTATGCAGCACAATGTGCTGGGACCGTTAAATGCCATGTCCAAGGCGGCTTCCAGCTATTCTATTGCCATTTTGCGGGATGGTAAGGAATCTCCCATCAGCCGGATGAACATCAGAACCGGAGATGAACTGGAACGGCTGTGTGAATCCATGAAGAAAATGGAGCATGATATCATTGCGTCCAGTTCCCAGCTGGCTATTGCCGATTGGAACAGCAATCATGACAGCATGACGCAGCTCTACAACAAGAGACACTACAAAGAACAGTTAAAAGAACTGCAGAATGACTGTACCATCGGTGTAATTTATTTCGACATTGACAATTTGAAACGCATGAATGATACCTTCGGACATGAAAAAGGCGATGCTGTGATCCTGAAAGCAGCGGAATTTATCCGGAGGTATCTCACGGAGCAGGCAAGCGGATTCCGTATCGGCGGAGATGAATTTGTAATGCTGATCAGAGATTGTACGGAAGAAAAAGTACAGGAACTGGTAAGTACCATGCGTGGAGATGAGAAAGGAAATTTATCGGATGTAACAGCAGAGTTTTACTGCCGTCTTGCAATCGGCGGAGCCTTTCGCAAGACAGCAGAAACTCTGGAAGAAACCATAAAACGGGCAGATGATGAAATGTACAAGAATAAACATTTCGTGAGAAAAGCCTGAAATTTTAGGCTTTATTGAATAGTCAGCCGGAAGCCAGCATCGTTGCCCTTCAGCCGAATCCGGTACAGATCATGATCCCATGCCGTTTTCAGGCGTGCGTCCGTGATCGGTAAAGTTTCTATGGCAAGCAGATCAGCCCCTTCGAAGGAGGCAGATGCTTCTCCGATGGAGAGTTTACCGTCAGAAAGAATAACAGGTTTTTCATAAGTAATAAAATTAAGAATAACATCTTGTGCATTTGTATGGTCTTCCAATACGACAGTGTTGGAAGACTTTTTTAATGTCACCCTGCGGACATAGGTCAGATCCGGTACGGTGGACTGTGCGGCAGGATAGGCGGCAGCCAGTTCCATGGAAATAGAAGGTTCGGCTCCGGTCAGAACTGTCATCACATTTTCCGCACGGTATTCCACACCGTCCTTCTGATCCGTACCGCAGATTGTAGGCAGGTTGTGATACCCTGACTGCATGGTCCAGATCTCGTAACGTCTGGGAGAGAAGGTCTTCCGGGTGTAGGTCTCTACACCGATATCCGCCAGAATGGGCAGTCCATTTTTGTATAAGGTGATGCTGCCGGTATCATTGTGGTTGTGGCTGTCGGCATTGTCTCCGGCTTTGACTGCCAGATCCAGAGTATCGGAATGCACGAGGAACAGCCCTACGCTGGGATAATAGACATCCCGGTGGGAAAGTATTCCGGAAGTATTCTGCTGCATCAGTTCTTCATAATGAAATACGGTCTGCATGCGATAGAACAGATTCCCACCGTTCACTTCATCTGTGACAAGCTGACCCTGTCCCGCCTGGAAATCTTTTGCGGCGAACAGGCAGAGATCCTCCTGCCCGGTGGCCTTGCCAAAGAGATATTCCCGTACTCCGGCACGGCCGGCTATAGGAGAGCAGTCAGCAAAATTAAAATAGTATTTATCATTCACATGCACGTTCAGAATATAGGATGCAATATTTTTCACCTTATCCCACCGGAACAGAGTGTCGAAATGACCGTCGGTAACCGTGTTCAGCACAGTCATGGCACCGTATAGACATAGTCCCGCATGGCGATAATATTGGGCACCCTCCTCGCAACAGCCGTCATTGCCGTAATCCTTGAGAAAATAATCACAGCTTTCAGCGGCCTTATGCAGAATCGCCTGCAATGTGACAACTGTGTCAGACGTATTCTCCGGCAGGAACAACGGAGCATTTCCGCAGAATGTGCGCACCGGAGAGGACAACCGAGAGGACATTTCCACACTCCAGGGCATCAGGAACGTGGTCAGCAGTACATTCTGTGTACACCATACGGTCCAGTTGCACATAGGCTCATCGTCATGTCCCATCCACCAGAAATGTGCGGTCAGATAGGGCAGCAGGATCCGGCGCTTCAGATTGTCCTCGATGCAGGTCAGGATAAAAGGGCTGACAGCGTTGAATTCTTCTTCCAGCAGATAAGCCGCACAGGCAAGCAAAGCTCCGGTCTCGCAGGCGAACAGATCCATGACGGGCCTGGTCACATCCGGCAGGATCAACTGCGGGGTATCGCGGATATAGGAGTTATGCGCGGGAAGCTGCCAGGCAGTCTCTTCACAGATGGAATAGATACCATTGAGAATATCGTCCAGAAAACGTCCCTGATGTTCCACACATTCGGCCTGGATCAGATCATTTAAGGCATTACGTTTGGCAAAATAGAGGGCTTCAAAAGCAGCCCGGTCACCGTCTCTTTTAAAACGCATATAATCCGTGGCACGGATCACCGGAAAAGAGTAATTCAGTTTTTCCTCACCTGCCTGAATGAGTTTTTCTTTTAATGACTCAGGGAGAGTCTCATAGGATGTCTGCATAGAAGCTTTCGGAAAAGGCCGGAAAGACTGAAAAGTACCATGAAAAGTTTCGGCTGTTTCCAAAAAGCGTTTTTCTATATTATGATTGGCACAAGCTGTTTTATTGTTCTGATTGTTCATCGTTATGCTCCGTTATATATGTTAATTAAATTTCCCATTCACATATTCCGTGGGGGAGACACCCTCCACCCGTTTAAATACCTTGCTGAAATAGAAGGCACTCTCGAAGCCCAGAGCCTCTGCGGCCTCGTAGACCTTCATATTTTCTTCTTCCAGCAGCCGTTTGGCTTCCGTGATCTTGCAGATGTTGATATATTCACTGAAGCCGGTATCGTTGTATTTGCTGAACAGCTGGCTTAAGTAATTCGGGCTGATGCCGAATACCGCTGCTACTTCATTCAGGGACAACCGCTCGCTAACATGTTCATTAATATATTTTCGGACGTTAGTTACGATGTGGTTTTTATAATCCTTTCGACGGGATTGGAACAATTCGCACAGCTGTCCGCAGAAGAATTGCAGCCACTGGATCACGTGATCCACATTGGACTGCTTATAGAGGGAACGGTAGCCATCCGGATCGTCTGCAAAAAATCCGGACACAATAGATTCCCCGTCCTGCAAAAGCGAAATCGACAGATAGAGAATATTGCTGGCAGCGTCCAGAGCCTGTACATAATGTCCCGGATGATCCTTGAACAGATCGCAGAGGGACTGAATTGTAGTCTGCAGAATATCCGGATCATACTCTTCAAAGGCTCTGGTGAGATCATTTTTAAACAGGCTGATGTTAAAAGAATTCTTGGCGTTTTCCTGCGAATGATCGGTATCGAAAGCTATAATTGCGTCCTTGGGTTCCGTATTCCGGAAGATCTGTCTCGCGTACTGGTAGGAGTCACAGATGGTAGCGGGAGTCTGAACCGGGATGCCGATGCCGCAACGCAGTGTTACATTATAGTAATTCTGCAGTGTTCCGCTGATGCTTTGCAGAATGTCTGTCAGACTTTCCACATAATCATCGGTATCGGAGGATTCCGCAAAGCAGAAAATCAGTGCAAAATGGCGCAGATCCAGAGACAACGCATAAAGAGGCAGATATTTAGCCCCCAGTTCCCGTATCATCTGTAACGAACTGGTGAACAGAGGCATCTGTTTTTCGGCAGACATCTGGTCGGCCTGAGGGCTGATAATCTCTCCGTAACAGCACACATAAGCACCGTAATCGAAATTCAGATTCAGATCTCTGCCCTGCAGACGGAACTGTTCTTCGGACTCGAACAGGTCATGCAGGAGACTGATCAGGAATTTGTCGTAAAAAGGATGAATATTTACGGCGGACAGCTGCTTTTTCCGAGATTGGGAAATCTGTGTGAGCACCCGGCCTATGGCATTTTTCAGTACTTCCGGTGTCAGTTCCAGCTTTACCAGATAATCGGATACCTGATAAGACAAGGCATCTCTTGCCATCTGGAAGTCTTCATAGCTGGTGAGGATGATAAAATAAGGGCAGTTATCCCCATAGCGTTCTCTGCATGTTTTCGCAAGCTCCAGACCGTTCATGACCGGCATTTTAATGTCCGTGATCACGATGTCAGTAGATTTTTCTTCAATAATCTTCAGCGCCGCCTGACCGTTCATGGCAGTTCCACAGATCTCAATATTCATTTCGTTCCAGTTCAGCATGGAACGGATTCCAGCCTGAACCAGAGGCTCATCATCCACAATTAAAAGCTGATACATAGTAACTCCATTCTGGACAGCTTCCTGTCCGGATTAAGTGTTTTCAGATGAAATAGTTTCGGATGAAACAGTTTCATTGTTATGCAGAGGAATATTCGGTATGTGTATGGACATAGTCGTATATTCCCCTTCTTTGCTTTCTATGGTAATGCCATATTCTGCACCAAATTGGTATTGTAAGCGTTTATGCACATTGCTGACACCGATTTCCCGGAAGAAATCCGCGGAACTGTCGTCGTTGGAGCGTAATACCTGTGCAGCTTTATCCGCTGTCATGCCTACACCGTCATCTGTGACATCAATACGGATCTTTTCGGTGTTGTCCGATGTCTCATAGCCGACATGTATCCGGATGTGTCCGGCACAGCCCTTCGGTTCGATACCGTGGAAAATTGCATTTTCCACCAGAGGCTGCAATGTAAACTTGATAATCTCACTGTTGTACAGAGATTCATTATCCACCTGAATGTCCATGGTAATGGTGCCGCCGTAGCGGTAGCTCTGAATGGTGAAATAGTTCTCCAACAGAGATAATTCTTCCCGGATATCGATCAACAGGCTGGTGCCTTTGGAAATACTTTTTAACAGACGGGACAGTGAGGTGGTCATCTCGGAGATACCGGTTGCCCCCTGTATGGTTGCCATCCATTTGATAGAGTTCAGAGTATTATACAGGAAATGAGGGTTGATCTGGCTTTGCAGCATTTTATATTCCAGATCCTGTTTCTGCTTCTCATCCTCCAGTCTTTTTTCCATAAGCTCCGATACATTTTCTGACAGATCATTGATTCCCCGTCCGATATCTCCCAGCTCATGCTCCCATTCCACGCTGGGATCTCTGGAGAAATCTCCACCTGCGATTCGTACCATCCGTGTCTGCAGCCTGGATACAGGTACCGTGATCATACGATTCATCAACAGCATCAGAACGACACCGATAGACAAAATGCCGATCAGGATGCAGGCAAGGATTCCCATGAACAAAACCGCCTGATTGGTCCGCTCCGCATGTGAAATACTCTGACTTAAGTAGCAGTCCGGCATATTTAACGGAGTGGTGACCAGAATCTGTTCTCCCATGGTAGCACTGTGGATTTTGGAAATCTGTGTGGTGCCCGTGAGAGAATATGTGCTCAGGTCATCCAGAATACTATATTCGGGCGTAAATTCCTGCAAGCCTCCGTTTTCATAAATATAGGTATGTCCTGCAATGGACAGATAGAGAAAGCTGTCTGACGGACAACTGTAATCCTTCAAAGGTATGGTGAACAGATCTGCGGATATTTCGATGAACAGATATCCTGCCTGCCTGTTATTGTATTGGTAGGTAATGGGACGGATCACAGGTAATACTTTACGTCCCGCACGGTGAAAAGGATCGGATACAATACCGGGCGAAAAATCATAATCATCGGCAGTCAGTAATTCTTCATAATAAGGAAGCTCCGGAATCAGCGTTGCAAGATCTGCGGTAGAAGAGTACGTTGCGGTTACCACCTGCAGATAATGCTCCTGTGAGACAATGGCAATTCTGGGCATATAATTATAAGAAGAATTCCGGCTGCATTCCTCGTAGAAGGAATCATAAGTGGATACGGACAGGACAGAGCCGGGATTGGGGTTATGTTCAATATAATTGGCAATATTGGAATCTGTCTGGCAATATCTGACCAACCGGTACACTTCATCAATACTGTTGTCCATGGATTCCGACAACAGTCGCAGGCTGGTCTCGGTGGACTGGATCAGAGTGTTCTGCAGATAGTGCCGGAATATGTAATAACTGAACAGGCTGATCAACAGGCACATTCCCAAAATGGCACTCAGCGTGAAAATCAATATGCGATTTCGTATGCTTTTTGAGTGATAAACAGTCTTTTTCATGCATTCAGTATAACATAACGAAAGAAAAAAGGTAGTTGGAAAAACAAGATACTAAAAAAAGTGCATGTTAAAAT